>Ga0193743_1000866_pt1 | contig 23531 bp, 17 predicted proteins | sample L2c2metaG_FD_143038 | JGI IMG/M metagenome (GOLD analysis project Ga0193743, IMG submission 143038) | Soil microbial communities from a riparian zone of the East river system, Colorado, United States - L2c2 | ecosystem: Environmental > Terrestrial > Soil > Riparian zone | place: USA: East River... | reverse complement strand
GTGCCTGCACATACCCCGGCGGCAGTGTCATCGGGATAAATGGGCGAAACGCTGCGATGGCAGTATTGCGCGATCTGGATGGCGCCCGATGAGCGACCCCGACTCGGGTGAGAAGCAACTGCTGAAGCGCGAGTTGGGCTTCTTCGATCTGACCCTGTTCTACATTGCGGGCGGATTGAGTCTCCGTTGGATAGCAACAGCTGCAGCAGCCGGTCCCAGCACAATCCTGATCTGGATTTTCGCTTGTCTTTTTTTCTTTGTTCCCCTCGCTGCAAGTGTGCTCGAGCTTTCGGCGCGCTATCCGCAGGAAGGCGGGCTCTACGTCTGGACTCAGCGAGCGTTCGGTGACTTCTCCGGCTTCCTTGCGGCTTGGACCTATTGGATGAGTAATCTTCCCTATTTCCCTGCGGTGCTCTACTTCGGCGCGGGCAGCCTGCTGTTCGCCTTTCCGCACGGCCAGAAGCTTAGTAGTAGTGGCATCTACTATCTCCTGTTCGCAGTGGGGTGTCTCGGGCTCATTACAATACTCAACGTCCGTGGGCTGAAGTTCGGAAAATGGCTGAACAGCCTTGGCGCATTTGGCAGCTGGGTTCCGATCGTCATTTTGCTGGTGCTCGCGGGCATTAGCATTTTCCGGTTTGGGTCCGCTACTAGGTTCACAGCAATGAGCATGACTCCCCACGCCGATCTAAAAAATGCTATCTTCTGGTCGACAATTTTCTTCGCATTTGGTGGCTGCGAGACGGGCTCCTTCATGAGTGAGGAGATTAAGAACGCCCGCCGCACCATTCCCCGTGCACTGATAGTCTCGGGGATAATTCTTGCTGCCAGTTACATCGCCGGAACGATCGCGCTGCTTGTCGCGTTGCCAAGCACGGAAGTTAGCGGAGTGGGCGGTTTCCCAAGTGCTATCCAACTGATGTGCTCAAGGCTCGGTGTTTCGTGGATCGCCGTGGTAATCGCGCTTCTCGTCGCTCTAAACAGCATCGGGGGAGCAGCTTCCTTTCTTTCATCCACCTCGCGGCTACCGTTTGTGGCTGGAATTGATCGCTACCTGCCCCAGGCCTTTGGACGCGTTCATGCAAAGTGGGGTACACCGTGGATTGCGGTTATTTGCTATGGTCTCGCAGGAATGCTCTGCGCGTTGCTTAGCCAGGCTGGCAGCAGTGTGCAAAGCGCGTACGACCTGCTCGTCAGCATGTCCATCATCACGTACTTTATCCCGTTCGTATTCCTATTCCTCGCGATGATACGACTGCAACGCGAGCCCGTTCCTCCGGGAGTGACGCGACTTCCGGGAGGAAAGCCTGTCGCCGTTGTCCTTGCTTCGGTGGGCCTAATAACGACAGCGCTGACGATTGTCTTGGCCATTGTTCCACCCAACGATGAGCCCCACAAAGGGATTGCGATCGCTAAAGTCATCGGCTCGACGCTCCTGCTCGTTGGCGCTGGAGTAGCTATTTTTCTCCGTACGAGGTGGCAGAGGAAAACGTAAAAATGAATAGTCGTTTAGTTGCAACACAGACATTACGCACAAGCTATTGATTCAAAAGCGATAAACTTGTTATTTAAAGCTGTGATAGAATGCGCGCGAGTGTTTATATGCTTCACCTCGCTAGCATTGCGCTGATTCTTATAATAGTCGTTGTTGTCGCTAATTTTGATGTACAACCCACAATCGTAGGATTATCTCGATTGGTGCAACATTCTCTTGTAGTCGCTGCTATAACCATTGCAGGCAGTCCCCCTTCAGTACAGAATTTTTTCCTCATTGCTACTGCAGGGTTCGTATCACATCTCTGACTATCATCCAGCCAACCTCATTGATCTCAATTGTACCCGCCTCTGCTAGTCGGGCGAGCGTGACTCAGCTCTAGTCGCGAGCAGCCAGTGGCGACCTCTGACCGTGGAACGATTGACGGACAGAGGAACGTCATTCGTCCGCTCCGCTACTAACCTTAGTTGTTTGAAGTCGCCAGTGGCGTTTTTCACGGAGGCTAAAATGACGCGCACATGTTATTACGCAGTATCAGCACTTGTTGCAGTTCTATTGTCGATCTCAGCTTCTGCCCAACGTCTAGACGGAACCCTGAGGGGCACGGTAGAAGACCCCTCAGGGGCTGTCGTCCCGCAAGCACAGGTCACCGTTACGAACCAGAACACGGGGGTTAAACAAACCACGCAAACAACCTCAGCCGGAGAGTATGTTTTCCCAAACTTGCTGGTTGGCCCGTATAGGGTAGAAGCTGTCGCCAAGGGCTTCTCGACCTATTCCCAGAGAGATGTTCGCGTTCTGCCGAACCAGGTCGTAGCTGTGAATCCACGTTTGGTGGTAGGCGTTGAAAGTACTATTGTGGAGGTTAAGGTAAGTACCGAAGTTGTGCAGACCACCTCTGCTCAGCTTTCTAACGATTTTGACGGACGCGCAGTAATGGATATACCCAATCCAGGCGTCGGTGGCGGACCCTTGAACTTCGCTTTGCTGGCACCCAACACTACTACCCAGGGCGCAGGCGTGCTGGGTGAAGGCGGCTCCATTGGTGGCGCCCGTCCCCGGATGAACAGCTTCAACATCGATGGCGTAGACGACAATCGCGTTGACGTCACCGGTCACACCTCGGATGTTATTCCCGAAGCGGTTGCTGATTTTAATCTCGTGACCAACATGTTCAGCGCTGAATTGGGCCACTCCGCTGGCGGTCAGTTCAACGTCGTGACCAAGTCCGGCACCAACAACTGGCACGGTTCGCTCTGGGGATTCACCAACAACCGTGACTTCAACGCCATGGACAATTTGGAGAAGAGCTCTGGTCTGACGAAGCCTCGCCGGGTTGACCGCAGCCGCTTCGGATCCGATATTGGCGGGCCCATCCTCAGGGACAAGCTTTTTATCTATGGCGCATACCAATTCTCAAATCTCGGTTTGGCCGCGTCTGCAGTGCAGCAGCTTGCCCCTACAGCCGAAGGTCTGGCACAGCTAAAGAGCATGGCAGCCAACGGTGAAGTGCAAGCTATCCTGAACCAGTTCCCAACGGCGCCGGCGGCCGATGCGCCCGCGCAAATCGTCAATGGTGTGGCGATTCCTGTCGGGACATTTCAGCCGGCTGCACCAAGCTACCTAAACCAGCATGACTTCAACATCAACGGTGACCTGAACGTGGCCCGGCATCAAGTGCGTGCGCGCTTCCTGTATGGCCGGCAGCGCTCTCCCAACGTCAACCCTGAGACGCCACAATCGCAGTTCACAGGCTTTCTCACCGCAGATAGTCGGAAAGCCATTCTCACCGATGCCTGGGCCATCAGCAACCGCTTCGTCAACGATCTGCGCTTGTCGTATTCACGGTTTGTGCAGGCATATACAGTGCCCTCCAAGTTTTCAAACTTCCCTAACGCCAAAGTGGACATATTGGGTCTGAACATTGGTCCGGAGGGTAACTCGCCACAGAGTTACGTCCAGAACAATTACCAGGTTCTGAATAACATTACCCTGGTCAAAGGCGCACATACGATCAAGTTCGGTCCCGAATACCGCAGATGGATTGCACCGTCGAACTTCCTGCCTCGAGAACGCGGTGAATGGGACTATGCGGACCTCCAGACATTAGTCAACGACGAAGTTCCGAATGGGTTTAACCAGGCCCTGCGCGGAGCGGGTACCGGAAAGTTCAACGGGAATCAGTATGCGCTCTATGGCTTTGTTCAGGATGATTGGAAGGTCACGCCGCGTCTAACCTTGAATCTCGGCGTGCGCTACGAATGGACGAGCAACGCGGCGGACGCAAAGTTGCAGACTCTAAATGCAATCTCTACTTTGCCTGGGGTGTACGAATTCCGGGAGCCAACAACAGATACGAACAATTTCATGCCGCGCATTGGTTTTGCCTGGGATCCAACAGGTCAGGGCAAAATGGCTGTTCGGGGCGGTTTTGGGATCTCATATGATGTCTCGCCACAGAACTTTGCGCTTTTGCAACTGCCACCGCAACTGCAGACCGAGCAGAATCCGAACATTACCTGCACGCTGCCGGGTTCTCCGGCATGGTGCGCGAGTTACCTGGCGGGCGGTCCCGGCACGGGTTTTCTGGCCGGAGGGGGACTGCTGCAGGTGAACGTTCCTCCCGCGACCCAGGCAGAGGCTCGGGCAGCAACCCAGGGCATTATGCTGGACCAGATTCAGCCAAAAATCATGACCTGGACGTTGGGGGTGCAGCAGGAAATCTTGAACAATACCAGCTTAGAACTACGGTATCTGGGCACACGCGCAACTCAGCTTCCAGTTCAGGCTCGTACAAACACTATCAGCGCCTTCACCGCAGGGCTGCAGCCTTTGCCAACATTCTTTAATTCAAGCCAGATTCCGGGTGCCATCGTGGGCGGTTCGAGACTCTCTGATTTTGAGAACTTCGATCCGTTCATACATCCAGATTTCAGCTTGATGACGGCGTTTCCACTGATTGGCGGCAGCAACTATCACGCTGCCTCGGTCGATCTAAACCGAAGGTTCTCGCGCAGTATCATGTTCCGCGCCAATTACACGTGGGCACACACCATTGATGACTCTACGAATGAGTTGTTCAGCAGCGTGATAAATCCACGCCGTCCGTTCGACTGGATGAACTTGCGGCAAGACCGCGGCCGATCAACCCTGGACATCCGTCACAAGTTCGCGATGTCATGGATTTACGAGCTCCCTACCCTCAAGAATGGTTATGGGGCGCTGAAAGCAGTGACGAACGGATGGCAATATACTGGAACGTTTATTGCTCAGGCCGGGCAACCGGTCGATATCCTCTCTAACGCCGACTCGAACGCTAACGCTGATACCGCTGGCGATCGTGGCATCCTAAACCCGGGCGGGAGCCCCTTCGTTGGGACAGCGGTCGACTATGTCTGCGCGGGATCTGGTGGTGTCACTAGCGTTGCCTCGATCGATACTGGGTGCCCCGGAGGTAGTAGCAACGTGGCTGGATATGTCGCCCAGAATCCCAATGCCCGATACGTACAGGCCGAGCTGGGCGCCATGCCTACCCTCGGGCGCAACAGCTTCGGGTCTCCCGGAATGAACGTTTGGAACATGGCGCTACTTAAGAACATGAAGCTGAGCGAGAGGTTTTCTCTGCTGTTCCGGGTAAATACGTTCAACACGTTTAACCATCGCAATTTTACTTTGGCTCAGCCCACTGTCTTTCAGACCGGCTCCGGCGGCCCGATCGGTACAGTAAACAATGCTCTAAGCACTACCTATTCCAATCTCACCTCCCCCTTGTTCCTGGATAGTCGACAGTTCACTGGCGGCAGCCGCGTGATGCAACTAGGCGTGAAGCTGATTTGGTAATCTTGCTAAATTTCCCGGGGCTCTCGGGAGCCCCGGCGTTCGTCTGGCGTCTCAAGTCAGAACCACTTAGCCAAAGTCATCGAAAACTCTGAAATGCTTGATGCATTGGGGAAATCTATCAGGTGAACGCCAGTGGCGGTCTTCACTTAAATTCAGCTTGGGGGCCGGACTCTCGTTTTAACGTTTCCTGCCTGCTTAGAGTCCCGCGCGCTCCGGTGAATTATCTGCGCGAAGATGGAACGCTGCTGCGGCAAAGCGTCTTTCCCGCTCAAGCTCCTTTTGCGCGCCACAATTTGGAGACAGGCGGCTACGTTCAGGACCGCTGGCTTGCACGCAAGGGGTTGCTGATCGAACCCGGACTACTTTTTGACTGGGACGAGATCATCAGGCGGCCGCTCTTTTCACCGCGACTTGCTGTTGTGTACTCGCCACCTGGGCCTAGAGCCAGGACTAAATTATCGGCGGGTGTTGGCCTCTATTATGAACACACGCAGCTTGAGTATCCTACACGGAGTCTGGCGGGAATTCGCTACGACACCTACTATGCCGCTGATGGAGTTACGCCTGTCAGCGCGCCGCTGCAAACGGCCTTCGAAGCAAACAATTCGACGCTCACACAGACACCCGCGATCAACTGGAGCGTTGGCATTGAAAGAAAACTACCTGGTGAGATCTTCGCCGGAGTGAACTTCGTCCAGAAGCGAGTTGCCGAAGGTTTCGTCTACTCGAACCAGGGAGAGCCGGGGGCACTGTCAAGGATATATCTGCTGACCAATAGCAGACGCGACTACTATGATGCGATCGAGTTCAATGCGCGCCGCACCTTTACCAATGGATACACGCTGTTTGCCTCCTACACACGTTCTTCCGCCCACACAAATGCGGCGTTGGATTACGTGCCTACCGTTTCGTTGCTCGGTCCGCAGCGGAGCGGGCCGCTCGCCTGGGATACACCGAATCGTCTGATTTTCTGGGGATGGCTGCCCTTTCTGCTGCCGAAATTTAAAAAGAGCTGGGACTTTGTCTACACGATGAACTGGCACTCGGGATTCCCTTTTACTTCAGTCAATGCGAACCGCGAGGTAGTGGGGGCGCTGCAGGTTCCAGGCGGTTTCCCGACTATGTTTCCTTCAGTCCCGGGCTCGAATGGCGGTTTCACTTCCGGGGCGCTTATTTTGGGCTGCGCGGCGTCATGGAAAATGCCACGAATAGCAGAAATCCAGCCGTTGTGAACAGCGTCATCGATTCACCTGCTTACGCAACCTTCAGTGAATTTCAGGGTAGGGCATTTACCGCGCGTATCCGCTTGATCGGCTCTAAATAAAAAGAGTGCGCTAACCTTTCGCATCATAACTTAGGTCTGTGTCGGCGGTTCTGAAATGTAACCACGCATTATAAAAGGGCGCCCCTTTTGGAGTAGGTTTGGAGTGCTTGGCTCAACCTCTCCAGAAAGGAACACCCTCTATGACGATTACTAAATATATCGGCATGGACGTGCACAAGGAAAGTATTTCGATCGCAGTGATGAATTCCGCTGGAAAACTCGTGATGGAATGCGTCATCGAGACCAAAGGGAGCACGCTGCTGCAGTTCATCGACGGGATGCGTGGAGATGTGCGCATCACCTTTGAAGAAGGGACCTGGGCGGCTTGGTTGTACGACCTGCTGAAGCCGCACGTCAGCGAAGTCGTGGTTTGTAACCCGCGCAAGAATGCCCTGCTAAAAGACGGTAGTAAGAGTGATCGAATCGATGCGCGCAAGCTGGCTGGCCGACTAGTCCCATTGTCGGCAACTTCGCCTGCAGTTCCGATAGTGCAGCTTATGTATAGTCGCCCTGTAACTGCAAAGCAATAATGTCGTAGCTCTGCAAAGCCAAAGTGTCGCTGCCCCATCCTGAGTTCAGGGTTCGGGAGGCAGAGATTGGACTTGGTGACGATGAGCGGACCCGCATAGAGGTTCTTTCCGAAGTTCTGGCGAGGCGACGTACTGAGATTTCGGCCGCGGCGATTCTGGGGTTGAGCACGAGGCAGACGCGCCGGCTGCGGGCGGCGTATCGCGATGGTGGCGGCGGTGTGCTGATCCACAAGGCTCGTGGCCGCGCCTCGAACAACCAGCTTATTCCTGGCATTCGCGAGTATGTGATCGAACTGCTTCGGTCGCCGTAGCCCATATAGGGTGAACGACCATGGCATATTGAAAGGCGCCCAGCCGCCGATGGCCAGTTGTCGGCAAATATCGGTATTGGACCGGCGGGAGCTCTCAGGTAACCATCACGCGAGCGGAGTGGAGAACTCCGCTCGAACTCGGCTACTGCACATCGGCCGCGCACCTGAAGCTCATGTGCGAGGTAGAACTATCGGGAGTGTTAAAACTGCGTGCGGCGACTCGGTAGCGGTTGCAGTACGACTTGTGACACAGAAAGGATCCGCCTTTCATCACGCGAGCTTCACCGGTTTGCGGGCCAAGGGGATTAGTGGTTGCAGTCAGGTCCCTTTCCGCACTGAACCAATCAGCGCACCACTCCCAAGTGTTCCCGGTTACCGAGTAAAGGCTAAAGCCGTTGGGGGGAAAGGCATCCACGGGGCAGGATCCGGTGAAGCCGTCCTCGCCCGTATCCTCGTGCGGAAAGTCGCCCTGCCAAATGTTGCAGAGGTGCTTCCCCTTAGGACGAAGCTTGTCACCCCACGGATAAAGCTTTTGTTCCAAGCCTCCACGGGCTGCGTATTCCCATTCAGCTTCGGTAGGCAGCCGTTGTCCTGACCATTGGCAGAACGCTTGAGCATCGTTCCATGAGACATGCACCACGGGGAACCGCCCGCGCTCGCGAGCGTCCGAACCTGGGCCCTCAGGAGCCTTCCAGTTCGCACCTGGGACCTTGCACCACCAGGGAGCCGCGGCTACCGTGTCCTGCACAAGCTGACCGAATCGCACCTTTGGGATGTGAGCCCAAAAAACGAAGGACCAACCGAAGCGCTCTGCGTCAGTCTTGTACCCTGTTTCTGAAACGAAGCGGGCGAACACGTCGTTTGTGACTGTGAATTTGTCGATCAGGAAAGGGTCGAGTGTTACGGAGTGCACAGGGCCTTCACCGTCCTGCGGAAATGCCTCTGCATAGTCAGTACCCATCAAAAACGTTCCGCCAGGAAGCGATATCATGGATTCTGCGACATCTGCTCTGAGGCTACGGCGAACAGGAATGATCGCCGCTTCGCAGGCTTCGCTGCGGGGTGCGACAGGCGCACAGCAGGCTTTATGGGGCGTCCCGCTTCCCGTCTCTGCTGTTTCTATTCTTGTGCACATCATACGTGAGCTCCGGCTTCAGCCTCTCATGTTCAACTGTTAGCCACCTTAAATTTTTTTTTGGTGAACCTTTGAGAATAGTTCTAGAAAACTACTCAGAAATAGTTACATTGCAATATTGACGGTCAATGATTTGCTCTTATACGATTCATTCCGATGTTTAAGCGATTAGCACTTCAAAGTCCTCGAACGCAAATATTAAAAAACTTCGGGCCATTGGTTCTTGAATGATTAACCGCCGCGATTTTGTAACTGGATTAGTCGCTGCTGCCGGATCAGCGGCAGTGGCTTCAAGCAGCAAAGGAAGCAAGCATCGTCGGCCAAACCTGGTCTATGTCTTTGCGGATCAACTCCGTTACTCATCCTGTGGTTACGCAGGCGACGAATACGCTCGAACTCCGAATATCGATGCACTGGCCGCTCAGGGTTGCAACCTTAATCAGGCGATCAGTTCGACTCCGGTATGCGCTCCTTATCGAGCCTCCCTAATGACTGGTAAGTACCAGTCCAGCACCGGTATGGTAATCAACGAGATTCGCCTGAGTCCGGAGCATGAGTGCTTCGGTCACTGCCTAACCAAGGCTGGCTACCATACGGCCTATATCGGTAAATGGCATCTTTGGGCAAATCAGTTGGGACATCATAACCTGATCAAAAACGGATTCGTGCCGCCAGGACGGTATCGTCTCGGATTCGATAATTTCTGGGAAGCGTATAACTTCAATCATTTTTACTATCGCTCGCCGTATTTCAATGATGACGCTACACCACACATTCGTCAAAAATACGAACCCGATGGTCAGACGGACATAGCGATTAACTTCCTCAACACGGCCGCAAAGAGCGATGAACCATTCGCTCTTTTCCTCTCGTGGGGCCCTCCACATTCCCCTTGGGGACAGGGTAACGTTGATCCGAAGTACGCGGAGCTGTTCCGCGATGTGAATATCCCGCTCAGTCCAAATTACTCCACTGTCCCTGATCCATACGCGGATAACTGGCAAAAGCTGCCCCCCAAGTTTGACTCGTTTGTCCGCGACGATATCAAGACTTACTACGCTCAGGTGGCAAATCTCGATTGGAATTTGGGAAGGATCATGAAGACACTGAACGAGAAGGGGCTCAGCGACAACACCATTCTCGTCTTTACCTCCGATCATGGCGAAATGTTCGGATCCCACGGGAGACATGGAAAGTTGATCTTCTATGAAGAGGCTGCGCGCATCCCTTTCGTTGTACGCTGGCCGAAGAAGATACGCGCAAAATCTGTCTCCGATGTTCTGCTTGGAACTCCAGATATTATGCCGACGCTGCTCTCCATGATGGAGATTTCCGTGCCTCCCAGCGTCGAAGGCATGGATCTTAGTAGATCGATTCTTGTTGCAGGAGGCTCGGAGCCGGAAGTTGCGCATATGCAAGGAATGGGCGCAACAGCCGCCTGGGCCGATGGTTCGGAGTGGCGCGGCCTCCGCGATCACGAATACACGTACGGGATCTATCAGCGCGACCGAAAGGAGTTCCTGTTCCACAACCGGAAGGACCCCTACCAGCTTACGAATCTGGCTGACGATCGGACGAAGGCTTCCATCCTTACCCATTGCCGGACCGTATCTGAGAGATGGCGAACAGAGCAGAACGACACGTTCGAAAAGTGTACATGGTATCAACGCTGGACTGAGGATCGAAATATCGTTATGACCGCCAAAGGTACCAGGCAAGATCTGGTAGGCCTCAAGGCGATCACAGATCGTTGGTTTCCTGACGGAATCGGCGACCACCCCGTTGGAAATATGCCGGTGGGTACTTAGACAGAATTAGGGGCGCTGGATGTTTTTGGGAGCGTCTATTATTTCGCAAATGCGTATGAGATGCCTTACCGCGGTTGTTCCCCTGTTTTTTCTGCTCGGGAACGTTGGCTGTACCTACAGAAAATATTCCGATGTAGTCTGCGCGATTCCTCGCGACCCGTCGGGATCTCTTTACATAACCCAGCATGCAGGAATGGTGCACGCCGCAGCGCGTTTTGACATGAAGGTGTATTGGAACGGACCGCGCGGAGGGGACGACACCCAGCAGCAGATCGAGTTGATGGAGCGTGCCATCCAGCAGCGCAATGCCGGTATTGTGATTACCCCTACGGCGGCCTTTGCACTGGACACTGTCATACAGCGCGCCCTGTCCGATAAACTCCCCGTCGTCATTCTCGGATCACCAATTCCGTTTCCTTCTGAACCCTATCTCTCCTTTGTTATCACTGATCTTAACCAATCGGGGAAGTTAGCTGCCGACCGCATTTGCCTGAGCTTAAAAAAGCCTGCTGAGATTGCCATTATCGGCATTGATCCAGTTACACCCGGGACTACGGCCCTGGTGTCTTCGTTTGAGAAAGCGCTCGGCAGCTGCAATCTGCCTGCGCGCATCGTCAGCAAGATTGGAGGAGCCTCCACCTTCAGTCAAAGTCAGACGACGACGGCCCGCATCCTGATGGAACACCCGAAGTTGACAGCGATCTACTCACTCAGCAGCGTGGGAACCCGCGGCGCCATAACCGCTCTCGAGGCTACGCATCGCGACCATTCCGTCCGTCTGGTCAGTATCGACCCAAACCTGGACCTAGTTCTCCTGCTGCGGCGCGGAGCAATCGATGCGCTTATATTTCCTAACATGCGTGCGATGGGAGAGAAGGCGATTGAAAATATTGTTGCCCTGAACAAACATCAGCCAGTGCAGCCCGTGGTTATTTTCGAGCCTGTACTGGTGACCCACGAGAATGTCGATACCGACTCTGTTCAGACTCTCCTAAAGATGGATTGGCGGGAGATTCCATGAAACTTCGCATACCGTTTGCGATCACTCTCCTCCTTGTTTTTGCAGGCTCTGGCTGGTTCTTACTTCGGAAAGATCACTTACGTCTCCCCTATAAAGATCACTTCGCGCAACACGATGCATTGGGCTGGATTGTGATGGGGGGCAATTGGCAGTTTATCGGCGACGCTGTTGTCAACCGCTCGGTCGAACATGGAGCAAAGCTTGTCACGGGTTTCAGCGACTGGAGCAATGTTGCGCTGGACGTAGATCTTAAGCTGATTGGGCATGCAGGCGATGTTGGCGTGATGATTCGAGTGAATGATGCCGAACCGGGCATCGATGCATACAACGGATACTATGTGGGGTTACGATCTGATGATCGCGCCCTGGTGATGGGGAGAGCGGATTATGGATGGAGGGAGGGGCATCCCGCGGAGATCGCTGGAGGAGTTATTGCTGGCCGGTGGTATCACCTTCACGTAGTGGCTGTAGGCTGTGCGATCGGCGCCGAAGCTATTGACAAGGCAACTGGGGCAACTACTTATGGATTTCTCGAAGAACGTAACTGCGTGGCAAGGGGAAAAATAGGCCTTCGCTCCATGGCTACTGGTGGCGAGTGGCGACAAGTTGTCGTGAAGGCGGCCACCGCAACCGAACTCGCAGCGATTAGGTCGAAAGTAACCTTCATCCAGGGAGCGGATAGTATTCGAAGCGAAGCAGCCGACGACCAAGACATTGAATCCAGCTCCGAAGTCAGGGGAGCCACTCCAGCTGTCTCCAACATTGAAACCCTTAAGATGCGAGGGACCGGATTACAGGAGGTTGTGGCAATCCGCGGCGTCGTTACGCTGCTTAGTCCGCTTTACGTGCAAGACAGTAGCGGAGGAATTGCTGTTGACGTGTCTGATCGATTCGTTCTCAATCTGGGAGACGAGGTAGAGGCGGTCGGATCGACGAGAAATGAGGATGAAAAAGTAAGCTTTGTCGCAAACAACATCAGGCTCACAGGCGATCGAACCCTTGTGCCCCCATCTTCCGTTACTTCTACACAGGCAGCCGGCATTCTCTTCGATGGTCGCTTAGCCGAGTTGCGCGCTCGCCTCTTGAGCAAGAAGGTCGACTCTGAAGGACGTGTGACACTGCAGCTTGAAGACTCTGCGCAGATCTTCCGCGCGGAAGGCCCGCGAGGGCTTTCCGGTGAACAGTTCGAGGATCTTGTACCAGGAAGCGAGTTGCGCATACGCGGGGTTTGCCGGGTTGGCCCATGGCAGGGAAAGGAGGGGGGAGCCTTCACGATCCTGATGAGGTCGATGGAGGACGTCGAGATTGTTGCCGGGCCTCCGTGGTGGTCTACGCGATTGCTCATACGTGAGGTCGCCTTGCTGGTCGTCCTCATTGGGCTTGGCATTTACGTTTATCTGAAGGTCGAGCGCTCCAAGATGAGCGCCATTCTTCATGAGCGCGAAAGGCTTGCACACGAGATGCACGATACCCTGGCCCAGAGCTTTGCAGGGCTTGGCTTTCATCTTCAGGGGGTGCGTAATTCTGTACGCTCCGGAACGCTAACAGTGCCCGCCGTCGTCGACAAGCTCACGCTGGCCTGCGATTTGGTTACGCGAACGCATCGCGATGCCAGTGCGGAAATTGCTGCCCTCCATCCTGGAACAGACGACGGGTCGGATCTGCTCACACTACTGGAGCGCTGCACTTTCACGATGCTTGAAGGCAATCATCTGCCGATCAAATTGATTCGCGAAGGTACGCCTCACACCATATCCCTTGCTGTGCGCGACGCTCTATTCCACATCGGTCGGGAGGCGATCACGAACATTCTTCGTCACGCACAGGCTACTTCTATCACGATGCGTATCAAGTACGAGTTTCGCTCCGTCACGCTAGAGATATGCGATGACGGATGCGGTTTCAATTACAAGAGGCACGCAAAGGGCTTCGGCTTTTGTGGAATGCATACAAGAAGTGCTGCAATTGGTGCAATCGTGGAAGTCATCTCGGAGATTGACTGGGGAACATGTGTACGCGTCAAGACTCGTTATAGCGTGCGGGGTACTGTCGCCCGCCGCATCCGCTTAGAAAGAGCCAGTTCGACGAATCGAATCAGCTAGCGTCAGCCTTCCTCGATGCGAACAAGGCCGCGCTTGATCGCGACGGCGGTTGCTTCCGTGCGGTCGCGGGTACCGAGCTTTTCAAGCAAATTGATAACGTGATTGCGGGCGGTAAATTCGCTAATGTAGAGTTTGTCAGCAATCTCCTTGTTCTTCATCCCCTGCGCCACCAGTTGCAGGATCTCGCGTTCGCGCGTGCTGAGCTCAATGCGAAGAGCTCGCTGCGCAAGCTGCTGGGCGATGTGGGGGGGTATCGACCTTTCGCCAGCGTGAACCGCTCGGATCGCATTGGTGACTTGCTCCATTGGAGCGGTCTTTAGAACATAGGCCATCGCTCCAGCCTTCATGGCGCTAAAGACCTCTTCGTCGGAGTGGTAGTTCGTAAGCACAGCGCAGCGAAGCTTTGGATGGCTCTTCCGGAGAGTCGCGATCATCTCCTCACCATTCATCCCAGCCATGCGAAGGTCCGTCAGCAGAACATCGACCGCTATGCCCTGTACTTGTTCGAGAGCCTCTCGTGCGGAGGCGGCAACCCCAACAACTGTGATGTCCGAGGTGCTCTCCAACATGGTCTTCAAGCCCATGCGGACAACTTGATGATCGTCGACCACGAATACACGGATTGGATTGTCATTCGGCATACCCGAAGAGGCTATCGTAGCGGTCAGGGCACCCTCTCCGCAATAGTGCTGTAACACCAGTCAACTTTGGTCTTCTCATACCATTGACGGTGTATTCGCAGAATCCCTAGGATGATCGGGCTCCAACAAAATGTCCAGCGTAGCTGTTGAAATCCACTTACGTAAGGATGGACTGCAGTAGAAAGATCTGAGGCGGGAAACAATGAAAATGCAACGCGCTTTTCTTCTGGTTCTCTTTCTGACTAGCTTATCCCTCGTCGCGTCTGCCCAACAGCAGGCAGCATCGCTTACCGGACTCATCACGGACTCATCGGGGGCGGCTGTTTCCGGCGCTACCGTCACAATAAGTGATGATGCACGAGCCATCAAACTAACCACCATGAGCAATGAAAGGGGAGAATATACCTTCCCCCAGTTATCCCCCGGTGACAACTATGAAGTTTCTGTTTCGAAGACAGGATTTAAAGAGACTATCCAACATCGCGTCATTCTACAGGTCGCTCAATCCGCCAAAATCGATCTTGTGATCGATGTAGGTAACGTGACGGAGACCGTCACCGTTAACTCCGATCCTCCACAACTGGATACTCAAACGTCGTCGATGGGCCAGGTCATCACTGGTCAGACCGTAGAGGACCTTCCGCTTAACGGACGCAGTACGTTCCGCCTTATCGCTCTTACGCCCGGGGTTACCTTTTCTCAGTCTGCATACGGCCAGTTTGGCGATGTAGCGGTGAACACAACGTGGGATACGAACTTCACCATCAATGGCGGACGCGCCCAATCCAACGAGATTCTCATCGACGGCGTTCCCAGTTCGGTGGGTTTCTTCAATCAAATCACCACTCTCCCAACCGTAGATGACACACAAGAGTTCAAGGTGGAGTCTAATAATCTCTCCGCCGAGTTTGGCCGCTACGCCGGAGGTGCGATCAACGTCACTACCAAGGGGGGTACGAACCAGATTCACGGCGATGTATACGAATTTTTGCGCAATTCATTTTTCGATGCCAATGATTGGTTCAATAAACGTGCCGGAAATCCCCGAGCCCCGTTCCGAATGAATCAATTCGGTGGAACCTTCGGCGGACCGCTCACGCTGCCACACATTTATAACGGCAAAGACCGCACCTTCTTCTTCTTTTCCTATCAAGGGACTCGTCGGACGCAAGGAGCGACCTTCATCGGGACCGTACCCACGGCAGCGCAGCGTGCAGGTGATTTTAGCGGTATCTCCGCGACGATTTACAACCCGTACACCACGAATCCGACGACCAAGGCGAGGGCGGCGTTTACGGGTAATATCATTCCCACAAGCCTCCTCGACCCGGTTGCGCTAAAGATGGCGGCGTATTATCCCTTGCCAAACACAGGCCCTACCGGAGCGACCACTAGCAACTTTCTCAGCAATGAACCGGTAAAGCTGTCGCAAGACGTTTACAGTCTGCGAATCGACCAAAACGTCACACAGAAGTATCATGTCAACGGACGGTACGCCTACAGCAGAACTCCGTTGACTCAGCCTGACTATTTTCATAACGTTGCCACCTCCGGTACAGGAGCTGTTGGCACCACGACCTTCGTCAATCAGTCCTTCTCGTTGAACAACATCTATCAGTTTTCGCCGAGTCTGCTTCTTAATGCCAACTATGGCTTCGCTCGCTGGTTTCAAGCCAGGCAAACCAGGAGCTACGGCTTCGACAACAGCGAGCTTGGATTTCCCCCATCCCTTGTGAGTGCAATCACTATCCCGATGTTCCCCGCTGTCAACATCACGGGCTACACGGGTCTCGCCAATCAAAGCTATTTGATCAACGGAAACGATTCACATGCCGTTCTGATCAATCTGAAAAAGATTCTCGCCCGCCAGACGCTTACCATTGGAGTGGATGGTCGCATGCATCGCATTAATTTCTTCAACGTAAACAACAGCGCAGGCACATATAGCTTTACCAATGCGCAGACCCAGGGGCCGGTCGCGACCGTCGCCAGTGGCGGCAATGCCTTTGCCAGTTTCATGCTTGGCTTCGGAAACTCCGGGAACATCCCGATCGGATCGGGTGTGGCAATGCAGAATTTCTACGGTGCGGTCTACGTTCAGGACGATCTTCGCCTGACCAATAACTTAACGCTCAATCTGGGTGTCCGGTACGACGGGGAAACGCCTTATACCGATCGCCACAATGAACTTAATTACTTCGATCCTACAGTCGCAAACCCCGCAGGGAATGCCAGCTTTCCTGACCTTAAAGGTGGTCTCGTCTTCGCTAGCAACGGAGGAACACCCCGGACGGTCTATACTCGCCAACACAACAATGTGGCTCCCCGGGTCGGCTTCGCTTACAGCCCTGATCCTATGACCTCTGTGCGTGGTGGCTTTGGGCTGTCTTATGCTCCTCTGGAGATTGCCAACAATGCTGTCGGCTTCTCACCCAGCCTTGGTTTTGCATCTTCCACTTCGTGGAATACTTCCCTAGACGGGGGCTTCACTCCCAATAATCTTCTACGAGACCCATTCCCGCAGGGTCTTGTACAGCCGACAGGATCGAGCCTCGACGCAGGCACTCAACTCGGCCAAGCACTTACGGTGTGGAATCACAATCCCAAGACGCCATACACGATGCAATGGAACTTCGATGTGCAGCGTCAATTCCCCCATTCGATGCTCTTTGATCTAGGCTACTCGGCATCTCGAGGCGTCCATCTCACCAGCACATTCGATCTGAACACCCTCAATCCCCAGTATCTCTCGCTGGGAACGGGCCTCACCACCCAGGTCGCCAATCCCTTCCAGCCTTACGTATCCATCGGAGCTCTCTCCAGTCCAACCGTGGCGCGGCGACAGCTTCTTCTTCCTTTTCCCCAGTTCCTCAGCGTGCAGGAAGTAAATAATCCTTACGGTTCGTCGACCTATCATTCGCTGCAGACGAAGCTGGTCAAGCGCATGTCCGGCGGGGTTAGCGTACTTGTCGCTTACACCTGGAGCAAGCTCATCTCCAATGTAAATGCACAAAACGCTCCTATCGGTACGACGGACAATACCGGTGTTCAGAACTATTACGATCTCCGCGCAGAGCGTGCTGTCTCCGAGCTCGATCAGCCGCACAATCTTATCGTCAATGGCGTCGTGGAGCTTCCTTTTGGAAAAGGCAAGCCATTGGGGCGTAATATCAGCACAATCGCAAATACCTTTATCGGAGGATGGCGGCTCACCGGCATACTTACAGAGCAGAGTGGATTTCCCTTAACTCTTAGCGCGGCAGGAACCGGTGGTGGAACAAGACCGAATCTTGTGCCTGGCGTGAATCCAAAGATTGAGACAAATCGAACGAACCAACAGCGCGTGCTGGCCTATTTCAATACAGCAGCCTTCGTTACGCCCCCTCCTTACACCTTCGGTACGGTTGGCCGCACCTTCACTGAAGTTCGAGGTCCCGGTGTGCGGAATTTCGATGCCTCCATCCAGAAAGACACCAAATTTGAAGGCCTGCAGGCGGAACTCAGGCTGGAGATGTTCAACGTTACGAACACGCCACACTTCTCGATGCCTGACATGGCACGCCAGGATGCTGCCTTTGGCACCATCACCAGCGCTCTATCCTCTCCTCCTCAACGTCAGATGCAGGTAGCGTTGAAACTCTTGTTTTAGACAACCAAGGAACCTTCCAAAATGAGTATGAATCGTCGAGAAGTGATCAAGAGTGCGTTACTCTCCGCCGGAGCCATCTCTTCCGGAAGCGCGATGGCTCAGCAGGTAGGCTCTCGCGCTGGCGATAGCCCAAAGCGATCGGACTTTCATCAGAGTTATCCGCCTCCTCCGCGCAAAGCCAATGGCGAACGCATGCCGAATATTCTCTGGGTGTGCACTGATCAGCAGCGATTCGATACCCTGTCGGGTCTCAGCAACTCCGTCATTAAGACGCCAAATTTGCAAAAGTTCATGTCTGAATCTGTAACCTTTACGAACGCGTTCTGTCAGACGCCGATCTGTTCCCCCTCTCGTGCCAGCTTTCTTAGCGGCCGCTATCCGCATGTGACGGGCCTGCGCTCCAACGGGCAACGCATTCGCCCAACCGAACGGTTGGTTACTCGCACGCTTGCCGACTATCAGTACACTTGCGGGCTGGCGGGCAAGCTCCACCTCTCACCGTGTTTGGGGGGGCGCGTCGAGGACCGCATCGACGACGGCTATGAAGTTTTCAAATGGAGCCATGACATCTCCGATCAATGGCCACTCAAAAACGAGTGGTACAACTGGCTTGATCGTCAAGGAGTCAAGCTACCCAAATTTCCCTCTTCCCCCGTTTGGGGAATGCCTATCGATCCTAAGTACACACAGACTGCCTGGTGCGCTGACATGGCCATCCAGTTCATGCGACAGCAGAAAGATTTCAATCCCTGGCTGATGTCGGTGAACATTTTTCAGCCGCATCATCCCTTCTACCCAACTGAGGAGTACCTCAGTCACTACGCTCCCAAGAAGGTGCCCGCCCCCGCATATCGGGAAGGAGAGCTAAAAAACAAGCCTATCTTCCAGACGGTTGATCATCGCGGCGCCTATGGTGGCTCCGCAATCTCCTTCGAGAAGACGTCGCCGGAGGTTCACCAAGAGGTGATAGCCGCCTACTATGCCATGATCGAACAGGTCGACACCGATTTCGGACGGATGCTGCGAGCTCTCGAAGAGAGCGGTCAAGCCGACGATACGATCGTCATCTTCATGAGCGATCACGGAGAGATGCTCGGCGACCACGGCATCTATCTCAAAGGGCCTTACTTCTATGATTGCCTTACACGGGTTCCGCTCATTATTCGTTGGCCGGGTCGCTTCAAGAAGGGTCTCAAGATCGATTCTCTGGTTGAGCTTGTAGATCTCGCGCCTACGCTGCTGGAAGCTGCGGGAATCCCAGTCTCGTCAGGAGTACAGGGGCGCTCGCTGCTTCCTGTGCTGACCGGACAGGCTACAGAGCATCGTGACTCCATTTACATGGAGTATTTCGATGCCAACGCCACCTATGAGATTCCGCCCATGCTGACCAGCGTCCGAACAACCAAGTGGAAGCTGAACTACTGCGACAAGCCGAAATCCGGCGAGCTCTATGACCTCGAGAAAGATCCAGGCGAGTTCAACAATCTGTGGGGCGATCCTCATTACCGCGATACACAGGACATGATGATGTACACACTCGTCGGACGCATGATTGAAACCACCGATCCACTGCCCGAACGTCACACTTCATGGTAAGCAAAGAGATATAAGGACAGAGAGAAATGCAGAACAAAGTAATCATAGCTTTGCTTGCAACACTAGGGGTCTGCCTTCCTGTGATGGCACAGCATCGCGCGCCAGCTGTTCCACTTGCTACCAATGACCCCTTTTTCAGCCTTTGGTCTATGGCGGATAAGCTTACCGACGCACCGGTAAAGCACTGGACTGAGGTCGCGCAGCCGATCATTGGACTCGCGCGTATCGATGGTAAGACTTTCCGATGGATGGGAACCATCCCGCACGGCTACTTCGGAATGGCTACGGTCGATCCAATGGAACAGACTTCCGTTGAGATAACTCCGCTGCATACACGGTACCGCTTCACAGCAGTCGGACTTGAACTTGATGTGACCTTCTTCACCCCGCTTTTCCCGAAAGATCTCGACGTTATGTCGCGCCCAGTGACCTATCTCAGCTGGAGCGCAAAGGCGATCGATGGGAAATCACATCAAACAGATCTCATGGTTGACGTCGATCCGTTGATTGCGGTGGATCAGCCAGGCCAGCAGGTTATCTGGTCGCGTACGCGCGCCAAAGGTGTAACGCTTTTGAGCGTCGGTAATCGCGATCAGCCTACTCTTCATCAATCTGGAGATCGCGTCCGTATTGACTGGGGTTTCTTCCGCCTCGGCGTACCTGACTCCGCCTCAGGGACGACCTCGATGGCTTTCGACGGCATTCCGATATTTGTAAAATCGGGCAATCTTCCCGAAGTCGACGACTCTTCCATGCCGTTACCGGCCGCCAGACGCGGACGCGCGGCACATCTCTCTGCAAAGCTGCCGCTAGGTGCTGTGGGCACCTCGCCGGTCGAACGGCACGTTGAGCTTGCCTACACAGACGGCTACTCCATCGAGTACTTGGGTCGGAAGCTTCGTCCTTACTGGCAACGCGATGGCATGACCGAGGGCGCTCTGCTCTCCACTGCCGACCGAGAGTATGGACAATTGGAGCAGCGTGGCGTGAAGTTCGATGAAGAGACGATGGCCGCGATGGAGAAGGCAGGAGGAACCGAATATAAATATCTGACTTCCCTTCTGTTCCGCCAGACGATTGCTGCCCATAAGCTTGTGGCGGACATTGATGGGACGCCAATGTTTTTCTCCAAAGAGAATGACAGCAACGGCTGCATCGATACTGTTGACGTCACTTATCCCTCCTCTCCTTTCTTCCTCCTCTTCAATCCGAAACTCCTTGAAGCTCAGCTAGAGCCCCTCATGCGCTACGCTGCTCTTCCTCGCTGGCGTTTTCCATTTGCCCCTCACGATCTTGGAACCTACCCATTGGCTAATGGTCAGGTCTACGGCGGTGGCGAAGAAAATGAAGAGAACCAGATGCCCGTGGAAGAGAGCGGGAACCTCATCCTAATGATCGCTGCGCTTGAGCGAAACGAAGGGAACTGGGACTTCGCAAAACGCTTCATGCCCCAGCTCACTCAGTGGGCTGACTACCTCGAAAACAAGGGCATGGACCCCGAAAACCAGCTCAGCACAGACGATTTCGCCGGTCATCTTGCTCACAACACCAACCTCTCAATCAAAGCAATCGAGGCTCTCGGTGCATTTGTGCAGATTGCACGCGGAGTGGGCGACACGAAGCTCGCGGACCGATATGAAGCCATTGTTCGCAAGTTGCCAGCGCAGTGGGAGAAAAAGGCTCGCGACGGCGATCATTATAGGCTTGCGTTTGACCAGCCTGGTACATGGAGCCAGAAGTACAATCTCGTCTGGGACGACCTGCTCGATCTTCATCTATTTCCCAAAAGTATTATGGATACCGAGTGGTCCTTTTATACCGGGCGGCTTCAGCGCTACGGCCTTCCTCTCGACAATCGTAAGACCATCACCAAACTGGATTGGGAGCTTTGGACCGCGAGCCTCGCTTCCAAACCTGAATTTCAGGATCTCGTTCGCCGTCTGGTCATCTGGTTAGATGAGACCCCCTCTCGTGTTCCGACAACCGACTACTATGACACAATAAGCGGCAAACAGATGGGATTCCAGGCTCGTTCCGTCGTCGGAGGTGTCTTCATTAAGGCGCTCATGGATAAGATGAGCGTGGGGGGAGACACGCAATCTCATTCTAAGCGTCGTTGAACTACGCAACCTTTTAGAGGGTATTAAACGACGACGGAACCGTCTCCTCTGTTACTATTGACCCCACTGAAGACGGCTTCGAGCGTCGTCGCCGAACGCGCAGGGCAAGCGCGCCCTCATCAGCCGCGATGCTCACCACACGCTGTAACCCGCTTGAGAGAGAGCGATAAACTCTGACTGAGCGCATTGCAACCGAGAGATAAGACCTCATGCACCTATGAGCAGCTATCGAGAGTTTTTGGATAGTTCGGCGGATGATCTGTTCGAGGTTTCCTGCACACCCCTGCTGATTCGAGGGGATTGCCTCATATTGACGCATAGCGCGGGAGCAAACTGTAACTCTCCGCTCCTCCAGACCCTGGCTGATGCATTTTGTGCCTCGGGACTGACAGTCCTCCGTTGCGGTCGACCTCGAAGACGTGCAGGTGCGGGTATGGATTGCGGTGAGCGAAGGCGTCGAGGCCGGCGCCGAGGAGCACGTATTGTGTGACGCCGTTCGCTACGGCCTGGGCGAGGAGGTCTTCGGCATATGGGCTGCGCACGACGAAGAAGGCTCGGGGAGCGACGGAGTGTGGCCTGTGCAGCTTGAATTGCGTGCGCTCGATTTCGGGCAAGTATTCGCGTCCGAGGATGGAGACGGCTATGGGGTCTTCGAAGACGAGTGGGTGTGCGTCGTAGACTTGGTACGCCGCGCGGCGCATGTCGGTTGGGGTCAGAAGGAGAAGTCGATGCTGCCAGTTATCGGTCGGCCTCGTTCAGGGCCCAACCCGACACGCAGTCATCGGGACGCGGGGTAGTCGCAACAATTCGATATGATCTCCTTCCTCAGGCTGCTACTCCATAGAACGGGATGTATGGCTCCTGGGTGATCCAGATGCGATGAAGCAGTACTGCCAGCTTGCGAGCGACGGCGACGATGGCCCGATTGCGGGACTGCTTGCCTCCGCGCGAGGCCAGGTGCAGACCCCACTGTCGTAAGGTGGAATCTCTCCCATGCGGACCGAGCACATGGTTGGCACACTCGACCAGCAGAGTACGTAAGTAGATGTTGCCCGCCTTGGTGATGCCGAGCTGCGGGTCTCGATCCCCGGACTGGCTGCGTTTTGGCCGCAGGCCGAGGTAGCAGCCGACATCGCGACTTCGCTGGAAGCGTTCCTTGCTGCCCAGCGTCAGAACGTAAGTGAGGGCCGTGAGCTGCCCGACACCGTAGACCTGGATCAGCGCTTGTGTCTCTGGATACTCCGTCTCCGTGAGTCCCTTGATAACGCTGTCGTACTGCTTAATCTTCACTGTCATCTCCGCGATCTGCTCGAGCACCGGGCCAAGCGCCTGAACAAGACCACGCGGAAGCACGGCCAAGCTCCGCTTGGCGAAGCACAAGGTGGACGAGGCCGGAAGTCGGTAGCCGCAAGGCTTGGCCAATCCGCGCACCGCGTTCACCGATGCTGTCCTCAGACGGACGACCAGATTGCGGGCGCGGATCAACGTCAGTGCTTCCTGCTGAGCGACCGTACGATGCGCGATCGGACGCAGGATCTTCGGATCGAGCCGCGCGTATCGAGCCAACTTCTCCGCATCCACCTGATCGCTCTTCCGATCGCTGTGCGAGATCGCACGCAGTTCGCGCACGTTCGCTACGATCACTTCGTGACCCAGTTCCTGAAGCTGCTCGCTGATCCAAATCGAGTGCGTGCCCGCTTCCATCGCGATCCGCACCGGAGGCAGATCGGTAAACCACTTCTCGACTCCCGAGGGACTGGTACGAAACCGGCCCCGGCCCACTACTTCTCCATCTTCGTTAAGCGTGCAGTAATGGCTCCAGACGTCCCCAAGATCGATCCCGATCGTCATCCCGACCTTGGAGGCGCTGCGTCGAACTTCCGCGATGAGGTGATGCGTTGTCTTTTTCATGGGTAATAGTCTCTCCCATTCGGTAGACCTGCTCATCCCATTTATCGG
>Ga0193743_1000865_pt1 | contig 23572 bp, 16 predicted proteins | sample L2c2metaG_FD_143038 | JGI IMG/M metagenome (GOLD analysis project Ga0193743, IMG submission 143038) | Soil microbial communities from a riparian zone of the East river system, Colorado, United States - L2c2 | ecosystem: Environmental > Terrestrial > Soil > Riparian zone | place: USA: East River... | reverse complement strand
CTTTACCACCGGGGGTGGTGGAGGCGGAGGCACGGTCTCAGCGGGGCTCTTCTTGGGCAGCGCGATGGGCCCACTGTCACCTCCTGGGCCGCCGGCTTCCGGCGCAGACTGGTCCTGATTCGGCGCAGGCTTTTGTGCCGGAGGCGCTTCCCCCGGCATTTGGTACTGACCGTGGTGTTCCGGTTCCTGCTGCTGCTGTTGCTGTTGCTGTTGATCGGAAGGCGCCTGCTGTTGACCCGAAGCATTGCTCTGGGCAAGAGAAGCGACGGGGGCTGCTGACAGGCCTGTCGCCAGAGAGACAGTCAGAAAAAGACGAGCAAATGGATGCACAGGCAAGGAGCCTACCTCGGGAGTTACACCATAAGGACGGTCACCCACGTCAAAAGTTGGCGGCCCGGGCACAACCGTCTACTGTTAAAGACGTGCCTGCCCACCGTTTCGATGTGTCTGCCATCCGTCTGTTGCTCACTATTCTTGCCCCGGCTGCCCTGCTGGCGCAAACCAGTCCAGCGCCTCAGGCCCCGCAGCCTGTCCCCACGGAGCTTCGCACACCCCCTCCACCGGCCACCGCACCGGATTCCGTGACGGCCGGCATATTTCCCCTGGACCAGGTACATCGGGGGCAGCATGGCGTGGCTTACACCGTATTCGAGGGCGTTTTCCCCTCCGCTTGTGGGGTCGAGATTCTGGGAGTACTGCACAACGCCCAGGGACCGCATCAAGACATGATCCTTGCCCGGCTCGGCGGCAAGGATGCGGTTTATACCGGCGTGGTAGCAGGCATGAGTGGAAGCCCGGTCTATATCGACGGCAAGCTCGCCGGAGCCTTGGCCTACCGCATCGGCCAGTTCAGCAAGGAGCCCATCGCCGGCATCACGCCCATCCAGCAGATGCTGCAGGTCAAGGACATGCCGCAAGGCGGTCCCGCACCTGTCAACACCAGCAACACCTCCGCCAATGCCGAGATCCGCCCCATCGAAACGCCGCTGCTCTTCAGCGGCTTCAGCCAGCAGGCGGTCGACGCCTTCAAAGACCGCTTTGCCGCCCAGGGACTAACGGCCGTGGTCGGCCTTGGGGGCGGGTCGAGCACAGAGAAGCAGCCCGAGCCGATCGAGCCGGGCTCGTCGGTCAGCGCTTTGCTGGTGCGGGGCGACATGGAGATCGCCGCTACTTGTACAGCGACCTATGTCGACAAGGCTGAATTGCTGGCCTGCGGTCACCCCATCACCCAGACCGGCTCCGTTTCGGTACCCATGGCCAAGGCAGAGGTCGTAGCGACGTTGCCCTCGCCGCTCAATGCCTTCAAGATCGTGAACACTACGGAAGAAGTCGGCGCCTTTACCCAGGACCGCCAGACCGCTATCCGCGGCGAGTTCGGAGCGAAGGCCCATATGGTGCCGGTAACAGTTACGTTCCACTCCGGCGCCACCACACGAAATGTGCGCTTCGAGGTTGTGGACAGCCCCGATCTCACTCCCCTGCTGATGCTAACTTCGATCTACCAGTCCATGATGCAGAGCAACACGTACGCGTCAGAGACCACCTACCGAATCCGGGAGCAGGTTCAGATGGACGGCGTGTCCGACGTGGACCTGACCCATTTTGCAGCCCCGACAGCCGGCATACCGGCAGCTCTTGGCGCGACGCTCGAGGTAGGAGAGCCGCTGGTGCAGTTGTATTCGAATCCGGCTCGGCGCGGCGGGCTGCGCAGCGTCTCGCTGGATATCGAGGCCATTCCTGGCCGGCAGACTGTGGAGATCGAGAGTGCGGAACGCGAGGGCGGTGCAGTGCATGCCGGCGACACGGTCTCTCTGCGGGCGACGATGCGGCCCTGGCGCGGCGCAATACGCACGATCGAGATCCCGGTCAAGCTGCCGGATACCCTGCCGAATGGTCCCGTTCGCCTGGTCGTGAGCGATGCAGCTACCGTGGACCACATGCTGGAGAGCTCCGCAAACCATCTCGACATCAACGAGACTGTCGCCGCGTTGAATGCAACCCACACCAACGATCAGGTGTACGTAACCATGCTTACACCCAATCCACAGGCACGTCTCGAAGGACGCACACTGGCCGCGCTTCCCATCTCTATGGCCAACGTACTTGACCCACTGCGCGCCAACCGCTCGCTCACCCTGAATGGTGAGTCGGCGGTTGCTGTAACATCAGTGCCCATGGACGCAGTCGTGACCGGCAATCAGGTCGTCACCATCCAAGTGGAATGAATACCTGTCGCGCTACATAGTGAAAACCAACGGACGGAGCTGACCAGGAACGATGCCAGAGATCCGAGGCTATGCAACACATGCTGCCGGAGCGGAATTGCTCGCATACCGGTATGAAGTCGGCGAACTAGCGGCCGATGAGGTGGAGGTCCGTATCAGCCATTGTGGCATTTGCCGTAGCGATCTGCACTTGATCGACAATGACTGGCAGGTCAGCAAATTCCCTTTCGTCCCGGGCCACGAGATTGTAGGCACGATTGGAGCCGTCGGCACCGCAGCCCAGAACCTAAAGCCGGGCGAGCGCGTTGGCGTCGGCTGGCAGGCCGGGAGTTGCGGCATCTGCGCATGGTGCCGCCAGGGAAAAGAGAACCTTTGCCCCCAAACCCAGCCCACCTGTGTTCTTCGCAATGGCGGCTTCGCCGACGCGGTGCGTGTACCGGCACGTTTCGTCATTCCAATCCCAGAGACGCTCGACAGTGAAAATGCAGCTCCGCTGCTGTGTGCAGGCATCACGGTCTACACGCCGCTGCGTACGTACGGCGTGTCACCCGCGTCTCGCGTCGGTGTCGTGGGCATTGGCGGCCTGGGTCATCTGGCTCTGCAGTTCGCACGCGTCTTCGGCGCGGAGGTCACCGCCTTCTCCACTTCGCCTGCCAAGGAAGAAGAGGCCCGGGCCATGGGCGCACACCACTTCTGCAATACGCGCGAAAGCAAGGGCATGAAGGCGCTCGCCGGCTCGCTCGATCTGATCGTCTCCACGGTAAATGCGGACCAGGACTGGAGCGCCTTCCTGACCGCGCTGCGGCCGGAGGGAGTGCTGTGCCTGGTTGGCGCGCCGTCACGCCCCTTGCAGGTTCCCGGCTCTCTGCTGATCCTCTCGGCGAAGACTCTCAGCGGCAGCAATACAGGCAGCCCGTTGGCGCTTGCCGAGATGCTGGACGTGGCCGCGCGTCATGGTGTCAAGACACAAACCGAGCGCTTTCCTATGACTCGAGTCAACGAGGCCGTAGCCAAGGTCCGCAAGGGTACCGTGCGATACCGCGCCGTGCTCGCCAATTAGCTGAACGTTCGCCTTTAGTAGACTTGAGCCACATGTCCTTTCGCATTGTGAGCCTTTACTTTTTGCTCTGCTCTGTCTCTGTGACCTGCCTCGCGCAGGGCACCAAAGTCTGGACCGAGTCGCATATGGAGGAGTGGGAGAAGGGGCGGCCCCAGGGGATCGCCATCTCGAGCGATGGCTCACTCTCCGCCGCGCCAGCCAGCACCCTCACCGCCACGACTCCGTCTACGTACATTTGGGCGATCGCCAGCGACACGTCCGGCAATGCCTACTTGGCAACAGGATCGCCCGCGACGGTGTTGCGCATCGGCCGCGACGGCAAGACCACCACCCTGTTCAAGACCAAGGACATGAGCGTGCAGGCGGTCGCGATTGGACCCGATGGCTCGATCTATGCAGCCACGCTGCCGGATGGCAAGGTCTATCGCATTCCCGCGGGCCCATCCGATCTCGACGCGGAGAAGGCTCCAATTGTCTTTGACCCCGCGAAGCTGGACGGCGCCAAGCCGAAGACAGGGCCGGATGCCGCTCCCAAATACATCTGGGATCTCGCCTTTGGTCCGGACGGCGCGCTCTATGTCGCGACCGGTGGACCTGCCGCCGTGTATCGCGTCCGCACACCCGCCGGCGATGCGCACGCGGAACGGTTCTTCCAGAGCGACGAGCAGCACATCCGCGCTCTGCTCTTTGAGAAGGATGGCAGCCTGCTCGCCGGCTCGGATGGCGATGGGCTGGTCTACCGCATTGACAAGGCAGGCAAAGGCTTCATCCTCTTCAATGCGTCGAAGCGGGAAGTCACTGCGCTGGCCGAATCGCCCAGTGGACAGATCTACGTGGCCACGGTGGGTGAGAAGGGCAAGAGTAGTCTGCCGCCGCTGCCAGTCCAGGGACTCGTCGCCGTAACTGCGACGATCACCATCGTTACGCCGGGATCGGTTCAGGCATCGAACAACAACGCGCTGGTGCCCGACGGGTCGGAGGTCTATGAGCTCGATCCCTCTGGAGCCGCGCGCAAGCTGTGGGCGCCGCACGACGACGTGGTCTACGGTTTGCACTGGACACCGAACGGGCTGCTGGCCGCTACCGGCAATCGCGGCCGCATTTACCGCGTGCAGGAAAACGGCGAGTACGCAGACATCGCACACCTCGAAGCATCGCAGGCGACAGGCTTCGCGACAACGCCGGATGGACTCTACGTCGGAACCACCAATGGCGGCAAGCTCTTCCACCTGAGCACGCAGAGCGCCGACGGCAGCCTGGACAGCGATGTGCAGGATGCCGGGGCTGTGGCGCGGTGGGGACGCGCAGAGGTGGACGCCACCGGGTCCGGCTATCAGCTCTCCGTGCGCACCGGCAACGTCAGCAATGCGGAGCGTGGCTGGAGTGCCTGGAAGCCGGTAACCGCCGAGACCGCGATCGCGGCGCCGCAGGCACGCTTCGCGCAGTGGAAGCTCACGTTGAAGCCCGGCACCAGCGTGCATGCCGTGTCACTGAACTATCTGCCCGTCAACATTGCTCCTATGGTGGACGAGATCGTAGTGGTGCCGGGGGCGAAGGTGAACCAGCAGGCACAGTTCCAGCCGCCGGTGCCGACGGTGATGATCAACCTGCCTTCCGCTTCGGCGAACGTGGTGAACCTCCAGCAGGACCCCGCGACGCAGCCGCTGCAGGGAGTGAAGGACAAGGGATCCGTCACCGTGCGCTGGGCGGCTCACGATGATAACGGCGACGACCTGGTCTTTGCGCTCTACTATCGCGGCCAGCAGGAACAGAACTGGCAACTGCTGAAGAGCGATGTGACGGATCGCTACTACACCTTCGACGCTGCCCAGGTACCGGACGGGCCTTACCAGATCAAGGTCGTGGCGAGCGATGCGCCATCGCACAATCCCGGGGACGCGCTGACTGCTGAGCGTACCAGCGAGCGTTTCGTGCTCGACACCGCAACTCCCACGGTCGACAACCTGATCGCCCGCCTCGAAGGCGGCAAGCTGCACGTCACGGCGGAGGCGAAGGATCCGGCCTCGGCGATCGCACGCGCCGAGTACTCCATCGATGCTGGACCGTGGCAGTACATCGAGCCGGCCGGCAAGATCTCCGACTCGCAGACGGAGCGCTACGACTTCTCTGCCCCGCTGCCGCAGCCGTCAGAACAGTTGCGGGCGGCCAACCTGCCGCCGGCCAATCCCAACGAGCACACGGTGACGCTGCGCGTCTTCGATCGCTACGACAATTCGGCCACGGCGAAGACGGTCGTGCGTTAATTCCATTCATGCGCTTTGAACTCTTCATCGCGGCGCGGTATCTGCGGGCCAAGCGGCGGCAGGCCGTGGTGGGAGTGATCACGGCGATCTCTATCGCCGGCGTGGCCGCGGGTGTGGCTGCGCTTATCATCGCGCTGGCCATCACGACCGGCATGCGGCGCGACCTGCAGGACCGCCTGCTGGGGTCGACATCACACGTCGATCTCATGCGCACGGCGGGCGACGGCATGCGCAACTGGCGGCCGCTCGTGGCGCGGCTTGGAAAATTGCCGCACGTCGTAGCGGACGCCCCCGGTCTCTACGGACAGGTGCTGGTGTCGCGCGGCGCGCGCTCCGGCGGCCTGATGATCAAGGGCGTTCTGCCGGAGCAGGAGCGCCGCGTCACCGATCTTCTCGACATGGTGAAGCTGGGCTCGGCGCAGGCACTGGAGCCGGCACCCCCGGTGATCCAGGGCGATACTGCGCCGCTGCCGCCGATCGTCATTGGCGGCGACCTGGCGACGACGCTGGATGCGAAGGTGGGCGACACCGTGCTGGTGACCAGCCCGCAGGGCGAGCTGACGCCGCTGGGCATCGTGCCCAAGTTCCAGCGCTTCTACGTGGCCGGCATCTTCCACTCCGGCTTCTACCAGTACGACTCCAGCCTGGGCTTCGTGCGGCTGCAGGATGCGCAGCATCTGCTTGGCGAACCCGACCTCATCTCTGTGATCGCCTTCCGCGTCGACGATCTGTACCATGCGGACGCGATTGGACGCGAGATCGAGCAGGCGGCCGGCCCAGGCTTTCTGACCAACAACTGGATGGAGCAGAACCGCGAGCTCTTCCGCGCGCTGCGGCTGGAGCAGATTGTCACCTTCATCGTGATCGGGCTGATCGTCTGCGTCGCCGCACTCAACATCCTGATCGCGCTCACCATGATGGTGATGGAGAAGACGCGTGATATCGCGGTGCTGATGAGCTTCGGCGTGCGGTCGGAACAGATCCGGCGCATCTTTCTGCTGCAGGGCCTGCTGATCAGCGCAATCGGCACGGCGCTGGGGCTGGTGCTGGGCTACGCGGCATCCTGGGCCGGGGGACATTACCGCTTCATCCATCTGCCCGGCGATGTCTACTCCATCGACTACCTGCCGTTCGCTCCTCGGATCACCGACGCCTTGATCGTCGCGGCGGTGGCGTTAGGCGTTTCGCTGGTGGCGACGCTCTATCCGTCCCGTTCGGCGGCGCGGGTGCTGCCCGCTGAGGCGCTGCGATACGAGTGACGTGGCCACCCACCCCTCCCCTCCCGTCACCGGGGGGGGGGCACCTTGTAACCTGTTTCCTTTCATGAGGTTAAGGCATCTTTCGGGGCTCAAATTCGTCATTCCAAAGCACTTCTCGCTAAATTATTCTTTCCAAAGGGGTTAGCTAATCTTTTTTGCACATTATCTGATGCAATCCGAGCCGCCCGTTTGTAATGCGCTCATTTGACTGGCGTTATTGCTAAATTCTTCCAATCAAAGGGCTTACGGGTTGCCCCGGGGATCGACCGCAAATGGCTAAAATGCCCCTGATTTAAGGGTAGCAATTTGGAGGGGGTAAATGGCAGGTTTTTGCGTTTGGGTTCAGTGGTGAGACCGATTTGGGAAACGGTGTTTTCGCAGATCACAGCTTTTTCCAGGTGCATATCCACCCACGCCTGATGTGACAAGAGCGATATTCGCTCAGACGATCGCCATCTTGCGCGCGCGATAGACCAGCACTCGCTTGCGCAGCGCGTGGGGTTCGAGGAAGTCGCAGTCGGACAGCACGGCGCCGAGCTCCTCGACCGTGCGCTGGTTCGTGTACACGACGTAGAGCGGGCGCGGCTCGGCCTCCCATGACGACTGCAGCTTCTCCAGCACCTTCATCCACACTTCCGGAGCGAACGGGTTGAAGAAGAAGCAGACCAGTGAGCCGGCCGGCGGACAATACTCCATCGCATCGCCGCACACCGTGTTTATTTCACGGCAGCGTCGGTCGGTGCTATGGAAGGTGCTCAGGTTAGCGACGGCCGCCTGGTGCAGCACCGGCGAGAACTCGATGCCGATGATTGTGCGGAAAGGCAGGTGGGAGGCCATCATCAGCACCTTGCCTTTGCCCGAGCCGTAGTCGATGAAAGCGAACTCCGAGGGGTCGATGTTGAGCAGCGACATCGCCTCCTGGAACAAATCCTCGCTCACCGGCCGGTATATCCCGTTCCCGCGCTCGAGGTCATGCTGGGCGATGCCTAGCTGGTCGAGCGGGGTGTCTCCGCAGGTATTCACCCTGTGACGGCGATCGAAATCTCTGTCGGCGCGTTCCTTGGCGGCAATCTGGCGCATTCGCAGGCGCCAATCAGGATCGAACCGCCGCCGCGCTGCGGCAACCAGGTGTCTGGCCACGCCGGAAGCGCCGCGCTCGTCGAAGATCCGCTGAAGCTTGTTCCGATCGCCAAACTTCAATGCCCTGTGGTCCTTGCCATCTGGTATGGATTTGCCATCCCCATTTTCACAGTCAAGGCTGCATCGCTGGAATGACACACCTGTCGTAGGACGGTTACTGGGGTTACTTCATTCTCTGTTCACCGTCCCAAGGTATCGCATCGCCTTCAGCAGCACAGCCCTGCTCGTAACGGGCTGCTATTGGCGAGAAAGATTCTTCGTTCTGAGATCAAATCTGATTATTCGGTCCACTGCCTGATCGCGATCGCCGCCATCTCTTCAAGCCGCTTTTAGAGCATTTTCCCTGATGTTGTGAAGTAGCGGAGATCAACTCGGCGTGACCTTTCCTTAACGAAAGGTCAGATGGGCTTCTGATGGTCGCTCTCCATCTACAGAAAAAATGCTCTAGCTGCGCCGGAATCCGCCGGAGCCGCTGTAGACAGCGTGCTTTTTCTGAAAGACCAGGATCAGTGCGCCAGGTTCAATGGTGTGGGCCGCGCGCGCGACTGCGGCGTGAGCATCCTCCGGGCTGTGGAAGGTTGAGGTTCCCTCATGCAGATACACGCCGGACGGCAAATAGAATCGCTCGTTCACGTCGATGAAAAATGGACGGAACTGTATCTTTTCCATCTCCAGATCCAACCTCTTGTCACGCTCGGTCGATTGATCCCCCGGCAGCCCGATCATCGCAAGATATCCAGTCATATTGAGGCGCCTCAATGCAGGGCAAGATTGTGTCTCTAAAACAAGGTGATGCGACTCCATTAGATGCGGATTTCTGGATGACACTGCTTGCGAAGTTCAGGTGCTTCGCTTCGCTCAGGTGACACGATCAGAAGATCACTCCACCATCGGTTGTTTGTGGCGGGATGACGAGGGCGTGGATTCGGTTTCACTGATCGCGGCGCACGCGTGATTTCCACTGGAAGGCGCTGGGGTGGCCGTCTTTGTATGCGGGAATGTACTTCCATCCGGCGGAGGCGTCGATCCAGTCCTGGTTGGGCTCGTCTTTCAGCTTCTCTTCTTTCATGCGAGCGGAGCGGACTTTGCCGGCTTCGTCGATCACCAGCTCCATCTCTCTCCCCTCGCCCCAGTTCTCCGCATTGCGGGGCGGCGCGGCCATCCACACCAGCCGTTGGGGAACGGAGTCGGCCAACCTGGCGCGTACCTCGGCCGGGATATCAGGCCGCTGGGGAGGCACGATGTGGCGGTAGACGAAAGAATGCTTCTTTCGATCGGGCGGCGGTTTGTGCGATACGCCATCTACCTGGCTGCGCAATCCACGAGACTGTGCGGTGACAATGGCGGTGCGAATGCGCTCCAGGTCTGCCGGCGGCCACATCTCGGCGAGCGCGTTCCATGCCGCCTGCTCGCGGCCGCTGTAGAGATAGCACCACACGATCTCCAGGACCTTGATCTTGGTGGCCAGGAGTCCCTGCGGCGGAAGTTTGTCCGATGAAGTGTCGCCGGATACGCGGCCGTCGCTCTGCTTGAAATCGCTCAACTGCTGCGGGTCCAGTTGTCCCTGGAGGGTCTTGATCTGATGATCGAAGTGAGGCCGGAACTCGGAGCTTACGTCGATGAGCTTCTGGTCCTCGAACCTGAGGACGACTGTTGGAGCGAAAGCGAAGGCGCTGCGCGGCAGTTTTTCAAAACCATTCGCCGCGACGGCATCGGTGGTCCAGATCTCCACGCTTCCGTCGAGCCGGGTGTCGGCGGCGCTGAAGTAGTCCTCGCCGGTAATCGTTCGCAGCAACCGGGAATCGCTTAGAGAATAGATTTTGTACTGGATGTGCGGATCGGTTTCGGTGGCTTTGATCTGAAACGCGACCACCAGTGAGCCCAGGCCCAGGTCGGCGCCCATGACATCGATGTCGGCCTGCGCGACTTCAGGGGCGACCGCGACCTCCTGGCCATCCGAGAAAAGACTTGCGCGGCAGGCGTGAAGGGCAAATTTGTCTCTCTTCGCTGCGCTGACGAGAACGGTGACGCCCGGTGTGGCGGCGGCATCCGGCAACTTTCCTTTGAATTCGCCGGTCCCTTTGTCACAGACAAAGAAGCGCGTCGGGTTAGTGGCAAAAGTGGTTTGGCCGGTGCAGGCAAGGCCAAGAGCGCTGAAGAGGGCCGGGAGCGCCAGTGCTCTGACGAGATATTGAGGGGACCGAGGAGTCATTGCGAAGCCTGAAGCAGGATACAGCCGCTTCCTTCTGCTGAGCGGTTGAAGTTGGCCTTTGCCGAGGCACGGAAGTTGCAGGGGCCGTCCCTTCCGGGGATTCGTGCGCATGGCTGAGCCTGCCGATCTTTCTCATCGCACAACTCAAACGCGATGTGTGAGCACCGCGATTTTGCCGGACCTCCAGTCCCCTGCACGGAAGTGGCAGCGTGCGGCCACTGTTTTGTACTTTCGCACTCCCCGCGCAAATGGTAGACATGGGTATGGGCGGGTCTGTGGTTTCCGTTGCCGAGGTGCACCAGGAAGTGGGCGTTGAGCATGCCCTGCTGGAGGTGCGCGACCTGCGCAAGGAGTACGTGACCGGCCGAGGCCGTCTCCAACTCTTCGATGGTTTGAGCTTCAGCGTCCGCAAGGGCGAGATGCTTGCCATCGTAGGGGCTTCCGGAGCGGGTAAAAGCACACTTTTGCACATTCTCGGTGCACTTGATGCGCCGACAAGTGGTGCCCTATACTTCGCCTCAATCCACTTGAACAAACTTTCCTCCAGGCAGGCCGCAGACTTCCGCAACCGGGAAGTTGGCTATGTCTGGCAGTTTCACTACCTGCTGCCGGAGTTCACCGCGGCGGAGAATGTGGCGCTGCCGCTGCTGGCCCGGGGTGAGTCCCGCAAAGAGGCTGAAACGAAGGCACTTGCGTGGCTGGATGAAGTCGGCCTGGCGGACCGGGCGGAACACCAGGCGGGAGAGCTTTCCGGTGGCGAGCAGCAGCGAGTCTCACTGGCGCGGGCGCTGGTGACGAATCCCCGGATGCTGCTGGCCGATGAGCCTACCGGAGATCTGGATGCGGGGACTGCGGACCGAGTCTTTTCGCTCATCCAGAAAGTCCACGGAAGCCATGGGCTGACGTCGATCCTGGTGACGCATAACCAGGAGCTTGCGGGCCGGTGCGATCGTGTGATGCGGCTGGAAGCCGGTCATATGAAAGAGGATCTTGCCAAGACGGGGAAGCCGCTAGGTGAACTTCCTGAAACCAGAATGGCTCCAGGCAACAGGAGCTGTTGACGTACCAAAGTGGGCGTGAGTCCGGTGGCGTGGGTCGTGCATCTTTAGTAACGACGACTCACATTTCTGTACACGAGTTAGTCGGAGAGGCAGTGGTGGGAGAAAACCAGATCCCCCAACCGTCCTCGGAGGGGAAATATGTTCGAACGCTATACAGAAAAGGCGCGGCGCGTCATCTTCTTCGCCCGATATGAGGCCAGCCAGTTCGGCTCGCCTTACATCGAGACCGAGCACCTGCTGCTGGGCCTGCTCCGCGAGGATAAGGCGCTCACCAATAAATTTCTCCGCTCCCACGCATCGGTTGAGTCGATCCGCAAGCAGATCGAGGGACATACCACTATCCGGGAGAAAGTCTCCACGTCGGTCGACCTTCCCCTGTCGAACGAGTGCAAGAGGGTGCTGGCCTATGCCGCCGAAGAGGCGGAGCGGCTGAGCCACAAACACATTGGCACGGAACACCTGCTGCTCGGGCTCCTGCGAGAAGAGAAGTGCTTTGCCGCGGAGATTCTGCACGAGCGCGGGCTGCGGCTGGTGGCGATTCGCGAAGAACTGGCGCGGGCTACGCAGGAGAAGGCGCCGGCGCAGCGGCAGAATCGCGAGTCAAGCCTGCTGGCAGAGTTTTCGCGCGATCTGACCCAAGCGGCTACCGACAACCAGTTGGATCCACTGGTAGGACGCGATTCCGAGCTGGAGCGCGTGGTGCAGATCCTGTGCCGCCGCACCAAGAACAATCCGGTGCTGATTGGCGAGCCGGGCGTGGGCAAAACCGCGATTGTCGAAGGCCTGGCACAGCGCATCGCTGATGGCGATGTGCCGAGCTTCCTGGCGGATAAGCGGGTGCTGGCGCTGGACCTATCGCTGATCGTGGCGGGCACGAAGTACCGCGGCCAGTTCGAGGAGCGGTTGAAGACCATCATGAAGGAGCTGATGGAGAACCAGAACTCCATCATCTTTATCGACGAACTGCATACGCTGGTGGGCGCAGGCTCGGCCGAGGGATCGCTGGATGCAGCGAACATCCTGAAGCCGGCGCTGTCGCGCGGCGAGATCCAGTGCATCGGCGCAACCACGCCGGGCGAGTATCGCAAGTCGATCGAGAAGGACCGCTCGCTGGAGCGGCGCTTCCAGGCGGTCAAGGTGCCGCCGCCGAACGAGGCGGATGCGATCAAGATCATCATGGGTATCAAGGACCGTTACGAGAAGTTTCACGCGGTCAGCTACACGGATGACGCAATCGAGTTCGCGGTGTCGCATTCGAACCGCTACATTCCGGACCGCTTTCTGCCAGACAAGGCGATCGATTTGATCGACGAGGCGGGGGCGCGGGTGAAGCTGCGCCAGACCTCGCTGCCGGAGGAGATCACCGAGGTACAGAAGCGAATCAAGTTCATCGTGCACCGCATGGAAAACGCCATTGCGAACCACGAGTTCGAGAAGGCGCGCTTCTACTCCGATGAAGAACGCAAGGAGCGCGAGAATCTGCGCGCGCTACGCGACAAATATCATCTGGACGATTCGACTGCGGGCATTGTGGGCCGCGAGGACATCGAGGACGTGGTGAGCCGCTGGACCGGCGTGCCTGTCACCTCGATCAAGGAAGAAGAGACGCAGAAGCTGCTGCGGGTTGAGGAAGAGCTGCACCGACGCGTGATCTCGCAGGACAAGGCCATCAGTGCCCTGGCCCGCGCGATTCGCCGCTCGCGTGCGGGTCTCAAATCGCCGCACCGGCCGATCGGCTCCTTCCTGTTCCTGGGACCGACGGGCGTGGGCAAGACGGAGATGGCGCGCACGCTGGCGCAGTTCCTCTTCGGTTCGGAGAAGGCGCTGATCCGCTTCGATATGTCGGAGTTCATGGAGAAGCACTCGGTGTCGAAGCTGATTGGTTCGCCTCCAGGCTATGTGGGCTATGAAGAGGGCGGCCAGCTCACCGAGCGGGTGAAGCGCTCGCCTTACTCTGTCGTGCTGCTGGATGAGATCGAGAAGGCGCATCCGGATGTGTTCAACATCCTGCTGCAGGTCTTTGAAGACGGCCAGCTGACCGATGGTCTGGGGAACACAGTCGACTTCAAGAACGTGATCCTGGTCATGACATCGAACATCGGCGCGCGGCACCTGCAAAAACAGCAGGGCCTGGGCTTCGTCTCCGATCGCGAAGATATGCGCGCGGAGAAGGTCGAAGACCTGGTGAAGAACGAGGTGAAGCGCACCTTCAATCCGGAGTTCCTGAACCGCCTGGACGAGATCATCATCTTCCATGCGCTTTCGGACGGGGACCTGATCCAGATCCTCGAACTGCTGGTGCAGCAGCTCAACGCGAACCTGGCGCAGAAGGCGATCACCATCAGCGTGAACGAGGAGGCCAAGAAATGGATCCTCGAGAAGACTCTGATCGATCGCACCTACGGCGCTCGTCCGCTGCGTCGCGCATTGCAGCGCTACGTGGAAGACCCGCTGTCGGAGGCGCTGATCGCCGGCGGCATCAGCCAGCGGCCTGCGTTCCTGGAGGTCTACCTGGAGAACAACCAGCTCTTCTACCGCCCCGTAGTCCAGGACGGCGAGGAGACGCCGACGGAAGGGATTCTGCTCTTCAGTTAGGTGAAACACTCATGCGTCGCGGCACGTTGCCGTCATGCGGTGACCATCTTCCCCGACCAGCTCTTTACGAATGCTCCGAAGCGGTCGAGCGCCTTGGGGAAATTATCTCCGGCGGCGGCAAAGCCCAAGCGGAAGTGCGAGGGCGCATCAAAGCAATCGCCGGGAGCCAGCAGGATTCCATGCTCGGTGGCGGCCTGGCAGAACGGGCGAGCGTTTTCTCCGCTCACCAGCCAGGGGAACGCGGTCATGCCGCCTTGCGGCGGAATCCAGCCAAGCACGTCGCGATGCTCCTCCATGAAACTCTCGAGCAGCTTGAGGTTTTGCGTGGCGGTTTCCTGGGCCTTGCCAAGCACGCCGTCACGATTGCGGATTGCGATCTCGGAGAGGATCTCTCCAGTGGTGGTGTTTGAGATCGAGAAGTAGGCGCGCGCATTCCAGTATTGCTGCCGGCGCTGGGCGTCGTGCTCGATCATCCATCCCGTGCGGACGCCGGCAATCGAAAATGCTTTTGACAGGTCGGAAATCACGGTGGCATGCGGCAGGCGCGCTGCCGATTTCATCCGGCTTCCGTGGTAGATGGGATGGTAGACCTCGTCACTCACCAGCTGGATTCCGCGCTCTACGGCGAAGTCATGCAGGGCTTGCATTTCGCCGTCGCCGATGGTGGCGCCTGTGGGGTTGTGCGGGCTGTTGATGAGGATGAGCCTGGTCCTCGAGTCGGAGAGCCGCTTGATCTCGTCGGGGTCGATGCGGAAGCCGTTCTCGCGGCGCACGCGATAGAAGCGGGTTTCCAGGCCAAGAGATTCCGGGAGTGCCGAGAAGGTCGTGAATCCCGGCAGCGGGAGGATGACGTTCGCACCGGGCTCGGCAGCCAGCCACATCAGGACCAGGAGCGCCTCGGAGGCGCCGGTCACGATCTGCACGGCCTCTACCGGAACACGCTGCATTTCAGCGATGGAGTCGCGCAGACTGTCGGCACCGGCCGGGCGACCGTAGGCCAGCTTGTGATGCAGGAAACGGTGGCGCGTTTCATCGTCGGCGAGCTCGAGGATGTCGTTCACGGTCCACGCCGGCCCGGTGCTCGCAGCGAGGTTGAAGTCTATGCCGTGTTCGAACTGGTCGAGCCAGAGATCGAGCAAGAAAGGCTTGAGTTGCATGCGAGCACCTCGGAGAAAGCAGACTCCGTTATTGATTCTGCGAGCCGGCGCAGGGATGACCTTTAGTTTACGAGCCATGAAACGACTCGCACAGGAGGGGAATCCGGACGATCCGCAGAAGGTGCTGGCGCGGCAGCTTCGACGCATCCGCAATGGCGAACGCATGGAACGGCTGCGGGTGCCGCTGTCAGAAAAGGCGAGAAAGCGTGAACTGTGATGCGGTCTTTGCTGCCTGGCAGAGTGGCCGTCTGTGCGCAAAAAAAGAGGCCCCGCGCAATTTGGGGCCCTCTGCAAAGCGATTACAACCTTTTTGATGGCGGCGCAGCCTGTTATAGCTGAAGCTGCGCCACGCCAAGAACTTTGTGTGAACGTGCGGCCTTTGGGGAAGGCCTTGGTTCTACACCGCGTTCGCGCTAGCTGGCGTACACCGGAGCAGCGACAGACGCCTGCGAAGCGGCCGCGATAGCGGGCTCGAACCGGGGCGGCACGCCGTCGATCTGGACTCCGCTCTGCGCTGCGCTTTGGATTTCGGCTTCCTTCTTCGCCTGCTTCTGCTGCTTCATGGCAATCGAGGGGGAGAGATCGACGGTGCCCTTGACGACGGCATCCTGATGAATGATGAGGCGCGGTGCGACGATATCGCCGGTAACCTGCGCGGTGTGGCGCAGCTCGACGCGCTCGGAAGCGTGAATCTGACCATCGACGCGGCCGGAGATAACCACTTCACGGGCGGTGATCTGTGACTGCAGGTATCCTTCTTCGCCCACGGTCAAGCGGCTCTCGTTCAAGAGAATTTTGCCGGTGACCCGACCTTCGACGACCAGGTCCTCCGTGGCGGAGATGTCGCCGGTGATGACGATGTTCTTTCCAATGTGGCTGCGTTCGGTGGTGGCCATGAATCTCTCCGGTGTGAGTAGTTCCGAGATGGGGCGGTTCGGTCTTGACACCCTTACCTTAGTAAGGTGTCGGGAGGCAGACCATCACCGAAAGGCGGTATTGCCCAAACTTTTGGTGCCATTGCAGCCACTGGAGGCGCAAACGGAGACGCTATTCGCGATTCTTTCGTTGCGAAAAGGCGACGCCCGGCGGGTTTTGGGCGGGCTTGATGTTCTCCAGCGCCGTTTGGCGCCAGGGGTGGAGGAGAGGGAGCCTAGAGGTGCCCGGAGCGTTTTCTCATGTCCGCTCCGCGCAGCAGGGTCATCGAGGCGTAGGCGCCGATCCAGGATCCGGCGGCGGCGAAACCGACGTAGAGCCAGTTTCGCGTGTAGCTGATGACGGCGAAGGCCGACAGGAGGTACCAGACACTGCTCCAGGTGGCTGCGGGTACGCGTCTGCGTGCCGAGACAGCCGCATTGAATAAGACGTACACCGCATCAGTGACCGCGGTGGAAACCGAGACGCCCAGCGCTAACCACGGATCGATATGTGCCATGTTCCTCAGCTCTGCGATTGAGATGGTTGTGCGGCCCCAGTATGCGCCCCACAGCTGAATCCGATTCGCAATAGACACTTTCGTCGACGTGGTTGTTCATTCCGTGCGATAGTTCTCTTCCTAAAACACTCTCTGCAATGACGACTGTTCTAATCGCAGTCCAAAGAGGTGGCGCCGTTTGCCAAAACAAAAGTCGGTAACGAACCGCGTCACCCTCGTCGATGTGGGCCGGCTTAGCGGTTTCTCCGTCTCCACGGTCTCTATCGTGCTGAACGAGGCACCGCTCGCCCGCTATGTCGCCACTGCGACCAAGGAGCGCATCCGCGCCGTCGCGAGCCAACTCGGCTATCGTCCGGACGCATTCGCGCGCTCGCTTCGTAGCCGCCGCACCCACACCATCGGCGTTATGGTTTCTGACATCTCGGATCCGTTTTGCACGCTCATCCTGCAAGGCATTGAGAAGGCGCTCTATCCAACAACGTATCTGCCCATCATCATGATCGCGCACAACCAACGCGGTCAGTTCGAGCGCCATATCGGGATGATGCTGGAGCGGCGTGTCGAGGGGCTGATCGTTATTGCGAACTGGATCTTTGGTGAGTTTGACTCGCTCGCCGACGTCAAGAAGGACCAAATCCCCACCGTCGGCGTGGGACGCGACCTCACCACAAACAGCGTCCGGTCCCTGCAAGTGGATAACGAGGCGGGTGGATACGCGGCTGCGCGGCATCTGTATGAGCTCGGCCACCGGGAGATAGCCGTCCTCCGCGGTCCTTCCGAACTGACCGATAGTGATCGCCGCTGGCAGGGTATCAAGCGCTTTGCGGCGGAGGCCGGCCTCTCGCTCGCTCCGCGGCGCATCCGGCAACTCGCGCCGGCGGTCGAGGCAATCTCCGGTTTCGAAGAAGGCCTTCGTATTACTTCAGCGATGATCGACGGAAGGGTGAAGTTCACCGCCGTCCTGGCCTTCGACGACCTCACCGCGCTGGGTGCAATCCGCGCGCTGCGTCAAACTGGACGCCACGTTCCTGAAGATTGCTCAGTGATTGGCTTCGACGATGTGCCACACGCCGCCGTCAGCACCCCCGGGCTTACTACCATCCGCCAGCCGATGGAGCAAATGGGCAGCCTTGCGGCCGGATGGGTTTTGGAATCGCTGGACACCCCGAAACCACCTCAGCCCGCAGTCAGCCCTCCCATTCTCTCGGCTACCTTGCATCTCCTAAAGCCGGAGCTGGTGGTCCGGGGTTCGACGAGGACGCGGCTCGCATGACTTCAGACGCGATGATCAGGGGCAAGTTTATTGCTGACAGCAGGTTGTCGCGCCAACGATTGTAGCGGCCGTGCGACACCCGTAACACGATCAAAAATCAGCTTCTTCAATACTGTGGAAGAAGACGGATCTGCCGGAAGCGCGAAGATCGCACGGGCTTTTTTTTGGCTTGACTGCCCCAGTAGCAAGTGCCATATTCAACACCTGATTTCAAACGTTTGAATAAGCCGATTTAGGCATTCAAAATAAGCCGGATAAGCATGCAAAGATGTGCTTCAATACCGGCAAGGCGAAATTGACCCACCGTGAACGGGCTCAACGGTGAGGGACAGCAAGGTTGCATTGTCCTGTACGGCGATTGGGAATTCAGATCAAACAAAGCGCCTGCAGGAATCCGTGCAACAGGGTCTGCACTCATTTTTGGAGGCTTTATGAGGAAAGCAAATCTTTGGGGGCTAGCCCTCTTTGCCATGGCCATGATCGGAGCTGGACATGCGCAAAGCACCAATGCAGGCGACATCCGTGGCACGGTGACTGACCAGTCGGGCGCATTGATCCCCGAGGTTACGGTTACGGTGTTGAACGTCGAAACCGGCGTGGCGAAGGACTACGTCACGAATAACGACGGCGTGTACGACACATCGTCGATCGTGACGGGGCAGTATCAGATCACCTTCACGAAGACCGGCTTTAACAAGCTGATTCGCGGCCCGGTGACGGTCCAGGTTGGGTTTACTGGGGTAAATGCCCAGTTGAAGATCGGTTCCACCGCACAGCAAGTGGTGGTGACGGACAACGTTCCGCTTCTGCAGACCGAAACCGGGGAGCAGTCGACAACGCTCGAAGCGAAGTCGATGGCGCAGTTGCCGAATGTCGGGACGGATTGGCAGAACTTCACCATCCTGCTTCCAGGCACTTCGGGCACTCCTTCGGGAGAAGCGACCGGCAGCCCTGCGTCCAATCCTGGCCAGTTCGTCTCGGCGAACGGCAACCTTCCCTACAACGCCATGCTCGCCGACGGGTCTACGACTACATTGCCCTCCAGCAGCAACTCGGATGTGTCCACGTTCGAGACGGTGGCGGAACTGGAAGTAAGCACGTCGAGCTTCTCCGCCCAGTACGGCATCGGCGGCTATATCTTCAACCAGATCAGCAAGGGCGGCACCGATCAGTTCCACGGCGCAGTGTATGAATACTTCCAGAATGATGCGCTGAATGCCAAAGGTTATGGCTTCGGCGAAGACATTACTGTTCCGTTTCTTCGCTACAACAACTACGGCGGATCGATTGGCGGCCCCATTCTGAAGAAGAAGATGTTCTTCTACTTCAACTTCGAAAAGCTCAGCCAGCACGGATCGAACACTGGCTTTCTTACGGTCCCGACAGAGGCTGAGCTGAATGGCGATTTTACTGGGCAGCCGACCATCTATGACCCGACGACGCAGGTGGTTACGCAGACGGCCGATGGCCCTGTGGTCACTCGGCAATCCTTCGCCGACGAGTACGGCCAGGGAAACAAGATACCGGCGCGGTTGATCGATCCGGTTGCGAAGGCGATTCAGTCTTACTACCCAAAACCCAATGTCGGCGGCGATGTGTCTCAAGGCGCAGCCATCAACAACTACTTCTACAACGCTCTGAACTCCAGCCCCTTCACGAAGTATTTTGGCCGGCTGGACTGGGACATTACGCCCACAAATCGGCTGACTATCTCCGACACGCAGCGTGACAGTCCTGCGGTACAAAACCTGTGGAATATCTGCCCGATTGGCTGCGTTAACGTCGACACCGACAGCAATAACTCGCAGATCACCGATGTATGGAATATCAGCCCCACGGCAGTGAATGAAGCCAGAGTGGGTTTTACCGATCAGCTGAACTACTATATCGATTCCACATTGAACCAGGGCTTTCCGGCCAAGCTGGGATGGCAGTTTGCCAAGGTCGACCAGTTTCCGACGCTCGCTTTGTCGGGAAACTGCTGCTTCAATCTTGCTCCGAACGTCAATGCCGTGCAGAAGGAAATGGTCTTTGATTTTTCCGACGTGGTAACCCTGATCCGCGGCAGACATATCCTCCACTTTGGCGGTGAATTGCTGGTCTACCGGACGGATACCACGACCTGGGGCAACTTCATTGCGGGGTCCTTCGCGTTTACCGGCCAATACACGCAATCCACTGTGGGCGACAGCACGACGGGTCTGGGGTATGCCGATTTCCTTCTGGGCCAGGCACAGAGCTGGAGCGCACTTAACGCACCAGAGTATGGACCGCGGGCCAAGAATCCGCAGATGTTCATTCAGGATGACTTCAAGATCCGGCCGAACCTGACATTGAACCTGGGAGTTCGCTACCAGATCATGACGGGGTGGAAGGAAGTCAAGGACAACATCAGTGCCTTCGATCCGACGGTGGTGAATCCTGAAACTGGTACGGATGGTGCCATCTGGTATGCGGCTACGCATGCAAATGGCCGCAGGTCGCTTCAAGCGAACGCCTTCAGTACCGTTCTACCGCGAGTGGGCTTTTCCTGGCTGCCCCATCCGAACACGACGGTTCGCGGCGGATTCGGCATCTTTGCCTATCGCTGGAGTCTGGATACTTATGGACTGGGCATGGGAAATGCTCTTCAGTTCCAGGGAAACTCCACGGATCAGACGAATGGCATCACTCCCGTGGTCGCGCTCTCTTCCAATGGTTCGAACCTTCCCTACATAGGACCGACAACCGATCCCGCGGCACTGAATGGACAGGGCGTCGGCGCCTCCACCAAGTACCACACACCGGTTCCCGAGATCTACCAATGGAATTTCGCAGTGCAGCGCGAGTTGGGAACCAACATGGTGGCGGAGGTGGCCTATGTGGCCAGCCACGCTCACAACCTCAGCTTCCCGGTGGATATCAATCAGGTGCCGGAAGACAAGCTGGGACCGAATGACAGTCCTTCCGCACTTCCCTACCCGATCTATCAGGGCATCACAGGAGATACTTTCAACGGTCTCTCCAACTACAACTCGTTGCAGGCTTCCCTCAGCAGACGCTTTGCATCCGGACTCAGCCTCAACCTGAACTACACCTGGGCTCATTTCCTGGACGATCAGGATTCCTCCGGATATGGAGGCGCGGCCGGAACGCAGACTGTGCAGCGATCGTACGATCCGGCAGCGAGCTATGGCTCCTCCAACTTCGATGTGCGCAACGCCTTCAAGGGAAGAGTTGTCTATGAGCTGCCCTTCGGCAAAGGGAAGATGTTCCTGAACAAGAGCGGTCTGCTCGATTCAGTCATCGGCGGCTGGCAGGCTTCCGGCACATTTGTTCTTTCCACCGGCTTCCCGTTTACCCCCACGATAGACGGCAATAATTCGTTTTCGCAGGCGGGTGACTGGTATCCGAACCAGATCGGCAATACCAGGCCACGTCACCGAAGCATCGATCAATGGTTCGATCCGACTGCGTATGCGCTCCCAGAGCCTGGAACCTTTGGAAACATGAGACGAAACAGCCTTCGCAGCCCGGGAATCGATGTGGTGAATCTCTCCGCCGGCAAGTCATTCCCGATTGGAGATCGATTCAACCTGCAGATCCGTGCCGACACGACGAACGCCTTCAACCATCCCAGCTTTGGCCTGCCGAACGCGCTTCTGGAGCCAAGTGGGGGGACGGGCGCGGATTCGTTCGTTGGATCGTCCACGGAAATTCGTTCGCTTACGGTGGGTGGCCGAACGATGCAGCTGAACGCGAGGATATCGTTCTAGAACGCTTCGGTATGGCTGCACAATTCGGCATGGGACGATGAGGGGACGGCATGGCATGGCGGCCGCGCTTTGAAGTTGCAGTAGTTTGTAACGCCTTCGCCGCGCTGTCCCTCTCCGCTACGGGGCTGGCGCAGACGGTTGTGGTGGATGCCACGCCATCGCACGTCGCCAACGCCTTCAGCCCGATCCGCGCGCTGGGTGCGGGCGTCGACAGGCTGCGCGCGGGCGAAGGCGCTCCGGAGATGGATCGCGGCAGCATCACCAAAGAAGAAGTCGAACAAAACACCGATAAGTTGTTATCCGGTCCAGTCCTCAAGGCGACTCTGGGGGCGGGATGGCAGCCCGTGAGCTACCGGCAGAATACGGAGCTGCAGATCGAAGCATGGCACTGGAACCCGCGCGGTAGCTGGAGCGACCCGCAAAAACAGGCTGGCTACTTTACCGGCAGTGCAGAGCCGGCTGAGGAGATCCATCACTCATGGGCGTATCCGCTGCCGCATCGGGGCGACACGGTGGGCGATGGAGACGGGTGGTCTCGCCTGACGGATGGCGACCTGAAAAGCTACTGGAAGAGCAATCCGTATCTGACAAGCGCCTTCACGGGCGAGGGCGATGCGCTGCATCCTCAGTGGATATTGATCGACCTGGGCAAGAAGGTAGAGGTCGACACGATCCGGATCGCCTGGGCGAATCCATACGCGCAGGATTATGCCGTCCAGTTCTGGACCGGTGAAAGGGAGCCCTTCTATCGAGGGACGACCAAGGGCACGTGGCAGAGTTTCCCCAAAGGCGCCGTAACCGGCGGCAAGGGCGGAACAACGACGCTGAAGCTTGTTGACTGGAAGATTCCGGTGCAATACATGCGCATCTGGATGACGAAATCTTCCGGCACCTGCGACACGCATGGCGCGACAGACAAACGCAACTGCGCCGGCTATGCCGTCGACGAACTCTATGCCGGAACCCTCTCCACAGACGGCACGTTCACTGACCTGATCCAGCATCTACCGAGTCGCGCACAAACGGTTACCTGGACGTCTTCGGAGGATCCCTGGCATGCCGCTTCGGATCTCGACGTGGCAAAGGGCGACCAGATCGGCTTCGATTTCTTCTTCCACAGCGGGATTACGCGCGGGCTTCCTGCCATGGTGCCGATCGCGATGCTCTACAACACCCCAGAGGACGCCGCACATGAGATTGCGTATCTGGAGAAGCGGCACTATCCGGTATCGCGCATTGAAATGGGAGAAGAGCCGGATGGGCAGCGCATGCCTCCCGAGGATTATGCCGCTTTGTATCTACAATTCGCGACTGCGATTCATCGGCTGGTACCGGGCGCGAAGCTGGGAGGACCGTCCTTTGAAGGAACGCTTGGCGATGTTGAAGTCTGGCCGGATGCACAAGGGCGTGTCTCTTTCCTTGGCCGATTTCTGGACTATCTGAAAGCCCATCACCGGTTGAACGACTTCACATTCTTTTCCTTTGAACACTATCCTCCCAGCGATTCGTGGAACGATCTGTATCTCGAGCCGGAACGTGTGAGGCACATTGTTCAGGTCTGGAAGGACGATGGCTTGCCGTCCAATGTCCCGTTCTTGATGACCGAAGGAAATATGGAGAATTACGGCAAAACTGCGGAAATCAAGAAGGGGTTATGGCTGGCCGACTATGTGGGCTCGATGATGACGGCGGGCGCCAGCGGTACTTTTTATTTCCACTACATACCTACGCCTGGGCGCCCTGGCCCCTTACTCCTGGTCGACAGAGACTATCAGGTAGATGGATACACATCGCAATATCTCGTGACACAGATGATTGCCAGAGATTGGGTTCAGCCAGTGGACGCGATGCATCAACTCTTCAAAGCCTCCAGCGACACAGAAGACGCATCCGGGAACGTGCTGGTGACGGCCTACCCCGTGAAGCGGCCGGACGGTAGTTGGGCGGTCCTGCTTGTGAACCGTGATCGCGACCACGACCACGCGGTGAAGGTGAGTTTTGCGAATGCGGAGATGCAGGGCAACAGCTTCTTCTCCGGTCCGGTTACGCAGACGACGCTGGGGCAAGCGCAGTATGCATGGCTTCCGGGTGGAGAGTTGGGACACGCAGACCCCGATGGACCTCCATCCCGATCCACAG
>Ga0193743_1000864_pt1 | contig 23591 bp, 23 predicted proteins | sample L2c2metaG_FD_143038 | JGI IMG/M metagenome (GOLD analysis project Ga0193743, IMG submission 143038) | Soil microbial communities from a riparian zone of the East river system, Colorado, United States - L2c2 | ecosystem: Environmental > Terrestrial > Soil > Riparian zone | place: USA: East River... | reverse complement strand
CGATCGGACTGCCCGTACCGGCACCAGTAATGTTGCCAGGACTGGAGGTCACGGTGTAGCCAGTGATCGGCGCACCACCCGTATCCGTCGGCGCGGAGAAACTCACCGAAGCCTGTGTATTGCCCGCGACCGCAGTAGCCCCGGTGGGCGCGCCAGGGACGATGGCGGCAACATGTACCGTGTAGCTCCTGCTGCCGGTGAACGACTGCGCGTCGGTCGCGATCGCGGAGAAAGTGAAATCGCCCGCCGTCGTCGGTATGCCCGTCAGCGCGCCGGCGGCGCTCAGCGACAGGCCGGGCGGCAGGTTGGCCGGTGTAGTGGAGAAGGTGTACGGCGTGGTACCGCCGGACGCGGACAGATTCTGGCTATAGCCCGCACCCACCGTGGCATTGGGCAAGCTGGCCGGTGACAGCGCGATGGTCGGGCCAGCGATGATCAGCGTGTAAGCCCGCGATCCAGCAAATGGCCCTGTTCCGGTCGTGGAATCGGTCGCGGTGACTGTGATGGGGAATGAACCCGCCTGCGTCGTTGTTCCGCTCAGCACGCCGGCATTCGTCAGCGTAATACCCGTCGGCAGCGTGCCGGTGGTCACCGCATAGGTGTATGGCGACGTCCCCCCCGACGCCGTGACCGTTTGACTATACGCCGCGTTGACCGTGCCGCCCGGCAGCGTTGTCGGTGTAAGCGTCATAGTCGGCGCCGCGATCGTCAGCGACAGGTTCGCCGTCGTTTTGGAGAACGGAGCCGCGGGACCGGTCGAGCTATCGGCGGCTTTCACCTGGAAGGTAAAAGTACCGGCGGCCGAGGGTGTACCGCTCAGCGTGCCGTTGACCGCCAAGGTCAGTCCGGCAGGCAGGGCGCCCGACGCGATGGTGTAGGAATAAGGCGCAGCGCCACCGCTGGCACCCGCCATCGACTGGCTGTAAGCCACACCAGCCGTGCCATTGGGCGGATTAGTGGGCGCGTACGCGATGGTTGGCGGGGTCACCGTGATGGTCACGGTGGCGGGCGACGAGGTGCCCGCACCATTGGTTGCGGTATAGGTGAAACTGTCCGGTCCGGCATAGCCGGTCGTTGGCGTATAGGTAATCGAGGTGCCGCTGGCGGTCGCTGTGCCATGCATGGCCTGCGTGCCCACCGCCACCCCGGTCGCCGCTGTGCCGGTGATGTTGAGCGTGATGGCGTTGGCGCTGCTGCCGTAGGCAACAGTCGCCGTCACCGCGCCTGCCGTTGGCGGTTGGTTGACCACGTTCAAGGCAAGCGTCGTGATGCTCGTATAAGGGCCGGGCGAACCGCTGCTGTCCCTCGATTCCACCTGGAAGCTATTGGCTCCCAGCGTAGTGGGTGTGCCGCTGATGACACCACCGCTGCTCAGGGAGAGCCCCGGGGGCATCGTACTTCCCGCGTGCAAGGTGTACGTATACGGCGCCGTACCTCCGGTGGAGGAAAGCGTCTGGCTGTATGGCGCGTTGATGACTGCCGAGGGGGGCTGGCCGATGACGATGGTCGGTTGACCGACAACGATCGAATAGCTCTTGGATGCCGAGGCGGAGGTGCTGTCCGTCACCGTGAAGGTGACATTGAATGAACCTGCCTGGTTAGGCGTGCCGCTGATAGTGTTGGTACCGGTATTGAAAGACAGGCCACCTGGAAGCGCGCCGGAGGTCAGTGCAAACACATAGGCCGGCGTGCCTCCTGTTGCGCTCAGCGATTGGTTATACGCCACTCCGAATGTCGGAGCAGGAAGCAGCGCGGGAGAAACGACGATCGAAGAGGCTGCGGCGATATTGACGGTGACGTTGACCTGCGCGCCATTGTCGTCCCTGAAAGCGAAGCTATCGCTCAACTGGCCGTTGCCATTGTTGACGTAGGTCAACTTGTTATGAAGGGTATCCGCCGTTACATGGCCATTCGTCGTTGAACCGGTGCCAACCACTCCAACAATGCCGAAGCCCGAGCTATCGCACGAAGTAACATCGATCACGATGGTGCCGCCCGATGCCATGGGCGAGGTCAACGGCGTGGTGTTTCCGTTGGGCGCGGTGAAATCAGGGCAGGCTGCCGCCCATGCGGATCCAGGCACCAGCAAAAGCAAAGCAAGAGTCAGGGCCCAGGCATGCGGCGAACGGACACAAGCCAGGAAGCGCGCAGCGACGCGCGATAGTGACGGGCGGTTACGCATACCCTTAGATCCCCTAATTTTCGCTCGATCGGTTAGCGCGCGCCTGCGCGGCACGCATTGCTTTAAATCGACCGAACCGCCACGGCATCCCTAAAGCCGTCCCCTTGTAGCCTGCCGTAACCCGCATCGAGGCACACGACAGTCCCGCATTTGCCCATTTCTTATTTCTTATTTCTTATTTCTTATTTCGAGATTTCTCGACTCAAGATAATGGACCATTGCATTGTGACGCGCTGTACTGATCGCTTGTCAAGTAACGGTATCTAAGCCAGAGTATTAAAGAGCGGCGAACGGGACCTGCCGTTCGTCTACCAGGGGGAAATCCATGCCAGCTAATCCGTTCCTCGGGCAGGTCATGCCCGTGCCTTTCAATTTCGCGCCAAAGAACTGGGCTTTCTGCAACGGCCAGACGTTGGCGATCAGCCAGAACCAGGCCCTGTTTTCCTTGCTCGGCACCATGTATGGCGGCGATGGCCGCACCACCTTCATGTTGCCCGATATGCGCGCGCGAACGCCCATCGGCGCGAACAGCAATGGCAGCTATACCCCTGGGCAGGTGGGTGGCTCCGAGAGCGTGGCGTTGACCAGCCAGCAGATCCCGCAGCACATGCATACCGTCAACTACAGCTCTGCAAGCGGCGCGGCCCGCAATCCGGCGAACGGGCTCTACGGCGACACCGGTACGGGTGCAGCCAACGCCATCTACGCCAATGCAAGCGGAGATTCGGTGCCATTGAACCCGGCAACCGTCTCGTCGACGGGCGGAAACCAGCCACATTCCAACATGCAGCCATACCTGGTGCTGAATTTCTGCATCGCGCTGGCAGGCATCTTTCCGTCGCGGACCTGAACCTGGAGACCTTCTAATGGAACCTTTTCTCGGCGAGATGAGGCTGCTGCCCTATAACTTTGCACCGGAGGGCTGGGCCGACTGCAATGGCGCCTTGTTGCCTATCTCGCAGTACGAAGCACTGTTTACATTGATTGGTACCACCTACGGCGGCGATGGCAACAGTTCGTTCGGACTACCCGACATGCGCGGCCGCGTACCTATCCATGCCGGCGCACCTACCGGCATGGGTACATACGTGCTTGGCCAACTGTCAGGCACCGAAGGCGTTACCTTGCTGCCCGACAATTTACCTGCTCATACGCACACGCTGAACGCCACAACCGCCCTCGCCGATACAGGTACGCCCGGCGGCTCCGTTCAACTCGGGGCACTCAGCGGCAACACCATGTACACCAACAGCGTCCTGAACATAAATTCAGGCGCGCTTGGCAGTGCAACGATAGGTATGACCGGCAATACCCTGCCGCATGAAAACCGGATGCCGACCATGACCTTGCGTTACTGCATTTGCACGAGCGGCATTTACCCAACGCAAAACTGACTTGCCCACGACATGGCAACCATTAGAGGGACTGCATCATGAGCGAACCATTCTTGGGCGAGATCCAGATATTCGGCTTCAACTTTGCGCCGAGATCCTGGGCGATATGCAATGGGCAGATCATGCCGATTTCGCAAAATGCAGCGTTGTTTTCGCTGCTGGGTACGTTTTATGGCGGCGATGGAAGAACCACGTTTGGCCTGCCGAACCTGCAGGGCCAAGCCGTTAATACCTTTGGCCAGGGGCCTGGACTGAGCCCCTACGTGATGGGCGAAAACGTCGGTTCGGAGATGGTTACGCTGCAGACCACCGACATACCGTCGCATAACCACACTGCATACGTTTTTTCCCAAGGCGACGACACCAAGCGCTTTGCTGCGCCAGCAGCAAACTATGCGCCGTGCGTACCGGCGAATATTTCGCCCTTTATCGTGGCGCAGTCGACAAACGGGTTCTTTCCCATCAACACCTTGGGCAACACCGGTGGCGGCCAGGCACATTCCAATCAACAACCCTACATGGCGATGAATTTCTGCATCGCACTGGAAGGCATTTTCCCGGCACACCCGTAGTCAAATGCATGGGCGGGCATTGCACTTCCCGCCACGGCGCCAACCGTCGCGGTGGGAAGGCCCACTCCGTGGCGCGACGACGATATCGCTTCGCCATGCCGACTCCGGCGACCTGCCTTACCTTCGCCGGCTCTACGCGTCGTCGCGCGCCACTGAACTGGCTGCCATTTCCTTGCCGGACACCGTCAGACAAACGTTCTGCGATAGCCAGTTCGACTTGCAGCATCACCACTACGTTACGCACTTCGCCACGGCGGATTTCCTGATCGTGCTGCAGGACAACGTACCGATCGGCCGTTTGTACCTGCATGAGGCCGACCAGGTGTTGACTATCGTCGATATCCTGCTGGACGAAGCCGTGCGCGGCCAGGGCCTGGGTTCGGCGCTATTGCGCCGCCTGCAGCAGGAAGTGCGCGAAAAGGCATTCGATGCGCTGACCTTGCAGGTGCTGATCACCAACCACGCAGCGCACCGCCTGTATGAGCGGCACGGCTTTGTCGTCGAAAGAGAGGATGCGGCCATGCGCCTGGGTATGCGCTGGCGCCCATGACGCGATGTCTAGTTGAACAAGGCCTGGTAAATAAATCCATTGCGGTCGCGCGCTATCGGTACCAGGAAAATGCCGAATTCGCCCATACCATCGTTGCTCATACTGTAGGTCCGCTGCGGGAACACGACGGCCGCTTCGTTGCGGAATAAAAGCGAAAACGGTTCCCGCACGGCACCCGCCAAGGCATGCCCTAACGGCCGGGCCTCGACCAACACGAACGGTGCGCGCATCTGATCGATCTCGACCATAAAGGTCTCGTTGAGATGCCCGGCAAATTGATCCAGACGAAGCAACTGCATGATTTCCCCCTGTAGGCGGCGAGCATGCCCAAGGTTTGGTGCGCTTTCAACCCTCAGATCCACCTGTTGCGAGGTTAGGCTATTATTGTCAAGGCAACCATTAATATTCGAATAGTGATAAGAGGTGTGTATGCCATTTACCATTCTTGCCTTGTCAGGCGGCGGCTATCTGGGGCTGCACGAAGCGGTGCTGCTAAGGGAACTCGAGCGCGCGCTGCATCGTCCAATCGCGGAAACCTTCGACTTGATCTGTGGTTCGTCGATCGGTGCCGTAGCGGCAATGGCACTGGCCGTGGGCACGCCGGCGCGAGACATCGAGGCTGGATTCCTGCAACACGGCCACCGCATTTTTCCCGGACATCGATGGCGGTCGATCAAGCCGTTGGCCTATCTGTCGAGCATTCGCTACATGTTCCATTCGCGTTACCGCGGTGAGGCAGTGGGCGAGACCATCGACGCGATCATTGGCAGCGGACGTACGTTGGGGATGGCCCGGACACGCCTGGCGATTCCGATCATCAATGCCTCCACCGGTCGATTGGAAGTCATCAAGACGCCCCACAGCGACCGGAACTGGTACTACACCGATCTGTTGATGTCCGAGATAGCGATCGCTGCCACGGCGGCGCCTACTTACTTCCCGCTGGCCAATTTGCGCGACCAGCTATACGTGGACGCAGGGATCTTCGCCAATTCACCGGGCCTGTTCGGTTTGCACGAGGCGTCCCACTACTGCAAGGTACCCGCGACGGACATTTACGTGCTGAGCCTGGGGACGAATGTCGTCAGCCCGCGCCATTCGCCGCGCGAGCGCCGCAATTTGGGGGCGCTGGCCTGGCTCAAGGGCGGGCGACTCTATGCAACGATGTCCTCGGCCCAGCGCGAACTGACCGATAACATCATTCGGCATGTCATTCAGGAGCGGTACCAGCGGATCGAGGGCACGCCGGATACGACTGGCGATGAGCCATTGCAGTTCGATAATGCATCGCCGGCGGCGTCCAGGCGTCTGGTTGAACTGGCCGAGCGGGCCTGGAAGAGCGCCTATGCGGACCGCTCGCTCAGGGAGTTCATCCAGATGCTGCGTGGACACGACACTGATAGCAGCTGGCGTAGTTCATCGTCGGCGGCAGAGTCAGAAGCCAGCAATGTCGAGCCTTCGCTCGTTCAGTAGACCGTGCCCCTTACTTCACGGCGTAACGCTGCCACAGATAGATAGGCAAGCCGGCAAGCAGCAGCACGCCACCCCACAGCAATGTTTCGGCGCCCGTGCCAATCAATGCCCACACGCTGAAAGCAAGGGCCCCCAGTGCGACAAGTCGCCGCCATGCCCTGGCGGTGCTGTCGATCCGCCACCATGCGAGCACCGTTACCAGATAGGGAATGAGTGTCGCTGCCGTCGATAACAAAATGGTGAAGGTGAAGAGCGCCACCAGTGTGCGGCTGTAATTGGAGGCAATCAGCGCGCTGGCAAGAACACTGCTGACCAGCAGGCCGATCCATGGCGTGCCGCGTTTATCCAGGCGAGCGAAGCACGCTGGAAATAAACCATCTTCTGCCGCAGCGAAGGTCGTCTGTGCTTGCAGAAGCACCCAGCCGTTTAGCGCGCCAAAACATGAAACGGTGGCAACGACGCCAATCGCCATGCCCGCCCAGGTGCCCCATGTCCGCCTGGCCGCCTCGGCCATCGGCGCTGCCGATGTGTGCAGTACCTCAGCGGGAAGCATCCCGATGACCACGGTGCAGGCAAGCATCGTGGCAACCCCTGCTATCGTCACGCCGATGATGGTGGCGCGTGGGACAGTACGCTGTGGATCAATAACCACGTCGGTCGGCACGGTGGCGCTTTCCAGGCCAAGGAATGCCCACAATGTCAATGCAGCGACGGAAGAGGCAACGCTTACCAAGGGCAGACCGCTGGAATTGAAGGGTTCAAAAGCGCTTGTATGCACCCAGCCCAATCCCAACAGGCCAAATACAACCAACGGCACCAGCTTCAGTAAAGTCAACACGATGGCCGTGCGGCCGGCTTCGCGCACGCCGGCCAAACTGATGGCTGTGCAGATCCACAACGCTGCCAATGCGCATAAGGCACTACGCAACGGCGTGAGTGTTGCCGCCGGCCATACGGAACCCAGGCTGCCGGCGAAAGCCACCGCAATGGCCGCGTTGGCCGACCACACGCACACCCAGTAGCTCCACGCCACGATGAAACCGACGCGGTCACCGAAGGCGCGCCGCGCGTAGGCGTAGGCGCCGCCGTGATTAGGGATGATTTGCGACAGCCGCGCATAGACCAGGGCCAGCATCAGCGCGCCGCCTAAGCTGATGCCCCAACCAAGCAGGCTTGCTGCGCCAAAAGGTGCCAACGCCGCCGGTAATACAAAAACACCCGATCCAATAATGTTGCCGATCACCAATGCGATCAGCATCCATAGCCCGAGCGACCGTTTGCCGTTGCTCATGTTCTAGATCAGCGAATCGCGATAAGCGCGGCGCACCATTTCATGGAAATGGTGCACGGCATTCTCGCGTAGTGGATTCAATCGCCCGGCCTCATACGACCCGGATGCAAGCCCACGCTGTACGTCCTCGCAGATGGTGACATCCTCGTCCTGCACCTCGTCGCTGAATGCAATGTCTTTTGTGCGCCGTGCCTGTGCTTCCGGATTGTCCGCTGGCGTGTAATAGAAGTCGAACTCCACCCGGCACCGATCGACGCCCATCGGCAGTACACGATTGGTCTGCAAGCGACCAGGCAGGATGTTGAGCATGGTATTGGGGTACAGGAAGTAGTACAGCGCCTCGCCGCTGCCGTAGAGATCGTCCGCGCTCTCCAGCGGACTGAACTGGAACGAATACCACTGCGCTGTTTGAGTGATATAGCTGCGATAGTCCAGCAGGCTGTTCAGGCCCGGATGGATCTGGGGTACGTGGTAACCCTCCAGGTAGTTGTCCACGTAAACCTTCCAGTTGCAGGCAACGTCGTAGCTTGCGCGGTGATGGAATTGATAGTCGTGCAATGCCCGATGCAGCCCGAGGCGCGCGTCGATGCCTGCGACAAACTCATCGAACGGAGGTGCCTCGCCTATGGCGACGAACACCAGGCCCTGCCACAGGTGCACGCGAACCTCGGGAAGACGGATATCCGCCGGGTTGAAGTCCGGCGTCCGACCCATTTCCGGCGCACCGCGCAGCACGCCGTCCAGGCCGTAGGTCCAGCCGTGATAACGGCAGCGGAGATGTTTTGCACCCTGCCCGTCGCAGCTGGCGATCGGCCCTGCGCGATGCCGGCATACATTATGGAAAGCGCGGATGCTTGATTCGTCGCTGCGCACGATCAACAGGGGCAGGCCGGCAATCGCGGTCACTACGTGATCGCCCACGCCCGTAAGCTGCGATAGATGGCATACCAGCTGCCAGCTCTTCGCGAAGATGGCCGAGCCATCCAGCGCCGGCATGCGCACATCGGTATAGAAACGGGCAGGTAGCGTCAGCGCGTAGTCGAGCTGCTGCGGGGCGAGCGTATCGGGGGAAAGTAGCTCGGTCATGGCGTTGTGCGGCAGCGGCGATGGCCGAGTATTCATCGAACCGCACTGCAGCATCAACGCCTGGTGATGGATGTAGCCCATCCCGGCGTGCTTTCAAGCCTTCATTTTCCCCGCCGCGAGGTCCGCGCCAGGCGATCCGGTTAGGGGTGCATCCGGCGACAATCCAGCTTGCGCCGTAGCTGCTTAAGAGTCACCTGCCGTAGTTGCTCTCGCAACTGCCTGGGCGAGCGTCCCAGCGTTTGGTGGAACGCATCGGTCATGTGGCTGTGGCTATTGAAACCGACATCGCAGGCGAGTGCCGCCAGGTCGTTTTCGCCCTCGGCGAGACGGTCGAGGGCATTGCCAAGGCGCTGCCGTACACGGAATTGGCGTAGCGATTGTCCGGTATGTTGACGAAATATGCGGCACAGGTGGAACGGTGAACAGCCTGCCATCCCTGCCAGCATCTGGACACTGAGATTTTCCCCGGCGTGGCCGATGATCGCTTCCTCTACCTTCGCCACCTGCCGTGCCGCAACAGGTTGGGATAACCGTGGCGGCTTGCTGTTTGCCTGGATCAATCGATCGAAAAGCTCGAACAACAAGTCTTCCCCATCGATCATCGAAGCGTGGTCACGCCGCAAGCCGAGCAAGAGTTCAACGTGGATCATCTGCAACGCCATGTCATGCCCAAGTACGCAGGCTGAGGACGTCGAGGCCTTCGCCAGACCGAGCATATCGAGCGTCGCCTCATCCAGTAGTACATCGGTGCAGCAATCACATCCTTCACGATCAGGGTGTGTCACGTGATATTCGATGTGCCTGCGAATCAGGACCGCCTGCCCTGGCCGCGCGAAATAGGTCCTGTCACCGACGTGCATGGCGAAGGAGCCGCGGCGGGTAAAAATGACGCGCGCCGGATCGTCGCCCTGCGCGTAGCCGCAATCCACGCGCGGTTGCCTGCACACGTGGCTGACCACGTTGAAGTGCGCTGAATGCAACACGGTCTTCATGATCGACATCGGCACCGCTCCGCAACGAGCCAAGCCTGCCCCGGGTATCGATCATACGCCGCCTTCGCGGCTGTAGCGCCTCCCGTGAACGCACGCCGTCCCGCCTGTGAACGAGCACGTTTCTGGAAGCGTGCCGTCGCACCGGGTAGCACGCTTGCGGTGCGTAACCGCCAGGATCGCGCCCCGACCTGACACCGCGGTCCGCGCCCGTGTCTGCGCCCCAATACAAGGAGAGTCCCATGAACAAACTCATGTGCGCCGTGCTAGCCGCCTGCAGTGTCGTTGCCGCGGCCCATGCCACCCAACCGGACCCGTTCGACTTCGGCCGCGACTTCAACCCCATGCTTTACCCGAAAGACTCCCGCCCGTTCGACAAAAGCATCTTCGGCTGGGGCGATGCGTCGGTGCAATGGATCTACGCGCAGCCCTTTGACCAGAACCCATTCTTCGACGCCACCGGCGCCAACTGCGGCGTGGCGCAGCATGGCCCGGTCTGGTTCCTTGCGCCGATTGCATCGATGGCGGCCGGCAGCTTTACGCGCGCCTGCACGATTCCGCGTGGCAAGGCGATCCTGCTGGTTGCCCAGTTCGTCAGCGACACCTATCCCTGCCCGGATCCGGCCTTCACCCCGCCAGCGGGCATGTCACTCTATGACTTCCTGGTTGCCGACTCCGAGACCTATCTGATGACGAAGAAGCTCGACATCACGCTCGACGGTCGCCCGGTGCGCAATGCGCTCGATTACCACTACGTCTCGGAGAACGTGTTCTCCCTGAAAGGCGACCCCAGCCTGCAAGCGCCCTTTGACCCGTGCATCAACACGGCCTGGCAACCGGTGGTGGCCAACGGCTGGTACTTCATGTTCCGGCCGCTATCGCAGGGCATGCACACCATCGTGCGCAAGACCACCAGCACCATGGGAACCACCAACACGTTTACTTACTACTTGACGATCAAATGAAGTGATCCCAAGCGCCAAGCCCTCCAGCCAGTCACTGGAGGGCTTCCGGCCGCATCAAGGAATTAGCTCGACACATCCATGCGACAGGCACTAGATTTGGAGTTGACCAATCCAGGCATCGACTTGCCATGTCGCCAGATGACGCACAGCACCCGTCCGTCGAGGCATTCTTCCACGTCGATACCGGCAGCTTTTCGTATGTCGTTCACCATGCGGACTCGGACGTGCGCGTGATTCCAGTCTGCCGGTTCCCAAGCTGATTCTTCCGGCGCTTCAGGTGAATATCCGGGGTGGCCGCCTGCCGGAGCCCGATGAAAATGGCGCGACGTTCCTGAAGCTCCCGCTGAATCGGATCGGCCACAAAGCGTACACCGCTCGCGGCGGCGGCCACCGTGGAAAATCTACTGCCTGGGGGACGACCATGAATTCGATCCACGAGCACGGTGAGCCGCTATCGCAAGCTGCAAGAATCGCGGGATTCGCTTTCGTGTTCTCGAAGTTCGTCGTGGTGGCCGCGAACTTCGGCATAAGTTTCCGTCTTAGCATTCCGGACAACGCGGTGGATACCGCCCGGAATATCATGGCAAATGAACCACTGTTCCGGATCAATATCGCCTGCAATCTGATCTACGCCGCGACCATCATCGTCTTGCTGTGTGCCCTGTACCAGATCTTCAGGTCCGTCAGCCGAACGCTTGCGCTGGTTAGCGCAATGTTCTGGATGATCGTGGCCTTGATGTGGAGCGTCGCCGCCCTCAACATGCTTGGCGTTCTGCGGCTGCTTGGCAACGCTTCGTACCTGTCCGTCTTTCCAACCCAGCAGCTTCAGGCCCTGGCGAGGCTTTACCTGTCGACAGGCTACGACACGTACTACACCGGCCTGCCATTCTGGGGGCTGGCGTCCATCATCGGCAGCTATCTGTTGTACCGTTCCAGATATGTCCCCAGGGCACTGGCTGGCTTCGGCTTGTGCGCCTCCGCATGGTGTGTGTTCTGCGCATTCGCTTTCATCGCTTTCCCACACTTTGATGCCATCATTAATGTCTGGTGGTTCGACATGCCGATATTTCTTTTCGAAGTGGCTTTGGGCCTTTGGCTCTTGTTCAAAGGTTTAAGGCCCATGGCGTTGGCAACCCCAGCTGAGCAGGTGATTCCATGACCGATACCGAGCATCGTCTCCCCAAGTCCGATACCCACACCGGCCAGCACGTTCCGGGCCACCCCGTCATGGAGCGCATCAACACACGGGGAGCGGATGTCGGCGGCCTGCCCATCCACCGGGCCCTGCCCACATCCGCGCGTCGCATGGTGGGCGCCTGGTGTTTCATGGATCACGCTGGGCCCGTGGAGGCTGCTTCCGGACACGGCCTGCACGTGGGTCCGCATCCGCATATCGGCCTGCAGACCTTCACCTGGATGATCGAGGGCGAGATCATGCATCGCGACACCCTGGGCTACGAGCAACTGATACGCCCAGGCCAGGTCAACCTGATGACGGCCGGCCGTGGCATCGCCCATGCGGAAGACGAAGCGTCGCCTGCTACCGGACGCCTGCATGCCGTGCAACTCTGGATCGCGCTTCCCGAGGCCGAACGCCATCGGCCACCGGCCTTCCAGCACTATCCGACGCTGCCCATCGTCGACCAGGGCGGCTTCCACATTACCGTGCTGGTTGGCGAAGCCTTCGGGCAACGGGCCGCACCTGAGGTTTATTCGCCCCTGGTTGGCATGGACCTGACTGCCGACGATGCAGCGCGCTTGACGGTTCCCCTTCAATCAAATTTCGAATACGCCGTGCTTGTGCTCAGCGGTGAGGCCCGGATCGAAGGTGAAGCACTCGAACCCGATACCCTGCTCTATCTCGGCAGCGGCCGGGGGCGGCTGGACCTGCAATGCGCCTCGGCATGCCGGCTGGTTCTTATCGGCGGCGAGCCCTTCGGCGAGGAAATTCTTCTGTGGTGGAATTTCGTCGCCAGGCTTCCTGAGGAAATGGAGCAAGCCACCGCCGCGTGGAATGAGCACCGGCATTTCGGCGAGGTCAAGGGCAGTCCGTCGCCCCGGCTTGTCGCACCCGCCGTACCTGCATTGCGCCAGCCGGCACCGCCCTTCAGCTGAACCGGCTGAGCACGATGTGCGTCGCGTGCTCGGTCGCCGCCTGCTCGACCACGTTGAATCCCAGGGCAGGCAAGTCGATGCCCCGGAACATCGCTTCACCCTGCCCCAACACGACGGGGGCGATGGCGAAGTGCATTTCGTCGATAAGCCCTGCCTGGAGATAGTGCCTCACTGTCGACACGCCGCCGCCGATCTTTATGTCCTTGCCACCGGCGACGGCCCGGGCTTGTCCAAGTGCGGCTTCGATGCCCGCGGTCACGAAATGGAACGTCGTGCCGCCCTCCATCACGATGGGGTCGCGCGCGTAGTGCGTGAGAATGAACGTGGGAGCGTGATAAGGCGGATCGTCTCCCCACCAGCCCCTCCAGGCCATGTCCGGCCAGTCGCCGCGGATGGGGCCGAACATGTTGCGGCCCAGGATGAAGGCACCAAAGCCGTCCATTGAGCGTTGGGCGTAGTGTTCGTCGATGCCCTCCGAACCGCCGCTTTCGCCGATCATCGCGTTGAAGGTCTTCGTACCGAACATCCACTGGTGCAGCTCCAGCCCGCGCTTGCCTAGTGGATTCTCCGGGCTCTGTTCGGGCCCTGCCCCAAAACCATCAATGGAAAGTGAGAAACCAGCAACCCGAATCTTCGCCATGGCATACCCCCCGAAAGTCGCTCGACAACGTCAGCACCTTGGTCGACACCCCGCCCGGCCCCAGTGTGCCCTATGCGGGAAGGCGCGTCTTATAGAATTTCGGCCATACGCCGTTGGCGTAAACACGAGTTCCATGCGTTCATCCGCCCTGCCTGGCGTTGTTTCGGCTTATGCGTGGCCGAGTACCCGATGTGGCTGGTAGGCAGCTTCAAGGCTGGCACGTTCGTTCGGTGACAACACCAGCGCAACCGCCTCAACTGCCTGCTCAAGATGCGCCATCTTGGTAGCACCGATGATCGGTGACGTCACACCAGGCTGATGCAACAACCACGACAACGCCACCTGCGCCTGCGCGACACCGCGGTCATGGGCGACACGGGCCACGGCATCAACCACCTGGTAGTCGTTTTCGGTGTAGTACAGCTCATGCGCGAAAGCGTCGCTACCCACCCGCGTGGTGGCTTCCGCGCTACGCGGCCGGGTAAGGAAACCACGCGCCAGCGGACTCCACGGAAGGATGCCAATGCCTTCCGCGCGACACAGTGGCAACATCTCGCGTTCCTCTTCGCGATAGACCAGGTTGTAGTGGTTCTGCATCGAGATGTAACGAGCCCAGCCGTGTCGTTCGGAGGTCATCAACGCCTTCTGGAACTGCCACGCATACATGCTCGACGCACCGATGTAACGGGCCTTGCCCGAACGCACGATGTCGTTGAGCGTCTCGAGCGTCTCCTCAAGCGGTGTTTCATCGTCCCACCGGTGTACCTGGTACACGTCGACATAATCCATGCCAAGACGCTCGAGCGACGCATCGATCGCATCAAGCAGATGCTTGCGTGACAGTCCCCGCTGGTTGGGGCCTTCGCCCATGGGATAGAACACCTTGGTGGCCACCACCACTTCGTCGCGTCGTGCGTAGTCGCGCAGCGCCCGGCCCAGTACCCGCTCGCTTTCGCCGTCGGAGTACATATTGGCGGTATCGAAGAAGTTGATGCCCAGTTCCAGCGCGCGCCGGATGATCGGCCGGCCTTCGTCTTCGGTCAGTATCCAGGCTTTCGCCGTGGGCGTGCCGTAACTCATGGCGCCGAGGCACAACTGCGACACCTTCAAACCACTGCGTCCGACGGTGATGTACTGCATGGCCACTCCTGTTTCGAACTATCGGGCCGGTCGATGAAGCGCCACACCAGCGGCCACCAGCCCCACACCGACGTTCTCGAGAAACGTGGGAATCTGGCCGAGCACGATCACGCCGATGATCACCGCCGTCGCCGGCAGTAGCGCAACGAACAATGCATAGGTCGAGCGTGGCAGGCGGCTCATCGCCAGCTGGTCGAATACATAGGGAATCACCGACGAGCTGATCCCCACCGCCACGCCGGCGCCCAGCGTGATGGGATCGAGCAGCGCCGGAACGGCATCTCGGAACCCCAACGGGGAAATGATCACCCCGGCCAGCATCATCGAGGCACCCAGGCGATCGATGGGGCTGGTGGCAGGGTCCGCCCGGGCGACGCCGTGCGCCAGCACGATGTAGAGCGTGAACAACACGGCGTTGGCAAATGCCCAGGCGAAAGCCAGCGGCGTTCCCGCAAGCCGCACCTCGGTCAACATGTAGACGCCGGCCACGGTGAGGGCAAGCGCAACCATATTGCGCTGTGCTCGCGCGCCGGCCAGCGCCAGGGCGACAGGCCCCGCAAACTCGATCGCCGCGACCGTGCCCAGCGGCAACTCGGCGATGGCTCGATAGAAACAGTAGTTCATGGCGGCGAAGACGGCGCCCAGGGCGACGATCATCCATCGCGTGTGGCTTGCCGCCGCCAGGAAAGCCCGCCAGGGCCGCCGCCATACGGCGAACACCACCGCGGCGGATACGATACGAAGCCACGCCACTCCCGCCACCGGCACGCGGGCGAACAGCAGTACGGCGAACGACGGACCCAGGTAGTGGAAGATCGCGCTGCCCACGAAAAATGCGTGCGGCGGTATCCGCTGCATGAGCGGTGCTGCCGATCTATTTTTACCATCTATTACATTCATGATGGTGAGATGTATAGACCCGTCGATCTCACCTGTCAAATGGAAATAGGTGGTAAACTTTATTCATGGACGCCATCGACCTTGATCCGGGTGAATACCGCGGTACGTATAAACTCGTCGGCGGCCGGCTGTGCCTGGATTTCGTCAACACCATCAGCTGGCCCGATACCGGGCACGCGCACGATTGGCTGGCGCCGGCGGAGAACGCCAAACGCTGGTTCGCCGCCGTGGGCCTGCCCTTTCCGCGCAGCAAAGACACCGATCTTCGGTCGTTGTACGACTCGCGCCGGATGCTCGCCACCGTGCTTACGCCGTTGGCCCATGCGGAGCGGCCGAAGCATGTCTCCGTTGCGGAACTGAGCAAGGCGGTGGCGAAGGCCAACCAGGGACGCGTGATCGATCCGGCCACGCTTGCCTGGAGCTGGTTACCACCGCACAGCGCCTCCGAGGCGCTGTATCCGATCCTGATCGACGCCGCACAGCTCGTTACCGCCGGCAACCACGACCGCCTGCGCTTCTGCCCTTCTTGCCAGTGGTTGTTCGACGACCAGACCCGTAACGGCCATCGCCGCTGGTGCGACATGGCCGACTGCGGAAGCCGGGACAAGGCCCGCCGCTACTACCATCGATCGAAGTAACCCTGTCGGCATCGTAACCCCATGATTTTTCGGTCTTGTCGATGGACCCTCTGCCGAGAATGTGAGTTGTGTCACATTATGCTGACGAGTTCTCGGGGACCGTCATTGGAAGCTGTTCGGGTCTTCACGATCCCGGTTTGTGGTGCCCACGCCGGTCACAATAACCTTGCCTACTATCAGCCCAATGACCACAGCCACTCCGTTATCGACCGAAGCACGCCGCGGCAGCATCGCCTGCGTCGGCATGGGCATTACCCTGGGCTCCCACCTGACACCCCTCTCGCGTAGCCATATCGAGGGCGCTGACGTCGTCTTCGCCGCGCTCTCGGACTACGTGGTGGAGCTGTGGCTGCGACGCCTGAATCGGGAGGTCCGCAGCCTCCAGCCGTACTACCGGCCGGGCAAGTCGCGGATGAAGACCTATCGTGAGTGGGTCAACGTGATGATGACCGAGGTGCGGGCGGGGAAGCGGGTTTGCGCTGTCTTCTATGGTCACCCCGGAATTTTCGCCTGGTCGCCGCACAAGGTGATCGAGCTTGCCCGCGCCGAGGGGTACCAGGCGCACATGGAAGCCGGCGTTTCCGCCGAAGACTGCCTGTACGCAGACCTGGGAATCGATCCGGGTCGCGTCGGCTGCCAGCATCTGGAGGCCAGCCAGTTGCTCTTCTTCGAGCGCAACCTGGACACGACCAGCCACGTGATCCTTTGGCAACTGGGAGTCGTCGGCGACCGCTCGCTCGGCCGTTTCCGGACGCCCGACGCCTACCGGGAGCTGCTGGCAGAGCGCTTGCTCCAGGACTATCCGGCCGATCATCCGGCGGTCGTCTATCGCGCGCCGACATTGCCGATCGAGGGCCCGCACATCCAGCGCATGGCGCTGCGTGACTTCCCTGCCGCCGAGTTCACCGGCCATGAAACGCTCGCGCTGCCACCCGCGTGCGCGCTGAAGCCAAACGTCATCATGCGTGCGCGCCTGGATGCGCTCGATGCTGTCCACGGCACGGGCGTGGAACCTGCCGTTCCGGCATAAGGGGCTAAAGAAAGCGCGCGGTCTGCCGCTAAAGCGACATGCCGGACTGTCACCGCGTCATCGGGTGGGGAGCGGACGGCACCAAGGTCAACAGGAACCAGGGGAAGAATATGCGCGACACCGTCGAATTGCTGGAAGCTATCGGCCGTGATGCCACATTACGGCATGCGTCGCCCGAGGAACTGGCGCGAGCACTCGAAGCCGCCGATGCCTCGGCCGGCTTGCGCGAACTGGCAGCCAATGGCGACGGCACGACCCTGACCAAGGAGTTGGGTCTCGTGCAGATGCACGTCGAGCACATGAGTCAAACGGGCGGGCATGAGGGTGAGGGCGAGGACGAGCACTACCCCGAAGACGATCATGGCGATGGCAAGGACGACGAGCAGAACCCGCCCGACGATCCCGACGATACGCCCCCGACCTGAGGGGAAGCCGGCATGTCGCTCAATTGCGTTGGCCTCATGCGGTCCTGGCCGGTCCTGCTGGGGCTCGCGCTGTTGGCGCAGTTACCGTGCGGCCATGCCGCTCCAGCGCCGCCGATGGGGGCGGGCAGCGGGCGGGTTGCGCAGGCAGACGCCATACGCACCAAGGATCACCCGCATTTCGTCGACATGCTGGGCGAGCTCCATCGCGACGCGGCAGCCTTAAGTACGCGCGAGAAGCGGTATCTGCGCTTCCTCGACGGCTGGGAAGCAAATTACGAAGGGCGCTATCGGGAAGCCGAGGCCGCTTTCCGGGATGTCCTTGCGGACGCGGAAGGCGATACGATGGGCTACCGCGCCACCGCCATGTTGATGAACAACCTGACGGGCCAAGGCAAGTACGCGGAGGCTTACGCCATGGCGACCCGCGTGGCGGACACGCTGCCTACCGTGACCGACCCGGACGCCCGATTCTCATTGTTGGCGAACCTGTCGCAGATGCTGACGTTCGCGGGCCAGCCCGAGCAGGGGCTGAAGTACGCCGACATGATGCTGACGGCCACGCCGGCCGGCCAATCCCCTTGCCAGGCCATGGTGCAGAAGGTCACCGCGCTCGAGGGCGCCCGCCATCTGACGTCCCACAGTCCGGAGCTGGTGCAGACGATCGACACCTGCACGGCGGACCGCCAGCCGCTTTTCGCCAATACCATCGCACTCATCCTGGTGGACCGTCTGTTCGAGGAACACAAGCTGGCCGAGGCCCTCGCGGCCGTCGCCCGCATCACCCCTGCCATCCAGGCAAGCCAGTACTTTCCACATCTGATCGACCTGGCCAGCCAGCGCGCCCAGATCTACGAACAGATGGGCAACGCCACCGAAGCACGGAAAGCTGCGCTCCAGACCGTTGCCATGACCCACCCCGGTGACGTCAACGAGGCGCTGCGGTTCGCCTACCGCGTCCTGTACACGATCGACAAAGCACAGGGGCATTACGCCAGCGCACTGGATTTCTACGAACACTATGTCGTCCAGGACCAGGGCTACCTGCGCGATGCAAACGTCAGGAACGTGGCCTACGAGGCTGCCCGCCAGCACTTCCTCGCCGACAAGCTCGAGACGGAAGGCCTGAGCAAGGAGAACCGCATCCTGCGGCTCCAGCAGGCACTCGATGCCAAGGCCGTGGAGGCGAGCCGTCTCTACATCGTGATGATGTCCCTCGTCCTGCTTTCGATCATCTTCTGGATGGTGCGCATCAAGCGTTCGCAACTTCGCTTCAAGGGGCTGTCGTCCTGCGATGGACTTACCGGGATCTTCCACCACCAGCATTTCATGAGCGAATCCGAGCGCGCACTGCGCGCCCTCGACAAGCGCGCCGGCGACGGCTGCCTGGTCTTCCTGGACCTGGATGATTTCAAACAGGTCAACGATACTCATGGACACGCCGTGGGCGATGCGGTGCTCAAGCACGCTGTCGCGATCTTCAAGGGACAGCTGCGCAAGGCGGACCTCCTCGGGCGCCTTGGTGGCGAGGAGTTCGGCATGCTGCTGATGGATATGCCGCGATTGCAGGGCACCCTCGTCGCCGAGCGCATCCGCCTGGCGCTCGCGGCCTCGCCGCTGGTCATGGACGACGTGGTGGTTTCCTTCTCGGCCAGCATCGGCCTGGCCTCCACCGATATGACAGGCTACGACTTGCAGCAGCTGTGCCGCGCTTCGGATGCCGCGCTGTATCGGGCCAAGCGCTTGGGGCGCAATCGCGTCGTCATCGATAGCCACGAGGACGATTCGGCCGCCCAGCCGCTGCCGGCCGCCGTGTCCACGACCCCCCGCACGGCATGATCGAACGCGTTCCACGACATAGCCCGTCTCCGGCCAGATTCACTTGCAGGCAAATTTAGATCGTGATAAACCGGTCTTCCAGTCACATTTGGGAGTGGTGCCAACGATGGGAGTGGTGGGATGGGTGCACGACCAATTGCTCGACTTCTTTGGCTTAGGTCCATTGCTGGGGATGATTGCCGCGGGCGACTATCGCGCCCTGCTTACCGTCAATGGATTCGGCGCGCTGCTCAATCCCCTGCTGCCGCCGTTGCTGCTGTTCGAGCTGTTGCGCAGCGTGGCGGTCAAGACATTCAAGCGCGAGCACTACCAGGTGCCATTGCTGGTGATGGTACTGAACCGGTTCATTGGCAACTTCATCACCATCGCGATGGTGGGGCTATGCATCGGTCTGTTCCAGCCCTTCGCCTTGTTCCAGGCGGGCCTTACCTGGTATGGCGTGCTTTATGGTTACGTGGCCTGGGAATTGTCCCATTTCGTCTACCATTTCCTGGCGCATAAGGTCAGGCTGCTGTGGTGCCTGCACTCCACGCATCACGCGCCCGTGGCGATGAACCTTAGCGTGAACTATTCGCATATCTTCCTGGAAGCGGCGTATGCCGACTTCGTGCGCACCAGCATTTGCATGCTGCTTGGCGTGAGCCCGCCGCTGCTGGTGCTGATCATGATCATCGATGGCTTCTGGGGCAGCTTCATCCACGTCGGCGAGAACGCGCTGAAGAACGGCAGGCTGGGCGTGCTCAACCGCTTCATCCTGACGCCGTCGCACCACCGCGTGCACCACGCACGCAACGTGGTGTACATGGACACGAACTTCTGCAACCTTCTGCCCATCTGGGACCGCGTGTTCGGCACCTACGTGGAAGAGCGCGACGATATCCAGATCGAGTACGGCATCACCCGCCCGGTGAAGCGCTACAGCGTCGTGGACGCGTACCTGGGTGAGTTCTACCTGCTGGGCAAGGACGTCTGGAACGCGCCGGGCGTCGGCAACAAACTGCTGTACCTCATCATGCCTCCGGGCTGGAGCCACGACGGCCAGCACAAGACAGCCAAGGTCGCCAAGCAGGAATTGTTACAGCGGGACGCAGGTCATCCACGCACGGCCCAGCCCTCCCACGGATACCACTGATGACACGGCTTTCCAACCTGGTGGTCGGCGGGCTTTTCCTGCTTGCCGCAAGCTTCGCCCTGGCTGCGCAAACGGTCGATGGCGGCGCCGCCCCGCACGTCAATCTTGCGCTGGGCAAACCCGCGACCGGCTCACCGATATGTAAACCGGGCGAGGAGGCCAGCAAGGCGGTGAACGGCAAGGTCGAAAGCAAGACCCAGGACAAGTTCTGCACCCTGCAGACCCCCAGCTGGCTTCGCATCGACCTTCAGCAGGTAAACCAGATCACAGGCTTCACCATCAAGCATGCCGGCGCGGGCGACGAGCCTGTGTCGATGAATACGCGCGATTTCACGCTACGCGTATCTGCCGATGGAAAAACCTGGAAGACCGTGGTGGATGAATCGGGCAACACGGCAAGCATCACCGAACACCGCATCGCCCATGAACGCGCGCGCTATGTGGAGCTTGACGTGACCAAGCCGACGCAAACGGATGATCCGGCCACGCGCATCTACGAAGTGGAAGTCTGGTAAGGCGGCTAAAGCCTTGCCGCGTCGGCACGGGCGCGAATGTCCGCGAAAGTGAAGTCGCTGACGATCTTGCCGTCTTCCCAGACCGTCACCATCGCATCATCGAAGCCCATCGGCTTGTCGATGTCTGCCAGTGAACGGGCCTGAGCCGGCACCGGCACCGTCTTGAAGGTGCCGTATTCGCGATGCCGCAGCAAGGTCATCCGTCCGCGCTTGCTCTGTTTGCCCTTGTCGGTCACCGGATCCTTCCATACGTCGATCCACGCCCCGTTGACCCGCGCAGCCGAGCACTTCAGCGCGAACTTCTGCGTGTCGCGGTTCAATTGCTGCAGTAACGCACCGCCCATGCCAAAAGCGACGTTGTCGGTGGCGTAGCCGGCGCTGGTCACCCGATCCAGGATCGCGCGGATGCTGGTGGGATTGATGCCGTCACCCTGGATCACCCGTACGTGGTTGAGCACTTTGTAGCCCTTGCCGTTCACCGTGTGGCCAAAGGCCTCGTCGAGCAGTTCCAGGCATTGATGCACTACCGCCACCGGGTCGCCGGAATCCGGACGCACGATGACGGTGGCGCCCGAATCGATCACCTCCTGGCGAAGCGTCTTGCCCCAGTGCTCGGTGATGGCGTGGTAGATGTCGTAGCTATCGGACACCACGGCGACGATGGCGCCGGGTTTGGCGAACTGCCGGAGCATGTTGCGATAGGCCCCGACCTCGTTCTCGCGGCCCCAGCTGGTGATGGTGCTGTGCTCGGCGGCGGGAATGGAGAAGCCGGCCATGGGCTCGTGGTAGTGGGCCTTGGCTAGCAGAAGCCCTGACACCGTGTCGGTGCCGAGGAAATTCACCAGGTGCGCAGCGCCGCCGATGGCGGCGGACTCCACGCTGGAAACGCCGCGGGAGCCGAAATCATGCAGCTTGAAGGGAAGCTGCCCTTCCACATCGTCACTGGTGCGCTCGAGGAACTGGCGGATGGTCTGCTTGGCGTGCCAGCTGATCGTGGCCACCGTCACCGGGTACCAGATGCGCAGGAGCATCGTCTCCAGGTACGAAGGTACCCAGAAGGCGGCGGGATCGGTGGACTCGATCGTCATCAGCGCCTGGTGTGTCGGCACGACCGTGCCTTCGGGCACGGCCCTTATCCGTATCGGCAACAGGCCGCCGTGGTGATCGACGATATAGCGCCATCCCGCCTCGTTGAAAGGCTCTCCATGGGCGGCGAACAGGTCTCGGGCCTCATCGACATGCGCATGGGTAACGGGCCTTGCGAGGTATTCCTTCAGGATCGCCTGCAGGCCGAAGAACACGGTACGGTCGTAGGTGCCCCCGCGCGACTCCACATAGAAGAAGGTGGCGTCGGTACCGGGCGGGTATTGCAGCCAGTGGCTGGCCTTGTAGCTATCGGTATTGAGCAGGAGATTGTCGAGGCATTGCATGGCGCGTGGCCCGCATTAGCGCTGGGGATTGCGAATACTAACCCCCGCGCGCGTCTGAGAGAGCGACCTACGTTGGAGTCGGCGATACCTGATACCACCGCCGCTGGCTCCCCGCTACGCTGCACTACCGAAACGAGCACGGCTGTAAACGCGCGTGAACGCGAGGATTGAGCCCAACCCAAGGAGAGGAATCATGGGCGATGATTTGGTCAAGGACGTCGCCGGCCGCGTGACGCGGCTTGAGGACGCCACGCGAATCCTCACTGGCCAGGTCAGCGGCATACTCGAGCGATTGAACCATCTGCCGACAAAGGCGGGCTTGTGGCGCATGGTCGCCCTGGCAGCAGGCGGCGTGATCCTTGCGATGTGGGGCATGTTCCAGTACCTGGCCAAGCCGTGGATCGAGCACATCCTCATGGCCTCCCTGCACCGCTAGCCTTCCATGAGGCGCTACCGCGCGGCAAGCTCCGAAGGGTTCATCCCGAGCAGCCGGCGCATGCAGCGGGCCATGTGGCTGGGGTGGGCAAAGCCGGTTTCCAGCGCGATGTCGGTGATGCTTTGGCTTCCTTCGAGTAGAAGGATACGCGCGCGTTCGACACGGCGTTCCATCACGAAGCGGTGCACCGGCACGCCGGTGGCCTGTTTGAACATCGGCTTGAAATGCGACACGCTGAAGCCTGCAATACGGGCAAGTTCCGGCAATGTCAGGTCCTGGTCGAGATTGCTCTCGATGTACTCGATCACCTGGCGCAGACGCCATGCAGGCAGAGCGCGCGCGGTCTTGCTGCCCACGCTGCCATGCCGTGACTGCAGCGCCAGCAAGCGCACCGCAAGCGCGGTGGCGAGACTGTCGGCGAATAGCCGGCCGCCGGGATAGTCGCCGTGCTCTTCCGCCTGCATCATCCAGCCGATGCGCTCGACCTGTGGATCGCGAATGTGGATCGATGGTGCCAGCGAAGCATTCTGGACACCCATGCCCATGCTGTCCGCGGTTTCCGACAGCAACAATGGAGACAGGCGGAGCAGCAATGATCGAGCGGGTCGGGATAGCGTCCATCGCGTGCTGGAGCCGGCGGGCACCACGCAAAACTGGCCGTGGATCCGCGTCCCCGTACGCTCGCCGTGCGTCGCCCGCCACGAGACCGGTACCGGTTCACCAAGGTGCAGGCAAAGCACGTGGCGGTGGTCCACCGGCGAATCGAACAGGCCCAGCGGCACAGGAGAGGTCAACGTATCGAGCAAGGGCAATGGCCCGCCACCGGCGATTACCGCGGACGGCGGACTGGGA
>Ga0193743_1000863_pt1 | contig 23593 bp, 23 predicted proteins | sample L2c2metaG_FD_143038 | JGI IMG/M metagenome (GOLD analysis project Ga0193743, IMG submission 143038) | Soil microbial communities from a riparian zone of the East river system, Colorado, United States - L2c2 | ecosystem: Environmental > Terrestrial > Soil > Riparian zone | place: USA: East River... | reverse complement strand
GCGATTGCTGCATTTTTGATTAGTTGGGTTGTGGTGGGAAGTTTGTTGGCTGTGCCAGTGGTAATGAGATGAGGGATGCCGGTGGTTGGTTGTATGCATGTTTTTTTGCTTCGTTCCCATTTCCTTTTCTTCTGTTGGTGATGACCTTCCTATCCTTTCCGTTCTGAATTATTATCTTCCCAGGTGTATTGAAATTGATCTTCCCCTCCAATATTGATCGTGCACAACCAGTGCATGCGATGTTGACCACACTCCTTTAACCCAAAAAACTTGTAGCTATTTCATATTCTCCGTTCTTTAGGTGGTCACCCTTTTCTTACATATGTATTACAATCACATACTCCATCTTCCAAATTGTCGACATTTACAGAAACACTCTGTTTTTATTGAAGACTGTTCACCATACAATCCTTGACTCATGATACTGTAGTTTTTTTTTTTTTTCCGTTGTTGGTAGAAGTTGGACCTTCCAGTATACGTAGCATGGTACAAATATCAGATGTAGAAACATACTCGATTTGACTTGCAGTCTTCCTCGAATGTAGGTAAAGAAAGAGGTTCTAAGTTTTTTGAGTAACGGAGTTTACCAGGGAATAGACCTGACAGGCGGAAAAAAAGTTCTAACATAACGAAACCGAACATCGGAGACCATGTCATGAAACTTGAAGGATTTAAAGGTCAATTATCGGGGAGGTTAAGGAAAGACCCGATGAACGGTCTACAACGAAGCTACAATCAATGGATAGACTGACTTGAAGGGCTTGCTTGTCAACAATTTTCGGAACACCATGACATTCGTCCTTTTGTCTAACCATCCATTAGCGGCGGTCATCGTAACCCTTTTCCACGAGCCTCCTGTCTGGTGCGCTCTAGCGATTGATAGGCATCCTCCGAATCGCGGATGCGCATCAATTTGTGCGCACACTCTGATTCACGAGCCTGAGGGCCCATCGATCATCGCTGATCTGAGAATTCGTGGGTTAGACAAGAAGCCAATTGCATGACAGAAAAAATCGAGTCGCTTGACAATCACTGGCAGATTCCCATACGCAAGCGATTTGTGACCATTGACCAAGGCGGCTAAGTGTTCCTACAAAATAATCGTCTTGCGCAGAAGTCCCGAGGCATGACCAAAATCGATCTATTGGGCTTCTTTCAATACAATTCATTTAATCCCGTTCGACTATGGAACCAAGAATCAAGATAGTTGGATCCCATTCCCAATATTTGTCAGGGTTCGCCATGCGGATGATGGGTAGAGCGCGCTACGGACCTTGGGCCTAAACTGCTTTAAAAGAGAAGCATAGCATATGAGGACATCTTTAAAGCATTACAGGAACAAACTGACTTGTATCAACGAGATGCCTACGACGAGACTTGGTGTAATGAGATCAAAAAGGAGGTAAGGTGTGTATTGGAAAAAAAATACGTGAGAGGTGTTGTTAATATTGGCAGAACCGGCTGTAGATATGAGAGGCGGACTGATGAGAGGATTCCGAGTGAAGGAAAAGGAATTTTTGTCCCTTGTAAATAGCAAATAAGTAAGCGGCTATGCTCTGACCTGAAGCCAAAGAGTACCACAGTCCAAGGGGAACCATGGCACGCTCAAAGGTTACGAGTTAACGCATTAGCCGCAACGCATCATGCAGAACCTAGATGTTATTGATCCGAAAAATCCCTCTTACAGAGGCTAAGTCCAAACGCTATAGTCCAGTATCGTCGTCTATCAATTATAGTCACGGTGGTGGTAATGAGTTCATTGGCGACACCCGCTTCGCTGTCAGGGACTAATTCCCCTGTTACACAAAGGTCATCCCGGTCACGACAAAAACCAAGTAGTGCTTCGCCTCCAAGAGACGACTCTGCCACCTTTAATGATTGTTCGGTCATGGCAAGGATTCATCACAGCCGATTGAAGCGTTTGGCTTCCATGGAGAATAACAAAATCAGCTGGATCACCTACATTGGGTATCAGATCCGAGTCGGAGTCGGCAGGGGTCTTCTGACCGGTACCAATGGCGCTCTTGGAGGTCAAGGTCACTGATCGCTGGTAAATAAAAGATTAGTAGACGGTTCCAATAGTCAAGATGGAATTGGAAAAGTGCGACAGGGGTATCATGTAAAAGGAACCAGGAGAAGATAGAGAAGGGGGGGGGAAGAAACAGGAAGAGACCAACCACAAGCGTACGAATATCCTCTGGCGTGGCTGTTTGAAAAACCGCCACTCCAAAAGTGCACAAGGAAAGCGGATCAAGAGAACCTTGAGGTGTGAATGCATTGTCAATGTTATTCACTGACATGGCAATTTGGACTCCATATTTTTTCGCAATGTAAGGTATACGTAGGGTACCTCGTGGAGCGCCCAAAGGTGTATCATTAAAAGCTCGTCCTTGCATGAACATGTCTGATTGTGGCAATCCAACGAAGGTGATGGGAAGATCCGATATAGCTTCCACTAAACTCCACCATTGCGTCGGCGTAAAGAGCTGTAGACGAGTCGCATGGCCGATAGTGATGCGCGGACATGTCATTGTTGGTCCCTTTCCTCCTTTTCTCGACGATTCAAGACCTTGAGAAAGATCCCTGCTCCGCTCAAATCGTCTTTTTAATTGAGCAATAACTTCGTAGATAAGAAGCTCGGAGCTCGGATCGAGGTTATAGTCAAGGTGGAAATCGACGTAATCCACATTGCAAGCATCTGCGATGTCAAAGATGAGTCCTATGTTCATTTTGGCTTGTTCGATAGTAGATTCCACGTAGGGCGCTGAACCGATAACGGTAACATTATGGCGAAGTGTGGCATCTTTCAGGAGAGAAAAATTTGGGCCAGCAACAGCATCGTCTGGGGAAGAAAATAATGGTTCCTGGGCAAACACTGGATATCAAAGTTCAACAAAACTCCACTGTCCGGGTGGTAGAAGTACCCACCTGCAATTTGAATGTCGCATTGGGCACGGTAGTCAGCTTGCAACTTTTGCGCAGCTTCGAGGCAGGCAAATCCAACCGACATGTCTACCTCGACATGAGCGCGCATAGCGGTTACACCATATTCCACGCTTTCTCGGATGATTCGAGCGCCTCGGGCGTACAGATCATCAGCACGATGAGGAAATTCCGCTTTCGCTACTTTTGTCACCCTCATGGCTTCCGCGAAGTCACTTATTTAAGGCATATTGGTCTATGTGATCGTCGTAGAATGGAGAGAGAAAAGAGATTTCCCTACCCTTCAATAAGATCTCCACATCGATCAAGAATAAAACACTTATCCAAGTGTATATGTGAATGACAGAACCTCGAGGAGGAATCAGAGTCCGGTTATAGCAAAAGTTGAACGAAAACTAATGCTCACGAAGGCAGCATCAAACCGCCTCTCGCATTGGTTGTTGAAATGTGTGCTTCGAAGCCTCTAGCCTCATCCGTTGTTGTGAAGCTGTCAAGCCCATAATCACTGGTAGGCGATATCTTGCAAACCCGAGCGCCGAGGCACTCGACAGTCCACAATTTCGCTGCTCGTTCCCTGTCAACATAAGGTAGTCGAACGTTGGTGACCACGATATGATTTTCAATGGCATGCTGAGGTACTTGCAAGGCTTGGCCAAACATCTTGATATAAAATCGTCACAAGCTAAGTTGTAATTTATAATCAGCGTGAGACTCGCAATTCTCAGACTTCAGGTCGAGCACCAAGCTAGGATTGAGGATTTTTCCTTTCCTGTGTAAGCCTGGGATCAGCAACGAACTCCTGACCTGATTGTAAGATTGTCACTTACATATACACCTTTGTTGAATGTGTCGGACAAGGCTGGTTCTCCGGAAGCATAACTCCTGTGCAACATACATATGTGTGGCATTTGCTGGACTGAGTAAGTAGTATAATCTTTTTTGTCTAATCTGGGAAGGGAACGCTTACATAAATCAGTTACATAAATCCACCAACACCCAGACGGAGAACTACTGGTTAAGAGATATGTCCCCTCATATTGTGTCCTCGATCATTGTTAAATGAATTTATCAACACCTCCGAGACACAGGTCACCTATAACGCGACTTCCCTGAGCATGAATTAGTCTTTCTAAAACCATATAAGTGTAATGCACATATACATCCTTGGCCTTGATCAGCCTTTATCTTTCTCCCAATCAATCTGGCGCCGGCAGAAAGGTGAGCATACCGTTGTTAATATCTAAACGCATGGAAATAGCAGTTTTTGGTTCGCGGGAACATAGATTAGCAAGAAAGCCTGAGCATCTTATATATATATATCTCAAAAGACTGGAGTAAGTGGGGAAAACGGTGCAATACCGCACGCAAGCCTCATAAGCGGTCCGCAGTCAACATATTCATTACCTGACCCTGGACTTGAGGGAAAAAGTAGGTCAGCCGGAAGATTGGACCAGATAGGATTGAAACCTTTTCTCCCCGCATTCTCGATCAATAACAGGGCTTAAGGTCATCTTCTATCTTCGTATCTGAACACCGACAGGGATGCATGCATACTCCAAGGACAAAGTTTTCGGCGGCTCGAGGATTCCCAATTTTTCTACGGTGAACCCACTTCTGACGGGGTGCATTCAAAGGCTCTCTGAACTATCTCATACCAGGGTACTACGCTATCGTTCGACTCCGATTCCCCCCTTCTCGTTCTATTTCCTTTGATCGCACCATATGACACGTTTAGGGGTACAATACTACTATGAAATGCTCTAGAAGTTATTTGTTCCTTTGTCGTCGGCGTACTCTCAAATTCATTGCCACAAGACGGTGCCGTAAACTCTCCCTTGTCTCATCTGTACTTATGAGAATGGAAGCTGTAGGTTAATAACTGTCCAGCTAACTCGAGAGCAGCTCCTCATATCATGGTTCATCTCGCCTCCTCCCGGATTTCACCCACCTCTTTCTTAGAATATATGCAAGGACTGGCATCATATGGCCATCGATAGTGCAAATCTCTGGAGTCAGTTAACTAATATAGTTTTTGATCTCACCGGCTAGAAACTCTTTGTACTTTACTGGAACCCGAAAGGAAAGCAAATCGTAAGCAACGATGGGCGTTCCGCAGCCAACGCAGAGATCTCGTTTCTTTGATATTCCGAAAATGCCGAGTTTCAAAATCGAATCCATGAGCGGTCGACCCGGTCGAGCTCTCCCCTCATTATCTTCAATCAATTTTACGAACTATCGGGTCCCTGTTTCCATGATCGATTGATCAGTTGGCATTCTTCCTATCTATTATTCAATCAGACTTTGTGCTGTACAGGCTGCAACTTATTCTCACACATGTCCTATCAGGTGATTGTGAATAACATATATGAATTCAACCGGATTTGCTATGGAGTAGAAGAGTTATGATTGTAATTGGTAGTCATAATATAATCTAAAGAATGCTATGTAACGACATGTGTCAACGGCGTGTCCATGGTCGATGGGTATTGTACTTTCGGAGAATGAAAGAGAAATGCATGAAAGATGAGCTTTTGCAGTTCGATTGTATGGCGCGTGCTTTATGAAAGAGTTGGGAAGAGTCAGATATTTTGGGATATTACGTTGTTGAGGACTGGGACGACAAAAAACCCTCCGTTTCGTACAGAGGAAGATAAGAATTGAGATGAATGAGTGCCACACGGGATATCTTTTCCGCCAGCCGTCGGATCTCATCCGTGAGCGCCTCCATTCCTGCCATAGGCGTGCCAACATGCGCTGTACCAAGGGATGTCGGGATCTGTCCAGTCGAAAAGAAATCGATGCTGAGCATTTTGCCTGTGGTGGAATCTCGCCCTGGATAAGCTAGTGAAACGACAGCGTCAAACAAGACATCTCGCAGACGGTTGCGAAGCATCGTGGAAAGAGCCGAGCCGGAGTGCATATTATATTCTGCCCAGCGCTGAGCCACGCTAACAATGCGTTGGTCAGGCACCTCGCCCACGGGAGATGAAAGTGCTGAGAGAGGCCGTGAGCCACGATGTCGCGCATCATTCGCCCTTTTGGCAATTTGAAGGACGATATCCTGCTTTACATTCCGTCTGTTTTCAAGGTCTTGAAGTGAGATTTCGGGGTCATCAGTCAGAGAAACTGCCAAGAAGTATGAACCCAGGCGAGAAGATCCAAGAGTGCGGATTTCGTGTTTCAATCTCATCATGTCTGCCAAATCAGCTTTGGGAGGATCAGGCGCGGATTGACCATCTAGTGATTCAGAGAATACGAGTTGACGGAAGAGCAGCATGAACATATGAAGTGCGGTGGTGTCATCAACATCAGAACCTAGCTGTAATAAACGCGATTTGTCAAGATAAAGTGTTTCAGGGATCGTAGAGAGCGGGGACGAAACGATAGGGGAGCTGATGGGGGAAGTCGAAGGTGAATTGAATAATGTGGCGGCCTGTGAAAGACCGGATGTTTCGAAAACCAAATCGACAACTCCCTTCAATGCAGATAGATAAATCTGCTGATTTTTAGTCATGGTGGCGTAATTGAGATGATCGGAGGGGTAGGACGGATGAGGGATGGACTGCTTCCGCGCGAGCAAGGCATCATGAGCGTTGTGTAGCCATGCACGGGTATGATGGAGTGACGACCCTGAGCCAAATCTCTTTTTGAAGCTTTTGTATTCAAAAAAACCTGAGGTGCGTATCAAAAACGGACGATGCTGGACGAGTTGATGGTTTGCAATATCCTTGAACAAGGAAAAAGATCAGGTGAAAGGAACTAAATCGATTTCAATTAGATCTCACCAGCTTCATCAGTTCGAGCAATTCTAAGCACAACCGGATTGCTTTGAATGCTTCAATGCCGGGGCGCTGCGCAACTTGTACCATCTGGTCGACCGCTCGATCTCTCATAGGAGAACAATGGCTTTTCAAAATCTCACCAATAGCGGCGAAAAGGCTTGATGGATCGAACACCCGACGCTTGATTTCTTGCTCAATGAGCGCTGGGTCAAATATAGATCGCAGGTACTCTGCCTGTGCCGCATGCTCCTGCATTTGGTCTTTTACTAAGTTAGGATTCACGTAGACACCTGAAATCGTCGAAAGGGGCTGAATTACGAGGAGTAAAACTTCAAGAAATTCCGAGAGTAGGCCCGGTATCCGTGAAGGCATGCGGAATGCGTATACGCCGATAGATGGCTTTTGGTATATGATGGGATCTACGGGGATTTCAGGAAATTCGGAGCAAATACAAACCGTGCTGTGGGGCTTTCCAAACATATCAAGGGTGACACAAGTACAACCGGTCTGCACTTCTTGCCATACGGCGTTCCAATAATTTTCATTGGGTTCACGCTTCCGTCGTGGTCGGAATTGCAAACCAGGATCAAACAAAAGGTCATGGCCTAGCCATAATAGATAAAGTGGAGGATATAATCAAGGCAAGACTCGATACGCACGAAGTTGAGGGTTACGGAAGATAGAATCCAACTCCAGTTCTTTCAGGGTATAACGGCCAATGAGGGGTACCATGGCGTGTATGTGGCGTGAGTTGAGATCAAAGGTCGAAGATGCAGGCGTCTCTGAGATAGTCCCGACTGATATCTTCTCGATTTTTCGAGTTGATACTAGTACTGGTATCGGCCTTTCACGAAGCAAAGAACCACTGGAGGGACCGGGATCCGAAGTGGACACGATACCAATGTCTTCGATATCACTCCCATGACGGTCGGGCGCCATTCGTGGTGTAATCATTTTTCTCGGTGACAAAGGTGGGAAGCGTCGGTCTTGGACGCGAGTGTCGATGCGGGGACGTTTGGCTGTGTTTGGGGGAAATTGAGAGGTCAGTGGGCTGGAGACCTGGGGCGAAGTAGGGGAGGCCCAGAGATTATCGTTCGTTTCCGAAGTCAAGCGGAGTTGGCGGGGAGCATTTGAGGATGGGGTAGAGACGTTCAAGGGCTGTCTGTCGTTGGCGACGACGGAATCAGGGGGAGAGGCGTCCTGGAGATCATCCTGATCGGCCTTGCGTTTCCTGTGGTTTAGGGGGAACTGGTGAGGAAAGTCGTCCATGGGCGGAAAAAAAAGAGATCGAAAGGGTGAGAGGTGTGGGTATATATAAGTAGTTAGGGACAGCAAGGGGCGAGGAGGAACACATGGTGAGATGCCCAAGAATGGATCCAAGACAAGGCGTGTGGCCGTTTAGTGGCCATCAGTGGTAAGACAACAACATGGGTTCAAGACAATCCCTAGTAGTCCCATGCCGTGACATGCCTGATTTCTTTCAAGAAACCCACGCAAGTCGTACTTCAGACCTGAAATGTATTAAATAACCATATATCGCGTGTCCAACCAATATTTAGCATCAATTGATATTTTAACAAATCAACATGCCTTGAGGCTGGCGCCCGACAATTACCAGCAATTACCCCCTCTCCTTCCCCATTGCCACAGATAACCTCAGTCAACGGAGATGAGCGTGGTAGCTCCGAGTTTTTTTTTTCTTTTTCATTCATCATTACACAGCTCATTTCATCAATTCCTCACCGGCTGCGTGTCGCGCCCTCGTGGACCTTTCGACCGGTCTTCTAGGCCGAATGCTCTCAATTTGCCATCGCTGGAAAAAAAAACGTCAGGCAAACAAGCTGACTTCCTTTCTCGCCATTTACCTTGGGTGTTCATTTTAGCATACTCTCATAACCTGTACTCGTCGGAGTCTCCCGACTGGTCACCAAACCCTACCTTTAATCATCGGCAGAAGGGAGTTTTGGGGCACAGGTGCCTTATCGTGACCACGATCCATGTTCGCAGACTCGCAGCTGCGAGGTCTACTAATCCGGTAAGGTATCGAATTTGGCATTATATCCGGATTTGGCCAACACTACCCAGCAAGTAACCACCAAGGACTACGCCGGGGCACGGTCCATGGGGCTACCGCAGGATACCAGACCGAGGTTGTTCTGCCACCTCTCCTAATAGAATAGACATTTTAATAAAGGATGGTCCATAGGGAATGCAAAATAAATCTTCCGTGTTTGCTCAGGTGCTTCTGGTTCCGAGATCAAAAGCTGATAAACCCGTAATCCAGATTTGCTAGGCCTCCGGACACATGAATATCGAACAGTTTACTAAATAAAATTTTAAAATAAAATAAAATAAAATTCAATACAACCCACATTACTCTCCGATATCAGTACCTCGTAAAGTTTAATTAACCTTCCCCCCCCCTCCTCTCTAGCTCGACTGCCTTGTCACAATTCTTTTTTCTTTTTTCTTTTTTTTTTCCCTCGCACCTTTCACCCTTTTTCACATCGACTTCTTGCCTTAATCCTCTCAAGTCAACGATGAGTCCTGTACTTGGCTCTACATTTCATTCGCGCCGCTTACGCAAGGGCAAACACGTCTTTCATATCGTAACTTGTTACTTAAAAGCATATGCCTGTCCACCAAAACGGGCATATGCTATGAAATATACGGAACGAGTTCAACAACATTACGATGCATTTAACTTAGTAGTGGCGTATCTCATTTCTCATCGCTATATGTTCTTTTTTAACCTCTTAAACCCCGTCCCGGCCGCATGTGATAGGTTCATATGCTCTTGCTCTAGCCGTCGATATCCCACAGACACCACAGAGGGAGTGCTATAACTAGCAGGGCCCCCCAAAACCCAGCCATTACAACTGCTCCAAGCTCATCGCTCCCGAAGCTGCCAATCTTCTCTTGACATGATTTCATCCCACGTTTTATGACAGCTGCTATTTATGCACGAAATGAACGCGGTTGCACGGAATATTAGTTGATGAAGAACGGATGAGGACTAGCTACAATTTCGTGCCACTAAAAAGTCTCCTGGATTGCATAACGATGTCATCACTTTTTGTCATTTTCATATCTGAATCAACGTTTCTTCTTTGTCTTCACGACCATCTGTTTCGGCACCGGTTGGCACCTTCTTCGTTGGCTTTCGGCTGTAAAACTCTGCTATGATCTTGGGATTAATGCGATTGAGCTGTTCCTTAGGGAAAATACGCAGGAGAGACCAAGCCAGATCTAACGACTCGAACACGGTCCGTGATTCGTATGCACCTGGCCGATAGTTTGAGAACAAGTGACTAAAGGTGATTGGAGATGAACTAAATTACCTTGGCCTACAAATTGGTGCTCGAATTTGTCCAAGAACTCTAAAGCTAGCTTATCTTCCGAGGAAAGCGCTTCCTCACCAACTACAGCCTTCATAGCCGCAGCGTCTCGACCAATGGCATATTTGGCATACTAACAAGGAGAAATGAGATTGGACGTTAGTTCTTACTTCATGACGGCTAGACAGATGAAAAACCTAGACGCACCAGCTGATTCGAGACGTCTCCATGATCCTTGCGTGTCAATTTCTCTCCAATCGCGCTCTTCATGAGACGCGACAATGAGGGAAGGACGTTGATCGGTGGGTAAATCTGCCTGTTGTGTAACTGTCTGTCAACAAAGATTTGACCCTCAGTAATGTATCCAGTCAAATCAGGGATAGGGTGGGTAATGTCTGAAGACACAAATTAGCAAGAAATGTATTAACTTCATAGCCATTCATCACTTGCCGTCATTAGGCATTGTCAAAATTGGAATCTGGGTGATGGAGCCATTCCTTCCTTGGACTCTGCCAGCACGTTCATAAAGTGTTGACAAATCAGTGTACATGTAGCCAGGATAACCACGACGTCCAGGTACTTCTTCCCGAGCAGCAGAAACCTAATAAGTTTTTCATCCGATCTCAGCGCGGTAAAAATATTGCAGGAGCAGAAAGTCAGACCTCACGCAAGGCGTCCGCATAAGAGGACATGTCCGTCAGAATGACCAAGACGTGTTTTTCCAGCTGGTATGCGTAGTATTCCGCAGTTGTTAACGCGAGTCGAGGTGTAATGATACGTTCGATAGTAGGGTCATTAGCCAAATTAAGGAAAAGAGTAACGCGATCAAGACTGCCATTCGATTCGAAGTCTTCTTTGAAAAAGCGCGCAGTTTCCATATTAGCACCCATTGCAGCAAAAACGACCGAGAAATTATCTTCGTGGCCATCATGAACATCTTTAGTAGGCCTTTTGACGAGACCTGCTTGCCGCACGATTTGCGCAGCAATCTTAAAGTTTTCGGCTTCATGAGAACCTTTGTAAGCATTCTGATAAAATCATTAACTACCTCGTTATGAGGAAGACCAGCAGCCGAGAATATAGGAATCTTTTGACCACGAGCGATTGAATTCATTGTGTCGATAGTGGAAATACCCGTTTGAATCATCTCTTCAGGATATATTCTCGAGAACGGATTGATAGGAGATCCTTTCCAAAGAACAAATACCATCAGTGCTTGTAACTTCGAGAAGATGGAACAAACATGCCATTGATATCAAGATAATCCTCTGCAAACACCTTCGGACCGTTATCGATAGGGTTACCTGAACCATTGAAGATACGACCCAGCATGTCCTCCGCGACAGGAAGTTTCATACTACTTCCCGTGAACTCAACGTGTGTCGCCTTCACGTCAACTCCGGTAGTTCCTTCAAACACCTGTACAATAGCCTTCTTGCCCTGGACCTCAAGGACTTGACCCCCTCGTTTCGAACCGTCAGGCAAAGTAAGTTGCACGATTTCATTATACGACGGAAACTGCGAATGAAGTTCAGAAATATCCTTAAGGAATGTGGGACACAGTCACTTTGACATTATCAAGGACTACGAGAGGCCTAGCGAATAAAGTGAGCAAAAGTGGTATGGTAAGAAAGCACGTTTCGCCATTCACCCGTTGATTGCCGATACAGTTCGATAGTCTACGATAGATTGAGCTGAGCGTTCCTTTCAATATGACGCTGAGATCGTACCCAAGTGTGGTTTTATGCGATACTCTCTTGTTACTGCGGCAGCATTGATGTTTGCCAATTCCCTGTCACTAATGCGAGCTTTTGCCATGGTACAATCGCTAGACGTTGATAGACTCAGATCAATATGAGTTCCTAACGAAGGAAGAGTATGAGTATTGAGTCTGACTAGAACGATCTGGGATTAGAAAAGGGCCAGTTGTGATGCTCTATGCGATGGAGGAATCTACTAAGGAGCCATCAGCTCGGCGTGGTTTCCCACGATTGCTAGCACATTTGAAATTTTAATATTTAATGTTGTAGTATATAGCGCCCCAAATGATATTTTATGAGGGAAATCGAGACATTTAATTCCCTAAAGACCCGAAAAGCTGGACGATGCTGTTGGCAGCCTCTTTTGCCGCGCTCATGTCGCTTGCCGACCTTAAAGTACATTAAGCCTACCGTCAGGGGAGGAAGTCAAGTATTTGAAACATACCATTCTGTATCTAGAAGTATTTCCTCTATCTCATCAGTTTCAAATCCAAGGTCCGTACTTTGGAGCAGGACGTAGAGGTATTCTGCAGTATCAGCACGTATCTGTTTGCAAGCGTTTACGCGTTTTCCAAGACCGTAAAATAACAAATCGACCCACCGTTGGGAATGGATGAGCCAGAAAGTCACTCAGAGTTAATGCCTTTTCTTTTCCGAGTTGATCAAAGGTCACTAGGTTTACGACACTAAGGAAATCTTATAGTAAATATTGACGACTGAAATAAAATCAGAAAGAACTCACATCTTCATAGCTTCTTGTATCCTTTGTATACTTTTCAGTCGATTAACATTTTTTGAAGACATGTGTAACAACGAATTTAAACTGGATTTTCACTGTTAAGCCGAAAGAACTCCGGTTCCTTGAATAACTCACCTTCGCAATCCAGAAACCGAATTGGGAAGCTGTCTTAGTACATCAGCCTCCAGTAAAATATTGAGTGTCTGGAAGACCGGAACGACAACGGCATTCGATGTCATATTGGACTTGGCCTGATCTATCAGGTCAACCACCAATTCAGACAGGCTGTATGTCGAAGCTTGATCTTTTACAAACGGCAGGCCTCGAGCGAATTTGACGAGATTTTCTGCCACAGGCCTTTGCTGTTGCGCTACGTGAGAAAGGGTGCTATCCGGTGGTAAATGAAACTTTACAATGCTATCCGTCCTACTTCCTATACTGATTACAATCCCACGAAGAACATGCTTGCGATATTCGGGGATCTTTAGCAGCTGCAAGGCACGCGGAAACAACCAAGTCCCGTCGTTCCAGCCTACTTGTTCAGTCTCGCTGAGTGAAACATTGAATCGGATACCATCACGGCATTACATAGACGACACACCTCAGAAAGAGTTCGTGTAGCAATGTTAATCCAGGTAAACGCCATCGATCACCACCGCTGACTGAGGGAACCGATAAATTGAGAATTTTCATAAAACATGCACCTGCTTGCTGCCGGACGTTGTCCAATCGTTCAACCCCCTGTTTAAGAATACCAGCAATTGCCGCGTGATATTTCTGAGGCGGAAAGTAGCTCTCAAGGTCCGGTATTGAGCGAGCATCGCGGAAGAGAAGCTCAGAAATCGAAGTGAGCCCTTGAATGCAGACCATTCTAACCCATGAGCCAACATCACCGCGTTCATCGATCGTATAATCATCTAGACCACCCAACAAGGCGTCGACCAGGTCATTTGCTACTTGGCTTGATACATCTAAATAACAGTGGATAAGGTCCGTCAAATAAGGGAAAAGCTGAACATACACGTCGCAAGATGAGGTGAGACAAGGGCAAGGATGCGGGGAATTGCTAGGAAGCAGCTTCTTCGTGTCTCAATATTTGACTAAGTCAATCAATTCAACCATAATTTGTGATAATTCAAGACCTCCTTACTTTTGACTTTGCGCCATCCAAGAGGTAGTCAGTTGCTTGTGGGAGGGTGCTGGGGTGCTTTGAGTAGTTGATCACGCTCAAAACTCGTGCAAGGCTTTGCTGTATGATAGGTGGACCCCTTTTCATTTCCTTGATTAACCTGGAAATGAAACTTAGTCGTACGCCCGCTGAGAAAATTACACCAAGAAAAGGAAATCACTTAGACACATCAGCAGAAGAGTCTGTGAGATCGCTGACTATACGCATTGCATCTGCGGCGGCCTCCTGAACGGAAATGCTTCTGTGCTTTAGGCCGACGTCAACAATCTTTCTCCATAACTTAACAGAGGAATCTTCTCCCAATTCTATTTCAGTGACTGTCATAGAGTTTGCTATCACCTGACATGATGCCGCGACAACGAGATCGTTACGGGTCGTCGTCAGGCTAATTTCTGGAACGTGATTCAGGTGTTTAAAAATCTGATATAAATTTACGCATGAATATGGTTAGCTGATGACTAAAAATTCGTAACGTACATTGCGGAGATGACTTTCCAACACTGAAGGATCTTTCTCGGATTCACAATAAGCATTTGCAATTTCGCATAATGATAAGAGTCCCCCATGAATGTCAGTCGTGTCAAAAGAATCTAGAAGACGGATCTGTGAAATTGTAAGTACTGTATCGATCTCGATAAGGGAATTTGCTTACAGATTTCTCGATGGCTAGAGGCGCCAGTATGGACATGTTACGAAGACAGATAAAGCGTAGGGACTGCGATCCAAGTTCTCTCATCGAGACATCCCAGTGCCTGAGAACAACATCCAAAATATGATCGAAGAGGAATCGTTGATACTCAATATGACTGCCAAACGGGTCAGAGTGGGGATGTTGGAGGTTATCGTTCAATTTGCTTACTTCGCTACTTGAGGTGCAGCAACCAAAAAGGCGTTCTTCCGAATACTGACAGCGTAAAAGTCTGTCTTTCCTAACACGTCGATCCCATGAGGAAACAAATTCTGTACAGACCATGGTGAGACCTAAGCAGGAAATACCAAGGGTCCGGCTCACAGTCCTGCCCACATGTTCCTGGAATGTTGCACTAGCAGCACGCCGGATATGAATTTCCCGATCATAAAGTGCAACCGTTGCAAGACGCTGGGCCAGATTATTTGCATGCGGCACTAATGCTGAATGATTTTGTGACCGTGCAAGCGCCCACAATGCGTACGATGCGGCGTCCCGAACATTGGAACCAATGGAATGAGCCCCCTTCCGCAAATCGAAGTACAAGGCCTATGAGATATGCTGAGAAAAAGTTCATCTATGTGATGCCAGCGTCGACCTTACCTTTGATAACCATTCAATTAATTGAGGTAGGTGCTCAGGTACAATGAGATTACGTCTTGCGATTTCAGCGCATGCAAGGCATGCGCCGTGCCATGTGCTCTCTGCAATAGCTGGAAGGTCATATAGACTGGCGGCCGCGAGGGAGTGAATCTCAAATAATCCCAAAATCGTTTCCAAAACCTGACTGCCAAAGTCTTTGGGAAGGCGTTCGGCAAGCCTCGCAACACCTTTAGCTGCCGACCAGCGTACGATTGTATCCTGTCAATAGGTGGTGAGATCAACCTATTGTTGGAAAAAGGGGTTATACCTTGTCTTGCAGCGCTTCAAACAACTCTTCCAAAATTTGTTCCACATTATCGGAGACTTCTATATCGTTCTGCGTATCATCGAATTCGTTTGAAATCTCGCCAGCAACCAGAGGACGAGCTATTGGTCTTTGAGCGATATTGCCCTGATGGAAATTGGGGAGGTTGACCTTTTCTTCTATTTGTATTCGGACCCGCAGGCAACAATCGAAGACCTATCCTTGAATTGAGTTTGGTATTAAATTTCCGAACGACAGTGTTGTTTGTGAGCGTCGAAGTTTGCTTTACGATACGAGTTACAGTCATGAGTTCAACAAGTTCGGCCTGAACTTGCTCTGCAGATCCTGATTTTACGACTTCACATAGAACGCCCAAAAGGCCGATGGTCTACATAGAATGGTTATGCCACACAGTGGATTGCCAAGTTTATACAGTACTCACTGTGAAAACGTCATTGCCTTCTCGGAGGAGTGTATGCGACCACTGAATAAACCTATGGAAGCCTTCGCCTGCGTCCTTCCTGGAAACACTTATTAAGTTTATAAGCAGGGAGAATGCAACATACCTACCTCATGTACAAGCGAGAAAGAAGGAGAACAGCAGCTTCTCGCTCGAGGCCAGCTCTCCCAAGATATGTCTTCGCTATTGACTCAATTGCAGCAGCAGTGGCACCAATGCTTTCAGCTTCATCGAATTGAACTAGATCGAATGGAATCATGCAGATGAGATACAACCAGAGCAAGATCACGTATCGCAAGGTCCATTGATGTAATTTCTGTACAAGACCATTAGGAAGTTGCATATAGTCCAAAGCGATCGATAAATCCGCAATTTCGTGAGGGAAGAACCTGACTATAGGTTTCTCAACCCATACTCTTTCAATCGAAAAAGGCCTTGATGGGAGACTAACTGATCGTTTTATAACCTCGACATTTGATGTAGCTATACATGAGAAGTGCGATACGTCCGACCCGGTTTGACGATCCTCTACTTTCAGGATGGGCAATGGATTGCTTTGCATGGGATTTCAGACATTCAACGACGGGTTCCACCAGTTGCTCGAGGTATGGGTCGAGCAGATAAGATTGCTCTTGGTATTCAGTAAGCTGGGATAGAAAATGAGATAGGGGTACAATCAAATCGAGTTTGAGATGTACCATAGCGCTGAGGGATTGTTGGGTGAGAAACTCTTTATATTCCTCCTCTACTTCCGGCTCTTCTTGTAGGTCCAAGGTTAGGAGCGCGTTCTGAAGGTCGCGAAACTCATTGAAACGCTCGAAAGTCGCGAAAACCTTCCCTTCTGGTATTTCTTCTGCCATTCAAGATGACTTTGTTGAAGTAAGAGGATGTTTGGCAATTTGATGGCGATCATAACAGAAATTACCGCTCTTCCAAGAAAAATCCTTCGACTAAGCCTTTGGTTATTTTAACGGTAACGGCGATATGGATAGTATCATACAACGCGGAATCAAGAGGAAGAGGTACGAACCGCCACAAGAGGTGTGTCTTTCCAAACTCAAATACCTCGTCGATGGGTAACATGACAGGGGTTGGATCTCTCAATCTAGGAGCTAAGCGTCCGTATAAAGGGGAAACTTGTAGCTAATTTTTGCTTATTTTTTGTTTGAAAATTAGTCACCCAAGAGTTCTCTAGCATCACGAATTGAAAGAAGTTCGTAAGGCCGCGAAAAGAGCAAAACTTTACGAAACGCAGAAAGTAGTAAAGAAATTGAAGGATCTGGGGTATGAAGTCAACCCATCACTGCCCCTATTCTGTGTTATAAACGTTTCTATAGGAAAAAGGGCGATAATAGCCAGGTTATTGGGGAATATGAAGCAGAATTGGCCTCTCTCAAGGTCACTTAATATTTTAACCGCAGCTAACTTTCTCATAGTTTCGTCATCGAGTAGGGAACTGAACACGACTCGATAGGAAACACAGCTCTCAAAACCAAACTTCTCAAGGACCGCACACTCCGTGAAAACGAAGAAATCATGACTGCTATGAATAAAGAGCTTGAAGGACCGTTCATCGTCCCCGCAGAGCCAGGAACGGTCGTTGCTAAGATCCAAAGCCGCCTTCTAAGCTCTAAAATTCTAAGCATACAGGCTGCCACATCTCTGGAAGCTCTAAAGGTCCTTCTGAATCCGGCGCTGAAGCAAAATGAGCCAGAAAATAATGCATCGGACAAAGCCGTGCAGCGACCCTTGAAGCTCCAGAAAGAAACGTCTATGTCCACCTTTCAGGCTGTAAATTTAACTGCAAAGGCACCGTCTATGGCCGACCAAGACGCCGACGTAGATATCAATGATGCAGGCTGGGAGTCGGGCAGCATTGACGAAGGCGGAGTAGAAAATCTGACAGACGATGAATGGGAGTCCGGCGAAAACGGTCCGAAGGAATATCTGGAGGATGAAAATCAGGATTCGGAAAGTGAACTGAAAGTCAAATCAAAATCGAGACTTTCCAAGCCTCCCGGCAAACCTGCCAAGTCTTCTTCCTCAATCAATGAGTCAACCTTTCTGCCCTCGCTCTCCGTGGGTTTTATTCGTGGCGGCTCAGATGATTCAGACTGGAGTGAAACGGAAGGTAAGGGTACAGATTTGGAACCAAAAAAAAACAGGCGCGGCCAAAGGGCACGACGAGCGTGAGTGATCAAATGTCGCTACTTATCTGCCATTTACCTTGGGCCGTGTGTTCTTTAGGATATGGGAAAAGAAATTCGGACGTAATGCGCATCACAAGAAAAAGGAAGAAGAGGCAAATGCACAAGCGCGTAAGATTGGCGGTCGCACGAGCACAATTAAAGGCTCCGATACTTCCCCAGCTAAAGGAGCAGCACTCTATTGGAAGAATAATTTCTCACAAATTCATCAACCAGCTGATGCAGGCTGGAGTACCCGTACCGTTGGCGCGTCAACTACATCTATAGTTACGCCTGCAGGCACGGACCGTCCGTTGCATCCATCTTGGGAAGCAAAGAGAAGATTGAAAGAGAAGCAGAGTATGGGGATCGTTCCAAGTCAGGGGAAAAAGATCAAGTTTTCATAGTCATGTGGTCTCGTATTGGAGTCTAGGTTAGGAACATCAGGGTGGATATGAATAAGCAGGGATCAAGTGATGGCCCATTGAAAGCAAAAAAACTGAAAGTTACGTGAAATGGTCAATGAAAAAGGAGAGCGTTAGCTGCATAGATGAATTCAGAAAGGTCAAAATAGATATAATAAGCCCGTTTCTGGTCCAACAAAGAACTAAGTTCTTGAGCTGCACACATGACGCTTACCCCCGACCAACCGGCAGGGTCTTGAGCACCAGATTTCTCCACATTTTCCGCAGCGGGGAAAATCGCTACCAGACTTCCCACAAGTCGAGCAGTACACGATTTTCGTGCACAATTTCGATTTCTTCTCAAGTCGTGCAAGAATTGGATGAAGATCGGATTGTACATTATGAGATGTTATCGAAGACGATGAAGAAGTCGGAGAGGGAGGGCGAACAGGAGGCAGTGGCAGAGTTCGAGTAATATAGGGTATCTCTGGAGAAGAGGGTTTACTATTCTTCCAATAGGATGATATTGGGGTGCGTATGTCATATGAGGATGTCCGTCGCCGTTTAGGAGAAGACTGGTAAGAAGGAGGGACGGAGATGAATTCGTGTAAAAATGTCGTTGCGGAGCGTAAGGGGATAAACGATCCCCAGGCTTCGTGCTTTTCAGGTCTCTGGCTGACTTTAACGGTGGCTTCTCCTTTTGTTATCTCAAAGTCGGACTGCACAGAGGTGCCAGAGGAGATGGATAGTAAAGACAACGTGCGCGTACGTGAGCGTAAATTCGGCGCAGAAACCGTTATCTAAGGTAAAGGGGAAGTACGACGAGGTCAACACAACACCCGTTGTCGACATGATAATTTTTTTTATTACCTTTGTGGTCGAAATCGATTGTGCTGAAGAAGGGTGAGACATAGCTAAGATAAGGAGTTACTCGTTACTGGAAAACAACCAGGCCTGGGCTTTTATAGAGGACTATAACTTCTAGGTGGGAATACTGAAGGGTTTAGGTTGGACGGAAAAAAAGATGAGTTCAGTCTGGTTCAATATAGATATCGACTCACAAGCAAAATAAAGCTTTTATAGCGCTATTGATTTATCCAAATATTTGAATTAGATGATAACTTATAGCTCAGAGTCCTTCTAGTCTTCTATGTGTAAATTCCAGAGAATAAAATAAATGGTCAAGCTCAAGAAAGATACCGGTCAAATTATTACGTGAGCCGGATACCTTGGCAGTTGTGGGTGACTCGCGATCGGCGGTATGTAACACCGAAATGTTTAATGATGTTCCCACGCCTAAATGTACCTTTATGCTATTTCCAGCTTGAGAGGGCGGCGAAGAAAGGGCCATAATTATGGCTGCCGTAGTGCTGGGTTTTTTACGCTTAAGTTTCAAAATATGTATTAAAGACCTAAAACATATTAAGGGGCATACCCACTTCAATATCCTTTTATGCACCTCCAAAAAATTACTGGAAAACTTGGGAAACCTAAGATGGCGGGGGAAACTGGAGTGTTGAGAGCGAAATTTTTTCAGATCCTCAAAAACTCGTCTAAAACACAAGTAGCAAACGTGGGCTTAAGGCACAAATAAAAACACGTTTAAAACGTCGGCCGGGAGCAAAAAACCCCATACATGGCACGAGATTAGTAAACAGGACAAGTTTGCTATCTCGCGGAGATCGAGGGAGATTCCGTATCTTGTTATAGCCATAGAGATAGAATATATATCCCACCCTCAACCTTGTAGTAGCTCAGTGACATCGGCATGGTTGCTGCTTGATAACTCCATCGTTTCTGCCAGTCGATGCATGTACTGCCACAGGTGAGTGACTTGACAAGCTCGTCTTGATTAAATCGAAAGTCTCTCCAAAATTTCGCCAATTCTACACCCTCCTACTTCTCCCCGTCTCGCCTTCTCGAATTCTTTACCTTTCCATGCGGGAGCGCCTAAACACGTGACCAATATGCTTAACCAGTTTACCCACTTAACTCTTAAAATCCATGTGTTGCACTATTGCTGTCAGTGCGGCCGCCAGGTCTTGCATGATGTCATGATATGGGTTTTCCACGAGTGGCAGGGTCACTGTAGTAAACATCATACTTGAAGAGAGCGCATTTATTTTCCTTCCGATTGCAATAACCTAAATGAGCAAAGTCACATTGATCGCCGTATTTGCATCTGTTAATTCCGGAGGGATCAGTCTCCGTCTCATTGGAATTTGGATATTAATTCCCAGTGAAAATCGGACCGAAGTAGGTCGAATCAAATCGAGTAAGATAGTACCCTTCGATTTTATTCGATCTAATCCTGTGGCATTCGCAAAATGACACATTAGATTTTAGGTTGTCGATCCAAAGGTGTGGCCCACCTATCTGAGTTTCAAAACATAACTAAGCCGAGTATTGCCTGTGTCTCGCAAAGCCAACACAAAGCAAAGCTCATTGGTTTCGTAAAAGTGTATGAAAAAAATATGATACACTGCATTAAGGGATAAACATAGCATGAGGTCCACTAAAACCCCCAATGAATGTGCAATTTTCCTGAAATATCCATCTATGAGGACAAAATTAAAAGTTGGGCAAAGATCTTTTTAAAAAAGGGCAAGTAATGGTACTGAATGCCTGAGAATTGAGAATCAATATAAATGTTGAAATTATGGTGTCGGTTTATAGTACACAAGTCTAGTCAGGTCGCAACTAGTGTTGCCACCGGCTCGGCTCAGAGCCGTGAGCCGAGCAGCCGATCCATCATTTTGAGTGGGAACAATCCTTGGTAAGGTGACATCCTGGTCACACATGTGTGACTGACCAAAAGATGCCATTTTCTTGAAACATCGCATTTGCTCACTGCACAACTTCACAATGTAGATTTTTTTCATGTATTTATCAAATTTAAATATGTATGCATCAGCATGTGTGATCCAAATTTTTTTAAATGTAATATTTACCTCAAAAATGCGAAATCAAGCTAGATTGCCTGCCAAATATGCATGTTTGTTGAGATAGACTGGAAGAATAGGCCCTTTCATATGATTAGAGGCCTGAATTAAAAATATAATCTTATAGGTTGATTTATATTTATATCAGCAAAGCTAGTTGGGGGGTGTTCCTGTTGCAGAGTTATAGCCTTGGCTCTATCTAGGCACAGAATTGGGTAGTACAGCCATTCTAGAAGGGTTTGAAATGAAAATAATACATTTTACACAACCCACAGACACAGCCTGCTTGCTTGAAAGTTATTTTCATCCATCCAAAGTGCTCAATGGCTGTGACCACCAAATTCTGTGCACAGACAGAGCCAAGGCTATAAATCTGCAACAGGAACACACCCCAACTAGCTTTGCTGATATAAATATAAATCAACCTATAAGATTATATTTTTAATTCAGGCCTCTAATCATATGAAAGGGCCTATTCTTCCAGTCTATCTCAACAAACATGCATATTTGGCAGGCAATCTAGCTTGATTTCGCATTTTTGAGGTAAATATTACAATTTAAAAAATTTGGATCACACAGGCTGATGCATACATATTTAAATTTGATAAATACATGAAAAGAATTCTACATTGTGAAGTTGTGTAGTGAGCAAATGCGATGTTTCAAGAAAATGGCATCTTTTGGTCAGTCACACATGTGTGACCAGGATGTCACCCTACCAAGGATTGTTCAAGTTCAACTCCATTTTGAGCTGATCAAGCCAATGTTAAAATAAGGGAAGCAGGTGCTGACAGGTGCTGACAGATGCTGGGAACTGATAACAGATGAAAGTAGAAGCAACTGTATATTTCGTTTGACCTAGTTGAGCTTGTAGGCAAACAGATAAGAGAAAAGGTAGCTATGAAACACAGTGCGATAAAATTACAATTACGTAATCCTACCAAAAGCGGAACTAGCGTAACGTGCTTGTATATTCCAACAGCCAAGCTCTCTGGAGCTGCCCTGAGCCGGCTAAGCCGGAATTCCTGGATTACCAAAAATGGCAGACAAGGAATCCCATTGAAGTTATCTGCCTTCTGCTTGCTCCCTGGCCATGTCATGGTCCATGCTTGGTCATGTTCTTTCCAAAGAACAATCAAAGGATGGCTCCAACGGAGCCTCCAATGATGGCTGACTCACCATTGTTCAGTGCCACCATTACCACCAGCCACCCTTGTTGGACTTATATCGGAGCTCCGTTGGAATACTTCCTCTACTCCGATACCACCAACAAACCTGCATTCTTATCATTGCCATTACCAACCAGCACCATGTGCTATCTACCGCAGCACAACCAGAGCCCCACCACGCTCCACACTCCACACATGTTCCATGTTCCAGGCCAATCATATTGTGCATGCACCAGTTCTCGAGGTCATGGGTCTCGGACACCACAAGGACTTGCACTGCTGGCACTGGGTGGTTGTTAGGGCAACTGCGGACGACTTAGTCGAGATCTAGCAGGGGATCCTAAACATATATAAACATTTAAAATACGACAGGAAAGCGCACCTAGCAGGGGATCTGTTAGGGGACGCTCCACATCGTCCGACGTCTCCTCCAATATTTCTCTGTCACCTCTGTATATTCCTCCTCATCGTTGCTAGTCCAAGATGGAGTGCACTCGTGGCTCCAATACCGGAGTCCAATGATCACGTGACGTAGCATTCCTATCACTGTTTCACCATTCTCCATCTTTTTCATCATTTCATTATTTTTCATCATTTTATTATTTCCACTCCAATTTTTGGTATATAGACATGCATCCCACTTTAGCAGGGCCTTATCCTTTTCTTTTAGGATCCCCTGCTAGGTGCGCTTTCCTGTCGTATTTTATGTTTATATATATGTTTAGGATCCCCTGCTAGATCTCGACTAAGTCGTCCGCAGTTGCCCTAACATCAGAAAAGGATCTCCCAGAGGACTGATCCCAGCAGATAGCTAGTCCACCATAGTCGTCTTTCGCAGTTCCGATTCGGACTCCGCCGACTCCGTGTACTCCTCTGCTCTCGATCCCTCCTCAGCACTACCCGAAACCGTAATCTCCGACAAGGATCCATTGCACTCCATGGAAGGCAAACGACTCGCGACCCTGGAGCAAGCCCTTGCTGAATTACAGGCAAAGGATGCAAACACTCAACACAAGTTAGACATCCTTATTTCCCATATTCCACAGTCTGAAAATCCGATCCCATCTACACAAATCACATCAGTCA
>Ga0193743_1000862_pt1 | contig 23595 bp, 27 predicted proteins | sample L2c2metaG_FD_143038 | JGI IMG/M metagenome (GOLD analysis project Ga0193743, IMG submission 143038) | Soil microbial communities from a riparian zone of the East river system, Colorado, United States - L2c2 | ecosystem: Environmental > Terrestrial > Soil > Riparian zone | place: USA: East River... | reverse complement strand
AGCAGCTCATCCATGCTTTCGCAGTGGAGCCTTCAATCTGCGGCAAGAACAGGGCGAGTGTTAAGTGCCGCAGAGGAGACGCTTAAAATGGTCCTGTTACGGTATACCGCGCAGCGGTTTAGTCCAAAGTGCATTTCGCTGATCGGCCAGGTCCGTAAATTCAAATCGTGCCGCAGAAAAACTTGGACCAGCGTCAACCCAGTTATATAAATCAGCCAGGCGCAGTGCGCGGTCTAGTAAAAGTTGGGGAGAAGTTTGTCGGGACGCACCCGAAAAACACAACAGCAGGATGAGTACCGCGACCCCTCGGAAAGTCATCTTGACCGATTGTATGCCGAAGAACACTCCCGAACGCAAGACTGCTACGAATACTGGGCAGATTGATAGCGAACGGGGCTACTACTTCACTCCTAGGGGCGCATGATGCCACGAGGCGTCCGCATGAGCGAAGAATAGGGCATAGGTTCCAGGAGGGACGTCGGACAAATCCAGATTGTCGACGGTCAAGATTGTATCCCCATCTTTGATGATCGCGGAGCCGGAAGCTTTCTTTAGGGTCTCATCGTTGTTGCGACGAAGCTCGATCCGATATTCACCGTCATCACTACCGAAAGGCAATCTGATTTGCAATTTTACTAGCGTCGCGGGCACTTCCCAGGATCGAGTAATCTTTCGGGCATCTTCACCTCGATCGTTCGTGATCGTTCTGAAGTCCAGGGGGATTAGACGGGCTGCGTGTCCTGAATGAACGCTCCCCTGGGGCGTGTCATGAACAGACTCTCCGGGATGGTAGCTAAACGGACGGTAGCCGATAATCCAAACACCTGATACACATAAAACGAACAGCGCCAATACACTGCTCCATAAGGTGAGTTGGTGTCGCCGCTGGCGATCTCGGTTGGAATCGCGAAATACTCGAAATTCTCCGAAGCAGGGTGAGCATTGCCTTACATGTTGTAGCCGCGGGTCATCGAAAGGAACGGCGCTCTCCGCTATCTCTCGAAGGGCCTGTGACCCCGGGCAGCCCTTCCGCTCTGGATTCGGGTTCGCGCGCAGGAGGAGTTCCTCGAATGGATCGATCGCCACAATAGACGATTATTGCGCGATGCCCAATCGCTTAGCGAGACGTTTCCGGGCTGTGCTGAGAAAGTGACGACTCATGAGCACGGAGATGCCTAGTTCTTTAGCAATTTCAGGATGTTACATGCCGTACGTATAACGCAGCAAGACATCGCGCTCAGGCAGGGGAAGGCATTGCAATATCTCTGAGACCAAGACCTTCGCCTCGATCGATTTGTGAACGTTCGACACAAGTTCTTCGTAGCGATCTGAGCACTCAGAAATCTCGATTTCTTTAGTCGGCGGTATGCGTTTCGCCTTTTGACGTTTCGAAGCCTTGAAAAGCGCGCTTGTCATATATCGAACAAGGTCGACGATGTTCTTCTGAGGCACTCGTTCTCCAATGCCTTGCGCGGTCCGCACAAGAGTGTCAATGTCTGCTTCTGGATCAGCAAGGGCGGCCATGATCGCTTTATTCAAGCTCGCCTGAATATGTTCAGCGAAAGGCCGCCCTTGGCGATCAACCAAATTGTCTAAGGTCAAGAAAACCTCGGGAAAGTCTCTGCTTCATTGGGAACCGCGCCTTGTTACGGACTTCCTAGTCAGCTTAACCCATGACGATACATTCGACAAAAAAAGTAAAAAATAAAATTCACACTTGGCTCAAAAAACTGCCCTATATAAGTAGGGGCGCGAAAAACGGATATGAGACATCCGACTCCCACGAGGCGCTTCCGAAATTGAACCATGACTTCCGTAGGCGCTCTTTCTAAAATGGACACATACCTTCTTTCACTGATGATCGACGCGGCCTGTACCTCGGCCATTGACCGAAGCAAGCAATTTCTCAAGGCGCTACCTTGGACGTCGATTGACAGCTCGCGAATCTGCCCAATACGTCTCGCAGTAGGGGCGCTAGATTCACAGCATGCTCGCAAACTGGCAGCTAGCTCAATGCATCAAACGATGAGTACTGGCGGACAAGGTGCCGAGATTTATCAGACCTTGATCTAACACATGCTCAACTCTAAGGACGCCAACCTGCCGCAAACGCGGATCGAACCCAAGGAGACCGATATCCTAACCGCTGAGGAAGTAGCCGCCTGGCTTCGCGTCACTCCAGCCTGGGTACGCGCTCACGCGAGCAAAAGTCGCCGCCCATTTCTGCCGGGCTTCAAGGCAGGCAAGTACGTCCGCTTCGAGCGAGGAACTGTTCGCCTGGCGGTTGCGAAATGGCAGAAGGAGCGGGAAGTCTCATGATGCCGGAACCGGCAGGCCCAGGGGAATTCCTCCTGTCTAAAATTGGACGCACGATGTCAAGGGAGCGGCGACAGAACGGTTGGGTCGAAAAGACGGGGAAAAAGACGAAGTCGTGGACGGGCTACTGGTACGTCTACGTCATGGAAGATGGCGTGGAGAAGCGTCGTCGACGGTCGGAGGTCTTGGGAAAGTGCGCTGAGATGACCAAGGGCGCGGCCGAGGATGCGCTGCACGATGTAATTCGAGGGGCCCGACCACCGGAAGAAGGCGCAACATTCGGAGAACTAACGAAATGGTACTTGAAGACCAACGAGGGCCGTTGGAGTAAGAAATGGAATGTCACGGTGAACGGGTTCTTCACGCATCATATTCTCCCGGAACTAGGTTCCAAAGTGGCGGCAAAGATCATGCGTAGCGAGATCCAACAAACGATCAACAGGATTGCGGCATCTCCGAACTGTCAAAGCGGCAGCATGGTACGTAAGTGCCTCACGCAAATCGGAGCGGTGTTCACCAGCGCCATTATTGACAAGGTTTTGGACGTTAGCCCAATGATCAAAATAGACATGCCTCCCACGCGACGCGCGTCCGAACGCTTTCTTTCATTGGAGGAGTGCCAGAGGTTGCTGCACGTGGCGAGCCGCCGCGAGTATCTCATCATCCGCTTGTTTGTGGTGCTAGGCTTCCGTCCCGGCGAGCTTTTTGCTCTTCGCGTAAACGACCTTCAACCTGGCAGGCTGCGCATCGATCAAACGGTCGTCGAGTACAGACTTCAAGATGGCGCTAAAACCGAAGGCTCGGTCGGTGACGTGCCGCTGCCGCCGGAGTTTGAGTCCGAGTTGCGCGCGTATATTCTGGAAGAGAAAATTGAAGATCTACTATTTCCCAGCGAGGCCGGGACCCCCATTTCCCCGGAAAACTATCTGGACAGGGGTTTAAAGAAGCTTGGCGTGCTCGCCGGCATCGATGTAAAGTCCCGCCTCGTGACAATCACACGTGGAAAAAAGAAAGGTCAGACAAGGGAAGTGCTGACCTCCGCGCTTAATCACCAAGTACTTCGAAGAACCACAGCGACGCATTTTCAAAAGCACGGGCAAATAAAGGACACACAGGCTCTCCTCCGGCACAGCGAACCTGAAACCACACTCAAGCACTACCAAAAGAAACTGGAAGATAGCCTGGTGCGGGGAGTCGAGGGATGGGACGCAGAATTGGTGCCCAAGAGGCGCCGCGAAGGCGACGGTGCCATTCCCAAACAACAAAAAGTGAGGGTAAATTGAACATCCGAATTAGCGCAATTCCCTGCTCCCGGCACTCCTTGATGTCGGCTCGGAAGGTGCAACGCACCTCCTGCAACTCAAATATTGATGGGGTTTTGATGGGGTCTTTTCACAAGGCTCTTTTTAAAGCCTGCAAGCTATTGATTCTAAATATAGTTTGGTCGGGGCGGCGGGATTTGAACTCGCGACCCCCTGCGCCCAAGGCAGGTGCGCTACCAGGCTGCGCTACGCCCCGACAGGCGCCGCTCTTTTCAGTTTAAACTACGGCCATGGATGCATCGGACTTTCGACGGATTGCGTTGAGCCTCGAAGGTGCGGAAGAAGGCTCGCATATGGGCTCACCCGACTTTCGCGTGGGAGGCCGCATCTTCGCGACGCTCGCTTCGGAAAAGCAGGGCTACGGAAATCTGATGCTAAGCTCGGAGCAGCAGGCTGACTTCATTGAGGAGCTGCCGGACGTTTTCCTTCCTATTGCCGGGGGATGGGGAAGGATGGGAATGACCCATATTCGACTGGCTGAGGCTAACCAGGATGTATTGGCCGGCGCGCTGCGTGCGGCGTGGCGACTGCGGATGGAAAAGAATGCCAAGCCGGGCCGCAAGAAGCCGGCCGCGCACCGAAACCGCTTATGAGATCTCCCCTGCCCTGAGTTGCGGGCAGTCAATCTCAGCAAGAGGGCTGCCAATCGCCTAAGCTGAATTCCAGGAAAGGCCTCTGATTCTTGCGTCGAAAGCAAACCCTTTTGTATTTCCTATTTATGCTGCTCGCCAAATCGCAGGCGATAGGCCAAGCCGTTTCCGCGCCCTCGCAAATCCTGACCATAGATCTGCCCGATGCCCTCGCCCGCGCCCGGCAATATGGTTCGCAGCTTCAATCCGCCAATATCGCGGCGGCCCTACTCCGGGAGGATCGGGTGCAGGCGAAAGCGGCCACGCTTCCCTCTCTGAATGCTTTCAACCAATTCATCTACACGCAGGGAAACGGTACTCCCTCCGGTGTCTTCGTTGCCAATAACGGCATACACGTTTATAACGAGCAAGCGCAAGTACATGAGGAATTGCTCTCGTTTCTGCGGCGGGGCGAGGTCCGCCTGGCGGCGGTAAACGAGGCGGCTGCCAAGGCGCGGGTAGAGGTAGCAGCACGCGGATTGCAAGTGACCGTCGTCCAGGATTACTACGCGATTGCGTCGGCACAGCGGAAGGATAGGAACGCACAATTGAACTTGAGGGAAGCGCAAAACTTCCTGGATATCACACAGAAACAGGAACGCGGCGGCGAGGTTCCACATTCCGACGTGATTAAAGCGCAATTACAAGTCCAGCAGCGCCAGCGCGAAATGGCCGATACGCAACTGGCTGTAAAGAAAGCCAAAGTGATGCTGGCGGTGCTGATCTTTCCCAGCCTGCAGCTCAGCTACGATGTCGTCGACGACTTATCGAAGCCGGCCATTCTGCCCGACTTGGCCGAGGTGAGCGGACAGGCGACGGCGAGCAGTCCCGATTTGCACACTGCCCGTTTGAATCTTTCGGCCGCAAACCTGGGAGTGAGCGTGGCGCGGCACGCCTATCTGCCGTCGCTTTCACTTGATTTTTTCTACGGAATCGACGCAAATCAATTCGCAGCCACCAGTCATAACGTCCCCGCCGACGAGCGCAGCAATCTTCCGAATTTCACGGTCGACAACCGCAACAACCTGGGCTACTCCGCCGAAGCGACTTTAACCATTCCCGTGTGGACATGGGGTTCCATTCATAGCAAGGTGAAGCAAGCCGCGCTCAAAAAGAGCCAGGCCGCGCTGGATTTGACAGTTGCCCAAAAGCAGTTACAGGCCGACTTGGCTTCGGCCTATAGCGAAGCGGAGACTGCCTTCGGCCAGCTAGAATCTTTGCGATCCTCGGCGGAACTATCCGCCGAGAGCCTGCGCCTCACCCTTCTTCGCTACCAGGCGGGAGAAGCCACGGCGCTGGAAGTGGTGGATGCGCAAGTCACTGCCAGTCAAGGGCGTGGCGCGTATGATGACGGATTGGTGCGTTATCGAGTGGCGCTTGCCACGCTGCAAAGCCTGACAGGAACTCTCTAAATCATTTCGACTGAATTATGCCGAAAACATCTGCGCCGCTCTTAGCCCTTTGTTTCCTATTGCTCGGAAGTTGTTCAAAAGCGCCCGAAGCCTCTCCCGCCGGATCGATCGCACCCGTTCAGGTCGTCGCGGCCAAACGCGCCTCAATGCATGAAGTGGTCACAGCCGAGGCGGTTCTTTACCCGATCCAGCAAGCCAATATCGTTCCGAAGATAAGCGCCCCAGTGCAGCGCTTCCTGGCGCAGCGCGGCGACCATGTCCGGGAAGGGCAACTGTTGGCCGTCCTCGAAAGCAGCGATTTGAAGGCAGCCGCAAATGAGAGCGAGGCGCTGTACCATCAGGCGCAAGCGGCATATCAGGGCACGACTGCCAGCACCATGCCCGACGATCTGCTTAAAGCGCAAACCGATGTCACCTCTGCCCGTGAGGCGCTGGACGCCGCGAAACGGCTCCTGGAAAACCGGGAGGCTCTACTGCGTCAGGGCGCCCTGGCGCAGAAATTGGTGGACGATGCGGACGTTGCCATGGTGCAAGCGCGCAGCCAGTTCGAAACCGCTCAGCAGCACTTGAAATCGCTGCAAACCGTCGGACAGGGCGAGCAGTTGAAGAGCGCGCACGCCCAAATGGAGGCGGCCCAGGCCCACAACCAAAGCGCGCAGGCCCAGGCATCGTTCGCTGAAGTCCGCAGCCCGATCAGCGGCGTGGTCTCAGAGCGCGCCCTAAACATCGGCGAGATGGCGAGCAGTGGTTCGGCCGTGTTTTCCATCGTGGATATTTCGAGGGTGGTGGCTCGAGCCAATATCCCGGTGCACCAGGCGGCGTTGATCCGCGTAGGCAGGACAGCAACCATTTCCGGACCCGGTGGAGAACTTTCCGGTAAAGTCACGGTCGTGAGTCCAGCCGTCGACCCGAGCACCACCACGGTCGAGGTCTGGATAGAAGCGGCCAATACTGGTGAAAAGCTGACGCCTGGAATAACCGTCCACATTGCTGTCAATGGTGGGGAGATCGCCGACGCCCTGGTAATCCCCGCCGCGGCGCTGCTGAATTCGGATGAAGGCGGCGAGAAGGTGATGGTGGCTGGATCCGATTCGCTCGCGCACGAACAGAAGGTGGAGGTCGGCGTCCGGTCGGGGGGCGATGTTCAGATTTTGAGCGGCTTGAAAGAAGGCGATCGAGTCATCGTGGAAGGCGGACTCGGGCTTGAGGATAAAGCCAAGATCCACGTGGGAGTTGCCGACAAAGGCGATAAGGGCGACGAGAAATGACCGAGTCCGTTCTTGAACCTATAGTGCAGGACGACCATTGGACCGCGCGCCATCTTAAGGCCATCCTTTTCGTTAGCTGCGCATTAGCTGTTTATGGCGTCTATGTCGCATACAGCATTCCGATTGCCGTCTTCCCGTCCACCAACTTTCCGCGCATCGTGATTGGCGTCGACAACGGCGTCATGCCCATCGATCAGATGCAAGTCACGGTTTCCCGGCCGATTGAAGAGGTGGTGAATTCCGTCCCCGGTCTGGAGCGCGTTCTCTCGTTGACGAGCCGCGGCTCCGCTGAAATCGACCTCTTCTTTGACTGGCATGTGGACATGTTCCAAACCTTGCAATCGGTGAACGCCGCGATTGCACGCGTACAAGCTACGCTGCCTCCCACCGCGACCATCACCAGCAATCGTTTGACGTTTGCGGCGTTTCCTATTGTGGGCTACAGCATGACCTCGACCAGCGTGCCGCAGACCACGCTTTGGCAACTCGCGAACTACACCATCAAGCCGCAATTGAACCGGATCACCGGCGTGTCGAGCGTTGTCATCCAAGGCGGTCAGGAGCCCGAATTTCAGATTCAACCCGACCCCGGCAAACTCGTCAGAGCGCAGGTCACAGTACCCAACGTGCTGGATGCGCTTTCCAAGAGCAACTTGATCGATTCACCGGGGCTGCTGGAACAAAATCATCAGTTGGTGTTGTCGCTGGTAAATGGCCAAGTGCACAACCCGGCGGAAATCGGCGGCATCGTTGTCAAAAACACGCTTTCCGGTATCCCCGTAAAGATCAGTGATCTCGCATCAGTCTCCCCCTCAGTGAAACCCGTTTACACCGTTGTAACCGCGGGAGGTAAACCGGCAGTGTTGCTGAATATCTACAGGCAGCCGGACAGCAACACGGTCGCCGTCGCCGGCCAGCTGAATAAAAAGATCGAAGATTTACGCCGCACACTCCCGCCCGGCATTACCTTGCAGCCTTTCTACGACCAATCGGAAATTGTTAACGAATCCATCAACAGCGTTCGCGACGCAATTCTGATCGGTCTGGCCCTCGCGGCAATCATTCTGGTTCTTTTCCTGCGCGACTGGGGCAGTTCGATGGTCGCTGGACTGGTCATTCCTGTCACCATCGCCGTGACATTTATCGCACTACGAGCGATGGGTGAGAGTTTTAACCTCATGACGCTCGGAGGGCTAGCAGCCGCCGTGGGATTGGTGATCGATGACGCCATTGTCGTGGTGGAAAATATCGTGTTGCACCGGGATGCCGGCCAGACGCGCGGGGAAGCGATACGCCGTGCGATACGGGAAATTCGGACACCGTTAATAGGTTCCACAATCACTCCAATCGTGGTGTTCCTCCCGCTCGTCACCATCACAGGTGTGACCGGCACTTTCTTTCGCGCTTTGGCCGCAACGATAGCGGTGGCTCTTCTCACATCTCTGGTCCTGGCGCTGACCTGGACGCCCGCGTTAAGTCATCTACTATTGCGGTCCACCGGAAAGCACGCCGGCGCCAGCCACGCCGCCAATGACGGGCGGCTCATTCGCATCTACGCCCGCACCATGGAAGCGGCGCTGGCTCGACCCTTCCTCTTGGTAGCCGGCAGCGTCGCCCTAAGTGTTGTTTCTTTTTTCTGCTTTCGCGTGCTCGGCAGCGACCTGCTTCCCGCCATGGACGAAGGCAGCGTTGTGCTCGACTATCTGATGCCGGCCGGCTCTTCGCTCGCGGACACCAATCGGGTGCTGAACGGCGTCGAAAAGATCATCCACACCATGCCCGAAGTGGAGAGTTCCTCGCGGCGCACCGGCCTGCAACTCGGGCTGGCTGCCGTCACCGAAGCCAATAGAGGCGACATTTCGATCAAGCTGAAAGCCAAAAGGGATCGGGCCGTCGACGAGGTCATCTCAGAGTTGCGCCAGAGAGTGAACCAACAGTTTCCTCAGCTGGACACAGATTTTCATCAGGTGTTGGAAGACATGATCGGCGATCTCACCAGTTCGCCCGATCCTATCGAAATCAAGTTGTTTTCTGAGAATTTGGACCTTCTCAAGCTCTGGGCGCCAAAAGTGGGCGATGCAATCAAAGGCATCTCGGGCGTGACAGACGTCAAGAACGGCATCGAAGACACCATCAGCGGCCCGGCAATTCTCTTCAATGTGGATCAATCCGTGACAGCCCGCGCCGGGTTCACGCCGCAGGAAGTGGAGATGGATGCCAGCGCCATGTTCCAGGGCGAACCCGCGGCGATTCCCATTGTGGTGAAGAACCGTTTGTATACTTTGCGCGTCACCTTCCCTCCGGAAACGCGCTCCTCGCTAAATGCCATTCGCAATACGCTCCTGGTCAGTTCGACCGGCAAAGTAGCCACGCTCGGCACGCTGGCAACTCTGGAGAACGACCCGGGACAAATCGAAATCCGGCGTGAGAATCTGCAGCGCGATGTCGCCGTCACCGGCCGGCTCGAAGGAATGAGCCTCGGCACCGGCATCGCCCTGGTGAAAAACGCCGTCGCCGGGCTTCATCTCCCGGCCTCAATCCGTATAGAGTACGGCGGCCTTTACCAGGAACAACAGCAATCATTCCACGACTTACTATTTGTGCTCGCGGCGGCCATCGTTCTAGTGTTCATTGTGCTGCTCATCGAATTCGGCAGCTTCGCCGCACCCATTGCGATTCTCTCCTCCGCCTTGCTATCGTCCTCCGGAGTGTTCTTCGCGCTGTTCATTACAAGCACGACCTTTAACATCTCTTCCTTCATGGGATTGATCATGGTCATTGGCATCGTGGCAAAGAACGGCATCCTGCTCCTGGATGCCGATCAGAAGTTCCGCGCCGAAGGATCTTCGCCAAGACAGGCCATGATTGAAGCCGGCGAAAGACGCCTACGCCCTATCATGATGACCGCACTGGCGACGGTAGCCGGAATGGCGCCGTTGTCTTTAGCCATCGGCGCCGGTTCCCAAATGCTACAGCCATTGGCGATTGCGGTCATCGGAGGCGTAGTGGCTTCCATGGCGCTTTCGCTGATCGTCACGCCCGCGGTGCATTACTACCTCGCGCGCGGATCGAATTAACTTTCGAGCTTCGCGTCCAGAACAATCTCGGTATCGAACAGCTTGGAAACCGGACAGCCTTCCTTAGCCGCGTTGGTGGCGCGGATAAACGCCTCCTGGGTAGCTCCTGGGATTTTTGCGACCAGCGAGAGGTGGCTCTTCGTGATGGCGAAACCGTCGCCTTGTTTATCGAGAGTAATGGTGCACGAGGTGTCGATGCTGTCCGCTTTCAGGCCATCGAGTCCCAGGATCATGGAGAGCGCCATGGAGAAGCAGCCGGCGTGTGCCGCGGCCAAAAGCTCTTCCGGGTTGGTCCCGGTTCCCTGCTCGAAACGGGTCTTGAAAGAATACGGCGTGTTGGCGAGCACGCCGCTTGCGGTTGAAATAGTGCCCGTGCCCGAAGGCAGGTCGCCTTTCCATTGAGCCTTCGATGTTCTATTCATGTTTAATCTCCTTGTCGCATGATACTTCCAGGCGGCACAAAGTTCGGCTCGCGAATGGTTGGCTCGGTCAACTGCCTTAAGCCAGGCGCGAAATTGCACTCAACATGCGTCCGGGATTCTGCGGTTCACGGCGGAAGGAAAAGAACTGGTCGGGAGTGCAGCTTGTGCAAAGTCCAGAGTCGAAGATGTGACCAGCCGCAACGCCGGCCGCAACGAGGTGACGCCGGTTCGCTTCCGGCAAGTCGAGGTGAACCTTTCCCCCGGTGAGCCCCCCCCACTCGGGAAAAAGCGGCGCAAACTGGCTAGCCACTTCGTCACCCACCTCGTAGCAGCACTCGCGAATGCAAGGCCCTAGCGCCACGTAAACGTCAGCAGCCTCCGTGCCGCACACTCGCGTCATTTTTTCGAGCGTGCGTTTTACAATGGCGGAAGCCGTCCCTCGCCACCCGGCGTGAATAGCCGCAACGGCGTGATTTTGCGCATCGACTAGCAGCAGCGGAACGCAATCGGCAGTGCGCACGCCAATAGGGCGCTGCCTGTCGTCGGTGAAGAGTGAATCGCCTTCCTGCTGGCGATCCTGCAGACGGTGCGCGTTCCAAACCCGGTCTGAATGGATTTGGCGCAGCGTAACGGTGTCCCCGCTGGGTTCCGCCATGCGCGTACCAAAACCGTGCTCTTGCCACAAGAAACGCTGAAAAGCGGCACAGCGGTAAACGCCGTCCTCGCCCAGGCGAAAATCGGACCGGCTGGCGCTCATTGCAAGGCCATCACTTCGCAATCATCCGAATGGAACGGTACCACTCCAAAGTCTGGCGCAATCCCTTTTCAAAGGTGAACCGCGGCGCGTGCCCCAGGAAGCGAACGGCGGCCGTGATGTCTGCTTGCGAATCGCGAACGTCGCCAGCGCGCGCCGGAGCATATTTGGCGGGCAGGTTCACACCTTCCATTTCCTGCATCAACTGCCACGTTCTATTGAGCGTGATACGTCCACCGTTGCCGGCATTGAAGACCCGCCCGGAGACGCCTTCGGCTTCAGACGCCTTGAGCAGCAGGCCGACCACATCCTCCACGTACGTGAAGTCGCGGCTCTGCTCGCCATCGCCAAAGATGGTGGGAGAACGCCCTTCCAGTAGGCACGTCATAAAAATCGAAAGCACGCCCGAATAGGGGCTGCCCGGATCCTGGCGCGGCCCGAAGACGTTGAAGAACCGCAAAGCTATGGTTTCCAGGCCAAAACATTCCGAAAAAACGCTGCCATAGTACTCACCCACCAGCTTTTGCAAGGCATACGGGGACTTGGGGCGCGGCGCCATGGTCTCTACTTTAGGAAGAACGTCGGTATCGCCATAGGCCGAGGACGAAGCAGCATAGATGACGCGCCCCGCTTTTCCTTCCGCGGCGGCCCGAAATACATTGAAGGTCCCGTTGATGTTGGTGTGGTGACTGGGGACCGGATCGAGGATCGACTTGGGCACCGAGGGAATAGCGGCCAGATGAAAGACCCGTGGAGCGCCGGCGATGATAGGCGCGATCCGGTCATAGTCGCAGAGGTCGTACTCGGAGACATTGATGAGATCCGCAACCTCTTCCAGATTGTCTAAGGTACCGGTGGACAGATTATCAATGACATGAACACGGCGGCCCGTGGCCAGCAAAGCCCGCACAAGAGCGGAACCGATAAATCCGGCCCCACCGGTGACCACGTAGGGTTTCATAGAGTTGGCGCCGGCAATGCACTGGGAACAGAAGCCTTCAGGTGCGTGATGGCGCCTGCCGCAACCTCCCGTGGATCCCGGCTAAAATCGAATGCTTCGAGCGACACCCAGCCTGAATAATCCAGTTCTATCAAAGTACTCAGTAGCGCACCGAAATTGTAATCGCCCTTACCTGGTTCGCGTCCATCCATTTCATTCACGTGAACATGCCGTATATAGGGAAAGTACTTGCGCACCAGGTCGGTATGGGGTATTTTTTCATCCGCCGCATTATGAACATCGAACATACTTTGCACGGCAGGGCTGCCGATGTTTTTGACAATGGTTACCGCTTCTTCCAACGTATTGATCACGTCAGTCTGATCGGACGCCAGCGCCTCCACCAGGAGGGTCACTCCACGTGATTTTGCGTGCGGGGCCACCATGGCCATTCCTTCCGCGAACCGCGCTGTGGCCTGTTTTACCGTGAACCCGTCATTGGTGCAACGTTGTTTCGGGGAACCAAAGACAACAATGGGGGATTTTCGAGAATCCGTCAAGTCCGCACAAAGGTCAATCAGGCCCGTCACATAATCCCAAGTGCGTTTCCAGAGCAATTCGTCTCGCGCGGCTACTTGCAAACCGGGAGGCGCAGCCAGAAGCCAGTGAAGCCCGACAAAAGTAAGACCATGATCGGATATCGTCTGGCGGATCGTCGTTCGCTCCCCCGCTGAGAGGGACATCGGATCGGCGGACAACGTGAAAGGGGCTAATTCCAGCCCCTCGTAGCCCAACGCCCGGACTTCCTGACACACCTGTGCCAGCGGCAGTTCCTGAAAAAGCTCGTTGCATATGGCAAAGCGATAGGGGAGTGGCACTCCCCTATTTTAGCGATGAAATGAAAAAACGGCTAGGAATTAGACCTTTGTGGAATAAGGAACTCGCGTAGCGTACACTTCATCGTCCCACGCATGATTGGCCGCAGTCGCCCAGTCATCGGCTTCTTTAGTCGCCTGTTCCTTGGTATATCCGTAGCGTTCTTGCAGCTTGCCTACGAACTCATCTTTTTTTCCGCTGAGGGTGGTGAGATCGTCATCGGTGAGTTTGCCCCACTTCTGCTTGATCGTTCCTTTCATCTGTTTCCATTTGCCTTCTACTTGATCAGAGTTCATATTATTCTCTCCTCGCAACTAGGAGTGCAATCGCCCGGCCAACCCGTAAGTGGTTCGTTTTGCGTCCCGGAACGTTCCCATGCTGGCAATTAATGCCGTGAGGGCATAGCAAATTTTCCGGCTTTGGGATACTCATGTTTATGTGCCGCGACGAGATTCTGCTGGAATCGAAGCTGTCATTGCCGCTGCTGGGCCGGGGAAAGGTGCGCGACCTTTATGATCTAGGAGACCGGCTGCTGTTCGTGGCGAGCGACCGCATTTCGGCGTTCGACTGTATTCTGGCTAGCGGCATCCCTTGCAAAGGCCGGGTTCTGACCCAGATGTCCTTGTTTTGGTTCGATTTCTTAAAGGAGATAGTGCCGTCCCACCTGATCAGCGCCGACGTGACACAATATCCCCCAGAGACCGCGCGTCATAAAATACTGGAAGGCCGCTCCATGCTGGTGAAGAAGGCCGAAATGGTGCAGGTAGAGTGCGTGGCCCGCGGATATCTCGCCGGCTCGGCATTCAAAGAGTACAAAATGACAGGCGGAGTTTGCGGCATCCTCCTTCCGCCTGGACTGCGGGACGGACAGAAACTGCCGGAGCCGGTTTTTACCCCTGCCACCAAAGCATCAACCGGACATGACGAGAACGTCCCGTTTCACTACGTCGCAAATGTTGTGGGATCGGATCTGGCAGCGCGGCTCCGCGATCTGACGCTGGAAATCTACCAGCGCGCCGCCGAATACGCGCTGCAGCGCGGAATCATTTTGGCCGACACCAAGTTTGAATTTGGCTTTGTGGAAGGCAAACTGGTCCTGGCCGACGAAGTGCTGACACCTGATTCATCGAGATTCTGGGAAGCCGAAAGGCATCAGCCCGGCGGCCCGCAATATTCTTTCGATAAACAGTTTGTGCGGGACTATCTGGAGACGTTGGAGTGGGACAAGAAGCCGCCCGCGCCGCCATTGCCCCAGCATATCGTTCAGAAAACGAGCGAGAAGTATATGGACGCTTATGCGAGGCTGACAGGCCGCGTGCTGGCGGATGCCGCTCCGGATACAGGCGAAAGATAGCAGATGACGGTCATTCAGAGCTTTAACTGGTTCGACATTCTAATTGTCGTTGTCGTGGTGGCGTCAATCGCCACCGGAGTGCGGGCAGGATTTGCACGTGTGGTGATCGGACTGGCGGCAACAGTAGTAGGCTTTATGGCCGGCTTCTGGTCTTACCGGCTAGTGGCGGCCAAGTTGCAACCCTGGATCACTTCGAAAACTACCGCGGAGGTTGTGGGCTTCTTCCTGATTTTTCTGGGCGTGGTGATCATCGGCTCTCTGCTGGCGGCCTTACTCTCACGTCTGTTGAAGTGGGTGGGACTTTCCTGGTTCAACCATTTATTGGGTGGTGCGGCTGGCTTCTTTCGCGGAGCGCTAATGGTTGCAGTGCTGGCTAACGTAGTAGTGGCGTTTGCGCCCTCACCCACGCCGGCGTATCTTCAGACTTCACGAATTTTGCCCTACGCCAATCAAGTCGCCGCGGTGCTGGTGGAACTGGCCCCACAGCAGTTGAAAGCCTCCTTCCTGCAGCAGATGGAAAACATGCGCCAAGCGAAGCCGGCCCACGGCCCGCAGGCGCATGAGATCTAAAAAACATTTGTGAGATGACTAACAGTAGTGCTGATTATCTTTGACTTGGACGGAACGCTGATCGACTCGGCGAAAGACTTGGCTATCTCGATGAATGCGACGCGGGAACATCTGGGCATGGCGCCCCTCGACCCGGCGCTGATCTACTCATTCGTCGGCAATGGCGCGCCGATGCTGGTGCGGCGCGCGCTGGGACCCGGCGCTTCCGAGCAACTGGTCCAAGACGGACTCAGCTTTTTTATGAAGTATTACCGGATGCATGCGCTGGAACACACACAGCTTTATCCGGGCGTGAGAGAACTGCTCGATGCCCTGGCCGGCAATCATACGCTCGCGATTCTCACGAATAAGCCGGTAAAGATCAGTTTCGATATTGTGGCGGCGCTGGGTTTGGTTCCTCACTTTCAGCGAGTGTACGGCGGCGACAGCTTTGCGGAGAAGAAGCCGGATCCAGTCGGGATTTTGACCCTGATGACGGAGACCGCCACGACGGCGCAAAACACCTGGATGGTCGGCGATAGCAGCGTGGATGTGCAGACGGCCCGCAATGCCGGTGTGCGTAGCTGCGGAGTGGCTTGGGGATTTCAGCCGGAGAGCCTGGAGACAATACGTCCAGACATGCTGATCCATTCGCCTGGTGAGATGCTGCCGCTCCTGAATTAACAGGAAAGTCAAATTTTTTCAGTAAGCATTGCTTCTTTCTCTTGCAAACCGCGTACTAGCCGTTATAATACAGCTGTGATGCCGTTCCGCCTGTCTTTTGAGCCAGGCATTTCTCTGTATGAACAGGTGGTCTATGCGGCCAAGAAAGCCATTGTGTCTGGCCAGATGCAGCCTGGCGACCCGTTTCCCTCCGTGCGCGTGAATGATACGGCTCTGAAAATCAATCCAAACACGGCCCACAAAGTGGTTGGCCATCTCGTGGCGCAGGGCGTCCTGGAGGTTCGCTCCGGCATCGGTACGGTGGTCGCGGAGCGCATGGGCTCGACTGCGGTGGAACGCAGCAACTTACTAAAAAAAGAACTCGAGCAACTGGTCGTCGAGGCGAAGAAACTCGGCCTCGATCTGGACGAAGTAACGGCGGCTTTAACCCAGCATTGGCAGCGCTTAGACGGAGCCAACAAATGAACGAGATACTCCAGACGATTCAGCTTCAAAACGATTTCGGCACACCGTAGTGCTCGACCGGATGGATATGAGCGTACCGGAGGGCAGCGTCTACGGGCTCCTTGGACCAAACGGCGCGGGTAAGAGCACCACGCTGCAGATTCTGATGAATATCCATCAGCCCAGCGCGGGCCGCGCCGAAATATTCGGGCACGATTCGCGCCGAATTTCGCCGCGGGATTTTACTCAGATCGGCTACGTCGCGGAGAGCCAGGAGCTGCCCGGGCTGGATGACCGTGGAAGGTTTCATGGCGTATCTCAAGCCGTTCTATCCCTCCTGGGATTCCACGCGGGCAGAGCAACTGCTTCGTGAATTCGAACTGCCTCCCACTCGCAAGCTGCGGAACCTGTCGCGGGGCATGCGCATGAAGGCGGCGCTGGCTTCGTCGCTAGCGTACCGGCCGCGTTTGATCGTAATGGACGAGCCCTTTAGCGGGCTTGATTCGCTGGTGCGCGACGAAGTGATAGAGGGTCTGTTGGCCAATGCCGAAGGCGCTTCGATTCTCATTTCCTCCCATGATTTAGCCGAAATTGAAAGCTTCGCCAGTCACATCGGCTACCTGAATCGTGGCCGCTTGCAGTTTTCCGAAGAGATGGCGTCACTCACGGAGCGTTTTCGCGAGGTGGAGATTACGGTGGATAGCCAGCCGCGCGTACCGCCGTCCGCTTGGCCTACATCCTGGACGAACACTGAGCAATCCGGTTCGCTGGTTCGTTTTGTGGAAACACAATTCGAACGGGAGCGAACGATGGCCGAGGTAGGGCAGTTATTTCAAGGCGTAAAACAAGTGGCGGTAAGGGCGATGCCGCTGCGGTCCATTTTCGTCACGTTGGCAAAAGCAAGTCGAAGCAGGCGCTCCACATTTTCAAGAAGGACCTCAGCTACCTTCGCTTCGAAATCGGAATGACGCTGCTAACCGCGGCGGCTTTCTGTTTCACGGGAATCCGGCATGGACTAACGGTGGCGGCGGCTGGCGCGAATCAGGATGCTGCGTGGACACTGCTCACGCTTTTCTGCCAGTGACGTGGTGGTTTCTCATCGTGAGGGCCATTCACGCGGAAGCGCTGACCGGCGACACACAATTTTGGCTGACCCGGCCCTACGAGTGGAAAAGCTTGCTCGGGGCAAAAGCGCTGTTCATTCGTCTTTGTCAGTTTACCTCTCTTGTTGGCGGATGCAGTGATTATTCCTGTGTTTGGATTTTCCGTCGGCCACGAAATGGCCGGTCTTGTTTGGACGCAAGTTCTCGTTGTAGCGGCGTTTACGCTCCCGGTCGCGGCCCTGTCCTCTATTGTCCGCGGATATGCACCGCTACTACTTGCAATGTTGCTTCTGTTTGCCGGGGCGTTGAGCGCGCTCATCTCCGCTGCATGGCTTCACTCGAGCTCAGTTTGGATGGAATTGGAGTGGGTGAAGGTCTACTATGCCTTGGCCGTCACTTCCGCGGCAGCCATGACGATCATACTTTGGCAATATGCACGGAGAAAGACTGCCGCCACGCGAATGGTTGCGGGGATCGCGGCCGTGCTCGTGCTGGCGGGACTTTCTCTCTTTCCGTGGACATCGGCATTCGCGCTGCAAATGCGGTTGTCTCGCCAGAAAGTGGATCCTTCTTCCATTCATATCGGACTGGATTTAGGGAGAAAATGGCTATGACGCGTCTACCCTGCCGCGCCGTCGACCAACCACCGTCGGCATCCGTTCACTCTGAATCCGATATTGTTTCGTTGCGGGCGGCGGTGGGAAGCGCCTTTTACAAAAACGTAAGAGATCGCCCGGTCCAGCTTCGGGGCACTCTCTTCTTTACGCTATATGGAAACCAGCGGAGAACTAGCATTCCCCTGCAAGGCGGTCCGGTCCCGGTGAACGGCGTGGGCCTGTGTTCATCGGGCGCCAACTTCGTGCTGTGTAGTTCGGCGTCTCGAGCACAGCCGAATTTCATTTCCATTCGGATCTTGCAAGATTCTCCTCACAGACCGATGGCCAGAACAGTTCACCCGCACCGCATCGTATCCTACTCGCCATTTCCCGTCGATCTGAGCATCGACCCGATTAATCAATTCTTTCCCCCGGAATTCAGCCCCGTCTCAAAAGTGGCATTAGAGACAAAGGAGCCGCTCTCGCATCTCCGGCGAGATTTCGAATTCAATCATGTGCGCCTTGGAGATTTTGAATCACATCCGTATTTAGTAGCGATACAGTAACTACGTGTCCTCCCGACCTTCAGGTAGTTTCTTTACGTCCGGCGGAGTTTCCGGCTTCCTGCACATTCCGCCCGCGCCAGCCAATCGCGGCCTGGTGTTGACACATGGCGCCGGAGCCAATTGCCAAACACCGCTGCTAGTGGCTATTGCCGAGGCGTTCGAGAGCACCGGATTTACCGTTCTGCGCTGCGATTTGCCGTTCCGTCAAAAGAGAAAGACCGGACCACCGCATCCGTCTCAGGCCAGTGAAGACCGGCAGGGCCTAAAAGCGGCATTGGCTGCGATACGGGAGATTGTTTCGGGGCCGATCGTGTTAGGCGGTCACTCCTACGGCGGGCGGCAGGCGAGCATCCTGGCATCCGAAGAACCTTCCGTTAGCGACGCGCTGCTGTTTCTCTCCTACCCGCTGCACGCTCCCGGTAAGCCGGATCGATTGAGAACTGCCCATTTTCCGCAATTGCAAACCCCTTCGCTGTTTGTGCATGGGACCAAAGACCCGTTCGGCACGACGGAAGAATTGCAAACAGCTCTGCGGCTCATCCCCGGAGCAAACGAACTCTCAATTGTGGAAGGCGCGGGACATGATTTGAAGCGTGGGCGTTTCGATATAGTTACCGTCGTTTTGAACCCGTTGCAGCTCCTGATGAAGTAGGACATCACCGAATCTGGAACAATGAGAGTATGCCGCAAGATTCTGAAAAGCAGAAGGAGAGCGAAGAAAAAAAGAGCGATCCGGCGGAGGACGAGCCGATGCTCTACTGTCCCGTTTGCAGTCAGCGGCTAGTCGGGCTGAAATGCAAACTGGTGTGTCCCCAGTGCGGCTATTACATGAGTTGTGCGGATTATTACTGATTAGAGATTAGGCCGCGCCAAGCTCAATAACGAAGTATTGAGCAGTTACGCTGCCGACATTCTTTAACCCGTGTTCTTCATTGGAAGCGACATAAAACACGGAACCGGGGCCAAGCCGGGTGGTGTGGCCGGAAACGGTGGCGTCGAGAGTCCCTTCCCGGATGAGCATCATTTCCTCGTGGACGTGGTGGTGTGGCGGATGCGGCATTTGGCCGGCCGGCAGGCTGCTGAGGTGCAGTCCCAGAACGCAGCCCGTGTGAGTCGCGCCTTTGAAGCCACTCCGGACCTCCATGCCGTTTTTCGGGTTCTTGTGTACGGGCAGGTTATCCCAGACGTAAGCCTTGGAGGGCAAGACTGCGGTTGAGCCGCCCGCGGACGTGGTTTGCGCTTCGGCACCTCCCGCTAGCAGAGCGGGCAATAGAAGGGATAGATCTCTACGGGAAACGTTCATTTCTCTGTCCTTTGATCTATCCCACTATAGACTGCCATCTTCCAGCTTGGCTTAGAACCTATATTTCATGCCAATCTGAATATTGCGTGCGCCTTGTGAGCCGGTAATCACGCCCAATTCCGTGCCGATGGAGCGATTGGGAGAATTCAAAATCGGAGTGTTGGAGAAGTTAATGAACTCGCCCCGAACCTCCAGGCTTTGATTTTCGAAGGTGCGGAAAAGCTTCGAAGCGCTCAAGTCGATCGTATGCAATCCCGGTCCTCTCAACGTACCGACACCGCAATTGCCGAAAGTGCCGCTGGCAGGAGTAGTGAAGGAAGCGGGACTGAACCACTGGTAACCGCCTCCTAGTTGGGCTGGAGCATTTTGTTTACCAAGGACCACGGCGGGAGCAATACAATTCGCTCGCGCGCCACGGGAGTTGGTGCCAGATTGATCGGTAGCGGTAATCGTTAATGGGAAGCCGCCGCGGAAGCTTGGGATCGCATTGATTTGCCAATCTCCCAAAACCGCATTCACAACGCTGTTGGCGTTCTTACCGTACCGGCGATTGTGGCCAAATGGCAGATCGTATGTCACGTAGCCGTTGAAAGAATGCTCTACATCGTAGAAGCAGGGGCCCCATTCCGACGCTGCGTTGTATTCATTCTGAAAGTACGGCGCTTGTGCGCCGGACTGACCTTCAGCGCCGTAATAGCCGATGGCGTTAGACATGCATTTTGACCACGTATAGTTCGCCTGGAACGAGAGGCCGTTCGACAGGCGCTTTTGGAAGACCACCTGCAGCGCATTGTAGCTCTGATTCCCTGAAGTTGCCGTGCCCGATATCTGGCCGATTACACTTTGCAGGGCGGGATTGCCGGACAAGAAAGGGCTTCGCGTGACACTGCCGTTTGGCAAAAGAACGTTTTGATTGTAGGCCTGAGGCACGACCAGGTGAGTGTTCTTTTGACCCACGTAGGAGACTTGCACGGTCGTCGAACCTCCAAACTCGTGCTGGACACTCCCATTCCACTGCAACGATTGGGCCGGACGGACATTGGGGTCCCAAACCCGAAGAGTTACGCCCCTGAAGCAATTCGGCGAACTCGCCAGGGCTTGAGCCTGCGTACAGGTTCCGGTGCTGTTGATTGGGGTATACCCCTGATCCAGCGTGGTCGTTGGATAACCCAACGCGGAATAATCCGCAAAGTGCTCCGACGAAAAAGGAGGATTGATGGTTAAGCGGAGATTGGTGCCAGTGCCTTCCAGATAGGAAGACACGGTAGCGGCAGCGCGGAAAACCGTCTTTCCGTTGCCCGGAGCATAGGCTACACCGATGCGCGGCTGCCAGTTTCCAATGCCGTTATAGGTATTGTAGAGGGCGTCGTTATTTCCGTTTTGCCCCGGTATCAGCACAGCGCCGGAGAATAAACCGAAATTGGTTTGGCGATTGTTCACTTCAACCCATGGTGTGTGGATCTCATAGCGAAGTCCCAGGTTAAGTGTCAATGCCCTGCTGACGCGCCAATCGTCCTGGAAGAATCCCGCCAGAATATTGGCTCGCTGTCCCCAAGTTCCACCGGAAGTGCCTGTGCCGATCTGGGCGGGCAGGCCCAACATAAAGTCGGCTTCAGCTGCCCCGGGACTCACGGGGTTCAAGGAGGTAAAGCGTCCGGTATAAGTGAAAGTTCCCGCTAGGCCGTTGTTGCCCGCGTAGAACGTATTGATGCGCTGACGCCATCCTTGAAAACCAAAGTGCATGGAATGGGAGCCCTTGGTCCAAATGGCAGTGTCTTGGTACTGAATGACGGTGTCGCCAAACAACTGGTAATTGTTGGCGTTTCCAATGGTGTTGGTCCCGATGGTATTCGCGCTAGTCGTGGAAAACGACTGCGCCGCCAGAATGTCACCCGGTACGCCGGCAATTCCAAAGGTTGAATTGAGGTTGGGCAAGCCATTGGAAGCAGCGCCGTTCGTGATCAGAACATAGTTAACGCCTACACGGGCGTCGTTCACAAATGACGAACCGATCGAGTGCGTCCAATCGAGCACACCGTTATGCACGGGATAGTTCTGAGCCGTGTTGTATTGCAGAAGCTGGCTATTGGTGGTGGGATTGTCCAAAATGCTTTGCGAATAGCGGCCAAAGAGATGGTCCTTCTCGGACGGGGCCCAATCTACGCGGGCATCACCCTGATCTGAATTCGTTTGCGTGCTTATGGTGTTTACTTGGTTGTTGGCCAGGTTGCCATTGAGTGGCTGAGGGTAGTAAGAAGAATTGACAATGCGCTGCGCTACCGGACTCAGCATACTCGTTGGGATCTGATTGTTCGGAAATGGGGCTCGCGTCACAGGATTGTAAAGCTGAATCGGGTTGGTCAGTGAGAGTAGTTGCGAAAAATTACCCTGACGTTCCGCGGTGGTCAACACGGTGAACCCTGTCGCATTACCCGGCGTGTCAAAACGCTGCCCTTGATAGTCCACAAAGAAAAACAGCTTATTCTTGATGATTGGTCCGCCCAGCGTGGCGCCGAACACATTCCAGCGCAATGGCTTGCGTGGTGTCCCAATCAAATTGTTCTGCCAATCGTTCGCGTTGAGTTTATCGTTCCGGAAAAACTCGAAAATATTTCCGTGAAAGCCGTTGCTGCCGCTTTTGATGGACGCGCTGATGATTCCGCCCATGAAGTTGCCAAATTCAGCCGCGGCATTGTTCGTAATCAGGTTGAACTCTTGGATGGCGTCCGGGCTAGGCGTATACCCGACCAGGTTGTCCGACACCTGATTGTTGTCCACGCCGTCTAATAGGAAATTATTGGTTTGCTCGCGATTTCCATTGATGTAAGGCCTTCCGCCATTTCCGGTGGATTGACCGTTTCCGAAAGTCTGCGGATTGGGATGCACCGAGCCGGGCGCGAGCAGTGTTAGTTGCACATAGTTCCGGGTCGCCAGCGGAAGCTGCGTGTTGGTACGCGCGTCAATGACCGTCCCAAGAGTTGTCGATTGAGTCTGCAACACCGGTGCGCTCGACGTTACTTCCAGCGTCTGGCTGATGTTGCCAACTTGCAGACCGACGTCAACTCTTGCAATTTGGTTCAATTGAAGCGCGACTTCGGGGTTCACACCGGTCTGAAACCCCGCCTGCTCCACGCGGACTTCATAGCGCCCAATCGGCAGCCGGGGAAATGTGTACAAACCCTCGCCGCTAGTGGTGGTGGTCCACGGTGTGCCCTTGTCAAGATCTTTCGCAGTCACTTTTGCACCCGCGACTGCCGCGCCTGATGGATCGGTGACGACGCCGTTAATTGTGGCCGTTACCTCCTGGCTCCATACCGGGGTGGAAAGGAAAGCAAAAGAAAGCGCACAAATCGACCAAATTCCGAGATTACGGAAAATGGAATATTTCGACCAAAAACTACTCATTTTGAGAATAACCCCCCTGTTAATTAAGGTCCGGCTGCGGTAATGCAAACCGGATATAAACCAAAGCGCTACCTGATTGTAATTACGCCGTAGGGGGACGTCAAGAATTAGTTTTTCGATCAGAGGGCGTGCGTTTATATGCGCGGGCCCACGTTGGGAAGATCCGCAAATCTGGCAGGCTCTGGCAGCGATTAGCCGGCAAAATGGGGCCGCATCGAAAACGCACTAACGCGCGTCTAATCGGGCAGGAGGACGCAATGGAACCAAAAGCAGGATTACCCAAAAACCATTACGACGTCCATTATGATGCGTTAATGTTTGCAAAGACACCCGAACTTGCACGCAAAGCCGCCCGTGAACTGGTGCGCGCGGTTTTGGGCGATGAATCCTTGGAGCGGCCGCTAGATGAGAAATTGCGTGAAGTGTGCCGGAAGATCCGACCGTCGAGCGATCCTAAGGAGCAGCCACGTTATGAGCTTGAGTTCGTTGAATTAGTGTCCGGGCCGGGCGCCGCGCAGCGGATGGCCGCGTAAGTTGCTTGCGATGGCTAAGAAGCGCTCGATTCTCAACAAGAA
>Ga0193743_1000861_pt1 | contig 23630 bp, 28 predicted proteins | sample L2c2metaG_FD_143038 | JGI IMG/M metagenome (GOLD analysis project Ga0193743, IMG submission 143038) | Soil microbial communities from a riparian zone of the East river system, Colorado, United States - L2c2 | ecosystem: Environmental > Terrestrial > Soil > Riparian zone | place: USA: East River... | reverse complement strand
GAGGTGCTCGTATAGTCGTACTGCGGCCAACCTCATGCTATCCGTTCTAGGTGCGATCGAAGCGATTTTAGATGCTGAACGAAAGGGGGGCGTTTACCAGGTGTATAGAAAATCAAAGGATTACGAACCACCAGAGTCCGATTTAATCAGACTATAGTCCATCATCGCATACTACGACTGTAGATGACTTGTGCTGGGCTCCTGTCTTGAAAATATTTTATTTGCTTGTAATATTCGAAAGTTTAATGACTCTACCTTCTCTCAGCACCCTAAATACGGCGGCGCGTCAGACTTCGTCCCAACAGACAACAAAAAAATAACAGATACATTTGTCTTCTAGCATAGATATGCCATGCCTTGAGTTCTGTCAGCCCAAGAGACAGGATAACATCAAAAATGTCTGAGGCTCATATTAAGGTTTAAGCTTGAAGCGTTGGATAACTCTGTCGTATGACTCGTATCTGCTTCGATATAGACAAAGTACTGCACATTGCTGCTCAAAACGTAAGTAATCAGGAGTTGTCATGATGGTACAGGGAAGACGATCTTACATTGCCTCACATCCTTCATCCATTTATCGCAGCTGGTATTCTTAGTGTTGCCGAAGTTCTGTTCGGAACTGCTTCGGAGAACTGGGACCGGTCGAACCGAACAGCTTAGAACCGACGGTTCCAGTTCTCGGTTCTCAAATTTTTGAAAATTGAGAACCGTTTGAGAACCTGTTCGAACCAGAACCGAACTGGGTATGATTTTGGCTGGCGCTGCCATTAAAACCATGGTATATTACTTTAAAAATGGCAATTGCAGGGATTCATAATAAAATAAAATAAAATGACATATTTTTTTCGCCCACTGCACAACCTCAACAACCGCCAAATTTAGACGCCGATTAATTCCCACGGCAATCTTCTATCTCACCAGCCGTTTTGGCTTCGTCACAACAATTTAAGAGTGTTTTTGGCCAATAGTATAGTGTATCAGCATATATATATCAGCATTAGTGATAAAATTAAATGATATTTTTTTTTTTGGCTATACTACTGGTATTTATTCAGTTCTTAGTTCGAACCGGTTCTGGAACCGGACTGAACTGGCAAGAACCGGTTCAGCCAGTTCTCATCGGTTCCGGTTCTCGGTTCTCAAAATTGCAGGTGAGAACCGGACTGAACCGAACTTCGGCAACACTAGGTATTCTGCCCTCGATAAGGCTGCTTCAGCTCTTGCTGGGCGAATATTCCCTTCCGAATTGTAATAAATGATGGTCAGTATCTTGTTATATCTACCAAATAATTCTCGAGCAGTGCATTGTTTCAGGGAATTATCATATAATAATTTCAATTTCAGGTGAAATTATCGTTGTGACACCCCTTATCTCAGGAACTTGCCCACGGTCAAGAACGCTGCACGCTATAAAAGATGGTGTAAGAAGCAATGCGCTGGTTTTTTCAAAACAAAGAAAAAACTAACCTGTAAGTTCCGACTGGTTCTTCGTGTGCGATTGTTTAATCATACCTTTCCTCAGTTCTTCGAAGTGCTCTCGTCTCTCTAATTCGTCAACGAGCTGATTCTATGTAATTGAGTATACCCGCAGCGGCAAGCACTTTCGCTGCATTTGAACTAACACGACGTTCATAATTATCTCCTTTTATATTCAACACACTGACTGACTTTCCTTTTTTTGTAGAATACTTGGAAAAGATCACAGGGGTTTAGAGTTCGTATTGTGGAAACCATTTATTGAAACCAAGATATTCGGACATGCTTGTCTCTACCCAGTTATAATATATTACCAGAGCCTATTCAAGCAACAAACGGAATCGGAAGAAAAGACGAACCACCAGGGTTCACAAATGGTACAGTGAGAAGCAGGACGTACTAACGGTCATCATCTTCGGGACTATCTACTACCCGGTCAGGACCATAGACGACCTGTGCTGGGCTCCTGTGAAAAAGAAACCTTCAATACGTTGATTCATTCCATCAACAACGATGATATTCCATACCTTCTCTCAATACCCTATCAATGGTGGTAAAATCAAGTAAAATTCAAATAATTAGTACCATTACTCACATTTTCCACCCAGGACATATAAGCTTTGAGTTCTGTAAGACCGAGTGCGAGCACAACCTCAAAGTCTATTTCGTAGTATGTCGCTGCTCCAACTTGAGGCTTAAGCGATTTACAAATCTCAGTGGTGTCTGCCTTGACGCGGCATAAGGTAGAGTACAACGCTGCTACGAATTGGGTCTGCTTAATTATTGGGATATAGTAAAAAATCTCACACTTCTCTTCATCCATCCATTTCTGAGAATAGATCGAGTCCCCTCGATACGACACGATGGGTACATTGACAGTCGTAAGAGAAATCTTCTGGGAAGCTGCCATGCTGTAGGCCTTCCTGAATTCTTGAGTCTCTGAGACCTTGGTATTCTGAGCACGGAAATAAACAAGTAAATATCAACGCAGCCTATTAGCGGATTTGTTGGCATCTCTTACTTGAGGTAGAATGACACTAAAGATGCCCCTGATTCCGAGGTAGCCCTCGGGTGCCATGAACGTCATATTCTGTCGACAGTTGTGTTCAGCATTGAAGGCATTGTATTTAGTATACATCTTCGTCCCGTAAGCAAACTTGGAGACTCGTGCCGACACGAAGTGATCAATGTAGAAGGATACAGCACCGTCAGCGACAGCTTTGTTGCTGATGAGTAGTTAGTTTGCAGGTCCGTATATTTTAATTTGAAAGGATAGACAAACGCACACATGGCTATCAGGACGGCTGACGTCGAGCCCTTGAGAAGGAAATGCAGCTCTCAATCTCCGATAAAGCCAATCACTCGCAGCAAACCCTCCCACAAGAAAGACAGACTTTGAGCAGGCCGGTTAGTATATATGGAAGATGGTATTCAAACCTAACAAATTTCTCACTGAGATCTCGGTGACGGAAGCTTCGCGCTGTTGATTGATAGACTCCACAATGCATTGGATGGACGGTTCGAAGAAGGAGGCGACGTCGGAACTGAAGAAGAAAAAAATTATAGTAGTACATTCTACTAGGCCGCGATATTATGTTGGAAGCATACCCAGTAATCTTCAACTGGCCAGAGCGAATGTTGAGATTTGGGTCTTTATCGCGAAGGGTGCCGAACTTGATATACTGGGGCTCATCTGCATTCCTAAACCTAAGCTTGGTACTCTTGTCGAAACATTTTTCTATGTGGCTTATATCCCCTGAGAAACGAGATTGTAACAGCAAGCCTAATGATCATGAGTTAAACAGCGTAGGAATAGGAATCATCAATAATAAAATACCGTCAAAAAACTTCCTTGCTTGAGCTGTTACAAAGATCGATCCATAGAAATGACCTATTCAAATTGATTGAATAGACATCATGTTAATAATGACCATACGGGCCTACATTGGGGCGCAGCTATTTCTTCGTATGATTGGCTATGAGGAGAGGTTTGTCGATAGGCGCTTATGTCGATGGTGCCGCCTCCAGCATCCACAATAAGAAGTCCTTTTCCGCTCTACAGTCACGTCGTCAATGATGATCTTCTTCGAGAACCAAGGCTAAAAACGCACCTTGATGGCATCGCTTGTAAGGCCGCTCTGAACACAAAAGTGCAGGCTAGCTTCACCCTCAGTGACGAATGAGAGACGAGAGTGACCATCGCCATTATCAGGAATCAGCCCTGCTTGGACAGCGGCCCTACGCATCATGCCTTGTTGAGCACCTTCCCAGCCATTTGGGTGAGTGAGAATGAAGTCTGTACGATCTTTCAAGGTGCGCCACATCTCAGTGCCATTTGCGTGCGTCTCTTCTATATAAGTACGAGCACACTGATGGAGGTATCGTATAAAGTCAGCAAAAATGTCGATGGCAGCCTTTCCTCGAGGAAGGGGTGGGATTTTGTGGGTGACATAGGCACTTGATTGGGCTTTAGGACGTAGATGAAGTTTGAACCTAAATTTCAATCAGCCACATTCCTGTAAGGGGAGAACAGAGTAGCGGCTTGCCATTCTGCTTTTGTCCATCCACCGTCCTCGGCATCGTCTTCGATGCCCTCGCGAGCCGCCTCAGCTCCTACCGCGCGAACGTTTCCTTCTGTATCATAATAAATGATGGTTGGGATCTTAGAATCTCCGCCAACTTGTTCTTGGGCAGGGAAACTAGAACATTATATCAGGAAACGATAGAATCAGTGTATCCTTGTGACAATGGCTTACCGAGTTACTCCTTTAATTTCAGGAACCTCGCCGGGGTCGAGAATGCTATTCAGGAAGTCAGATATTTTTCCAAAGAAATTATTAGAACTAGACTGACCAGTAAGAGATGCCACTGAACGTTGTACCAACATCGAATGCAAGGACAAGTTTGCGGTGTGGGCCACTGTAAGGAGACCTGGATGACATGCTGGAAGTGGGAAGTGGGAAGTGGGAGAGTCTGAAAATGAGAACATAGCAGCCAGGCGACCTTAAGTATGTAGTGAATGCGTGTGGACCTCGTTGAGGAGGTGCTTGTAAAGTCATGCTGCGGCCAACCTCATGCTATCCGTTCTAGGTGCGATCGAAGCGATTTTAGATGTTGAACGAAAGGGGGTATGGACGAGGTGTATAGAAACTCAGAGGATTACGAACCACCAGAGTCCATTTAAGATACAGATATCAGTAACATGGATGACGACAGAAAACATAAAATACTGTCGAAATCAGACTATAGTCCATCATCATATATGACGGTGTCAGGATTGTAGATGGCTTGTGATGGGCTCCTGTTTTGAAAGCATTTCATTTCCTTGTAATATTTGAGTACCTAATGATCCTATCTTCTCTCAGCACCCTAAATGCGGCAGCGCGTCAGATTTATCTCGGCAACACCATAAAATAAAGACATACATTTTCCAGCATAAATATGCTATGCCTCGAGTTCTGTCAGCCCGAGAGACAGTATAGCATCGAAAAATAGCACATAGAAAACCTTCCGAGTCATAATTAGGTTTAAGCGACTTGGATAGTTCTATCGAATCCGCTTCGACATAGCACAAAGTACTATACATTGCTGCTCAAAACCGTGATTAATCAGAAGTTGCCATGGTGGTACAGGGAGGACGATCTCACATTGCTTCACATCCATACATTTATCGCAGGTGGTATTCTGCCCTCGATAACTCATGATAGGACCTAATAAGTACACTCGCTCCGACAAAAAAAAAACAAAACAAAAAACAAAAAAAGATTACTCCCGGGTCTCTGAGACTTGTGTATCTCAGCCCGATTATAAAGGCGTTACTTTGCCCATATCATGTTGGAAATACCACCCATACCAAAATAACCCCCATGCGTCATGGACGTGTTTTGTTTTCGACGGTTCTGTGCAGGACCAAGAGTTTGGCATTTTCTACAAAAGGGAACAATTTACCTACCGATATTTCCGCGGCTGATGCATTGCACTGCTCCTTGGTCGATGTCACAATACATTGCACAGACGGTTCAAAGAATGAGGCAACATCAGAACTAAATACTCTCTTAGGATGTTGTTAATTTCGGCAAACAGCTGAAAGCGTACCCCAAAAGCATCAACCGACCAGCACAAATGTTTGTTAAGTTTCTTTTTTTCATGTAGTGGGCGTTGCAGAACTTCAGTTTGTGGTCTTGTCAAAGCATTTCTCGATGTGGGGGATATCTCCTGATGCGCGTGACGCCCCTAGTAGGCCTTAGAGAAACGTTTCGCATATAGTAATCGCTGAAAGACACACCTCTGGGGAACTTTCGGGATCTCGAAGTGACGAAGGTTTATCCCTGGAAATGACCTATGGGGATACGATGATTGCAAGATGAAGTCTCAATTGTACACTGTGGTGCCGCAATCTCTACCCAGAAGTGTGGCGGTAGGCGCTGAGAGCGAATGGTGCCATTTCCAGAAACATGTGTTGAACACGTTGCGCTGGCATGGGCCGGGCATGATTTGAGTGCGTGGTACATTCGACTCGCATCTGAACCCTCCCTTGTTACAACACAACCATGAGCGTGTTCTTCGAGAAAACGTTGAAACCTTGGAAAGATTACGCCCTCACTAACATGAGAAGCAACGACGACTGCCTTTCGCCTGCGGACCGACCACACGGAGAGCAAGAAAACCAGACACGGGCGATCCATGAAGGCACCATCCCCAGTGGAAGAAGCACTAGGCATCGGGCCCAAGAAACGGGTAAAGCCCACGTCAGTGATGATGCCAAAACATCATCGAGTCGCAGTGGGGCAGGTTTGGACTTGCACAAAATTCCTGTAGGAGTCCGCCAAGAGCCTCGCAAGCCCAATGCACGACCCAATAAGCCTGAGTATAGCTTATCCGCAAACAGCGGTCACCGTGGTCTTGATGATGAAAACGCGAAACTCAAAACGCAGCTGGAGGTAACACAACACGATCTCGCCCAGTCCACCAAACAGTCGGGAGAGATGTATAGAAGGGTTCAGAAGCTTCAAGGCGAAAGAGAAGACTTGCTGGCTACCATCAAAGTTGAAAGAACTGACTGGCTTCGAGAGAAAACGAAGGCAGAAAATCAAATTCGTGATCTCCAGGGGACGAATCAGAAACTAGAAGTCGAATTGAAGATGCTGAAAGGAACATTGCGCAGCGTACAGGAGAAGCAGTTGCAAACGACAAAGCTACTGGAAGAACGGACTGCCGATTTGAAAGGGACCCAAACTTTCCTGACAACGGCTGATCGTTATGCTGGAGCCGAAATCATGAAGATGGTGGTGGCTTTAAATGCTGAAATCTTCCAGGGAGCAGCCCTCATTTCGGAACTACTTGGAGACGCTACGATGCTCAGAGTAGACGAGCAAAGACAGGACAGTGCCAAAAACATCCAAGGAGCTAAGGACTGCCTGGCACCACATATCGGACTAGAGTTGTTTGAACATCTGTCAACCAAATCAAAGCAAGTTCAATTAGACCCATTACCCCTCCAACTAGCAGTTCAAGCAATTTTGACGAGCTGGTGTGTTTTCATGGTCGGTCGGTTTTATGCGGGGCCATCTGGAGATGACCTGGGAGAGATTTACAGACGCATTTGGGAATCAGGTAGGGGTTCACGCTCAAAAAACGCATAGGATGTATGTCATTACTGACATTTATTCCTAGAACCGCAGACGGTTGCTGGTAGATGGCGTGCAATGACGATGGCGCAGGCAAAACACGTGGATTTCACCACAACGAAGGATTCTGTAATCAGGATGCTTTCCGGCCTCCTCTGCCTATGTGGAAGTCCCGTGGCGAATCTAAACTCTCAAAAGACCAATCTCTGTCTTCAGCAAGTGGTGTCGACAATAATGGATATGTGGATGCAGTTGAGAACCGCGATATTCGAAGGAGTTACGACCGCTGAAATGAAAGTCTTCATTGCCAAACCAAATGACATATATCAAGACGCTATGATGAATGACATTTATGCTGATACAGAAGACATCCAGCAGCCAGACTTACGGAAGGAGGCAGGGCACATCATGTGCGCAGTGGGAATGGGTCTGCAACGATCTGTTATCAGGCGGGATGGAGACGGAACAATGTCAGTTCAGAAGGATATCACCTTGAAGGCCAAGGTCACATTTCCCTCTGTACTCCTCGACATAGCTTAGAATGGTCACGGTAATCGACGAAGGGCTTGGGTCGTGCGTCTATCTGGCAGTCTACTAGGATTGAAACCATAAATTAAATATTAAGCGCTGTGGTGCGTTCAGGTGTTAAAGTGTGAACAAGTTCTGGGAATTTTTGACGTACAATGGACGTCATAAGTCATGCAAAATCTCATCTAATGATCCAGGATCCAGGGTGTGTCGGATTTTCCCCAAGTTGAAGTAGAAATTAGATATAAATTTTTGACCGGGATAGTTCATGAAACGTTTAACTCTTGTCCTCGTAGAACCAACGTGGTTCATCTCCATCGAGTGTAAATTGGAAGTCGAGATAGTCTTTGCCGGCCAAGGAAAGTCGCAAAGGTTTTGTGACTCTAAATTCCGTTAGTTGACCTTGCTTCTTCTGTTCTTCCGAGTGGAAATGTCAAGATAAGTCCGAAACTTGATAGAACCGGTCGATCCTTTCTCAATTCCGGTCTGGATACTTCCTAGTCCTCGATGTTCCCTCCTATCCTCAGCGAACGTAGAGTAGGCAATGTAATTATGAGCGCTTGAGCCGAGCTATCTGGAATTAGCATTTCCCGAACTAATGAGGAACTTGTTCAGAGTTTAACCTACGCATGAAATTATAAGACCATACCCGTAAAATCCAGATGTTCCAGTTTAGGCGTCAGAGCGCAAGATTCGCACTAATGTTTTTGTTCTGCTGGTCCATGCACCATGTGTTTTGTCAATGATTGAAGACTATATAAATCTGGCATGGGAAATACATCAGCCCGCTTCGCATTGAGCAAGCTCTCCAGTGTTGTACGGAGTGTTTTGGTAATATTGAGGGAGACTAGTTTTGGAGGAGCAAGGAAGCGTTGCAGGCCTCAGATGTGAAAGACGTACGGAGAAGGGCTTGAGGTTGGAGCAACTCGATAACAGGATATCAGGGATATTACTTAAACTATGGGGCCACGTACGCGTCGTACTAGGGCCGTACGTATAGCCAAAGTTCAGGTTTCGAGGTTACTGAGCTGAAGGAACGCGTTGGCTATATATTCACTCGAAATTAGGGGCTCATAAGAAAGCTCTCGAATGTCAACTTGTATTGGTTGAGTAAAGCTAGGTAAAAGCTGTGAACTCTTGCCACCGGTGACAGTGGAAAATAGATGGACATGGCAGGGGTGAAGCTTTGAAGGAACATACGACATGTCTGTGAACACGCACGCAGGTCTTCAAACTGACCCCCATGGCCAACTACGATCTGCCACTAGACTCTGTAGAGGAAGCGAGGAAGGTAACATGTCACACAGAGTGTTATTGAAGGTAACAGTAAAAAGGCCGACTATTAAGGAAACCAATTATTGAAACTGGCAGGATGCTTGTTTTTACTTACTTAAAGGGTTTGGAAGGGTTAGAATGTATTACAAGAGCCTATTCAAGCGACAAACGCAATCGGAAGAAAGACAAACCACCAGGGTTCACAAATGGTACAGTGAGAAGCAGGACATACTAACTATACAACCACTCATCACTGGCATCTTCGGGACCATCTTCTACCCGGTCGGGCCCATAGACTACCTTTGCTGGGCTCCTGTGAGAAAAGAAACCTTCAATATATATTGATGCATTCCGTAAACAACGACGATATTCCGTACCTTCTCTTGATACCCTGCCAATGGTGGTAAGGTCAAACAAAATTCATCTAGTTAGTACGACTACTCACATTTTCCACCCAGGATATATAAGCTTTGAGTTCTGTAAGACCGAGTGCGAGCACAACCTCATAGTCCATTTCGTAGTATGTCGCCGCTCCAGCTTGAGGCTCGAGGGAGTCACAAATTTCAGTGGTGTCTGCCTCGACGTGGCATAAAGCAGAATACAACGCTACTCGGAATTGGGTCTGCTTCGATATTGAAATATAAGTCAGAAATCTTACACTTCTCTTCATCCATCCATTTCTCAGATAACATCGAGTCTCCTCGATAGGACATGATGGATACGTCGATGGTCTTGAGAAAAATCTTCTCGGAAGCCGCCATGTAGTAGGCTTGACTGAATTCTTGATTCTCTGAGACCTTGGTATTCTGAGCATGGAAATCAATCAACGCAGTCTATTAGCGGATTAGTTGGCGACTCTTACCTGAGGTAGAATGACATTAAAGATACCGCCGATTCCGAGGTAGCCTTCGGGTGTCGTGAACGTCGTGTTCTCTCGACGCTTGTGCTCAGCATTATGGGCATCGTATTTAGTATACATGCCCGTCCCGTAAGCGAACTTGGAGACCCGGGCCGACACGAAATGATCAATGTAGAAGGATACAGCACCGTCAGCGACAGCTTTGTTGCTGATGAATCGTTTTAGTTTGTAAGCGTGTATATTTGGAAGGATGGACAATCGCACATATGGCTATCAGGACGGGTGACGTCGAGCCCTTGAGAGGTAAATGCAGCTCTCAATCCTTGATAAAGCCAATCACTCGCAGCAAAACCTCCCACAAGAAAGACAGACTTTTGAGCAGGCCGGTGAGTATATATGGAAGATGGTATTCAAACCTAATAAATTTCTCACTGAGATCTCGGTGACGGAAGCTTTGCGTTGTTGGTTGATAGACTCCACGATGCATTGGATGGACGGTTCAAAAAAGGAGGCGACGTCGGAACTGGAAAAAACAAAGACTGTAGTAGTACATCCTAGGCCGCGATATTATGTTGGAAGCATACCCAGGAAGCTTCAACTGGCCAGAGCGAATGTCAAAATTGGAATCTTTATCGCGAAGGGTGCCGAACTTGATATACTGAGGCTCATCCGCGTTCCTAAACCTGAGCTTCGTGCTCTTGTCAAAACATTTTTCTATGTGGGGTATATCCCCTGAGAAACGAGATTGTCCTAGCAAGCCTAATGATCACGATTTAACAGCGCACGCAGGAATAGGAATCATCATCAATAAAATACCATCAAAAAATTTCCTTGCTTGAGCTGTTACAAAGATCGATCCTTGGAAATGACCTATTCAAATTGATTGAATGAATATCATGTTGATAAAGAGCATACGAGGCATACATTGGGGCGCAGCTATTTCTTCGTATGATTGGCTAAGAGGAGATGTTTGTCGATATGCACTTATGTCGATGGTGCCGCCCCCAGCATCCACAATAAGAAGTCCTTTTCCACTCTATAGCCACGTCGTCAACGATATTCTTCAAGAAACAAGGCCAAAATAAAAACTCACCTTGATGGCATCGTTTGTGAGTCCACTCTGAACACAAAAGTGCAGGCTAGCTTCACCCTCAGTGACGAACGAGAGGCGAGAGTGACCATCTCCATTATCAGGAATCAGCCCTGCTTGGACAGCGGCCTTACGCATCATGCCTTGTTGAGCACCTTCCCAGCCATTTGGGTGAGTGAGAATGAAGTCTGTACGGTCTTTCAAGGTGCGCCACATCTCAGTGCCATTTGCGTGCGTCTCTTCTATATAAGTACGAGCACACTGATGGAGGTATCGTAGAAAGTCAGCAAAAATGTCGATGGCAACCTTCCCTCGAGGAAGGGGTGGGAGTTTGTGGGCGACATAGGTACTTGATTGGGCTCTAGGACGTAGATGAAGCTTGAACCTAAATTTAAATTAGCTACCTTGTTGCTGTAAGGGAGAAAAGAGGAGCGGCTCACCATTCTGCTTTTGTCCATTCACCGTCCTCGGCATCGTCTTCGATTCCCTCACGAGCCGCCTCAGCTCCAACCGCGCGAACGTTTCCTTTTGAATCATAATAAATGATCGTTGGGATCTTGGAATCTCCGCCAACATGTTCTTGGGCGGGAAAACTAGGACATTGTTTCAGGAAACGATAAACCTATAGACTGGATGTAACTTTGGGAAAGTGGGTTACCGATTTACTCCTCTAATTTCGGGGACCTCGCCAGGGTCGAGAATGCTACTCAGGAAGTTAGATATTCTTCCAAGGAAATTATCACAACTAGACTGACCAGTAAGAGATACCACTGAACGTTGTACCAACATCGAATGCAAGGACAAGTTTGCGGTATGGGCCACTGTAAGGAGGTCTGGAAGACATGCTGGAAATAGGAAGTGAGAGAGTCTGAAAGTGAGAACATGGGAGCCATGCGACCTTAAGTATGTAGTGAATGCGTGTGGATCACGTTTAGGAGGTGCTCGTACTGCGGCCAACCTCATGCTAACCGTTCTAGGTGCGATCGGAGCGTTTTTAGATGTTGAACGAAAGGGTGGCGCCCAGCTCTTGCTGCACGAATATTCCCTTCCGGATCGTAACCAATGATGGTCAGTATCTACCAAATCGTTCTTGAGTAGTGCGTTGTTTTGGGAATTATCATGAAAAAAAAAATCCAATTTCGGGGGAGATTACCGTTGTAACACCCCTTATCTCAGGAATTTGCCCGGGGTCAGGAATGCTCCATGCTATGAAAGATGGTGTCAGAAACGATGCGCAGGTTTTTTAAAACAAAGAAAAAAAAAACTAACCTGTACTTAGAAGACGCCACTGAATGTAGTACCGAGATCGAAGGCGATGACTATCTTGCGTTACGAGCCATTGTAGGGTGACCTGGATGACATATTTGGGGGCGAGAGCTGTAAAAACTATGAAAGATAAGCGAATACAGTAAGGCATACCTGTACAACACCTAACATGTGTTGACCACGTTGCGTTGGCATGGGTCAGGCATGATTTGAGTTTTGGTACATTGACTCGCTTCTGAGCCCACTTCCTTGTTATAACACAACCATGATCAAGTTCCTCGAGAAAACGCTGAAACCTTGGAAAGATTACGCCTTGCTCAGCATGGGAAGCAACAACCACTCGGACTCCTTTCTGCCTGCGAACCAAGTGTACGGAGCGCAAGAAAACCAGACACGAGAGATCCAGGAAGGCACCATCCCCAGTAGAAGAAGCACTAGGCATCGGACCCAAGAAACGGGTGACGCCCACGGCAGCAATGATGCCAAAACATCATCGAGTCGCAGTGAGACAGGTTTGGACTTGAACAAAAGTTCCGTAGGAATCCGCCAAGAGTCTCGCAAACCCGCTGCACGACCGAATAAGCCTGAGCATAACCTATCCGCAAACAGCCGTCACCGTGGTCTTGATGATGAAAGCGCGAAACTCAAAACGCAGCTGGAGGTAACACAACACGATCTCGCCCAGTCCACCAAACAGTCGGGAGAGATGTATAGAAGGGTCCAGAAGCTTCAAGGCGAAAGAGAAGACTTGCTGGCTACCATCAAAGTTGAAAGAACTGACTGGCTTCGAGAGAAAACGAAGGCAGAAAACCAAATTCGTGATCTCCATGGGACGAACCAGAAACTAGAAGACGAATTGAAGATGCTGAAAGGAGCATTGCGCGGCGTACAGGAGAAGCAGTTGCAAACGACAAAGCTACTAGAAGAACGGACTGCCGATTTGAAAGGAGCCCAAACCTTCTTGACGACCGTTGATCGTTATGCCGGGGCAGACATCATGAAGATGGTGGTGGCTTTAAATGCTGAAATCTTCCAGGGAGCAGCCCTCATTTCGGAACTACTTGGAGACGAGAATACAACACTCAAAGTAGATGAGAAAAGAAAGGACAGTGCCAAAAGCATCCAAGCAGCTAAGGACGGCCTGGCACCACACATCGGACTAGAGCTGTTTGAACATCTGTCAACCAATTCAAAACAAGTTCAATTGGACCCATTACCCCTTCAACTGGCCGTTCAAGCAATTTTAACGAGTTGGTGTGTTTTCATGGTCGGTCGTTTTCATGCGGGGCCATCTGGCGATGACCTGGGGGAGATTTACAGACGCATTTGGGAATCAGGTAAGCGTTCATGGTCAGAAATCGCATAGGATGTATGTCATTACTGACATTTATTTCTAGAACCGCAGGCGGTTGCTGGTAGATGGCGTGCAATGACGATGGCGCAGGCAAAACACGTGGAATCCACCACAACGAAAGATTTTGTAATAACGACACTGTCCGGCCTCCTCTGTTTATGTGGAAGTCCTGTGGCGAATGTAGACTCTCAAAAGACCAATCTCTGTCTTCAGCAAGTGGTGTCGACAATCATGGATATGTGGATGCAATTGAGAACCGCGATATTCGAAGGGGTGACGACCACTGAAATGAAAGTCTTCGTTGCCAAACCAAATGACATATATCAAGACGCTATTATGGATGACATCTATGCTGATACAGAAGACATCCAGCAGCCAGACTTACGGAAGGAGGCAGGGCACATCATGTGCGCAGTCGGGATGGGTCTGCAACGATCTGTTATCAGGCGGGACGGAGACGGGTCGATGTCAGTTCAAAAGGATATCACCTTGAAGGCCAAGGTCGCATTTCCCTCTGTACTCCTCGATATAGCTTAGAATGTTCACAGTAATAGACGAAGGACTTGAGTCGTGATCAGTTCACGTCTATCTGGCAGTCTACTAGGATTGAATTACTTATCATAGGCAATCATGTTTGACCCAGATTTGCGCATGGCATATTTAACCACTGTTTTCTGCGGTCGTTACGATTGCAAGAAATGCTTGCGAAATCAAAATCAAAATCCATCTTGGTTTCCAGAATCCATACATCGGGTTCCGATTTATTGGAAATGTCCAAAACTTGATACTGAGTTTCTCCAACCGTCGAAAGGCGGATCAATCTGCTAGGACCTGGTCCGTCCTTCTATTTTAGTATGCGAAAGCTTGACACTAAGGTGCCCGTAAGATGAGGCTGAATTCGCCAATACTGTTTGGGTGATAAACCAACACCTCCTGTAATGCATTAATTTGTTGGGTCCTCGATGTTCCATCCCATCCTCAGCGAACATAGAGTACGCAATGTAATTATGAGCGCTTGAGCCGAGCTATCCGGAATCAGCACTTCCCGAACTAATGAAGCACTTGTTTCAGAGTTTGACCTATGCATGAAATTATAACATACCTTGGAAGTTGGAACGAACCTACCAACAACTGTTGCCCAAGCCCACGTGCTCCGGCTGCTTGCGGAGCTCAAAATCTCTTACCAAAAGCAGGACTGTTTGCTTAGCCAAATAATCGGTTGCGTCCTATTGAAGCACGTGATCGCGTTAAATGTCAAATGAGATTTCATTGAGGAAAAACTACGTATAAATACAAGGAGTCAATACAAAATATAAAAGCAGATGTCAAGGCATAAAACCGCCAGGGCTACAGCCTACGAATTCCAACAAGTAAATAGCACCACCTCGAGTTTAGTGCAAAGGCAACCTTTCATGTATCTTTTTGTTCATAGTCGTAGATGACTTGAGCAGGGGTCCTGTGGTTTATTATCAGATAATAATGAATAATTAGAATGATGCTTCGGAAATGGGGAGGTTCTGCTCACCTTTTTTGCACGCCCTAAATGATAAATGAACACCAATTAGACAAATGTGGGATGATGATAACAAATACGAAGAAAACTCACATTTTCCTGCCAACAAACGTGGGCTTTGAGTTCCGTGAGACCGAGTGAGAGGACAACATCAAAGGTCATTTCGTAGTAGGTTGCTAAACCGACTTGAGGCTCGAGCGATGCGCACAACTTAGCAGTGTCTGCTTTAATGTAACAGAGGGTGGAATACATCGCTGTAGACCATATCAGTGGCTGAAAAGTTTTAGCACCGAAACTTTTAAAAAAAGCCCTTACATGGATCATCATCCAACCATTCTGGGTTCTTATCTTTTCCTCGATAGCACAGAATAGCGACGTCGAGGTTCACAAGCTTCAGTTTCTCAGGGACACGCCTGAAAAAAGTCTCCTTGAACTCCTGGGTCTCCGATACTCTGGTATCCTAGAGGATGGAAGTCAATCAGATCACCCTCAATATTCACAAAAGGTTGTAGTTGATCCCTGACCTTACGCAGGATAGTGCTGAAGTAACCGTCGATCACAAAATGGCCAGCGAGGGAAAGGGAAACATCCTTCTGTCGTCGCATGTGATCAGGAATCCAAGGAAAAAATTGTCGGGCCGATTTAACGCCGTATGTAAACTTGGAGACTCGGGCTGTAACACAGTGCCCAACGTAGAAAGCGATGGCGCCGTCTGGAACAGTCTTGTTGCTAAAAAAGAATATCAGAAGCGTCATTAGGAAATAAAAGGCGCTGCGTACAGATGTCTATCTGGACGACTGATATCGATTCCGTTGGCTGCAAAAGTAGACCTGAGTTTAGTGAACAACCAGTTGTTCGCAGCGAAACCTCCAACGAGGAAAATTGACTAGATCTCATCAGTTTTTTTTTATAAGTACTTGAAACGATGCGTCGTGGCTTACCGATATCTTGGTCGCTGACGCCGCACTTTGTTCATTGATAGCTTTCACGATACATTGGAAGGACGGTTCAAAGAACGAAGCGACGTCAGAACTAGAAAAGTCTATCAACACCTACATTGAGCCAAGAAAAGTCGAACGCACCCCAAAAGCCTAAGCTGGCCCGAACGGATCTTGAGACTAGCATCCGTATCGCGAGTTGTACCAAATCTGATGAACTGCGGTTCATCGGCATTCCGGAAGCTCAACTTCGTCGTCTTATCGAAACATTTCTCAATCAGAGGGATATCAGTTGCAAAACGAGATTTTTCAAGTAAACCTTTCCGAACAAAGCATAAGAAAAAAAAATGTTGGAAGATGAGTCGGAGAACATACCCGTCAAAAAATGACTTGCACGTTTGGTGACGAAGACAGATCCGTGTAAGTGACCTGTACGAAACAAGCAAATTTTTAAGTTTCAAGGTGTCAGTGAGATGCATGCCTTACATTGAGGTGCCGCTATCTCTTCAAAAGACTGAGTTGTAGCCAATATCTTCCGGTATGCGCTTATATCGATGGTACCTCCTCCAGCATCAACGATTAGAAGTCCATCGCCGCTCTGCATGAAATGTCTTCAATACTTTCTTCAGTCCAACAAGATAGAGAACCAAACCTCGACGGCATCATTGACAAGCCCATTCTGGACACAAAAATGCAAACTAGCTTCACCCTCCGTGACAAAGGAGAGACGGAGGTGGCCAACTTCGTCATCGGAAATCAAACCCGCCATGACGGCGGCGACACGCATCTGGCTTTGTTGTGCCCCCTCCCAACCGTTCGGATGGGTTAGGACGAATTCAGTGGAAGTTTCCAGACTTCGCCATAGAAGTTCGCCACTAGTATGTGTCTCCTCGATGTATGTACGGGCACACTGATGAAGATATCGCAGGAAATCAGCGAAAAGTTCAATAACGGTCTTTCCTCGAGGTAAAGGTGGGATTTGACGAGCCACATGTGCTGTTGATGGATTTTTGGGACTTAGATGGAGTTTGAACCTTCACTTTAAACTTTAGTACCGTTCTATGAATCAAAAGGTCATGGAGGGTAAAGTTCACCATTCAGCTTTGGTCCAGTCTCCATCCTCTGCATCCTCGTTAATCCCTTCACGAACAGCCTGGGCGCCAATAGCACAAACCTTTCCCTGTCGATCATAGTAGATGATGGTAGGGATTTTGCAATCGCCGCCCACTAGTTCTTGGTATGGAAACCTCATGGAAAACGATGTTAGTCACAAAGGAGTCTGAAATTTTGATTTCATTCGACAGATTTACCTCGTTACACCCTTGATTTCAGGGACTTCGCCAGGATCGAGAATGCTAGACGTCAGGGTAGATAAACGTTGTCAATTCTGATCGGCTCGAAGACTGACTGACCAGTAGGAGATCCCACTGAATGTAGTGCCTATGTCGAAGGCAAGAATAAGCTTGCGAGTTCTACCACTGTAGGCTGACATGAGCAAGAGATGGAAAAGCTTCTGGAAGATGCACATACACAAGCAGGCATGTACATCTACTTATAATGCCTAACATGCGTCGGCCACGTTGAGACAACGCAGTGTGGGAGGCAGACGATCGCAATGTGGCAGGCAGACGATCATTTGTCGCAACCAAACCTTCAAGTTATACCATACCTATGGGGACCCGTTTCTTCTACAGCGCAAAAAAGGCGCTCACAAAACGCCCTTCATCTTCTAAAGCTACTTCCAATCATCCTCTGCGAAACGACAAGTCTGGTGGCGTCCTAGAAGGCCAATATCACGAGACTTCAAAAAGGGAAGACACCGCCACCGTACGGAAAGGTGTCTCATCCCGAAGTGGAGAGGGTGACCTTCGGGAGAAAGACCTCATTCGCACCCAACCCCCCCAACCGACTCGCGAACCAACTCGGATGGAGACCACGCATCCAGAAAGCGTCCAGGGCCCTAGCTATCGTGATCGTCAGAATTCGATGCCCGATTTTAGAGTCTTGTCCAAGGAGAAGGAAGGCTTACAAAGCCAACTATCGGAAACGCAGGGCATCCTTGATACCGCGGTGAAAACCTCTAAAGCATACCTGAAGGAAATCACGCGGCTCAAGGGGGAGCTCCAAAGAGTTGACTCGCTCCTGATGTCCATGGTCGCAGAAGAGAAAGAAACGGGAAACAAAATTTGTGATCTCGAGGGGAAAATTCGAGTACAAGACGAAGACATTCGAAATCTGAAGCAGAGACTGCGCATCTCCGAGGAGCAACACTCCCAAACAACGAAACTGTTGGATGACAGAACAGCTGAGCTCAAGGGAGCCCAAGCCTTCTTGACGACAGCTGATCGATATTCCGGAGCCGATATCATCAAGATGGCAGAATCTTTGAATGCGGAGATATTTCAGGCATCAGCGCTGATGGCGGAAATGCTCGTGGACGCCCCCGTCATGGAGGATTCCGACCAAGAGAGGCAATCTATCCAGAAATACAAAGAGTTTCTGGATGAGAGCCGGAGACTGATAGGATCGCAGTTGTTTGACCACCTGATAATTAAATCGAGTGGAATTCGAGTCGATCCTTTTCCGCTTCAGTTGGCGTTCCAGGCATTGTTCACTTGGTGGTGTGTTTATGAAGCGAGTCATTTTTGCGAGGGGCCAGCTGGACAGAGTTTGAAACAGATATACAAACGTATATACGAATCTGGTAAACCTTTCATTAGAAGACATCCGGATACCCAGCTGACCCATCATGATCAGAGATCCAAGCCGTTGCAGGAAGATGGCGCGTCATGACTAGCGTGCATACGATGAATACAGACGCCACATCGCAGGCAGGATATGTCTGTCATGTTATTCTGTGCCTGATGTGTCTCTGTGGCTGGTTCAGGTCTGACATATCCCAGAGAGCCACGCTATCCGTCCAAGAAGCTGTATTGCGGGTCGAGAGAATGTGGAAGACATTGAAGGCAGCAATCATGCAAGAGGTTACTGCCGCCGAAATAACCATCGTTTACCCCGGCGCCGGGGTCGATTATAACGCGGCCAAAATGGATGACATGTACATGGATACGAGCAGCAACGCGACAATGAATCCGGACAATTGTGGACAACGGGTACTGTGTACGATCGGTGTGGGGTTGCAGAGAGAGGTGTCGAAACGATCCGAAAACGGAACGATGAAGATACATCGAGAGCTGATGTTGAAACCCAAAGTTGCGCTTGCCTCTGCACTGCTGGATACACAGGCAGATTTAGTGCTATCAGCAACGGATGGGAAAAACTAGCGAGCATCATGAGTCCCTTGATAAATCCTATGTATCGAGCTGGGTTCCCAAGAGTGTTATTTGTTACAACGGAAGCTGACTTGTTCCATACCACTTCAATCCGATATCGATGAGATGGATCATCCCTATCATGTCTGCCGAGGATGCATGGTGGCCATCACGGTGAATATTGAAAAGATTTACGAACGCTCTGGGTTATGCAGCTACCCAAATGTACACCTACCGGGACGCGTTGGGACAGAGATTTTCGAGTGCTGGACCTTGATGGCATGAAGCAGACCAGGCGGTTGAGTTTGAACAGGATCTAGACGCGTCAAAGTGCCGCCGCCTTGCATGAATTCCACCGTGCACATTCGCTTTCTTGATAATGTTACTTGTAATAGGTTTTATCTTAGTGCGCCGTGGCAGTAGGTTCGTTCCATAGCCCCTTCTGCTTGAGGCTACAAACAGAACCAAATATGGATGTTTATTGTGTAAATAAAGCCGTTTACAGCCATACTCCCGACAGGCCCAATTAAAAAAATTATTCACTCAAGCGGAGTCCATATTTCAATTGCTGACGGTCGGCCGACGGTACTATCAACCGGCAGAATGATAAAAAAACTCACAAGTTTGCCCAAAGACCACTTCCCAGCACTGATTCCTGTTATACGACAAATATCATCGCCACCTCCTTTATGTAAGGAAATATGAATTGCGATTTCTTTTATGACGTCTCATTGAGAATCACAAGTGGTACGGGATCATACAAATTGTGTGATCTGAAGCGGAATTTGAAATATTAGCTCCGCATCTATCTGTAAATTCTGATCGGGCCTATCGATATGAGTATAGCTGTAAGGCAGTTTTGATGTTTGTTCCACACCTTCGCGGTTCCCGGAGAGCTTGCTCCGAACCTACCATGGCCAGATGGTTGTTATTTCATGTTGGGAAAAAATCTCTCCGAAAAATGCGCCAAACAAACCTTATTAAGGAGCAAAGCAAAAGCAACAACAACAAACATCATGCGGCGCAACGATTGCGGTATACTATAGCTCAATCCGGCGGGATAAGAACCTCGTTCTCAATACTGAAAACTCGTCGGTACTCAGAGCGAGTAGTCAGGGTCGCGGCAAGAACTTTTCCGAGATTGAATAAGGGTATTGATAATCCATCTGGCAACCACCGTACGGGTGGGGGGGGGGGGGGGGGAGAGAGAGAGTGAGTTTAACGAAAGGAAAGAAAAAACATCTTTAGTGGCGGACGCACGAATGATGATGGATGAAAGTACGACGAAGGAGACGACGGAGGGGATAGCTAGGGCCAGAAAATCTTGTTGGGAGTGAGGAGGATTCGAAGGAAAGGGAAGGTTCTGGAGTGCTAGAGTGGATATGAAAACAGCGCTTACACCCATCTATTCATTAAAATAATTTAGTAAACGGTTAAACACTCCCATGTACCCTTTTTTGACAAACTTACTGGACCTTCGGGAAGCTAAGGGGTCAATCAACCATGATTCAGTGTCGACGACGGCACGTACCGAAGTGACCAGAGAAAAGAGCCTGGCGCCACGAAGCTATCTCTGGAATCCATTTATACAATATCAGGAGAGCCGGTATACGACGTAAACACATAATCCCGCATGCCAAAACAGTCAACCGCCATGGGTCGATACCAAGGTCGGGTAAGGTAAATGCATTGAATGGGATCCATGCCCCGATATAAATGAAGCACGCGCAATTGAGAAGGAGATCAATGGCAGGGGCAAACAGTTCCCCTTCTGTGTTTTCGGCGAATTCGCCATCCCAAGAAACCGCGCAGCCTGAACCAAGACGCTAGGAGCAATCTTCTGCATGAAACTAGGACGTAAAACGAACCTGCAGCAAACGCAGCTAGTAAATCATCCCCCCCAATGGTGCTGACAACCCCGGTGACAAATATGGCAAGCGCTAGATAGTGTGCAACATATGATTCTCGATTGATGAAACCACGTTTATGAGAAAATTTGAGCAGGTGGGAGAAGGTTAAGCCTGATAGACATCAGTACTAAATTAGCTATACCGCTAAAGCTTGAGAACGGACCAAGGATTGCACCCGTTATTGTACCGAAGACTACTTCATCTGTCATTGGCACTTGTCAAAATTCAAAATTCAGGGTTTAAGGGTGGACAGATAACGCACATAAACACCCAACCAAAATCCAGTGAGTGATATCAACTCCACGCGGTGAGTCAAGGGTCAGGTACAGGCTTAGAGTTAAAAAGGGATAGGCAAGACCGTCGTTTGCGGCTGATTCAGCAGAAAGGATGTGTCGTAGCTCTTCTGGGACATAACGTATGGCAAATTTACCGCCTTTTTGGAATATATCAGTAGGGAACACACGAATAAATATGGGGAACTTGCCAACGATAGTGGAGCAAATGATGGGATCCGTAGGAGTCAGACAGGCAGAAATAACCAAGCATGATATAAAATCTAGTCGAGGAAACAAGAGACGGAGGAGGCCTAGAAGAGCAATGAAGGTTTAAATGCTGCGTGGACAGAGAAACAGAGAACACACACCAGCGACGATAACCCAACCAATAGCCATTGTGGGGATTACCATGGCGGAAAGACTTTTGGCATGTTTCGCCATATAAGTTTTAGGAAGCTCTACACCGATAGCGAACAAACCAGTCGCGAGGACTATGCGCATGACTTCGAGGGTGATTTCATTTGATTTACCAGTGGATGCCCATGATCGCGGATCGAATACACCTGCAAAGTAGGGGCCCATGAAGATTCCAAATGCAGTGCCTAATACCACTTCCGAGTTAACATATACCTAGAAGAGATGAGAAGTTGGACGAAACCCCCAGAGATTTGTAGGAAACCTTTTCCCTGGAGATGAGGGAGACTAGGGAGAACTATAAACCTATAAGTTAGAAGGGATATCGTTTGGGAGGGAAGACAAGGTTTAAACGAACGATAACGACAAAACCTCCTAAACAGATGTAGGCAAGGCCGGGTCCTGTAACCTAGTATGGCGCAAAAAATATGAAGGAGAATTGAAGAGGGATGTGAGACGTACTTCCACTAGCTGCATTGTAATAGCCTGAGATGAAAGGCAAAGTTACATACTAGTATGGCTTGAGGGCGAGCTAATTCTTATAAGCTGTTTATGGTGCGGTGCGGGTTTGGTGCGGCACACCTGAACCGGAGCACATCGCGATCGTAGAGGGACAACAAACTTTATATCGCTTGTTAATTATAAGCACGTACCGGTGAATGTGAATGTATACACAGCACAGTCCAGATCCTGCCAGACACTGTGTCCCAGGGACTATCCCGGTACTTATGTATCATCGTCCCTGGACCTCATACTCATTGGGACGCTCCGACGGGCTATTCTCAGAGCGTCTTTCGAACATGTCACCTAGAAGGCAGACGGATTTTCGTCATGATGAAGTGTTTAGTGTGTTACGGCGGTTAATTATAACCGTTAGCGTGACCCCATATGGCAGTCGCTTGAATAGCTACAACATGGACAGAAACAGGTGAAACAGCATGCCCTTTCATCAGAAGACATACGGATACCCAGCTGAGGCATCATGATCAGAGATCCAAGTCGTTGCAAGAAGATGGCGCGTCATGACTATGACTAGCGTTGCACACGATGAATTTAGACACCGCATCGTATGTGTGTCATGTTATTTTGTGCCTGATGCGTAGCTACAGCTGGTTCAGGTCTGACATATTGCAAAGAGCCACGCTATCCGTCCAAGCCGCCGAAATAACCGTCGTTTATCCCGGGGCGACTATAACGCAGCCAAAAATGGATGACATGTACAAGGATACAAGCAGCAATGCGACGACAACTGTGGACAACTGGTACTGTGTACAATCAGAGTAGGGGTTGCAGAGAAAGGTGTCGAAAGGATCCAAAAACGGAACGATGAAACTCGTGTCTGTCGAAGGAGTCAATAATGGCCATCGTGAACAGAAATTTTCGAGTGCTGGACCTTGATGGTATGAGGCTTGGCAGCGACGGTTGGGTTTGAACAGGAAATAAAACATGTTCACTTGTCTGCCGCCATCTCCACCATACACATTCGCTATGAAAATCGGCCTTTAGTACACCGAGATGCGTTGTTGTTATTTGTTACATAACTTCCGTTCACATGTTTTGACGCACACATCCACCACCGTCCGATGGGCTTTACCTCCAAGTATGTACGTCTAGGACTTTTTGATGAAACTTGACACACAAGCCATTCATAAGAAACAAAAAAATGCAAATAGATCTCGTATCATCATCACAACTAGACGACGACACCCAAGTTCAAATCTCTCCATCTCTCTCTCTTGCACCACACGTCGCTATACCACCACCACTCGTCCAATAGTTCATATTCCCGCTGGATCTTGTATATATGCATTTGGTGCTCCATCTCATACCAGA
>Ga0193743_1000860_pt1 | contig 23632 bp, 15 predicted proteins | sample L2c2metaG_FD_143038 | JGI IMG/M metagenome (GOLD analysis project Ga0193743, IMG submission 143038) | Soil microbial communities from a riparian zone of the East river system, Colorado, United States - L2c2 | ecosystem: Environmental > Terrestrial > Soil > Riparian zone | place: USA: East River... | reverse complement strand
GTCCGCATTGATCGGCTGGTTCGATTGTGCCTCTTCGGTTCGTCTGCGCGACCCAGTAATCATCGTGAACGCTTTGGGGCGCCGACGGCCCATTGTCGGCAAAACGAGCTTGACTAAAGAGCATTCGAATTGTTCATAACACTCACAAGCAGCCGGATCACCGACCCGGATTATCAAGCTTTTCATGCGACCCTCGCATGCGATTGGTCAGTAGAACTGATTACAGCTTGAGAATATGTAGCATTTTTGACAGATCCGTTAGTAACAGCGATAAGTAGCTTAGGCCCACTTATGCAGGGCTAGGTAGTGCTTGCTGCCACTGAAATCGGTGGGCACCCGCCTTTTCGATCTCTACGCCAAATACATAGGCCGTCCCAACATGTTGGAGCGTAAGATGAGCATGTTGCCGTCTGGTAGAGCTCACGTTCGGTTCGAGAATGTAGTTGTGCTTTGACATATTCACCAACCGCCCTGAGTACAACACTCCCGGGGTTGGCCTTGACGATGAGGTGGTCTGTACTTGCGGTCTGTCCGACTCCTACTCCGATGTTGATCTCCCACTTGGGCGAAGTATTCAGGTCGGTGACAACGAAGATTTGTTGTTGTTGGTAATGCAATGCGTCGAACGCGCCGAGGCGTCCATAGTCGGCATAGTATTCGATCCCGCCGCTCACTACGCGCGTGAAGTCATAACTCACCTTGGCACCCGGAGAAAAGCCCAGCCCTTGCTTCACATCGGGTGCAAGGTGCGTTCCAGTGCCGGATTGACTGCGAAATACCACCGGCCCACGGTCTTATCGATGATGGGCCTTATCTCCCACGTCCAGGTGTCCGGAGAGTAGATGGCGCGCTATACGGGCAATCAGAGCAGCCACCGTAATGATGCTTCGATCGCGGGGCGAAGCTCAGGGCGCTTCCAAAGCCCGTCGAGCAGTGGACCTTTTGTGTAATGCTCCAGAGCGGGTGAGACTGCGCGAACATCCTCGTATGTCAACAGAACCGGGAATGCAGCGCTTTTTTTCGAATCCATCATTCTTTACCGGAAGCAGTTTCAAGCCGACATGGAAGAAGAGATGCGTCTGCATTTGGAGCTGCGAGAGCGGGAGCAGACAGAGGCAGGTGTACTTTCGTCCGAGTCACGGCGCACGGCGTTTCGCAGATTTGGAGTATCTTGCGTGGTCAACAGTTCATGGGCTGACACTTCTGGCGCTCGAAGGACCCTTGCAATGCACCCGGTCCGGATAATCCGATGTTCTTCTCATTGCGAGCGTATATAAGGTGCTTCGGATTGTAGTCCGAGATGCGGGTGCTACCGAGAATGGTCGCCCCTGCCTCAAGATAGAGCGTTACGTTGCTCTTTAGGACAACCGTTCCACACAGATAGTTTCCGGGAGAGATGTAGACCATTCCGCCGCCAGCATCGTGGCAATCTCTGATTGCTGCGTTGATCGCAGCTGAATCGAGAGTCTTGCCATCGCCGGTTGCTCCCATTTGTCGGGGATCAAGAATCGGCAGATACGGAGCTCTTGCAGGGCTAGATTCAGTGGCGAACACTGCAGGTTCCACTCAGGCGACGGCAGCCAACCTTGTTAGGGATGTCATAACCTGTCTACGATTCATAAGTCTCCTAGGATCTGTTTCTGGACGTCGAAAGCGGAAGATATTCCACTTCTGTTCGTCGAGGCGGCTTTCAATGGCGCGTTGCGGTAGCGTTTGTAGAGGCCGCGCGTGGGGCTGTCGTAGCAGCAGCTTTCTCTGTATCGAAGCACGGCACGCAACCATCGCTCCCTACCGTCAAGATGTGGAAGAGTATCTTCGAGCCGAACATCAAATCTCCCGGCGCCCAGATACCTGCGCAGCTCCGATCACTTCGAGAGCATCCGCTCCATATAGAAATGGAAAAACCGATCGGGGTTTGATTCCAAACAGACCTGAACATTTGGCTTTCCCTCTGTGGGCCGCGTGAATCCTTCGTTGTCCACGGTGATGTGCATCGGGGTCGTCGGACAAAGTCTGGAATCAATAGTGTAAGCGACGGCCATCGGATCATAAAGAGTCGGCGTCAGGCGGCCCCACAGTTGATACAGAATCAGAAGTTGATCTGTGAGCTTCGTATCCCGTCGGAATAAGAGCTCTCGCTTCACCTCATCGAACTTCATCTGTGTAGCGTCAGTAGGCATCATGTAGAGCTGTACACCTACATTAAAGAGTTTCTGCGCCTCAGGTATCGCCTGCAGTATGTTCCATTCGGCGTTAGGGCCTTTAGGCTTCTCATATCCAAGATCGCCCTGCCCTTTGTAGATCGAGCCTCCCATGATGACAACGCGCTTCACCAGCCGGAACGTATCGGGATCTCGATCGATCATGGCTGCCACGTTATACATGGGGCCGATCGCAATCAACGTTACCTCGTGCGGATGCTTTCGAATTAGATCCAAGGTGCTCGCGATTGCGTCCGGCGAAGGCCGCCGAATTCCATCTCTTTCCCCATAGCGCCTCTGGGTGAAGTGGCTCTCCGGCATCTGGCTCACTACGCCCGTGGCCACCGGAATATCAGAGCGTCCAATTTCATCGAGAAAGCGTTGCAGCATGGCGGTGCGGATCGAAACAATACCAAAGTCGCTATTGATCTGAAGAATGTTGAGCTCCGGACTCTTCAGCGCAAGTGCGAGCGCAAATGCGTCGTCGATATCGTCTCCCACATCGGTGTCGATAATAACGTCCTCGACTCCTTGATGCGTCACAGCTGCCGTTCCTACTTCCTGCGCTTCCAGCTTGCATGCCAAAGCCCACATTCCTATAGCCGCCAGCAAAACCAGATTAAAACGGAACATATTCATGCTTCACCTCATCTCATAAAAAGACAGACGGCCACCACCATACGGGAGACAGCCGTTCAAGCATTTCGGTAAAAATTAAAAGAATAACTTTGCTCCGAGCTCCATAGTCCGACTCGCACCAGATTGCGAAGTCACTATTCCAACATTCGCATTCGTAATGGTTGCGTTTGGAGCACCGAGGTTGGGATGGTTAAAAGCATTGAAAGCATCAGCACGCAACTGAAGATTCACCCTCTCGAACTCCGTAGTCTTGGAAAGACTCATATCCCAGTTCTGATAGCCGGGTCCGCGCAGCAGGTTATATGCCGAGTTCCCGTAGGTAAAGTTTGCCGGAGCGCGGAATGCCGCTGTGTTGAACCACTGCGTTTTGGTCTTATTTGATGGATAGAGAGGTACACCGGGCACGCGATCTGCGCGGCTGTTCGCCGATCCTTGCACACTGGTAACAGAGTTGACCGAGAACGGCTGACCGGTTTGGAAGGCCGAGATCCCGGAGAGCTGCCAGCCGCCAACGCTTGCATTCACAGGTGCGCGTACAGTCCCAAGGAAGCGGCGCCCCTTACCCACAGGCAGTGGCAAGGAATAGCTCACTTGAAGTACCTCCGGCGTAATGCCGCCGATGTTGCCGTAACTGTCATTCACGTTTGCCGGATTTTGAAAGGTTTCCGTGCCGAGCACATGGGTGAACTGATACTCCGCATTCAATGTCACACCCGAGGTGTACTGCTTGTGAAGCCCGACCTGAAGCGAGTTCATGTTGGTCGAGAAGATGGGCGCCATGGCTAGGCTGATTGTCGAGAATGGCTGAACAGGACGACGCGGCTGCACCGGCCCAGCGGACAGCGAAGGAAGGTTGATGTCTGGCAACACATTGCTCGCGCCATAGTTGTTCTGCTTCAGCGTGTGCTGGCCCACATAGCTCATGCGGAGCGCAAAGCCCCCGCCTAGATCTTGCTCAGTAGTTAAATTATAGGCTTCGGTGTAAGGATTTACTGTGCTGTGCTGCGCATAGACAGACGGGTTTGAATTGAAAGCTCCCGTCGATGCAAACGGCGCATCCATCGTAATACTTGAGTGCCTGCCGGCTGCGAGAACGTCTGGACGCCGGCGAAAGGCACGTTGGCGAAGGCGTTCCCGATATATGCACTTGGGATGAAGTTATAAAAAATACCGAACGCCCCTCGCAGTACCGTGCGAGGCGTGGCCTGGTAAGCAAAGCCAAGTCGCGGTGAGCTGTTGTTCTTGTCCTGTCCGAGATACTGGAATACATCGTTCGGCAGTCCCACCTGCGATGAAAGACTGATAGGTAGGCTGAGATACTGCGGGATCGCGGGGATTCTGTCGATCGTAGATGGATACTTCGTTCCAAAGACAACGACTCTCTGAAGGGACGGAATATACAGCGAAGCGTTCCCGTATGGACTGGATGCAAACCACTGTAGATCATAACGCAGACCCGCATTGATGGTCAGTCGCGGAGTCGCCTTCCAATCGTCCTGAATAAATGCAGCGGATTGATAGGAAATATTCCGCTGCACAAATGCGGCAGGGACAGGATTTTGGACGCTAGCCGGATAGCCAAGCAGAAAGTCCGCATATCCCACACCAGAGTACTGTCCGGTAAATGAATAGGATCCACGTTGTGGCGACTGAGCATTAACCTGCCAAAAATTGTCGTAGAGGAATGACGCGCCAGCCTTGATCAGATGGCGAGCAGTCGACTTGGTGATAGTCGACTGCAGTTGATAGGTTTGGTCTAGATTTTTCGAGCCCGCCTCCGCGACGCCCCGTAATGTTCTTGATCGAGATATTCGGAGCACCTTCAATCAACTGTGGTGCAAGTCCAGGAATGATCGACTCAAACGGTACGTTGTAGTTTTGTGGCGTACGGAAGATAGTGAGGTGAAGATAAGAGGCCGTCGTATCCAGCAAAAGGCTAGGAGAGAAGATGTGCGTCCAGCCAATAATGCTATTCACATTGTGCTCACCGATTCCTGCCATGCCGCCGGCCTTGCTGCTCGCACCGGGTGAAGGATTCGGACCATAGAAAGCCGCCATCATTGTTCCACGCAGTTGATCACTCTGATTAATTTGATGATCCATGCGGACCGAATAACGGGTCGCATCGCTCTCATATGGAACCAACTCGTATGTGTTCGTACTAATGCCAATGGTGGTGGGCAATGGAAACAGTATTTGCTGCAGCTTCACATCGACAGCACTGAGCCGCGAATTTGGAATCGTATTGTTTGCAAAGGGCAGGCCTGTAAGCGGATCCACAACAGTGCCAACCTCGCTGAAGTTTCCAGATCGCTCCAGAGACGTGGGCTGTTGGCTATTGACGTTTGCTGCCTGACGCAGACGATACGCTTCGTAATTGAAGAAGAAGAACGACCGATTGCGGCCGTCGTAAAGCTTCGGGATATAGACTGGTCCGGAGAGATTGCCACCGAATTCATTGCGAGTATACTTCGGCTTAGGAAGCGCGCCGGCGAAGTAGTTCTTTGCGGAGGTCGCTGCCACGCGATTGAACTCAAGCAGCATGCCATGCAGCGAATTCGTTCCGCCCATTGTAACAACCGTTATCTGCGTGGGCTGTGCAAACTCGGCAGGCACACCCGAGCTGATAACACGAAACTCCGCCAGACCATCCAACGGCGGGACCTCTCCTTCGCCACGCTGAATTCCGCTGTTGGTGTTGACTGCTCCATCGAGTGTGAAACCGACTCCACCATACGAATTTCGCGAACCAGTTCCAACCGAGGGCGTCACACCGTATACGGGAATCTGGTCCTGCGATCCAGCACCCTGCACTCCCGGAGCAAGAGCTATGAGACCGATGATACTTAACCTGCCATTGAGAGGCGTATTGACGATGGTTGCAGCATCTACCAGAGAACCCACGGAGGAATCCTGAGTCTGAATGATCGGAGCGCCGGCCGTTACCGGAAACAGGTTTTTCATTCCTAGCCTCCTTTCGTTACTTAAAGATTTCGTTCTTGCAGAAGTTTCGGGCGATAAATGAAAGCTTTCAAGTTCGCGCCGCAAAACTAGATATTAGTAATGTTCATTGTCAATCCAACCCGAAGGCGACATTTACAGACACACTCAAAGACTCTTCATCTCTGAGCAATAAATAGATATGGTCTTCTAGAGCCTGTTATTCACTAGCCGCAATACTATCCGCCTAGTTGACCTCTTAGTATGTACTGGTCCTAATAGATCAGGGTTATGTCATCGATCAACGCGGCTCCTATCTGGGAAGTACTGGAGTCTTTTGTGCCGATGACATCCAACCGTTGAATTGGGATACCAACCAGACCGGTAACTTGTACCCACGCTCCGGTTGTTGTACCGGCAGCATGATTGGGGATACTCGTATAGGGCACGGTTATCGTTACGACAGGTGTCGCGTCACTGATATTGGTATAGCCATTCAGCAGCACGTCTTGTTTCCACCAATCCCAATTGGTCACATAAATTGAAGGGATCGTGAGCGGCTTACTGAAATTCAACGAGCCAGTATTGCTAGTTCCACTACCACGATTCGGGGTACCAAGGTCAATCGACGGCGCACTCGCATTACCTCCTTGGGTATGATCCTGATACCCGTCCCAGGTGTTCGCCCCATTCCGGAGCATATTATTCCAGGCAATACTCAGTCCAGTTACAGGTTGATATGTTGAGGGTATGGCGCTGTATTCACTCGCTTGAAGATCGGAGAATGTAATCAGCGCACTCGCGAGGCCGCTTCCGGCATACGCACCGATACTGGGTGGTGTGGTCAACGCGTTTTGATAGTAGTCGACTGCGCCATTGTCAGCGACGGCAACCCCCGTCCCTAGCGCCGCAGAACCCACTTGCAACTGATACGCATACGGACATGGTTGCGGTCCCGCTCCGGAGTTCGGCGTCCAGTTGCATGTTCCCCCGTTTCCAGGACTGGCGAACAGTGGATCACCCCAGGTTGCCGCTGTTTCAAGCCCTGAGTTCTGCCACGACGATATGCTGTTGTAGCTATTGCTTCCCCACAGCCAAGTGGGACTGGCACTCGAATAGTAGAGATTGTTCGACAACGCCATGCCAGTCTGCCCATACGGATTGTTGACCAGGTTGGCTCCGCCGCTCGGGCTATTGATATCGCAGATGTTGTCCGCGATCAACGACCCACTCGCCCAAGTCCCTGCCGCATATCCAAAGTAGAAGCAGGCCGGAACGGCGTTTCCACGTTCCGCAAGATTGTTGAAAAACGTATTTCCGTAGATATAGGCGGGATTCGGCGGCGCATTGGGCGCCACAACGAAGGCCGCACCTCCAGTTGCTTCCAAATCGTCGTTTTCTGAAATGTTGTAGCGATAGGTGTTAGGACCCCAGGTGGTTCCACTCGGATTGCCGTTATACCCAAGATAGCCTGCACCTGCATTGTGGTGTGTGTAGTTGTATTCGACTGTTGAGTTGGTTGTTCCACCGTCGAGATCGATTCCGTCCCAGTCGCATCCAGCCGTATAGGCCGGGGCAGGTTGAACATCATGCACTTCATTGAATGCAACGGTTATCTTGTTAGCATTGTATGCTTCGATGCCGGATACTCCGCCGCAGGAGGTGACATTTGCGCCAATGTCATGAATAAGGTTGCGCTGGATAGTGGCCGTGTTCCATCCGCCGGCCAAGATGCCAGCGCCGTTGGCGGCGGCGAGCATGCCCAGGTTGTAGATGACATTTCCCTGCACGAGAACATTACTTATGTTCTGGCCATAACCATACCCACCCACACCCATACCGTCAGGGGATGTAGGCGTAGCCCCATGCAGACTATTGTTGAGTACTTGAATGTTATTGAGCGGTCCCTTGTTGCCATTCAAGGCGTAACCAAGGATCCAGATCTCTCCTCCGTTAGGGCTGCCGCTCACCGCTCCGAACCCGGTGATTTCAGAGTTCTTCACGATCATCGTTTGTGTCGCCCAAGACGTGGATTGATTCTGCAACAGCACGCCGTATATCGTGCTGCTCCCGTTGACGAGCTTGAGACCGTCAATGGTGAAACCGTTTACGCTGTCTCCCGTTATCGCCGCACTTGTGCCCGTGCAATTGGATGAAATAGTAGCGATTCCACCGTAAGAATTAACAATGAAGGGATTCGCCGCGCTCGAAGATGGTACGTTTTTCGCATTGAAGACCAGGCAGCCAGTAAAGGTTGCTCCCCCTTGAAACGACACAATAGCGCCTTGCGAAAAGGTGAAGCTGTTGACCTTACTGATGGTCTGCCAAGGCAAGGACAGGGTTCCAGGATTGCTGTCACTGCCCGTTGGAGACACATAGTATTGCGGTTGCTGAGGCGTTGTGGCCGAAGCTTCATTGGAGGGTGAAGATGCGCCTGCTCCGTTAACCGCTTCGACCAGATAATAGTATGTTGTCCCGAAGGTCAAACCACCATCTGTAAAGGCTGCATCCGCAATCCCCACGGCAACCAGGTTCGTCGCTGAAGGAGTGAAGCCTCCGGTATTACTCCTATAGATGTTGTAACTCCACGCAGTTGGCGATGCGGTCCAGCTTAAGTTGATGTGATCGACGGAAGTCGCAGTGGCGGTCAGAGCTGTAGGAGCGGGCGGTGGTGTTGTCGTACCCCCCTGACCGCCACCAGTTCCGGAATAGGCTCCAATACTGGGAGGGCTTGTGAGTGGGCTTTGAAAGTAGTCCACGCCTCCGTTGTTTGCAACTGAAACGCCTGCTCCTAGCGCAGGCGAACTCACCTGCAGTTGATACGCCTGCGGGCACGGCTGAGGACCATTGCCCGCCGATGGCGTCCATGTGCAGGTTCCTCCGTTTCCGCCAGTGCTAAACAGTGGATCGCTAAAGACTGGATTCGTTTCCTTGGCAGCGTTCGTCCACGCCGATATTCCTGAATACGACGTGCCGCCCCAACGCCAGACCGGGTAGTTGCCGGTCGTATAGTACAGGTTGTTCGACAGGGTCATTCCCGTCTCACCGTTCGGGTTATAGATAAAGTTCCCATTCCGGCCGTATCTATCGAAGTCGTTCATGACGCAGATATTGTCGGCAACAAGCGATCCGCTCGCCCATGTCCCGCCCGAGAAGCCGTAGTAGAAACAAGCGCTCGATGTGGTCAACGTCGTCTGCGTCGTCACATTGTCGAAGAACGTGTTGCCGTAGATCGAGATGGCATTCGGGGGATTGCCCGGTCCGATATTAAACAGCCCTCCTTGCGCCTTCGCCCAGTCATCGTTCTCCGAGATGTTGTAGCGATACGTGTTCGGGCCCCAGGTGTATCCGGTGGGGCTTGAGTCGTACGCCAGCAGACCGGAGCCCGCGTTGTGATGCGTGTAGTTATATTCCGCGACCGAGTTTGTCGTGCCACCATCGAGATCGATGGCATCAAAATCGCACCCCTTCGTATAGCTCGGCGAAGGCTGGACGTTATAGACCTCGTTGAACCGGACTGTGATCTTATTGGACGTATAGGTTTCGATACCTGAGGCCCCGCCGCAGGAGGTCACATTCGCCCCAATATCGTGAACGACATTGTATTGAATCGTGGCCTGGCTCCATCCGTTCGCGAGAATACCCGCGCCAGGCGTGGTCGCGGGCATTCCCAAGTTAAAAATCGTATTTCCCTGCACAAGAACGTTCGTTATGTTTTCGCCATAACCCCATCCGCCAACGCCGTCGCCGTCACCCGAGATAACGCTGGCTCCGTGCAAGGTATTGTTTAAGATTTGGACATTATTGAGAGGCCCATTGTTACCGTTCGCTGCGTAGCCGATGATCCAGATTTCGCCGCCATTGCTGACAGTACCTACTGGCGCAAAGCCAGTGATCTCCGAATTTTTCACCACTATATTCTGCGTCGGCGAGTGCGAAGTCTGATTTTCCAGCAATACGCCGTAGATTGTCGATCCACCATTCACAATTCGCAGGCCGTCGATCGTGAACCCGTGAACGTTGTCTCCCGTGATCGCCGCCGCGCTCGTCCCGCTGCAATTAGAGGAGATCGTCGCGGGTCCAGTTCCGTAAGAGTTGACGGTGAAGGGGGTAGAGCTCGAAGAAGACGGAACATTCGTCATGTTGAAGACCAGGCAGCCCGTAAATGTCTGCCCGCCCTCAAACGACACCGCGCTGCCCTGCGGGAAGGTGAAATTATTGACCTTTGCAATCGTCTGCCAGGGATAGGCGGCCGACGTTCCTACGTTATTGTCATTCCCATTCGGCGATACGTAATAATGCTGTGCTTCCAACGTCGAGGCAAGGCTCAGAATGCTGACCACCACCATGCAAATCTGCCATAGGCGACTCATCGCCTTCGAACTCCGTTGTCTCCTCCCGAGAAGGAGTGCAGTCGCGCGCAGCCGCGCGGCAAATGGATTGCTCACACACTTCATACAAAGCCTCCAGAGTTCTTCCAATCTTCCAAACTGAAAAGTCATAGAAAACCTCATAGTTAGTTGAAAGTTTTCAATTTTTTACCCACGCGAATCTACATACCTTGCCTGCCATCAGAACTGTAGGCGCGCCACAATTTGCCCATTGCGGGGCGGATAGTTACTGCCCGCGCTGCTGATGTTGTCCCCGATATAACCAAAGCCATTAGTAATGGATCCATTGGAGCCATACTGTGTGGCTTGGAGGAAGTTTGATGTATTGCTTAGGCTTGGGTAGGCCCAACGATTGAAGACATTGAAGAAGTCTGCTCGAACCTCGAAAACCAATCCCTCCTTGATATCGATCGACTTGCCGATTCCCATCTGCTCGTTCGGATATCGAGGATTACGGTAGTTGGAGTACCTCGGTTTTGAGGTTCCATACGTACCCGGTGTAGGTTGAGACCATGCAGCAGGATTCAAAATCAAGCTGGTTTTAGGATTGAAATCATGCTTATTGAGGTCGTGCAGAAATAAGGGTTGTCCAGAAACGCGATTGGCAAAGTTGTTGGCCGCAAAGGTAACGGATGTCAACCCGTCCTGAGCACCAGGTACTGTAATAAGACTTCCACTCTGATAGCGGAGCGTTCCGTCGGTCGTCCATCCTTTTAACAGACGCTTTTTCCAACCCGACGTGGCCAGCCCAAATGTCGGGGCCTCGTAACGATAACTAAGCGAAAAAATCTGCGGCGTATCTACACTAAGATAGGTTTTCTGACTCGCACGCGGCCGACTGGCATCCGCAACCGGGACGGACGTTCCATACACGTTATCGGTTGTGCCCAAATCCTTAGACCAAGTGTAGGCTCCAATAAACCAAAGGCCACGCGAGAGCCGTTTCGTCATCTTGATCTGAAGCGAGTCATACCAATAGTTGCCTAGCATGGTACCGCTTACACCAACACTGCTAAATTGGGGATATGGCCTCAGTGTTTGTGCGAGGGAGGCAGTGGAAGGATATCCAGCATACGGTACTGTAAAGCCCCTTGCTTTCACCGCCGGATCGGACATCGTCTTTTTCAACAAAGCTAGATCGGTTGAGTTCGTCAGACTGAGGCCGTAGCTACTGAGACGCTGCTCGGTGAGTTTATTGGGATTGACCAATCCATCGGCTTGGAACCACGAGCCGCGCACGCCGATATAGGATATTTCGAAGGATAGATCGGGCATCAGAGTCCGCTGAAAACCGACATTCATTTGTACAGTTCTGGGCGGTTTACCGTTCGTCGGATAAATCCAACTCGGTAGGGTGTTGAGTTGGCCGGTATTGGGGCGGATTCCCGGATTGAAATTGGTGCCGTAGAGCTCATCATTCGTATACGAGATGCCATTGGAGAACTGTGCTGCGGATAAACCAAAGCCGGGAGCTGTGTAGCTCTTTGTGTTCCACCCAAATCCCAAGCTGTTTCCTGATCCAACGTAGTTGAAGGACGGTTGCTGGCCATAAAAGATGCCGGCGCCGGCATGGAATACACTCTTTGCGTCGACCTGATAGGTGATTCCCACACGTGGCCCGAATGCATACGGATAATAGTGTTCGAAACTGCAGTTACAACGCCCGCTCCCATACCCTTCATACTCTGCGCCTCCGAGAAGGTTTCCTGCAGATGGATTCGCAATATTGGGGCTGAAACGCGTTGTTCGATACTTCGATTCATGTTGCCTTGGTTGCATGTCATAGCGGAGTCCATACGTAAGCGTCAACTTTCTGGTCATCTTCCATGTGTCCTGGGCATAGATGCCACCGGCGCTCCGTATCCACCAGGGGTTCGCCACGCTTCCAATGGACTCAGAGTTCACATTGCCCAGCAGAAAACTGGCGAAGCCATTTCCGACAGAACCGCCATTGAGATTCTGTCCATTGGTGGAGGGCAGCCCCGTTTGCTGTGCATCGAAGGAATAACTGCCAAGCGCCTGAGTAGAGACCTGATTAAGGAAGCTCTCGTGGCGCCATTCGCCTCCAAACTTGAAATTGTGTGCGCCACGGAGCCATGAGACTGAAGCAACCGCCGTCGGCTTGTTGAGCACATAGAGCTGATAGTTGGAAGGTCCAAGACCTAAGGATTGCCCATTGATCAATAAGCCTGAGATAACGGGAAACCCTCCTACTAGGGCACTGCCTAAGCCAAGCTGCGTCTTCTGGTCAAACGTGGTGTTCGGTGTTGTATCGGGATTGTAGTAACGCTGAAATCCAATACCTGCATGCACGACGACGGTGGGAGTGACGACGTCATCCATGTTGATACGGACTGTATGGCTCCGAATAATTTGGTACCGGCGAGCTGAAATTGGATCGGGAAGGCCGTCGCCGCCATTGTCTTTGTCCGTTGCCTGCATCGAGTAATAACCCGACAGATGGATACTGTGGGTCAGATTGTGATCGATCTTGATGCTCGGAATCCACTGATACTTGTTGGCCGGAAAGACAATCGGGTAATTATTCGTGGGATTGCCGTTGGTAGGGTTTGGGATGAGCGACAGAACCTTCGCAGCAGCTGGGTCGAAGCGGCTTGGATTGATATAGTTGTTCGGAAAAGGGTCGCGGACCGTCTGGCCATTCACCGTTCTGGTAGTGGCTGGATCGTAGATGGCTCCATTCATGATGGGACGTCCAAGAGGATCCGTACCGATCTGCTTTCCGGTCAGAAGATAGCTCAGGTCTCCGTTACGGTATGCGGTAGTCGGGACGGTCTTGAACCCGCTGCTCGTATTGGCTCGATCCCGATACATTTCGTAGTTGAAGAAGAAGAATGTTCGTTCATGGCCGTCATAAAGTCTGGGAATCCACACCGGGCCGCCGAAGCTTCCTCCAAAGTCGTTCTTCCTGTTTTTGGGCCTCACCTGGTGTCCATGACCATTGTTCGTGAAAGGTTGGCTCGCATTGAAGGCCTCATTAACGAAATATTCGTAGAGCGATCCGTGAAATGTATTCGCTCCTGACTTCGTCGTATAGTTGAAGATCCCGCCTGTAGTTTGACCGAATTCCGGCGGAAAATTATCCGCCTGCATCGTGAACTCCTGCAGGGCTTCCACGGAAGGCTGTACCTCGTCGGATGCTTGTGCGAACAACCCATTGCCCGTATCTTGGCCGTCCAGAATGATGCGATAAGTAGCTCCGGGAGCGCCATCTATATGGATATCGTTCCAAGTGCCTACTGTGGTGCCAGGTGCAATGAGTGCGAAGGAGAGTGGATTTCGAATCGCTCCGACACCTGCCATATTGAGTGGAAGTGAATTCATGTCTTTAGATGTAATCGTGAGGTTGTTCTCGGCGTTCTCTGTCTTCAACAGCGGTGCATCCCCTGTTACGGTGACCGTATCGCTTGTCGATCCAATTTTGAGAACCACATCGAGGCGTACTGTCAGATTTACAGAGACGGTGATGCCACTGCGGACCAAGGTATTAAAGCCTTGAGCATTGACTGTCAGAGAATAAGTACCCGCGGGTAATTCTGGAATGGTGTAGCTCCCGGTGCTGGTGACAACGGTCTGGTTTGTCGTGCCGGTTGCCAGGTTTGTAGCCACAACCTTAGCACCGGATACCACACTATCGGTCGGATCGGTGACCGTTCCGGTGATAGCACCGCGATCGGATTGCCCAAAGCAAAATACTGTGGAACAACCCAGGAGAATGACGATAAGGCACCGCGAAAAGCCCTTTGCATACATAGAAGTTCGTTTTTTGCGCAAGCTGGCTCTCACAAGAGGTCTCCAAAAAAAACTTCATTCAGGAACGCGGGGAAGACTAGCCCCTCGGAGAGACGACTCGCAATCCTACGTTCTGCCCTAAATCTCATGGCTCGAATGAGGAGTTGTCGTATTGCCAAATGAACTACAGACGAATAGTACAAATGGGCCATACCCCAAAAAACAGGACGGCCGAATCTCACACGCATATACAAATGCTCTCTACATGAATAAGATCAGGAGCCGGATAAGAGTCATCGTCTGATCCGTCATATCCCTTTGCTCATCCATCGCTTCATACTGTGGTCGGGTTATCGACGCGTCTGCAATGCGATGGCGAAGGAGACGAGAATGCGTCTGAGTCGATTGCCGGATACGAAGCGCACTTTGTTGTTCTCGGCAGGAGAGCGACTGCAGAGACGCGCTCACAGCAATGACGGCATTTTGCCTTCCCTCCTGATTGCGCTGACAGTCTTGAGTCTTTTACACGGAGGGTACCTCCATGCAGAAGCACAGAAGCTACCTGTGATCTATCGAACCGCAGCTTCTATCCAAGCCCTTTCAGAGGAGCAAGCCAAACTCGCAGATCCCGCTCATCTACGTGGTGTAGTCACTCAGACCTTGCCTGAGGGGCTGACAATCCAGGACCAGAGCGGAGGAATCTGGATCTATCTGGACCATCCTGAGGAATTTGCGCCGGGTGATGAGATCGAGGTTGAGGGCATTGTAGATCCGGGACTGTTTGCACCCGTTGTAAAGGCCCGCTCCGTACATAGACTTGGGCGGTCATCTCTGCCGAGACCGAAGAATGTTTCCTACAAGCAGATCAGTACCGGGAGTATGGACTGCCAATACGTATCTGTAACGGGTTGGGTGCGCTCTGCTGGAGTCAGAAAAGGAGCCGCAAGATCCCAGGGACCATGGTTGCGCATTGCTATGCAGGACGGAACCATCGATGCAATGTTGCCAGCTGATGAGCGGGTCGTCACCGAAAAATTGATTGGCGCTCAGGTTCGCATTGACGCGACTGCGTTCTGTTCGAAGAATCAAAAACGGCAGATCACTATGGCACATCTTTCTGTACCAAGCATACGTTTTGTAACCGTACTGCGGCCTCCTCCACGCGATCTGTTTGCAATCCCACTCACTCCGGTTGGCAATCTTATGAAGTATCGATCGGGCACGGACTATTATCACCGAGTACGCGTTGCTGGCATCGTGACTTATTACAACCCTGGCGACAGTCTCATTCTCGAAGAGGGATGCCAAGCCCTGCTGGTAAAGACCGGAGAGGACAAGGAGATCCGACCTGGAGACAGAGTGGAAGCAGTTGGATTTGTCGCTCCTCAGAATTCCGGTCCGATTCTTCAGGATGCCGTCTTACGACGGATTGCATCCGGTCCGCCTCCGCAACCTACATTAGTTAAGATCTCCGACATCTCTTCCGGCAGGATGAACAATAACCTGATCAGCGTCGAGGGCCATCTTGTACGCCGGGTACACGAACCGTTTCGCGAAGTATTACTGGTGCAGGATGAGTCCAACATTTTGCTGGCCGAACTGAGCCAGCCAGGCACCTCTGACCCGTTTCCGCAGCTTCGCGAGGGCAGCAAAATTCGTCTTTCGGGCATCAGCATATTGGAAGTAGAAGGGACGTGGAACTATGGGCTGAATAGTGCCTATGCGTTGCGGTACAAGATCCTGCTCCGTTCTCTTGATGATATCCAGATGCTCGAGCCTCCCAGCTGGTGGACAACGCGGCACGTGCTTTACATCGCTGCGGTGCTGGGGATCCTGGTGCTTGCCTTTCTCGCGCAACTTATCGTTAGCCGTATCGAGCAATGGAGACTCGAAGCAGTTCTCGAAGAGCGGGAGCGCTTAGCACATGAGATCCACGACACGCTCGCACAGAGCTTCGCAGGAATTGCTTTCCAGCTGCAAGCGATTCTTAAGGCAATTCCTCTGAATTTGCCGGGCTTGAAAGAACAGGTAACTCTGGCAAGAGAGCTCGTACGTCATAGTCACAAGGAGGCGCGCCGCAGCATAGAACCACTGCAACTGAATTCGCCCCAGGAAGCCGACCCCCTATCTTCGCTGGAGAGTCTAGCGCGAAACATAGTAAAGGGTGGACCGATCAACATTCTTACGAACCGCAATGGAAACCCGCGTTTGCTTTCGCCGCCGATTGCTGACGCCCTTCTCCGTATCGGTCAGGAGGCTATAGCCAATGCGGTTCGTCACGCAGAACCTAGAAACCTTACGATCTCTTTGTCCTATGAGGAAAGCTCCATTCAACTCATAGTGCTCGACGACGGCCACGGTTTTGTAAAAAGCGGAGATCTGTTGGGCTTTGGCCTTCGGGGAATGCGTAAACGCGCCGCAGCTATTTCGGGCCGACTCGACATCACAAGTAGGCCTGGGCAGGGAACGTGCGTTGTCGTCACCGCACCATTACCTCCAGGTAATACTTTGTTCAGTTCCTTGCGGTACATTTTGAAATTTGTAGGGGAACGCATATTCCATGTCCAAGCAAAGCAACAACCAAATCCGGATACTGATTGTTGACGACCACCCGGTTGTCTGTATTGGTTTGACCAGAATGCTTAGCGCTCACTCAGGGCTTGAGGTAATCGGATCGGCTCCGAGTGGCGAGGAAGCGCTTGCTATTGTCCAGCAAAATAGGCCTGATGTGCTACTGCTCGATCTCCGTATGCCGGGCATGGATGGTATCGCTGTGATGCATGCACTGAAACGTATCGATGCTCCTCCTCGGGTTATCGTCATCACTAGTTTTGAAAAAGACGAGGATATTTACCGTTCCATTCGGGCAGGAGCTCAAGGATATCTGTTGAAAGACACGACTGAATCAGAAATGGTTGCGGCCATTACGGTCGTTGACGCGGGCAAGCGTTACATCCCTCGCCACATCGCCGCGCGACTGGCGGACAGGATGCTGCGTGCCGATCTAACAGGACGCGAACTACAAATTCTGGAAATGTTGGCCCAGGGTTCGACCAACAAGCAAATCGCTCGAGCTTTGGACATCAGTGATAACACAGTCCGCCATCACGTCAACAACATTATGGACAAGCTTCAAGTTTCGGATCGCACTGAGGCAGTAGCAATCGCCATCCGACGCGGCGTTCTTTCCGGAACAGACTGATCGGCCATTCTGTATGGCCATCAAGGATGTGGGCTTTCGACCACCACCCGTGATAGCAAGTCGACGTCGATTACGGCCTGGGCAAGCGCCTGCGGGGCTTCTCGAGGCAGATTGTATCCGATGCCTCCCCTTATAAGGCGATACTATATCGGAATCGCAATTAGGGCGTGCCTGACGTTAACTGCGGGGAAGCCGATCCAGCAAGCCCAACCGTTTTCTCGAATCTCCGCTATTTGCGGTCCAATCGCGATGCAGAAAAGTCTCCCTCAAGCGGTGCGACTTGTTGGGGCGGTCATCTAATGCGATGTCGGTAGGTGCGATACCTCACTCTCGCCTCTCCGTTGCCTTTCCACCCCAGGCCCTCGTATTCCATGAGCTTCGCAGTCTGCTCAGCACGAACGGGTCCAACATAAAGCTTCACGATGTGTAGCGCGAGATCGATTCCCGAACTCAACCCACCTGCAGTGAAGATAATCGGGTCACTCTGAACAAACCGCCTGTTCTTCTCAAGAAGCACATCGGGGAACGCGTTGTGGAACTCATCGTAGTAGAGATGGTGTGTAGTTGCCGGTTTGCCCTTGAGCAGGCCTGCATCCCCAAGAACATTGGCGCCTGTGCATACCGACATGACGACGTCGCTTTGGAATGTCATCTTTTGAATCCAATCAAGCATCTTTGTCGACCTCCCACTTTGTGCAGGAATGACCACGATCGTGGGTGGTGGCGCATCATCAAAGGTGTAATCAGGCACAATTTGCATACCTCCGGAGGTCTTCACAGGCTGACGAGAATCCGAGACCGTATACAGGCTGAACACGAATTGCTCGGCCATCGTCTTGCCACGTTCCTGAATCAGAACATCCTTGAAGACTTCCCATGGCCCGGCGCCGGGTCGTTGTTCTCCAACAGCCAGGGGCTCTACCCCAGTGGCGACGGTAATTGGAACTATTTCAAAGCACCCACTGATGGTTTTGTAATTGGTGTGATCGCAGCGCCTGATAGCTCAAGTGACGGTTGTATGTGCTGGGCTGACGCGCAAACGAACGGAGTCATCTGGCGCATCACAGGCGGTAATGTAGGTTTTTTCGGCGCGGACTGGGATCATTGCATGGCACATAATCCGAATTCTCTCACGATGCCAGTGCAGGTCGGCGCCGATTTCAGCATTTGCTCATGGCAAGGTTCAGACAATCAGCAGAGTAACGCTTCCGTATATTGGTATTGGATACCAATCGGCGTGGGGCAAGCCCAAAGCACGCCGGAAGCCATTGCCAAACCTGGTTCCAATTTTGTTTCTGTCCCACCCCCGAAGATGACAGTGAAACGGGAAAGGAACGTGGACGACTTCATTGAGGCCCTGGAAGAACTCTCTGGCAAAACGATCGATGACCGATTAAAAAAGAAATTGCTCAGTGGTCTGTAAGCGTTAGGGCGTGTAGTGAGGGCATTGCACCCGTTCTGACGATGAGGGCCTCTCTTTGACGTCCAAGAAGAGAGTTGACCACCGGCCAGTCTCCAATCTTTACATCATTGAGTAATTCATCCATAACTACCCATTTTGGACCGAATGCCCTCAAGATGATCGAAGATTGAGACGTTCCAAAATACTCATTCACTGCGTAGTGCCTGCACCGGATCGATAGAAGCGGCTCTGCATGCGGGTCTCCACGCGGCGATCAGACCTACCGAGCAGATCAGGCACACCACTCCGGCCAGTATCACTGGATTACCAACCGTTACGCCGTAAAGAAATCCCTTGAGGAGCCGGCTCATGAGGGCGATGCCACAAAGCCCGAAAATCGTACCGCCGCCCAGTAGAAATCCACCTTCCTTGAGCACCATCCAGAGGACCGATGCGCGGCCTGCCCCAAGCGCCATCCTGACTCCGATCTCCCGCGTCCGTTGGGCGACCGTATAGGAGATCACTCCGTAGATGCCAACAGCGGCCAGGAAAAGCGCGATACCTGCGAAAGTGACGAGAAGCAGCATATTGAAGCGCCAGCGCCCGAGTGCGTCCGACAGCAACTCCCGCATCATTCTCACCTCGGCGATCGGCTGCTCTGGAGCCACTTGCAGCATGGCAGTGGCCAGCTCCTTGGCTAGGCTCTCGGAATCGGATTTCGTGCGAACAGCCCAGCGGATTGGGATCGTCCCGACCAACAAGGAAGCCAAGTGCGGAGATATCTGGCTGAAAGGCGTATACATCGACGGTGGCGCGGAATCGTTTATTTCGTCTGCCTTTGCGTCCCCGACAACTCCGACAATCTCCCGTGGCTCGTCCGCAAAATCCGGACCCAGATTTTGCGCGATAACGATCCGCTTTCCGATCGGATTTTCGTTCCGGAAATATTGACGGGCCATCGCCTGGTTAATGACAACCACCCCCGGCGAGTGTTCGGAGTCTGATTCCTCGATTTGCCGGCCCTTGAGGACGGGTATCTCCATAGTCTGGAAATAGTCGGAGCTTACTATCAGGTAGTAGCTGTCCCCGGAAGACTGTCCGCGCGGAGGGATCGCGCCGCCCATGACCGTAAAAGGGAAATCGAGAGTAGGTTCGGTGGGGAGGCTGCTCACGCTCGCCGCGCTCTCTACGCCCGGCACTTTCCGTATGCGCAGCAAGGCCTCCTGCAGGAAGCGCTGCAAGGAAGCGGGGCTTCCATATCCATCGACCGAAAGAGTGGTCTCGAAGGTCGCTAGTTGGTTGTAATTGAATCCCGGATTCAACTGCTGCAGTTTTAGAAAACTCGCGATCAGCAATCCAGCTGCGAAGAGCAGCATGAGCGAGAACGCGGTCTCCGCAACGATCAGTGCTCTCGAAATTTTTCGATGACTCCTGTTTGAAGTCGAACCGCGCGATGAACTGCTATGCAGCGCGTTGCGGACGCCCATACTCGAACTGCGCACGGCAGGTAACAAGCCGAACAGGATTCCAGTGAAGAGCGAAACGCCGACCGCAAACGACAGCACACGCCAATCAAGTGAGGTCGCACCGAATCGAGAGATGGTAACCGGGGCCGTGGCAATGAGACTCTTGTTGGCTAGCCACGCGACGAGCATCCCGAGTACCCCTCCTGAAAGCGCGAGCAAGAGGTTCTCGGTAAGAAGCTGGCGGATGATGCGCAGCCTGCTCGCACCCAGAGCGCTGCGGACCGCAATCTCACCGGCGCGGCCGCCCATACGCGCGAGCAGCAGGTTCGCGATGTTGGCGCAGGCGATGAGCAGGACGAATCCAACCGCGCCGAAGAGCAGCATAAGAATTGGTCGCGCGTCCTCGGTAACTCGCTGCTGCAGGGCGGGCAGAGCGATCGATCCTGCAGACGGAAAGACTGTTGACAGATCCGCAGCTAGCCGTCGGCTCAGAGATGTGATTTCCGACGCCGCTTGTTCCCGCGTTACTCCATCATTCAGCCTCCCGATGCATTCGAGTACGCTGCGTGGATCGCGGCTTGCGGCCGGAAATTGGAGCGGGGTCCAGATTTCAACTGCGCTTGACGTCGGCATGGTGCCAAGGAACTGAAATCCCCGCGGCAAAACTCCAATGACCGTGTACGGCTCTCCATCGATCCGAATCGACTTGCCGACAATCTCGCGGTCATCGTTGTATCGGCGATGCCAGAGGCTTTCTCCAAGAATGGCGACGCGCTGCGACCCAGGTTCATCGTCCTCCTTGGTGAAGTTGCGCCCCAATTGAGGCGCGACTCCGAGCACGCGGAAAAAATCCGCGCTCACCCGAAGTCCGGGTATGCGTTCTGGCATTGGTCGCTCCGCTAGGTTGAATCCAACAGGGAGAACTGAGTACGCGGCCAGATGTTGCAAGGTCCGGCTGTGGTCCCTCCAGTACAGGAACAGGGGTATGGACGCGGTGTAGCTTACCCCGGTAGTCGTCACTTTCTCCGTCTGAAAAATCCGTTCCGCATGGGGATACGCGAGCGGACGTATCAGGACAGAGTTGACCACTCCAAAAATGGCGGTGCTGGCGCCGACGCCGAGCGAGATCGTCAGAATCGTAGCGACCGCAAAACCCGGTGACCTGGCCAGCTGCCGAAACGCGTAGCGCGCGTCCATGGAAATGCTCTCGACGGCGAGTACCGCGTCTACGGCATTCACGCGCTCCCTGGTCTTCGTCAGGCTTCCGAAACGTAACATCGCATCGCGGCGCGCTTCTCCCGGAGTCATGCCGGCGGCCACATTGTCTTCAACCCGCATCTCGATATGCGACCGAAGTTCCGCATCGATCTCTTGGTCCACGCGCGACCTCGAGAAGAGATTCGATATTCGACGAAACAGCGACATGGTGTTACCTCATGCGTAGCGCAAAATGGCGCGGACGCCTTTCACCAGGTGTTCGAAGTTTTTCTCTGCCTCCTGCAACTGCTTCCTGCCGGCGGCGGTCAGCTTGTAATACTTTGCCTTCCGGTTCGTCTCTGTAAGCGCCCACTCCGACGCGATCCATCCGTTCTGCTCCATCCGGTGCAGCGCCGGATACAGCGAACCTTCTTCTACCCGCAACAGGTCATCGGACGCTCTCTGGATGTGGAGCACGACACCGTAGCCGTGCAGAGAACCTATCTGGGAGAGCGTTTTCAGCACGAGCAGTTCGAGAGTCCCCTGCAGATCATTCTTCGCCATCTGTTTTACCCCTAGACAACTTGGCAGGTGGATCTGAGCGTAGCCCTAGATGCTTAGGTGTGTCAAATATAGGCACCGGGAGAAAGTTTGGGGTTCAGTGATGCCTCGAAGAAGAACTCGGATACTACTTGGTCGCGGATGAATGATGTGCAAGCCGGAAGCAATGATCTCGGATAGAGACTTTGGCGGGGTAAGGGCTACGCCCTTGCCCCAGCTTCAGACGACGCCGGCGAGAAGCAACCGGCCTCGTCTTCCGCCCCCCAATCTAGCGGGGACACCCCGCAACGCCCGATCGATATGTGCGCGTTGCGCGCACGAAGCGGATACCAAACATTTGCTGAGGTGAGAGCACCGGGAGATGATTTACGTTTTGTACCGGGGAGAGAGTTTACAAGCCCCTTGCTGGGAAAGTGGCTCTGGTTCTGGGTAAAGGCTGGCTAGGCCCGGTCTGAAATAAGAATATCTCCCGCCGCCGGAGCGTTGGGAATGTGGGAAGCCCGAAGGGATTTCCAAGAGCAGTGGGAAGGGTGGAAAGCCGGTTTTGGCTTTCCACCCTTCCCACTGCTCTTCATTTCCAACGCTCTGCACTGCCACAGCGATAATTGGCGAGATGCGCGTTTCCCGTTACCTATCGCATCCCTTCTGCCATCAGGGTGGGGGCACTTACCGTACATCCATTACAAGTTGCAGGAGCATCGGCTTCGATTAGTGCGATCTGATCTTCAACGTGCTTCGCCTCCTGCTTGCGGTGCGCCGCTTTGAGACTTCTCCTTTGCGCGCGGAGAACTACCAGTTGCAGGGTGACGAAATATGGGTGGGGCAGGTCAGTTCGCGACTGGACAAGGCGCAATGCCTCATTCATCGCTTGTTCACCGTCTGCCTGCTGCCCGGCTTTCATTTGAATCTGTCCTTGAACCAGCCAGATTGACATCATCTCAATCGAATTCTCTCGAAATTTGTTGAGAGCTACAAAATGGGCCTGGGACACATCATTCAGTGCGGAGCGGCACCGTCCCTGACCGCACATAGCACGACTACGTGTTAGATAAGCCATCGACATATCGCTAAGATCAGGCTTCGGTCCGGACTCGAGGCCTTTGAGAGCAGCGGTCGATTCGATCTCAGCCTCTCGATACTTGTGTTCCGCCAGTAGCTCTTGGCCGAGCGAGAGGTTAAGGTGTGCAATATTTGCTTCGTCGTTCAACGTCCGGTATATGTCCAGCGACTTTGTCAAACACTTTCGCGCCTCTTTGAGCCGGCCAGATGTGCTGTACACATTCCCGATCCCTTGCAGCGACTCGGCGTACTGACTCTGTGAGGAAGTATCGCGAAGCAGGTGAATCGCACGGGCGTACGCGTCCTCAGCCTTCTCCAGCTCGAAGCGGTCCAGGTAGCGATTTGCGACTGTAAGCCATAGCGTGCCCAGTTGCTCCGGGCTCGCATTCTGTTGGACAGCACTTCGGATGTTGGCCTGCAGTGCATCTGTAGTCGGAACTCGAAGCGGAGTCTGGGAACGCAATAGCATGGGCGACAGGTGACCCATTGCAATCAGCAACGCAATTCGAGTCACATTGCAGACGCGAGACATGCAAAAAGAACTGCGGTAGATGAGGCTAGCCAACATTGAAAACCGACAGAACATGCGATCTGGAATCACTCGATCATCGACAACCTAAGCGGCATTTGGTGGTCGCAGATGGTTTTTGCGGCGCTATCGCTCTCGACCCGGAGAAGAAGATCTACTACCTTTTGAGCGAGCAGGCCGGGAAGATTGCCGCGCAGATCCTCGATGTGGACCGGGCAGAGCTATCGGGGCCGTCGCGCATTCTGCTGGACCGGCCGGGGATGCTGACCGTCTCGGATACAGGAACCCTGGT
>Ga0193743_1000858_pt1 | contig 23666 bp, 31 predicted proteins | sample L2c2metaG_FD_143038 | JGI IMG/M metagenome (GOLD analysis project Ga0193743, IMG submission 143038) | Soil microbial communities from a riparian zone of the East river system, Colorado, United States - L2c2 | ecosystem: Environmental > Terrestrial > Soil > Riparian zone | place: USA: East River... | reverse complement strand
TGAGCGATGCGACACTTCCGACCTATATGGGTGCCTATGTTAGTGGTGGCACCATTACGGCAGCGGTGATTTGTTCATTCAACGGGACAATATACGCTTGGCTTACTCACTAAGGCGCGGTTAGCAAAAGGGCTACAATAACGCAGCGGTGGCCATCCAAGGCTACGGGAGCCGCTGACCAAGGATGGCGGTTTCTATGAGCGGCTATTTTGCAAGCCTCTTTGGTGGGGCAAATTCGACCCTCAATAAAGACATCAACGCCACTGGCTCGCTGGCAGGCTTTGCTGCCGGCCAGGGTACGGGCGACATTTCCGCTGCCGACAAGTTCTGGAAGTCGATCCTGAGTGGCGATTCGTCCAAGATTGGACAGGCATTAGCACCCGCTGTTTCCGCCAATCAGCAACAGGGACAGGGGGCGAAGAATACCCTTGCACAGTTTGGCACGCGTTCTGGTGGAACGGCAGCGGCTGGAGCAGGGATCGATGCTGCCGGCCGCGGCAACATGATCAACATGATTGGCGGGATGCAGACGGGTGCGGCGAGCAATCTGGGATCGATGGGGCAGAATCTGCTCCAAGCCGGGATGCAGGGATACGGCCAGGAGGCTCAACTCTCGCAGGAGCGAATGAAGAACTGGGCGAACAGCATTCTGGGTCAGGGGATCAGTAGCGGGATTGGCACGATGGAGGGGTTTGGGCTTGGCACCGCAATGAACCAAATGGGTTCAGACACATTTGGAGCCATGATGCGTGGGCGTGGTGGGCGTAGTGGGTACGGTGGGTACGGCGGGAATGGCTGGTAAAAAATTATGGGAGCATTCGGTACAGGGTTTTCTTATGGGATGGACCGGGCCAATGCCAGCGCTCTGCAAAAGCAGGCTCTGTCCGACGAGCAATTCCAACTGAACGTTGGTGACGCCAACGACAACATCACTGGATTTCGTAAGCAGTTGGCTCTCACGACACCGCACACTAAAGACTGGGAAGAAGCGAGTCTGGGACTAAAGAATGCGATCCAGGCGCGTACCCAGCTATTCGATCCCAGCAAGAATCCCACAGCAATGCAGAAGTTCGGCCACATGTTGCTGGATCATGTGCCGGGATACCACGCGGCGCCTCCGCCAGTACAGCCTGGACCGCCGACCATCAGCGCTACTCCGGCGATGCAGCTTCAGGCTGCGCCGCAAAAGATGGCTGCACCCTCCTGGGCGGCACCGTCCGCTCCCCCCAGGACAGGTACAGGTCAACTTTCGACCTCTTACCAGACTGGACCCTTAGCGGGTCAACTCATCCCCGGAATGCTGCAGAGGGGCAACATTGATGTCAATCACCGCCCCGGCATTAAAAACGATGATGGCAGTAGCAGCAGCATCTTTAGCATGACGGTGCCGGTTGGCAAGGACGGCTCTCCGCAAGCCTGGGGATCTCCGGGTGTCACCGGGTATGCACTCGTACCCTCCATTGCGAACGGAAAGTTCCTGACAGCCAACGGCAAGATGCCAGATAAATCAGGGATGAGCCAGCTAGAAGATGCAGCTACTGCTTACTACGGGCAAACCCGACAGCATCTAGGCACCTTCAAGTCGGCTGAAGAGGCAAACGCATACGCTGGAAAAACCCATGCGTATACAAATGACGGCAGCGCGAATGCAGTCTATGCACCGTCATACGATGCCGACCAAAATGGCGATCCGATGGCTGCAGCCAACCCCACGCCGCTGGATATGCCGGGAGATTCCCTATCTCTTCCACAGGGCCAATACGGGACCGTACAAGGCCCGCAGACGCGCCAGCAGCTAATGGCACAGGCGCAGGCCAACCTGATGGCGGCGAGCGGTCCTAGACCCCTCCCAAGGCTACTGACGCCGGATGAAGAGCGTCAGGCGGCTCGCATTCATGCCAAGCTCGAACCTGGAGCCACGGCAGACAAGCCAGACAGGTGGCAACGGAATGGCGCTCCATTCCCGAATGCAGACGGTACATGGTCAGAGCCACAGATCGATGCTGAGGGGAACCATCGCAATCAGTTGATGGCGGCGGGATACGCGCCTCCGCCACCGAAGGCAGCGCCGGAGTCGAATTCTGAATTCAGGACGCTCTTGCGTGCCATGAATCCCGGTGTGCCGAATGGAAGCTACACCGAAGATATGGTAACGGCTGCGATAGTGAAGAAGAAGGAGATGGAGACTCCAAGCGGAACGGGATGGCGCGATATGGTGGTCACGGACCTAGATGGCACTCCCCATATAGAGAGGATGTTTTTTGCCAGCGAGAAGAAATTTCCCCATGCGCCTTCGTCTGCGGCTGACGGCTCTCCCGCAGCTCCAACGCAAACGGTGCGTCCCGCAGGTGGTGGAGGTAGTCCCGCAGGTGGCGGAGCCAAGCCCTCCGGTGGTCGAGTCCTGCCCTACAAGAAGATCACCCCGGCCTACACAAAGGCGGTAGAGGCCAGGGATCTCGCCAATACTTCATACGAAAGCGTAAAGAGTGCCGTGGATAATTTTAATCCCGTTACTTCGCAGGGCATTGTGATGTCGTGGTTGCGTGGTCGAGTGGGTCGTATATCGGACTTTGAGATCCAGCTAGTCAACAATGTGGGCGGTGCCACGATGAAGCTGGAAGGCGGCCTTGCCAGGATTGTTTCCGGCACGATGAGCGAGAAGCAGGCGCAAATGTTTCTGGAATCCGCAAGGGGCGAGTTGGAAGCGACACAGAAAACGGTGGACACTTACAAGACTTCCACTCCCGGCGATCTGAGGGACAAGGCTAAGGCGAACACGCCGGCCGATGCCGCAAAAGATCCGCTGGGAGTCCTCTAAGTGCCCGACAAAATGTCTCTCTCGCAGTTCGGTCAGAAGATCAAGACCAAGTATCCCCAGTACGGCTCTATGTCCGATGAGGAGATCGGCAGGAAGGTGTTGGACAAGTATCCGAATTATGCGGACTCTGTAGACCTCACTGCCACCAAGCCGCCCGGATTCATTGCGAATATGCGGGCACAGGTTGCAGGCGTGCAGGGAAAGATGGACGCGTCCGTTGCTCCGGGGGCCAAGGAAGACCGGCACGATTTCAGTGGCAAGCTTGAGCAGTTTGCAACGGGTATCGCCCAGGCGGGCGAGGCAGTGCTGGCGCATCCAATTGAATCTTTTGCAACCGGACTGTTGAAGCAAATACGGAACGTGATGCCGACGTATCGCAACGTGGGTGGAATCCCGGTGCCTGTTCCAAACCTGAAAGGTACGCAGGAGTTGGCGGAGCAGGGTCAATTTGCGATTGACCATCCCGCCTATGTGACCGGCAACTTTGTTGGTCAAGCGGTCCTCGGGGCAACAGCAGGCAAGACTATTAAGAACTTCCGTAGAGTGGCCACCAACAATCTCCGGGGTACAGGGCAGGTGATTGCCGGTGCTGGCAGGGGTGTGGTGGCTGATGAGGTGCGTGGCGCTGTAAGGAAGGGGAATGAAACTGCTCAGGCAGCAAGTGTGAAGAACCGGCAGGCAGTCGAAGGCCACGCAGACTCGATCCGCGAGGCTACGCGGGGTAACGAGGAAGCGAACATGGAGCACGCCTACGACACTCTGGAGGCACAGCAGGAGGCGGCCGCGACGCACCAGGAGGCTGTAGGCAGGGTGCGTCAGCAGAACAAAGAGGCCGTCGATACTCACGCGACCGAACACCAGGGCGTGCAGGAGTTGAACCAGGGCGCAGAGCAGACGCTTGATCTTCGCCGGCAGACAGAGGCCGACCTGAAGGCAAAGACGGATGCGTACTTCACGAAGGAAGACGCCACCGCAGCCAGCGTGAAGAAGGCGACGGACCAGGAGTGGGAACCGTTTCATGAGAAGGCAAAGACTCCGGTGGATGTGGATCGGCTTGCAGGGGATCTGGAAAAGATCAGCGCTCGCAATTCCGAAGCGGCCGGCGAGCTACGACACATCACCGCATCGGCGGAAGATGCAGCACCAGATTCCCTGTACGCGCAGGATCGGGCCGCGATTATGCAGAGCCAGGGTTACAAGGGCGACTATTGGGAGTTGCCAGCCGAACGTCGCGCCAAGATTGACGAGATTGCCGCGTCCAACGGCTTCGAACCAGAGCCTATCGACTTCGATCCCCAAAAAGGGGTCAAGACCTCGCTCGAAGACATTCATCGCGCCACGTCGATTATTGGAAAGAACATCGCGGACGGCAAGTATGAAGGCGTGAAGCTGGGAGAGATGAAACAGGTGTTGAAGTCGCTCAATGCGGCTCGAACGAGAGGGGCGATTGAACTGGGCATCGCGCCTGAGTTGGAAAGAGGCGTGAAGGCGACCCGCGAATACATGGAAGCGTTTGGGAAAGAGCGGACTCCGCGTCGTACCGTGATGGGTGAGCGCAAGGGAGACGCTAACGCGGATGCGGTAACGGAGCGACAGGAGCAGGCGCGGCTGGATGCCGCAGCCAAGCACGATCCTTCGCTGGTTGAGGACTACAAGGGGGTAGTGGCGGCACGGGCGAAGCTGAAGGCAATGCCGACTGAAGAAAGGTTGCGTGCCGGACTAAAGCCGTTACCGAAACCTCCAGTCGATACGCCGGACCCGCGGGCGCCGCAGGTAAAGTTGCCGGACCCGCCGAAGATGAAAGGACGGCCTTCGAATCCCGAGTTGACGCCAATAGAGAAGCCCACGGTAGACACAGTAGCTTTACGGGAAGAAGCGATTTACAAGCGTGCCAGGGCATGGGGTTTCACCGGCTACGATGCCGCTATTCTGACCTCTTCGGCAATCCTTGAGCCAATCGTGGGTCAGATCATGCACGTGCTTGGTCATGGGGGCGGCCACTCGGTAGTGTTTCGTGCTGGAGCGGCTAGCTATGTGGGCGGCAAGGCGTTTGCGCAGAAGGTTCTGGAGAATCCACGCGTAGTGAAATTTCTTTCGCAGCCGCCTCCTGGAGAACTGGCAGCGCTCAGAAAGATTCCCGGCGCGGATGGTGTGACGATTATCAGCAGCATCTCTGCGATAGCAAAGGAAGCGCAGGCGAAGGGCATTCCTGTTTCTCCGGCGATAGCGGCGTTTCTTGCAGCAGGCTCTGTCGGGAATCAGCCGGTGCAGAATCGCAAAGAAGCCAGAGACCTCTTGAGGCCCCACTTTGATATCGAGACAGGATCAACCGCACCACAGTGAGCACCGCATCCCTGCTATCCGCTTACGAGCAGTGCCAAAGAAGAGCGTACTGGGGTCGCGACTGGGAGCGCATCAGACTGGATGGCACACAGATGTTGCAGGCTGCGATCGCCGCCGCGGTGACGGAAGCCGAACGTACCGACTTTGGCGAGGTGGCTGGCGAAGAGATCATGCAACTCGCCAAGGACCGTGGGATGCAGACCAATTCGCATCAGATCTACGATTCTGCCGTGCATCACAGTTGCCTGGCTGACATCACCTCCAGCGCCATCAGGAAGCCCGGAGAAGAGCCGTGGACACGTCCGGAGCCTCTGAGTACAGGATGGACCTCCGGAGCGTTTCTTGACCCCTCTGGAACGCGTCTACGCAGGGTCGTGCTCGCTTCTTCCTGGTCTGACGATCGTCACTACTCCGAGATCCGCTCCTGGTACTCGCTGGGAGAAGTGGCGGCCTACGAGATGCCGATGCAGCAGGTGGTCCTGATTCTGGGAGTGCAGCGCGATGGCAGGCGCCATTCTCCCTGGACGAAAGGGCTACTCCATCCCACGAATCACAAGCTGCGATTCCGCAAGGTGAAGCACACCACCACGGAAGACTTCAGGGACACCTGGGAGCGCATCTGGAGGGAGGACCGCGCCGAGATCGATCGCATGGTGTGGCTCCAGACCATGCTGGACGATGATGTGCTTCGCGATGTGTGTTTCAAGGTGGAAATCCCGGTGCCGGGGAAAGTGGAATTGCAGAGATTGCGGGACATGGCAGCGCGGAAGCTGGAGCGGCTGGCCGGCATGACGGAGCTACCGGACCAGCAGTTGTCTACCTGCGACTTCCCGATCCCGTGCGTCTACCAGCGGGAGTGTCATGCGGGGATGGAGCCGGGGAAGGAACGGTTTGTGCGGATTGAGGCAGCGGGCCGGACTTGATACCGGCTTACGGTTTACGGCGAGATTACCCGGCTAATCGAAGCTATAGCACTACCGAAAACTTGATCACAGACGGCATAGCCGAAGTAGATATAGCGACAGGATCATTTCCCATGCTGCCGGTAAATCGAACTACGCGGAGTGTTGCGCCATATAGCAATTGATTAAGCCGGTCCACCAATTCGTCGTGCTCAATATTGTCGTTATCGAAGTCAGCCAACACGGATTCGATCGCTCCTACGAGAGCGATTGCCTCAGGCGATGAGTCACGATGCATATTCCATGAATGCCGAGTGAGCCATTCGTCGAATTCATCAAGCGACCGCTCATCCTGTAGAGTCCTCAAGAGTTCAGCGCGAATATTGCCAGCTTCAATCATGCCCGATCACCCTAAACCAGAGTATCCCGTCGAGCGCATCCCCAAAAAGGAGATGTGTCAGAAGTTTAATGACGGAGGTTATTGGCAGCGGGCCGGCCTCGATAACCGACTAGGGTTCAGGCTCTCCCAGATTCCAGCCCTGTGTGCCCCACGGGTCGTCTCTGGGTAGATGTGCCGCGTGTCCTTCCACGCTGCCGCTGCCTGGGGATCAGGTTATCGCAGGATTGAGGCAGCGGCCCCATGCAACCAGTCACCGAAGTGATTCCTGCACGTAGAGTCCCTCGAAAGGAAACTGCCGGCCATGGAATTGTGCGCCGCCGCTGCTGGGACCAGTCTATCGCAGGTGACGATTCTTCTCTGCTTCGACGCCGTGAGGTTGTTTGACCCGGCACCTCGGCCTGTTGCATAGAGCCGTGCGCCGATAGAATCGGAGATGTGCTTGTGACTGATGTGGGAGATATGCCTGTTTTTTGGGGAGTAGCGGAAAAGACCGAGGTTGCCCTAATAAGCAGCCCGATCCGGCTACCTTCCGAGTAGCCGGATCGGTATCTCAGTCACAACAAGGAGGAAGTTGCGAGTGCACCTGAGCATCCGCATCAACCTTGCGATCCATGTACCGCTACAGTGGATCGCCGCGCTACTACTCTGGTGGCATTAGAGTAGTGGCTTTGTACAGCAACCTCGGGCCGACTCACTCGGCTCGGGGATTAACCCATTTTACCAAACCCCCTCGGCCCGTCGAGCAAGTCCCTATGTACGAGATAGATGCAGCCAGGCTAGCTGGCGGGATGGCGACTCTTCTCCGCCTCGACGCCTTCTGCGTACTTCGCGTCACCTGCCAAGCGGTTGCGCTCTTTCTCTTCGGCCACACCTTGCGCAATGCCCAGCGCTTCGGTCATGCGGGCAATGTTTGCGATGGCAATGGCGAGCTGATTCTTCACTTCGGTCAGATTCCCGTCTACGTTGGTTTCCACCTTTTTGATGGTGTTGCGATTCAGGATACCAATCACTGCGGCAGTGCTCGCCGCCAACGTGGTAGGGATGATGCCGATCATGGCAATCATTGCAGCTTCAGTCACGATTTGTCCCCTATTGCGTAGTCGATGGTTGCCATGAGCAGGCCGGCATCGAAGGGTTTCTGGAGAAAGGCCCTGGCCCCGGCCAGCATGGCTCGCTCCCGATTGCCGTGCTTGTGGATGCCGCTGAGAACGATGATCGGGATCTTGCTATCGCGTAGCCGCTCCAGTACCGCCCACCCATCGACGATGGGCATCCCGATGTCGAGGATGATCAAGTCAGGCGCGTATTGCGCCGCATCCGCAATGGCCTTCGCTCCATTGACGGCATAGAGCACCACGTACCCACTGTGCCCCAGGCGAAGTTGCAGCGCCAGCCGTACCTCTGGATCGTCATCGACGACAAGGATCTTCTGGGCCACATCCCCTACCGGAGCAGCATGTGACCACCAGCGCCACCCACCAGGATGCTGAGTACCCAGAAGGCCAGCCCTAGAGCAGTGAGGTTGATGGGGCGTGGGGATGGCGTGTAGCCAGCGGCGGAGATGATGAAGCAGATCAGGGCAAGGACGAGGAAGATCAAACTCAACACGGAAGCCTCCTACCAGCGGTGATTGAATCCCAGGCCGCCGCCGAACAACATCACCAGCAGGACGATGAGCAGGATAAGCGCCAGACCGCCGCCACCGTAGTAGCCGACCCCCGGCCCCAGGCGGTAGCCACCAAAGCCAAATACGAGGATCAAGATGACGAGAAGGAACAGCACCGTTGGAGCCTCCGGAAAGTCCTATTGGAATCTCTTTTGAGATAAATGGCTAGGCAATACTGCATCGGAAGGCGTCAAGGGAACGGTTGGTGAGGATTGAGGCAGGCCGGACCGCATAGCCTCTCGCCGGTCATCGCGTGCAATGGCGTTTTCCCAGTCTTCGATTTCGTCGCTCATAATTTCCTTCCCTGCCACTTGCATGGAAACACAACCAGTGATAAAAAGGCGGAGAATTATTCGCTGACGAGCCAAAGGTCATTGTTGTCCCAGGGTCGTTCGGGGTTCCGGTTTGGGTGACTCACCCGAGGGAGACCTCGTTAGGTACGGGAGGATGGAAACAGTCTCCTTAGATAAACTTCCCTCCGAGTACGTTGTGCCTCGTCTCAGCTCACCCGCGCCGAGAACACAGCGGAGCCGTTAGGTTAGGAGCTTCATGAGCCTAGCCGTCCGGTTCCGCATTGTCCTGAACTCGCTTCCCGTCCGATTGGATTAGAAGCTTATATGTATTAAGTATTATTAGTATTATTAGATTTATTACATATATTACATATGCCAACACGAGAAGAAATTTTGGCAGCAAAGACAAGCAATGGCGGCCCTGGATGGACCAGGAAGCAACTGGAGGCTTGGGGTGTGTCTTGGCCACCAGTGAAGGGTTGGAAGAGTAGATTGGAGATCGAGGCGTCAGGAATCGATCCAGAGCGCGATAGGCTGGAGATGAAGAAGTTCTATCAGGAAAAGTCAGGCGACTACAGCTACTGAATCTTAGACATCTGCACCATCCCAAGGGGGTAGCCAGAAATTTTGGCCGCCCCCTTCGTGTTTGTGGATGGTTGCGGGGAGAGATTCGCCACAGATAAGCGACAGTTGTTGGAGTACTCCCAGCGTACACGGATGTATTCTCTTGTACACTGGCTGCACGTCAGTGAGTGACTTCTGTGCCTTTTATGCCATTTTCACCCTAGCGGAATCATAAACTTACGGTTCTACGAACGGCTGGAAGGTACTTCGTATACGAATGCGGCTCGCGTAAAACTCAATAGGCATAGGGGTTCCACGCTAATTGAGATTTTTGTGTACGCTGGCCGGACGTTGGTGCTATCCTGCCGCTGTGAAAAACCTTCAGAAGTCCGCGCATGGCAGCGTGAGGGCATACACCCGGCACTCAGTTGACTGTTCACGCGCCAGTGATCCCGAATACAACACCTGCTCCTGTCCGAAATGGATTTACCTCTGGAGGAGGGAAACTGGGAGACAGAGCCGAAAATCTCTGAACACGCCGAGATGGAGTGAGGCGGAGCGGATGGCATCCGATGCGCTGCGTGGTATGGACCCAGAGATCGCGGCGGCGCGGGCGACCTCCGCGAAACGCGATCACGGACGGATGACCATCTTGGACGCTTGCAAGCTATTCATCGAAAGTCGGAAGCGTGACCTTGGAGAGACTTCGAGCACTATCGCGCAGTACGTCACTCTCAAGGGGAAGTTGATCGTCTGGGGCGAGCGTCATGGAATTGAGTACGTCCAAGGCATCACACCCCTGCATCTTGAACGCTGGTACTCGTCGTCGGCGTGGTCCCATTACGCGCCGTCAACGAAGGCGCAGAGGTGGAGTTGCGTTCGCACTATGTTCTTGTTTTGGGAGAAACGCGGCGTTCTTGAACAATCCCCGGCCGCCAGCATCCATAGGTCGAAGGTGGACGGCGACCACGTTCAGGGACCGTACACCGATGCACAGGTAGCTGACATGTTTGCGAACGTGGAATCAAGTATGCCCCGCAATTTGCCTATCGCTCGAAGAGGCAACTACGCTCCACGGTTGCGAGCATTCATTAATCTGTTGCTCCATACCGGAGCAGATGTGAGCGACGCCGTGCTGTTCGAAGTAAGCAGGATCGAGGCCACCATGGTCGATAAACGAAAGGTCTACGTATACCGGTACAAGAGGCTCAAGACCGGCGTGCAAGCGGTGATCCCGATCTCCGTCGCGCTGGCGGCAGAGTTGCGGGATATTCCTCTGGAGTCTGGCACAACTGCGGAGATGCCATTCCGGACGGATGGACTGAAGCTTAGGCACGACCAGGAGAAGTGGTCGAAGCGCGTCTCTGCGGTGCTCGATGCTGCTGGCATCGAATACGTCGAGCTACCCACACGGGATAAGCGGGGACAGGTTCAGACCAAGGATGCAAACGTGAAAATGCTGCGTCACACATTTGCGGTGCGACAGCTTATTGCGGGACAGCGACCTGAAGAACTTGCCCGGATGATGGGGCATGTGGACACTAAAATGATCTACCTGCATTACGCGCCATTTGTTAAGGCTCTGGATGATGCCCACATCAGGCGCGTAGTCTCCGTCTGGTAGACCGCTGTTTGTGGACCCGTTCCGCGACCGAATAGGGGATACGCATTGTCAGGTAGGAGCGCTTCAGTTTTCTTCCAACTCTTGGTGGCAGTTCTCCGAATTTGAGGACGCCATCCTCGTTCTCGAAGACTTTGCGAATCATCGCTGGCGACAAGTGCCATATTTCGCCCAGCTCAATTGGTGTGTAGTGCGGCTCATGCGTGAGGCTCATTTCCACTCCTCATCGCTTCCCAGGTTCGGCAACGGTGGTGCTTCATTTGGGCCAAGAACGATGCTGGCCACCCCGTTCATATCCGGCTCTTTCCACAGCGGGGTACTGGGCGCGTTCTGAAGCGTGCTCTCCAGATCGAAGGTCACCGGGAGAGGCTTCGCCCTGCCCTCCAGATGCCCCCCCAGGGCCACGATGGTCTGCTGGAGGGACGGTATCTCCGCCTGTAGCATGGCGAGCTTGTGCTGGCACTGGGCGCGTTCCTGGATAGCCTTGGCCAGTCGCTCCTGTGCCGCATCGAGGGCCACAGAGAACGATGCTCGCGTGCTGTTACGTTTGTTTCGAATGTTAGGCATGTAAAACCTGGACCTCCAGATCGGGACTGGCATCCGGACATAGCGGGCTATTGTCTTCCAGATGGAAGAACCCTCGTTCTTCACTCCAGTCAATTGGTTTCCGGCAAGCGGTACATATCCTGCGAAAGCTAACCATTCCATCTCCCGTAATCTCAGGTGAGATAATTGCCGCCCATTCACAATATTGTTGACAGATAAGAAATGCAAGTTTATTTATTTGGCATGACCGATCGGCAGTTCATCGCATTCCTGAAGCGGAAGCAGGGCAACAGGACGCCAGCCGAATTCGCTGCCGAAATCGGAATATCGCGAACCTACCTCCACTACATCTACCAAGGGGAGCGTCCTCCGGGGCCAAAGGTTCTGGGGCACTTCGGCTTCATACGCGCTACCGCCCATATCGTTCCAGGGAAGAGAAAATGAAAGAGATCAGCGATCGTCCCCTACACGCTGCCATCGAAGTTCTGACCCCAACCCTCCAGGACAAAGACGAGAAAACCCGGCTGATTGCCGCCCGCTGCATCGGCATGATGTACGGATATGACCATCGCTGGAGGCAGGCTCCCTACCTCATCGATTCGGTGGAATCAGTCCGCACGGCTCCGCTGTGGAATCCGGAGACGGGAGCGAAGAGCCGGTCCTTCTCGATCGCCGGCAAGCTGGACGTGAAGGCCCGCGAAGAGGCCACCGGGCATCGTGTTGTCGTCGATCACAAGACAACCTCGGAAGACATCAGTGACCCCAATGGAGCGTACTGGCGGCAGCTTATTGTTGAGAGCCAGCCAACGCATTATTTGCTCTTGGAATGGTGCAACGGCGAAAAATACGACTATGGTCTGTGGGATTCCATGAGAAAACCCCAGATCGCTCCTAAGCTACTTCTCAAGAAAGATGTAACCCGGTTACTCGATGGGGCGGCGTACTTCGGCACCCCGCTCGATGAAGACTCCAAAGCCTACGTCAGAGAGCACGAACGGGAAACGCTCATGATGTACATCGGCCGACTGGTGGAGGACGTATGCGTAGAGCGTCCGGAAAGACACTACCAGCGTCGCCTGATTCCCCGTCTGGACTCGGAGATGTTGGAGTATGCCGGGGACGTGTGGGGCCATGGCCAGGATCTCCTGCACGCACGTCGCAACAACCGCTGGCCGCGTAACTCTGGCGCCTGTTTTACATTCAATCGGCCCTGCAAATTCCTGGGATTGTGCTCGAAGCACGACACCATCGATTCGGGAAAATGGGCCACCAGGGAATGGGTCCATCCAGAGTTGCCTGTGGGCGAAGGGCGCGGTCTGGACATTCTGACAAATTCTAGAATCAGGACGTTCCAAACGTGTAGGCAACTCCACTACCTGAAGTACGAAGTTGGCCTGGAAGCGATGGATGAGGAAGAGTCTGAGGCTCTTTTTTTCGGGACGCTATTTCATCAGTCGCTTGAAGTCTACTTTTTGGGACTGCAATCGGAGCAACAGCGAGCTGGGTAACGCCGGGAGGCGATTAAATGGACAGTACCGTTGACCGTAGTGAAGTTTCGCTGCATGAGGTTCGGGTGGCTCTTGCCCTTCGCGAGTGGCCTGATGTGTGGCTCACGAATCGCGAGATAAGCGCTGCCGCTCGCGTGGCCGAACGCACGGCAAGAATGCACACACTCAGGCTGGTGAAGCTGGGCGTAATCGATCAGGCAAAAGTGTTCCCGGCCCATCGCTATAGGTGGTCAGATCAGGCACCGAAGCGTAATGCGGATTACACGCGTCGGCTTCAGGCGGCCATCGAAGTGTTTGGACTAGTGACGCCGTAATCACAACCACAAGGAGAGCAGCATGAATGCGCAGCCACCGGTAAGAGCGCCTAGGCCATCGGGGTCCAGTTCGCTACCGTCCAGAATCTTCACTCTGTCGGACATTCTGTCGAAGAGCAAACCACAAGCAAAACGAATCGGCCTGTACGCCAAGGGTGGTTTCGGGAAGACCAGCATCGGAGCCTACTTCCCCAAGCCCATTTTCCTGATGACGCGAGGCGAGACAGGACTTCTTACCCTGATCGATGCCGGCCAGCTACCGGAGACGCCATACCTGCCGGAACTGAAGGACTGGGCAGACCTGGATGCAGCGCTGGACTTGCTCCTGTCCTCAGCCCACGAGTACCGGACACTGTGCCTGGATACGGTGAACGGTGCCGAGCGCCTCTGCCACGAACACACCTGCCACGTCGAATTCAGCGATGAGTGGGGCGAGGGCGGATTCGAGGGATACAAGCGTGGATATGAGGTAGCGCTGGCCCCGTGGCGGCTCTTCCTGAACAAGCTGGACCGGCTGCGTGAGGAGAAGAGCATGACCATTTTGCTGTTGATGCACGGCAGGACGAAGGGCTTCAAGAATCCGGTGGGTGCTGACTACGACAAGTGGGTGCCTGAATTGAACGACCGCACCTGGGCAGTGGTGAAGGGCTGGCTGGACGCCACCATGTTTGGAGACTACGAAGTGGTGGTTTCCGATGCAAAGGGTGGAGTGGCCAAGCCGGGGAAGAAGGGTAAGGCCGCGCAGATGTCCACCCGGATGCTGTACACGTCCGCAGAGAATCCGGTGTACGACGTGAAGAACCGCTATGGGCTGCCCGATGAAATCGAGATGGGCGACAGCCCTGTAGAGGCGTTCCGGAATCTCTCGGCCGCATTCGCTGAAGCCAAGAAGAAGATCGACACGAAGCCGGAAATTGCAAAGGAGGCCAACTAATGGCGTCAAAGGGACCGCATTACGATCAGGGCATTCACGTAGGGGAAGTACTTCAGCAGGGGCTTACCAAGGCCGCTACGGGCACGTTCCAGTTCGTCTTGACCATCAGGGTATTAGGCGTGGCCGATCCTCGCGACCCCACCAGCTACACTCCGCACCGCAACCAGTTCCAGCGGTCGATCTACATGGCAATTACGGAGAAAACGGTGGAGTACGTGGTGCCATCGCTGGAGACTCTGGGGTACGAAGGTTCCACCTTCGGCGCACTGGACCCCGGCCATCCGGAGCACCAGTCGTTTGTGGGCAAGACGTTCGATTTCCTCTGCACCCACGAAGCCGACCAGGAAGGCAACATGCGGGAGCGGTGGTCTGTTGCCCGCACGGCCAAGCTACCGGAGCTGAAGCCGCTGGAGTCTCGCGAGATGCGGCAACTGGATGCGCTCTTCGGCAAGGCGCTGGCGGGCAAGGGGAAGAAGAAGGAGCCGGTACTGGTACCCGGTGACGCGCTGGAGATCGATGAATCGGAAATTCCGTTCTGATCATGGACGAAAAGTGTTGCATCTCATGCTCACTGATTAAACCGGTGGCCGACTTCTATCGTCATCCGATGATGGGAGACGGCCACCTGAACAAGTGCAAAGCGTGCTGCCGGCGTGATGCGCTGGAGCATCGCAACAAGAACCTGGAGCGCATCCGCGAGTACGACCGCAACAGGCCGAGACGAATGGAACGTCTCACGCCAGAGAGAACATGGGTACCCGTTTCAGGCGGTCGCAGCAAGCAGGCGTGGGACGCAAGGAATCCGCACAAAAAGAAGGCGTCAACGTCTGTTAACAATGCCGTGCGGGATGGGCGCCTCAGCAGGCCGGATCACTGTGAGCGATGTGGCGGTTCTGGCAAGATCGAGGGCCACCACCCGGACTACAGTAAGCCGCTAGAGGTAATGTGGCTTTGCGATCCATGCCATAAGCAAGAACACAAGAACCTTCGCCGCATGCTTCGGCGTGCGTGATGCCACTTACCAAGCCCATTTGCGACGTGTGCGTCAGGATGCCCGAACCCAGACGCCGCGTCGCTTTGTACGTGGCGCGGCCACCGCACCAGGTTCTCCATTTGTGTCTCTGCGAAGAGCACTTCCTGAAGCTGGAATGCACCCTGGGGCCGGGGGAAGGACGCCGTTTGCTGGTCCGGGAGTAAGACCCACATTTGCTATACTTGTTTCATGGAAAACGTCAAAACCACATACGCCAAGGCGCACTTCCAAGAACTGCTCGCCAGGGTGGCCAGGGGAGAGCGCATCACCATTTGTCGCTACAACACGCCGGTAGCCGATCTGGTGCCATCGCGCCCACAGGAAAAGCCCAAGCCGAAGTTCGGCACTGGCAAGGGCAAGGTGAAAATCTTTGATCCGCACTGGCTTGACCCGATGTCGGACGAGGAAGCGGACGCCTTCGTCATGGGGCATTACTAATGCCGCGCTTCCTGCTCGATACGCAAGTCATCGTGCACGCCTATCGTGCGGAGGGACGACTTCCGCCTCGCGTCATAGCATTGCTTGAGGATGCGGAGTCAATCAACTTCGTGAGCGTAATTTCCATCACGGAGCTTGCGCTCAAAACGAGCATCAAGAAGGCGTCGATGGGCGAAGCCGAGATACGTCAAGCCATTCGCGATCTTCGCCTCACCATTCTTCCGTTTGAAGCAAATCACGCCTACAAGCTGTGTCATCTGCCATTGCATCACCGTGACCCCTTTGATCGCATATTGATCGCGACGGCACTGGCCGAGGACATACCCCTGATTGGCTCAGACCGGCAGTTCAAAAAGTACAAGGGTCTGAAGGTTATCTGGTCATAGCAGTGAAGACCAGCCGCGCATTCTCTTCCGGAGTCAGGCAGGCGCGGATCTCAGCCTCTATGTCCTCAGCATCCTTGCCCGCTTCGAGATCCGGCAGACTCATCCGCACCGCCTTGTCGCCATCTAGTGCAAGCAGGCGACGAATCTCGTCCGCAATTTGCTCAATACTGTAATCGCTCATTTGACCCATTCCCTTCCGAGCGGTGCTGGTGTATCCCCTGTACTCCATTGTCTTGCCCATGAGCCTTCTCCTCCGAACGTAGAATGGCCCCCAGTGAAGCCTGGAGGCCACTTCTTACGCTTGCAGCTTACGTGGACGGCCCAGGACATTCACCATGCCGTCTGGAATCTCTATAGGGGCTACAGCGTCGTCCACGCCGCCGTAGGTTAACAGCATGGCGGACACGTCTCTTATCCAGTTGATCCGGCCGCGCCCTTTGGGTAATCGGTCATAGAAGTTCCTGACCGAGTTGAATGCTTGTTTCTTCATGACATCCGGATCGTTTTCCGCGTCCCGAATTTGCTTGGCTCGGCTCTTACGGGTCATGGTGTCCAGGTACTTGTTGATTTCGGTGATGTCATTGGTTTTCGGAGGAGGGCTGGCCTTGATCATCTTGGCGTCGAGTCTTTGATTTGGCCGCATGAGAGCCACTTGCATGATGGGCATGGGGAGAATGGTTCTAGCCGCGTTGTAATCGTCCATCATCCTAAAGGCAGTAGGCCTTGAGAAGCGGCAGGTTTTTAGATAACGCTCAAACATGCCGCGGTGAGGTTTTAGAATTTCTCGCAATCGGAACAGGTGTTCACCAATTTTGAGACGTTGCTTGCCAGTTTCATGAATGGTTTCGAACAGCAGTCGAGTCTGGTCCCGTATAACATTTTGCTCTCGCTCCTGCAGCCCTCCCCATCCGGGGATGCTTTCGAGGTTTAGTGTTGGACCTAACTTCGCCATTGTCGCCATGAGGGGTTGCCTTTCTCCTTTGAATCTTTGAATGAAGATGAATACACAGTAAGCCTACACTTGTAGACAAATGTATATCAAATTCTGATTATCAGGACAATATGGAGACAATCTGGCGGTTCTGACGGCTGGCAAGTGACCAATGTGTACGGATGTAAGTTACTCGTTGACAGGTGACCACACGGGGGCGCACATTTGTTGCCTGTTTGATTACGAACACACAATAACCCAAATGTGGTATCGCGCCAGGAGCCGCCATTTTCCGTGCAAAGACGACAATTTGTTCGCATCAGCGTTCCGCTGAATGACCAACTACTTGAATGCAAAAGGTTAACCGGCATACCTGTCGCTGTTCAGGTACATAATGCCGTAACGTACTATCTGGACGAGCACGCCCAGGGAATTGCGGAGAAGCTGGGCGCCACCCCGGAGGAGATCGAGCATTTATCTCAAATGAGATTGGGCAGGCCCGCGAAAGGGCCGCCATCTCCCAAGAAGCCGCCAGCGTCCACCGGCCAGCTTCCGGTTCCGAGGAAAAGCAGAAAAAAGAGCAAGCGACTTGCCTAAATAATCGAGCGGAGTTAATTTGGTGGTGTTCGGCTTGATCACCGGACACCTGCCGCTCGCGTAGGTTTAAAGGGGTGGAGTCCCACTCGTTCTGAGTGCCACCCCCTCCCAACCTCCCTGCCATCGCAGGGGAATCTATGGGAGAGGACTTTCCTCCGTGCTTACCAATGACTTTATTGCTTGGGAACGTTCTTCACGCGACGTGATCGACGTGAAGCGTTGCTACATCGACATAGCCGGCGACATCGCAGCCGGCGTACTCCTCAGCCAGATCGTCTACTACTTCCTTCCCGACCGAACAGGCAATTCCAAGCATGACGTGGAGCGAGACGGCCGCCTTTGGATTGCTCGTTTCCGGGAGCAATGGCAGGACGAGTGCTGCATGTCACCGAAACAGTTTGACCGCTGCTGCGCCGAGTTGGAAAAGCGCGGTTTGATCATCACGGATGTGTTCAAACGCGACACAAATACCGTGAAGCACATCTCCCTCAATTGGGAGAATTTGATCGCCAGGGTGGAAATCGCGAACTCCCTAAAGGGTAATTCCATTGGAATTCCCCAAAGGGTAATTCCTACCTCTTATTCTAAGAGAGAGAATCTCTCTCTTGGTCTCACGACCAAGAAAAGAGAAATCCCGTTCTCGGATGAGCAGGTGGAGGGGATCTACCAGGCGTACCCCCGGAAGAAGGCGAGAGGGACAGCGCACAAAGCCATCCGAGCCGCCCTGATGGGAATCTACAAAGGCGACTTCACGGAAGCCCTTCCTGCCCAGGAAGCCTACGAAGTGCTGCTGGCGAAGACGGAGGAGTACGCAGCCAGCCCAGAGGTCAAACAGAAGCTCCAGGCCAAAGAGCAGCACTTCATCCCGCATCCGGCAACGTGGTTCAACGCAAAGAGCTACATGGACGAGCAGGACTGATGGAACTCACTCCTGCACAAATAGAAACCTATGCCGCCCGCGCCCTCGGCGGAAAGCGGTCCTCGTCCGGCCACAGGTTCCGCACCGCCTGCCCCATCCACAGCGGCAAGAACCCCAATTTCGCTTTCGATCTCCGCACCGGCCTCTGGTACTGCCATTCCAAGTGCGCACAAGGCGGTGGAATTATCAAACTGGAGATGCTTATTGCGAACTGCGGATGGGAGCAAGCGGTAGAGACCGTCGCCAGGGCCACTGGCTGCCCGCTGGGCGCGTTGCTGTTGAGGAAAGGTATCCAAGCCTCATATTCCTACTTCGACGCGTCAGGGAGGCTCCTATTCGAAAAATACCGGCTCATTAAGGACGATCACAAAACCTTCCAATTCCGCCAGCCCGCTCCGGGGGGAGGTTGGGAGTGGAAAGGAACGAGGCCGAAGGTGCTGTACAACCTGCCCAGCGTGGTCACGGCGCAGTCGGTGCTGATTGTCGAGGGAGAGAAGGCCGCCGACCGACTGAATCGCACGCAATGGCAGGCCAGCGGCAAACTGTACATGGTGGCAACCTGCACCCCGAATGGTGCGGGAAGCTGGCAGGACGCCTATTCCGCTTACCTTGCCGGCAAGAACGTTGTCGTTCTGGTGGACAACGACGAATCAGGGCGCCGGCATCGCGATGAAGTGTTGGCCAGCGTCAGCAAGTACCCGGTCGCGTCCATCCGGTCCATTGACTTCGAAGACCTTCCGGAGAAGGCGGATGTCTACGATTACCTGGAGACGCACAAGCCGGAAGAGCTTTTACAGCGCATTCGCACCGCAAAAGACCTGCTGAAATCGGATCTCCTCTTGCCCAAAAAGCCTGCCATTGCAGTGGAGTTTTCGGAGTTTGCTGCCAACTACGAAGACCATACGTCCTGGATCATTCCGGGAGTAATTCACTCTGGCGCCAACGGATTGATTGTCGCCAATCCTAAAGTCGGCAAGAGTCTTGCGGTGCTGGATCTACTCCTATCGCTGGCTTCCGGTGAGCCTTGGCTGGGGATCGACATCGAGCGGCGGGTCAAGACGATGTACGTATCCCGCGAGGATCATCCGGAGACTACGATTCCCCGCTACAAACGGCTGCTGGCCGGCAAGGGCTGCACCTCCGATGTGAACGGTTGGATGTACTACAGCAGCGTGGCGCAGTGTCCGGAGTTTTATCTGGACCAGGAAGCGCATCTGGACGCGATGATCGAAACCCTGCGTGACTTCCACATCGAGTTTGCGGTCTTCGATGTGTTTCGCCGGCTGCATCTGGGAGATGAAAACGACAACTCCCAGATTGCCAAGGTGCTTTCCGGATTGACCCGTATCGAGCATGAATCCGGATGCCAGGTAGCGCTGATTCACCACCTGAACAAGAACACCGATGGGCCGTTGTTTAATCGCATCCGCGGCGCCTCCGCGATTCATGGCTGGGCGGAGTGGTCGATCGGGATCAACTCCGAAGCCGGGGACGATGACGACGAGCAGGTACGCAAGACGGAGTTTGAGACCAAGGCTGGCAAACCGCACCGCCCGGTGTACTGGAAGCCGATAGATGGTGACGGCTCGCTGCGATTAGAGCCATGCGGATGCCCTGTAGGACCGCGCAAGGTGCCCCCATTGATTCCCTACAAGCCACCCAAGGAGAAAGCGCAATGACGATCCGCATTTTAGTTTGGGCGAGAAATTTGTTTGTGAACTGCGCGGAGTTTTGTGACCGGGCACTTTGGAAAACGTACAACCCATTTCTATGAGTGTGGCGGAGGCGTGATGAAAAAGAGCCAACTGAATGCCGGATGCGAGTGGGAGCTGGTCAAGGGTAACGACAAGCGGCGAGCACGGTACTGCCACAAGCTAATTACCGGAGACTCAATTTACTGTCCTAAGCACGCACTCATGTTTATGGAGTTGGACAACGAGAACCGGCGCCGCATGGCGCACGTTCGCATGGGTAAGCAGCGCAAGCAGGTGATGCGCGAGATGCTGGAAACGTCACCGCTGCGGGTGGTCATCCAGTGAAGACCCGCTCTGGTAACTGTGGGGTTTGCGGAATATGTCAAGGCTGCCTAAATGAGCCATGTTGTTGCACGCTCTGCGTTGACGCCAAACCCGCGAGGCCAACGATTGGCAGTCTCTTTGCCGGAATTGCCGGTTTTGATCTCGGGTTTGAACGAGCTGGGTTTCGGACGGTCTGGCAGGTTGAAAAGAATGCGTATTGCAGACAAGTCCTACGGAGGCATTTTCCCGATGCAGATAGACGAGTCACAGACGTGCGATTCGCTGGAGCAAGAAACCTCGCCCGAGTCAACGGCATCTGCGCCGGCTGGCCGTGTCAGGACATCAGCAACGCAGGACTCCGCGCCGGAATCGACGGAAAACGCAGCGGACTGTGGTTCCATGCCTGTCGCATCATTGGCGAACTACGACCCGACTTCGCGCTCTTGGAAAACGTCTCAGCTCTGCTTGGACGGGGAATGGGGCGAGTACTCGGAGACCTTTCCGAAATCGGGTATGACGCGGAATGGCAGGTTATATCCGCTGCCGACGTTGGCGCACCGCACAAGCGGGACCGTATCTGGATTGTGGCCTACCCCGCAGGCGAGCGACGTAGCTGGTGGGGCGAGGATGCCGGACGGGAAGCGTGGCTTGAGTCTGCGCGAGGTGGCTGTGACGGGGGAGCGGATGTGGCCGACGATACGCAGCGCGGATGCGGACAGGGGCGGCCGGGGAGACTTGATTCAAGCGGTGCGTGGCAATCCGAACAGTCACTACAAGTGGCCTACGCCGCACGGGAATTGTCACACGGGAGCAGGGCTACATGGGGATGGCGGCCCGAATCTTCAGACGGCCGTGAGGACTTGGCCGACGCCATGCTCCACGATGCACAAGGGATCATCGCCAGCGGCGTTGACCCGGAAGAATGGGCGAAGCCGGCACAACGACCGGCTGGATCACGCGACTCAGGCGAGACAGGGCAGCGGATCGCTGAATCCCCTATGGGTCGAATGGTTGATGGGCTATCCGCCGAATTGGACGGTGGTGGAGTAGGTGCGAGGCACTGGATTCAGGAGCCGGATATTCCCAGAGTTGCCCACGGAGTCCCAGAGCGCGTCAACCGGCTTAAAGCACTCGGCAATTCTGTCGTGCCCCAAATTCCGGAGTTGATAGCGCGAAGGCTGAAGGAGTCTTTCGATGAAGCGCAAGCGAGTTGAGAAGCCGTGGGTGCCGCGCCAGCCGGCTACCGGGAGCGATATGGCCAATTCGCCATTCGGCCATTGTTCCGGATGCTTTGGAGTCCGGGATGGCGGGGAGACGCACTACACGGGTTCAGTCGAGCACCCATTCAGCGCACAGCAGGCCGACAACTACAAGCTAGGGAGGGACATCGATGCCATCGCAACGGAAGTTGAATAGTCCATTAAATGGACAAGTGGACCTTACGGCCATGCCGGATGCCGAGGTGGCCAGGATACTGGATGCACGCGTGCGCGATCTGGAACGGCAGCACAGGCGATCCTTCATCGAGCTTGGCCTCATATGTGTAGAGATGAGTGACCGGTCGCTGTGGCGGGAACTGGTGGACCCGGAGACGGGAAACTTCTTTCAGTCGTTCAGTAGCTGGTTGGCGGATGCCACTCTGGTATCCCGTTCTGCTGCGTATTGCGCGATGAAGGCGTTGAAGGACATCACCGACGTGCCGATAGCGGAGTTAGAGGAGATGCCGCGGTGCAATGTGATGACCCTGCAAAGACTCTCTCCCCAGGTTCGCCAAGATCCCAAGGTGATCGAGGCGGCCAAGACTTTGAGTGCGGACGGATTCCTGCAAATGATCGAAGAGGAGTTTGCCGGGCAGCATCTGGAGCGCAACGAACGGATGGCACTCAATCCCACCCGTGGCGCTCGCAAGATGATTGACGAAGCCTTGAGTGCGGCCGGGGTGCTCTATGGCGTCGAAGGTCGCGAGGCGCAGATTGAGGTACTTTCGGCGTTTTTCATGATGGCCGAATGCGAGTTTGAGCAGTACGAAGGCATGAGTAATCGCAGGGCGTATGAGATCGCGTTGAGCGTAGGGACGAAACATGCTGAAACGCACGCCGATACGCTCGCGTAGTTTGAGAAGGTGGGGCCAATGCCTAGACTTCCCAGTCCAACAGTTTCATTTACCTGTCTCACATGCGGTAAAGAGGCCACTCGTTTTGTGCGTGAGATCAGTAGAATCTCAGGTCGTTATTGCTCATCGACGTGTTGGTACGCCAGCCGGGACAAGAGCCGCAACAGGAAATGCAGCTACTGTGGGAAGGTATTCGCGAACAGAAACGCGCTCAAATATTGCAGCCCAGAATGCCTTAGAAAGAAAAGCCTGGAACGGCGCACGCGGAGATGTCCGGTATGTCAAGGCAGTTTCAAGGTGCAACGTCTTGCCCAAAAATATTGTTCCACGCGGTGTGCGGCAGCGGATTCCCCCGCAGTGGAGAGGACTCCGTTTACGTGTCTTTCGTGCGGTAAGGAGGGGAGTTTTATCAAGTACACAAAGAGATCGTGTCGCATGTATTGCAACCAGGAGTGTCAGCGAAAGCATATGGTTGGGGTCAATAGTCCCATGTATCGCGGGAACCGGAGGCAGGATCGCGGACCAACATGGAAACACGCCTCAGCAGAGGCCAGGATTACAGATGGCAATGCCTGTGTATGCTGTGGGGCTGCAACGGAGCCTAAGATCAGCGTGGATCACATTGTTCCTTATCGAATAGCCACGTTCTATCGAGAGGCCGATCCAAACAGCCAGATCAATTTAGCGTGCCTGTGTCGTTCATGCCACTCCAAGAAGACTTCCACGGAGCCGGCGCTGTTAAAGGGCGATGTTATGGGTTTCATAGCCGAGTCCAAGCGAATCATCCCTCTGGACAGGCTGATGGCGGCTCTCAGGTTTTGGAGATTGGCGTGAGTCAGTTTCATTTTGTGGCCTATGTGCGTCCGGAGCCGCAGGGGTCCACTAAGGCGTTCATGCACAAAGGCCGGCCGATGATTACCAGCGCCAATGACAAGATGAAGCCCTATCGCCATGATGTGACGCAGATGGCGCTGGAGGCGATGTCCAGGCTGGGGCTGCAACGTCCGATTGCAGCCTTCGATGTGCCGGTAAGCATGGTGCTGGAGTTTTACTTTCGCAGGCCAAAGTCCGTGAAGCGTGCCGACATGACAGTAAAGCCGGACCTTGACAAACTTTTGAGGAGCACCCTGGACTCGCTGGCGGGAATTGTCTATGTGGATGATTCGCAAGTGGTCGAAGTAAGCGCGAGAAAGCACTATGGAGTGCCGGAACGCGTGGAGGTATCTATTGTCTGTTAACGCACTACCGGAGTTGCCTTATGAAGCGATCTCTGCTGTTGGTTCTTGTTTTACTGGCCGGCTGTAATAGCTGGGAGCGAACGG
>Ga0193743_1000857_pt1 | contig 23669 bp, 18 predicted proteins | sample L2c2metaG_FD_143038 | JGI IMG/M metagenome (GOLD analysis project Ga0193743, IMG submission 143038) | Soil microbial communities from a riparian zone of the East river system, Colorado, United States - L2c2 | ecosystem: Environmental > Terrestrial > Soil > Riparian zone | place: USA: East River... | reverse complement strand
CCGCGGGCGTCACGGCGGTCCGCGATCTCGGCGACGTGCAGTGGGCGGTCGTCGAGCGGCGCGACACCCCGGTGGGGCGGCCGTGGATCGTGGCGTCCGGGCCGCCGCTCACCTCGTCCGGCGGTCACTGCGCCAACATGGGTGGTGAAGTCGTCGGACGTGACGCCATCGTCGCCGCGGTGGCCGAGCGCGCCGAACGAGGCGCAGACGTAATCAAGGTGATGACCAGCGGCGGACTACTGACGCCCGGCACGGACCTCGCGGCCTGCAATTTCACCGACGCCACCCGGATCGTCAGGGCCGGGATACCGGTGTGCCCGACGATCGGCTGGGATCCCGATCGCCCCATCGGACCGGAGATCCTGGCGGTGTTGACACGATTCGGCCTTGGCTTCGACGACGTTCGGTCCCACGTCGCGGAGTTGTACCGGGCCGGGCTGCGCCTCATCAGCGGCAGCGACGCCGGCGTCAGTCTTGCCAAACCCCACGGCGTTCTCCGCGAATCCGTCATCGACCTGATCGGCCTTGGGGTGCCCAGCGATGAGGCACTGGCGTCGGCGACCGGCCGCGCGGCCGACGTCGTCGGGCTCGGTGACCGCACCGGCCGGCTACGGGCCGGGCTGGCCGCCGATCTGCTGATCGTCGACGGCGACCCGCTGACCGACCCGACCGCGCTGCGCGACGTGCGAACCGTCGTTGCGCGAGGAGTGGCATACTCATGGCATGAATCGCATACGGCTGAGCACGACCGTGGACGCGAACCTCCTCGGCAGTGCACGCCGCGCGCGGTCGGGGATCACCGACGCCGCCCTCATCGATGAGGCCCTCGGAGCGCTGCTCGCTCGCCATCGATCCGCCGAGGTGGACGCGAGCTACGCCGCCTATGACGAGCACCCAATCGACGAGCCGGACGAATGGGGCGAGCTGGCGTCGTGGCGGCGCGCAGCCGGCGCCTCGTGAGCGCACTTCCGGCTCGCGGGGAGGTGTGGTGGTGCGAAATCGCCGAGATCGGCCGGCGCCCAGTCGTCGTCTTGTCCCGCGACGCGGCGATCCCCCGGCTTCGACGAGCACTCGTCGCGCCGTGCACGACCACGATTCGAGGGCTAGCCAGCGAAGTCGTTCTCGGGCCGAGTGACGATCCCGTCCCGCGGCGTTCGGCGGTCAACCTCGACTCGGTCGAAAGCGTCTCAGTCGCAGTGCTTGTCAGCCGCCTTGGCAGATTGGCGGACACCCGGATGCACGAGATTTGCGCAGCCCTCGAGGTCGCCGTCGCCTGCGATCACTGACGGCGTGGTCCCATCGAACTTCTCTCGTACACCCGGGCAGCAGACCACCGGCAAGCGCTCAGCCCAGAACCAGACCGTCCCCGTCGGCGCTGACGTTGACCGACACCACGTCGCCGTCGTGCACCTCGCCGGCCAGCAGCAGCTTGGCGAGTTGGTCGCCGATGGCCTGCTGTACCAGCCGCCGCAGCGGCCGGGCCCCGTAGAGCGGGTCGAAGCCACGGTCTGCCAGCCATTTCTTGGCAGGCAACGACACCTCGAGGGTGAGCCTGCGCTGGGCCAGCCGCTTCTGCAGCTGGGCCAGCTGGATGTCGACGATCTGCACCAGTTCGTCAGGCTGCAGGGCGTCGAAGATCAGCACGTCGTCGAGGCGGTTGATGAACTCCGGCTTGAATGCCGCCCGCACCGCAGCCATCACCTGCTCCTCGGTGCCACCCGAGCCCAGGTTGGACGTCAGGATGAGGATGGTGTTGCGGAAGTCGACGGTGCGGCCCTGACCATCGGTCAGCCTGCCCTCGTCGAGCACGGCCAGCAGCACGTCGAAGACGTCCGGGTGGGCCTTCTCCACCTCGTCGAACAGCACGACCGTGTACGGGCGCCTGCGCACCGCCTCGGTGAGCTGACCGCCCTGGTCGTAGCCGATGTAGCCGGGAGGCGCACCGACCAGGCGCGCGACGGAGTGCTTCTCGCCGTACTCGCTCATGTCGATGCGGACCATCGCCCGTTCGTCGTCGAACAGGAAGTCCGCCAGCGCCTTGGCCAGTTCGGTCTTGCCGACGCCGGTCGGGCCGAGGAACAGGAACGAGCCGGTGGGTCGGTTCGGGTCCGCGACGCCGGCGCGGCTGCGGCGCACCGCATCCGAGACCGCCTGCACCGCCTTGCGCTGGCCGACGACGCGCTTGCCGAGCTCGTCCTCCATGCGCAGCAGCTTGGCCGTCTCGCCCTCGAGCATCCGCCCGGCCGGGATACCGGTCCACGCCGCCACCACTTCCGCGATGTCGTCGGGGCCGACCTCCTCCTTGAGCATGACGTTCTCTTGGGCTTGCGCCTGAGGCAGTGCGGCGTCGAGCTTCTTCTCAATCTCTGGGATGCGCCCGTAGCGCAGCTCGGAGGCCTTGGCCAGGTCGCCGTCGCGTTCGGCACGCTCGGACTCACCGCGCAGGGTGTCGAGCTGTTCCTTGAGATCGCGGACGATGTCGATGGCTTTCTTCTCGTTCTGCCATCTGGTGGTCAGCTCGGCCAGCTGCTCCTTCTTGTCGGCCAGTTCGGCGCGCAGCTTTTCCAAACGGTCCTTGGACGCGTCGTCCTCTTCTTTGGCGAGCGCCATCTCCTCGATCTCGAGGCGACGCACCAGGCGTTCGACCTCGTCGATCTCGACGGGACGCGAGTCGATCTCCATGCGCAGCCGCGATCCGGCCTCGTCGACCAGGTCGATGGCCTTGTCGGGCAGGAAGCGCGACGTGATGTAGCGATCGGACAGCGTGGCTGCGGCCACCAGTGCGGAGTCGGTGATCCGCACGCCGTGGTGCACCTCGTAGCGGTCCTTCAGGCCGCGCAGGATGCCGACGGTGTCCTCCACCGACGGCTCGCCGACCAGCACCTGCTGGAAGCGCCGCTCCAGGGCGGCGTCCTTCTCGATGTACTTGCGGTACTCGTCGAGCGTGGTCGCGCCCACCATCCGCAGCTCGCCGCGGGCCAGCATCGGCTTGATCATGTTGCCCGCGTCCATCGCGCCCTCGCCGCTGGCGCCCGCGCCGACGATGGTGTGCAGCTCGTCGATGAACGTGATGATCTGTCCTGCGGAGTTCTTGATGTCGTCGAGCACGGCCTTGAGCCGTTCCTCGAACTCACCGCGGTACTTCGCGCCGGCCACCATGGACCCGAGGTCGAGCGAGACGACCGTCTTGTCGCGCAGGCTCTCCGGCACGTCGCCTGCGATGATGCGCTGGGCCAGTCCCTCGACGATGGCGGTCTTGCCGACGCCGGGCTCGCCGATGAGCACCGGGTTGTTCTTGGTCCGGCGGCTCAACACCTGAATGACGCGACGAATCTCGTTGTCGCGCCCGATGACTGGGTCGAGTTTGCCTTCCCGCGCGGCGGCGGTCAGGTCGGTGGAGTACTTCTCCAGCGCCTGATAGGTGGCCTCGGGGTCCGCGCTGGTGACGCGGGCGCTGCCGCGCACCTTGACGAACGCCTCACGCAGCGCCTGCGGCGACGCGCCGTGGCCGGTGAGCAGCTTGGCGACGTCCGAGCTACCCGTGGCCAGGCCAACCAGCAGGTGTTCGGTGGAGACGTACTCGTCGTCCATCTCGGTGGCCAGCTGCTGGGCCGCGGTGATCGCCGACAGCGACTCCCGGGAGAGCTGCGGCGTCGAGTTGGCGCCGCTGGCCATCGGCAGCCGGTCGACGAGGCCCTGGGCCTCGGCCCGGATGGTCGCGGGTTCGACACCGACCGCTTCCAGCAGCGGGGCGGCGATGCCGTCGTTCTGCGTCAGTAGCGCCATCAACAAATGAGCAGGACGGATCTCCGGGTTGCCTGCGGCGGTGGCCGCCTGCAACGCCGAGGTCAGCGCCGCCTGAGTCTTCGTGGTCGGGTTGAACGAGTCCACGACACCTCCAATTTCGTCTAGGGAAATGCTTGTCGGGTTGTTCAACGCCGTCAAGGTTGAGTCTGTTCCGCTCAACTCTGCTCAATCTTCCAGGTGCCCGGTCAGGCCGACCGTGCGGGTTCGTACGGGACGAACCTTCCACAGATGACATGTCATCACTGATATGTCAGTATAGGAATGTGATCGAGAACAGCGAGTCGCTCAAGAGTTCGGTACGACCCCTGCTGGGACTGCTGTGGGACGCAGGCATCCCAGTCCTCGGCTTCTACACGCTGCAGATTCTCGGAGCATCGGACTGGGCTGCCTTGTTGGCGGCGACGCTGTTCGCCGGCGGCCGGGTCTTCTGGGTTGCCTTGCGGTCTCGTCGAATCACCTGGTTCGCCGCGATGATGATGCTCGTGTTTGGTGTGGGTCTGGCGCTGGCATTCGTCGTCGGTGACCCGCGACTCATGCTGGCGAAGAACTCTGTGGGAGCGGTGTTGATCGGCGGATTGTTCCTGGCAAGCTTGGCCACCAAACGCCCGCTGACGCTCATCGCGTTCCAAACGTGGCGTCCCCGCGACGCGGACGCACTGGCTCAGGCCTACCACGACGACTCGGCCGTTCGACGGGTGTTCAGACGATCCGCTTGGGTGTGGGGGGTCGGAATGATCCTTGAAGCGGCGCTGCGCCTCCCGCTGATCTACATGGTGCCGCTCAGCGTTTCGGTCGGAGTCTCCGCTGCATTCAGCGCCATGGTGATCGGGGGTCTCGCGATATGGACGGCGGTCGGGACGGCGCGACTACCACGGTGGGACGTGGATGCTGCGCGGCAGGACGCATCACAACCCGCCAGCACCTCTATCCCGTAACCGTCAGTCGCGACAACCGCAAACAAACGACAGACCCATCGACCAGACTGCGGGCATGCGCTTCAACCCGCCGCCGAACTGGCCGCCAGCACCGCCCGGCTGGACTCCCCCGCCGGATTGGCAGCCTGACCCGTCCTGGCCGCCCCCGCCGCCCGGTTGGCCACTGTGGGTGCCCGACGCTCCGCGCCGCAAGACCGGACTCATCATCGGTGCGCTCGCGGTGACACTGCTCATCGGCGCCGGGGTGGTCATCGCCGTCGTGGCCGCGTCGAACAACTCGGCGGACATCACGGTGACTCGTTCGGCGAGCACGTCGCTGGACAAGCCCGAGCCCACCGACGAGGACCAGGTGCGCGATGTCGTCGACCGGTTCGAGCAGTCGTGGAACGCCAAGGACTTCGACGCGTTGTCCGAGCTCCTCTGCGAGGACATGCGCAACGACCCCGAGTTCAACCAGAGTGCCCTGCGCGAATTGCGTGATGGTGCAGGCCGTTTGGCGCTGACAGTCGCCGCGCTCGACATCAACGGCGACGCAGCGACGGCCACCATCTTGAATCTCGGCGAAGACCCCGACGACATCGATTTCGCCCGTGAGGACAGCGACTGGAAGTGGTGTGAATTCTGACCGCGCCCCGTTTCGTTCGGTCCCGGCGCCCTCAGTCCGCGAAATCCCAGAACTGAAGCCACTTGACCGATGCGAACAACGCCAGCGTGAGGCCGTAGCCCACGATCACCACCGCCGCGCCGATCGCACTGATCCGCAAGCCTGCTCCATCGACCGGGTCAAGCCAGGTGCGAAACGGCCGCGTCACGCCGGGCATCAGCCACCACTGCAACGCCGAGACACTGACGATCTGGCTGACCCACAGCGCCAGCCACGGTCCAGCGCCTGCGTGATCCAGCACCGGCCCGAAGAAGCGGGACAGCACCATCACCGTGGGATAGAGGACGAGCAGAACCAACATGGCCGACTTCCAGTTCGGCGTCATCAGCGTGCGGCCGTCCTGCACGCGCACGGTGGTGGCGAACGGTGTCGTGTTCGACACGGCCGAGAAGCCCTTGGTCAGGCTCGACCGCAATCCCGGGAGCGCGGTGTCGCGCTCGGGCGAGCGCAACCATGCCGACAGGTGGGCAGCCATCCTGAATCGAAGGATCGTCAGCCATTCGCCGCCGGAGTCCGCAGGCAGCAGGACGGTGCCTTCGTAGCCGGGGAACGGTGAGCTGGCGGCGACCAGTCGGGACTGAACGGCTCGGAAGTCGGATTCCTTGCCGACGGCCACGCTGTGCCGGAATGCGCTGACTCCTGCGGGCGCATCGCTGCCCTCGATCAGAACCAGATCGGTTGTTCTGCACCAGAATCCGAGAGCCTGACCGGCTTCCAGCACGGACCGGCGGCCCGCACTGTCGAGCCATTCGTGCAGTAGGTCCTCGGAGGAGAAGGTGGCCGCCAAGGCCCAGTCGAGACCCGGCTCGTCGTGCACTGACAGGCTGGTGGACACGGCGCCGCTGGCGGCCTGAGCCGACGCCCGCAGTTCGGACACCCAGGTAGCGAAGCCCCATGCGTTCTCCACCGGATGGAAGATCGTGACCGCAGTCGTCGAAGCCATGACCGCCGCCTAGTCCGCCGCCAGCTTGCGGCCCTGTACGTACACCTCGGCAATCGACGACTCCCGGATGCCCATCAATAACGCGAACAGGCTCTGCTCCCGCGCCAGGTCGGGGTCACCGGCGCGGACGGCGTTGGTGAGCGTGGCGTGCAACGCGGGAGTACCCGACGGATCGACGACGACGAAGTCGGCTTCCTTGCCGACGTCGAAGTTGCCGAAGCGGTTCTCCATGTCCAGCGCCCTGGCCCCGGCCAGGGTGCCGACGAACAGCATCTCGGCCGGGTGCATGGACACGCCGTCGTCGCCCGGCTCGGTGATGTGCACCTTGAACGCGTCGCCGAGCACCCGAGGGATCAGCCACTCGTCGCCGCCGCCGAAATCGGTTCCCGCCGAGATGTTCACACCTGAGGCCACCGTCCGCTTCCACGGCATCGTGCCCGAACCGAGGAACAGCTGGGAGATCGGGCAGTGCGAGATGGACGTGCCGGTCTCGGCCATCCTGGCGAGTTCGACGTCCTGGCAGTGCACGCTGTGGGCCAGGATGGTGCGCCTGCCCAGCAGGCTCTTGCCGCCGACCTGCGAGCCGGGCAGGAACTTGCCGTCGTAGGTGTCGAGGTAGGAGTTCACCTGGTACGCCTGCTTGGTGGAGTCGACCTCGCCGGTGCCGGGGCGGTCGTTCTCGTTTAGGTGGCTGTGCACGTAGACACCACGACTCTTGACCGAATCATAGAGTTCGCCAAGGTTTTTCAGCGTCTCGGGGGTGACCGACAACGAGAACCGGGGCACGATCGCCACGTGCAGCAGGGCCGTTTCGGGGTTTCCGGTGTCGGCGCCGTGCCACTTGTCGATCTCCTCGCAGACCAGCCGGATCGCATCCTCCTCCGAGGTGAGCAACGGCTGTGCGGTCTCGCCGCCGACGGTCTGGATACCGCGACCGCTGACCACCCGCAGCCCGCGCCGCTGCGTCTCGGCGAACAACGAGTCCTGGGCGTGCGCGAACGCCGAACCGAAGACCATGGCGGCGGTGGTGCCCGCGGCGACGCGGCGGCGACAGAACTCCTCGGCGGCCTGCTGAGCGAATTCGGGATCGGCGAAACGGGATTCAGACGGGAAGATGCACAGGTTGAGCCACTCGAGTAGCTGCCCGCCGCCATAGGAGTCGCCGGCGTAGGTCTGCGGGAAGTGGATGTGGGTGTCGACGAATCCGGGCAGCAGGAAACCCGGCCGATGATCGACGACGGTTGCCGACTCCGCGTCCGCCGGGATCAAATCCCGTTCGCCGCAGTATGTGATCACGCCCGCGTCGTCGATCACCAGTGCCCCGTCCGGAATCGAGACCAGTGCGGCGGCCGCTTCGGTGATCGGCGGGCTGCCTGCGACGTGATATACGTGACCCAGGTGGACCTGACTGGCCATCGATTGCTCCTTTTGACGTGGGCTTGACGATCATTGTGGGCGGGTCTCCCAGGCCTTGGACGGACACCAGTCAGATCGACTGCAGAACAAGATCATTCAGATGATAGGTGAATAGCTGACTCCAGCGTCACAACAGTTCGGGCAATCAGCGTCGACGAACGGTTCCGGTGACTAGAGTCGGGCTGCCGACGCGCGCTCGCTGTGCCGGATACGACGCACTCGAGAAGGACCAGCGACGTGGACATCAACACCATCACCGACGTGATTCGGAACCCCACCGACCCTCCCGGTGCGCAGTGGCGACCCGGTGACGCCTGGCTCGCGGGCGGGACGTGGCTGTTCTCCGATCGGCAGCCCGACCTGCGCCGCCTCATCGACCTGGTGCCACTCGGTTGGAACGCCCTCACCACCGGTGAAGACGGCATCGACATCGGGGCGATGTGCACCATCCACGACCTGTACGAGTTCGCGGCGACGTCCGCGTGGCCCGCGGCGCCGCTGTTGCGGACCAGTTGCGAGGCCTTCCTGGCGTCGTTCAAGGTGTGGAACTCCGCCACGGTCGGCGGCAACATCTGCATGTCGCTGCCCGCGGGCCCGATGATCACCATGACAGTCGCCCTCGAGTCCACCTACACGCTGCTGGCCTCGGACGGATCCGAACGCACGCTCGACGCAGCCGATTTCGTCACCGGCAACCACGCGAACGCGTTGTACCCGGGCGAGGTGCTACGAAGCATCCGTGTTCCGGCCGACGCCCTGCGCAAGCGGTACACACACCGACGCTTCACCCTGACGCACATGGGCCGCTCGACCATCTTCATGATCGCCACCCAGACGCCGGGCACGACCGACCTGCTGCTCACCATCACGGCGGGCACCACGCACCCCGTCCGGTTGGCCTTCGACACCGCGCCCGCTCCGGCGACGCTGCAGGACGCCATCGACGCGATCGGCGACGACGTCTGGTTCGACGACCCCAACGGCACTCCGGACCACCGCCGCCATCTGGCGAAGTACTACGCCGAAGAGATCAGGGCCGAGCTGGCCGAGGAGGTCCTGGCATGACATACACCGTGAACGGCGAGACGTTCGACGCCGAGCCCGAGCCCGGACAGTGCCTCCGCACGTTCGTCCGGTCGCTTGGAGCTCACGGCGTCAAGAAGGGTTGCGACGCAGGCGATTGCGGCGCGTGCACGGTGTGGCTGGACGGCAACCCGGTACACAGTTGCATCACCCCGGCCTTCCGCGCCGACGGCAGCGAGGTGACCACCATCGAAGGGCTCGGCACGCCGGACGACCTGCATCCGATGCAGAGGCAGTTCCGCGACGCCCCCGGATTTCAGTGTGGCTTCTGCACCGCGGGCATGATCATGACCTCGGCGACGTTCACCGACGAGCAGAAGCAGGATCTGCCGCGCGCGCTGAAGGGAAACCTGTGCCGTTGCACGGGTTACCGCGCCATCGAGGACGCCGTCAACGGTGTTGCCGGGATCGAAGAGGCCAAACCGGGTCAGGCCGTCGGCACCAGCGTGGGGGCACCCGCGGCCACCGGTGTGGTGACGGGCACCGTCGAGTTCACCATGGATACCGAGATGGAGGGCATGCTGCATCTGAAGGTGCTGCATTCGCCGCACGCGCACGCCCGCATCGTCTCGATCGACAAGTCAGCCGCGCTCGCCGTGCCTGGCGTGCACCGGGTGTACACCTGGGAGGATGTCCCGCGGAAGCGCTACAGCACCGCGATCCACACCGATCACCTCGTCGACCCCGACGACACCTACATGCTCGACAACGTCGTGCGCTTCGCCGGGCAGCGGGTGGTCGCCGTCCTGGCCGATTCGGTCCGCGCTGCCGACGAGGGCTGCAACAAGGTGGTCGTGGAGTACCAGATACTGCCCGCGGTCTTCGACCCGGAAGAGGCGATGGCCGACGGCGCACCCCAGCTGCACCGCTACGACGACCCCTTCGCCCACGACAAGGACCACAACATCCTGCTCGAGCTGCACGGCGAAATCGGCGATGTCGAAGCGGGATTCGGCGAGGCCGATGTGATCCACGAGGCGACCTACTTCTCGCCGCGGGTACAGCACGCACACCTCGAAACGCACGGGTCGATCGCCTGGATGGAAGACGGGCGGCTGAATGTGCGTACCAGCTCGCAGTCACCGTCGATCGCCAAGGGCAAGCTGTCCCATCTGTTCGACCTGCGGCCCGATCAACTACGGGTGTTCTGTATGCGGGTCGGCGGCGGTTTCGGCGGCAAGCAGGAGCTGATCTCCGAGGATCTGCCGGCGCTGGCCACGCTCGACACCGGACGCCCGGTGTGCTGGGAGTACACCCGCGAAGAGGAGTTCACCACCGCCTCGCCACGGCATCCGATGAAATGCACGGTCAAGCTTGGCGCCAAGGCAGACGGGACCCTGACGGCGTTCGGATTCCGCAATGTGTCCAACACCGGCGCCTACGGCAATCACGGCGGAGAGACACTGTTCGCGGCCGGTGCCGCGATAGCGCTCTACCGTTGTCCCAACAAGAAATTCGACGCCTGGTCGGTGTATACGAACACCGTGCCGAGCGGCGCACTGCGTGGCTACGGTATGACCCAGCCGGCGTTCGCGGTGGAGTCCGCCATTCACGAGCTGGCGGTCAAGCTCGACATGGATCCCGCGGAACTACGGCGGCGCAACGTCGTCCGCCCAGGCGACGGCCTGCTCGCGATCGCCGACCATCCCGACGACGTCGCGTTCACCGAGGACGGCATCACGCAGTGCATCGATCTGGTCGACGAGGCGTTGCGGCTCGACGACAGCGGGCGAGATCTCGGCGATGACTGGCTGGTCGGCGCCGGCACCGCGACCTCGCTACACGAGACCGCACCACCCACCGATCACATCTCGGATGCGTGGGCGACGCTACGCGACGACGGCATCTACGAGATCGCGGTCGGCACCGTCGAATTCGGCGAAGGCACCTCGACCGCGCACGTACAGATCGCGGCCACCCAGCTGGGGACCACACCGTCGCGGATACATCTGGTGCAGTCCGACACCGATCGCACCGGCTTCGACACCGGAGCTTTCGCCAGCGCCGGACTCTTCGTGGCCGGCAACGCTGTGCAGAAGGCATCCACCGCGCTGCGCGACCGCATTCTCGGCTTCGCCGCCGGGCACGCGGGGGTCGGCGTCGAGTCGTGCGCGATGGATGACGACGGCGTGGTGTGCGGAGACACCCGACTGTCATTGACCGAACTCCTCTTGGCAGCCGGCAAGCGCGGCATCCGGTTCACCGAAGCCCGCAAGGCGTACGGCTCGCCGCGCAGCGTCACGTCCAACACGCACGGCTTCCGCATCGCCGTGCACCGGGTGACCGGCGAGATCCGGATCCTCTACAGCGTGCAGGCCGCCGATCCGGGGGTGGTCATCAACCCCGCCCAAGTCCTCGGCCAGATCGAGGGCGGCGTCGCCATGGGCATCGGCTTCGCACTGACCGAGAACTTTCACGTGGACGACAAGGGTGTAATGGTCAACCCGAACCTGCGCAATTATCGGATCCCCACCTACGCCGACATTCCCAGGACAGAGGTGCTGCTGGTGAAGTCGACCGACTCGGTCGGGCCCATGCGTTCGAAGGGCATGGCGGAGTGCTGCATCAACCCGGTGGCACCGGCGCTGGCCAACGCACTCGAGGACGCCACCGGGGTGCGCTACCGCGAACTGCCCTTCACTCCCGAACGCATCTACAGCCGACTGGACTCCGACCGACTGATACCGGCGAAGTGAGCGGGGCCATGGAAACCGGCGGCGCCGCCACCGTCATCATCGGCGAACGAGTCCATCCCGGCCGCGAGCAAGAATACATTGCCTGGCAGCACGAATTGAACGAGACCGCCTCGCATTACCCCGGATTCATCGGCGCGGAGGTCAACCCACCCACCGCTGTGCAACCTGACTGGATCGTGGTCTACCGCTTCGATTCCATCGCCAACGTCCAGGCCTGGATGAACAGCGCGACTCGTCAAGAACGGCTCCCTACCGGCCGGCGGTATCTCGACCGCCCGCCCACCCAACGGGTGGTCGATGGTGCCGCTAAGCCCGCCGATCAGCTCGTGACAGTGGTGGTGACCCACCGCGTCAGTCCTGAGGACGTCGACGATTTCCTTTCCTGGCAGGATCGACTGCGGTTGGCGGAGACCAAGTTCGAGGGTTACCGCGGTACTGAGCTGTTCCGCCCCATCGAGGGCGTCCAAGACGAGTGGACCGCGATGTATCGCTACGCCAATGCGGCGGATCTCGAGAAGTGGCAAACCTCCGATGAACGAGAGAAGCTGCTGAAAGACGGCGAGAAGTTCTCCGACTTCCAGATGCAGACCGTCGACAACTCATTCGGCAGCTGGTTCGCCTTCGACGAGAAGGGTAACCTGGCGCCACCGCCATCGAATACCAAGACGTCCATCGCGGTCTGGGTTGGCCTGTACCCGACCGTGGTGATTCTGACTCTTCTGCTGTCGCCGTTGAAGATGCCGATGTGGCTGGGCATGCTCGTCGGAAACCTGATCTCCAGCTTCCTGATCAGCTTCGTGGTCATGCCCTACTACGTCAACCCACTGCTGAAGCACTGGCTGCGGCCTCCCCCGGACGTGCCGGTGGCACAGACGAACTGGCGAGGCATCGGCCTGGTGGCCGGCGTCATGGCGTTATGGGTGGTGGTGTTCTATCTGGTGACCAGGGTGTTCTGGCACCTGCCCTAGCGGCCGGCAAGTGGCGCCGGGCCGGCCACCCCCGCCAACGGCGGCAATGTTGTAATCAGCGTTGGTTCAACGGTTGTCGCGGTCGGATTCGGCCTGGCAAGCCCGATCTTCCGGACCTCGGCACCGTTGCCTGCCTTACCACTGACAAGCAAGTCCGCACCGGCCGTGGTGCTGGTGGTCGCTACCGTCACCCCGGTCGGAGCGCCGCCGGTGAACGGTTCGAATGACGCGATCTGCGTGTATTTGATGTCGGCGTCGTGATGGTTCGGGCTCTCCAGATACATCCCGGGAAAGCCGTCGAGCCGCGACCCATTCGACCACACCCGTACGGTTCCGGCTCCACCGAGCTGCCCGGTGACGATGCTCTTCGCGCCACCTTCGACACCCGCGACCCAGCCGGTCGACAGCGACACCCCACTGGTGTAGCCCTCGTCGTACGCCAGGAAGCTCGACGTCATCGCCGGCTCATTGGGCTTGGCAGCGTGCTCGGGCGTCGTGCCGTTGGCCTGCGCTCGCGCCGTCGGGGTGTACAGGTCGAACCGGAATGTCTTGACCTGCGGTGCATCTCCAGGCCCGGGAGCGGTGACGATGGACTCCCGGCCCGAGCCGAGCTCGACCATCCCCGTCCCGATCGAGACGCCGGAATTCGAGCCGGGATACGGCGTGAAGCTGGAGAACACGTCCGGTGTCTTGTCCTTCTCACTGGGCAGTTCGGATGCGTAGACCTTCACCTGCGAATCGATGCCGGGGCCCGATCCCACGATGATGTTGTCGGCCAACGCATTTCCATCGATGTCGGCGCCTGCGACGTTCACGCCGCCCTGGAAACCCGCATCGAACGGCGCGAAGCGGGTCAGCTCGGATGTAAATCGCCCTTGGGCCGAGTCATTGCCGTCATAGACGACGACTTGGGAATCGGCGCCGGGGCCGGTGCCGACCACCAGGTCCAGGATCATGTCGCCGTTCACATCGGCCATTGCCACCGACGGGGTGCCCTCGAATCCCGGGAACGGGGTGACGAACGCGATCACCTTGTCCCCGTTGCCGTCGTGGACCTGCACCGTCGCCGGTTTGCCCTTCGACCCCGGCACTGCCACCGCATACGTCGACACCTCGGGGATGACGTTGATGGTCGCCATCAGACCGTTGTCCTCGTGGTTCAGGCGGTGGCAGTGCACCACGTAGGTGCCTGCATATTCGATGAAGTCGGAGCGCAAGGTCAGCGATGCGGGAACGAGCGGGTTGTCGTTGGCGTCGATCACCGGCGGCGGGACGTTCGCATTGTCGATTCCGAACGGCTGCACCCCGGTGGTGGTGCCGATGAGCGGACTCACGACATGTTGGACCTGAAAGTCGTTGACGTGGATATGGATTGGATGGCTGTCGTTGTTGTAGTTGGTGAACGACCATTCCTCGACAGAGTTCAGCCGCGGCTGAATCAGCGGGATGTTGGGGAAGATGTTGTCGTCGAACTGGTAGGTGAAGGCCTTCGGATCGCTGTTGCTGGCCTTCTTGTTGCCGAAACCACCGCCGATGTCGAGCGCGCGCTTGACGTCGGGCTCCATCACCGAGGTATCCACGAATGACGTGTAGGCATCGAGGTTCTGGCCCGGCTCGAATGCCGTGGTCTGCCCCTCACCACTGTCGGGCGTGACCTTCAACAGGGTCTGCGTCGGGAAGCTGAAGAAGCCGTCCCGCGCCGCGATGTACTTGGGGTCGATGGTCACCGTGCCGAGCACGGCCGGGGAGTTCTTGGTCCCGTTGTTGGTGTACAGCACACCGGGTTCGGAGATCCCCTTGACACCCTGACCCGGCGGCATGTCGACGACGAGATCGCCGGAGCGCGGCATCGTCACCGCGATGGCGTAGCGCGATCCCGGAGGAATCTCGAGGTACGTTCCGTCGCCGTCCACGGGACGCTGCACCTGGGTGTAGGGGTTGCCGTCCTGCCCGACGACCGCGAACTTCGGGTGGTTGCCCGTCGCCGTCTCGGTGAATCTCAGTGGCACGAAGGCGATGTCGCTCATGTTGGCGAACACCCAGATCTCGGTCTGCCCCGGTTTGAGCTTGAGCTCCGGTTGGAACTGGCCGTTGATGGTGAACTGCACGTCGCGCTCGTTCTCGGGCTGCGAGGGGTCGGCCGGAATGGTCTTCGACGGGCTGGTGAAGGTCTGCAGATTCTGTGGGACGAACTGGTTCTGCCCGCGGTGGTTGTGGACCGAGAGCGGCCCGGCGTACCAGTTCGTGAAGAACTCGGCACCCTTGGTGGACTGAGCGAAGTTCACCGGGGCCAGGCTCGGTTGGTACGTGCCGTCGGCGAGCTGGTTTCCTTCCGGCGGTTTGAGCGTGCTGACCCACTGTTCCCAGTAGGGGTTGTTCAGTTGATGACCGCCGTTGCGGCGGTCGAAGACGAAGTTGTACTGCAGCGCCATATCGCGAATGGGGATGTTGTTCTGCGTCACCAGGGGCAGGTTGCCGTCGGGGCGACCGATCTCCAACATGCCCGCCAGGCCCATGTACGTCTGTTGCGCGGTCACGGTGTGGCGGTGGCTGTGGTACCAGTACAGGCCATTGGGCATGTTCGACGGCACGGCGTAGTCATACCTATTGCCCATTCCGGCCGGGATGGACAGCAGGACGTTGTCGGCGTTGCCGGACGGGCTCACGTGCAGTCCGTGGGTGTGCAGGTTCAGCGGCGCCGACCTGAGCACGGGCGGATAGATCGGGATCTCGTCGCCAAGCGAAACGTACGCAGGATCGTTGAAGTCGTCGATCGTCAGACCCTGAAGGTCGTTGTCGTAGTGGACGATCAACCGCTCCCCGGGGTTGACGCGCAGGGTCGGCGCGGGATAGACGCTGTCGCTCTTGGTCAAGCCGTCCGAACTCGTGCCCTTGATGACCTCGTATCCGAAGACAAGGAAGTTCGTGACCGGCTCCTTGACGGTGTCCAGGTTGACGGTGCCCTGGTGTGCCGACAGCCGGACCTCGAGAACGCCGTCCTTGCTGGACAGCCGGACCGGCTCACGGAACGGCGCCGGTTTGCCGTCGGGTCCGGCGTTCACGCCAGGCGGCGGACTGGCCGCCTCCCTCGGGTGCGACGTGCAACTCGTCAGCATCGTGGCCATCGCCACGACGACCACGAGAGCCAGAATGGATTTTGCTGAACGAAGCGGCATGACGCCCCTCAAGGCTACGGCCAGCACCAGGCGCTGGGCCTTGGGGAACGTTACACAGCAAAGTCAAGATCAATTTGCGTTTGCGAAAATTCTTCTCGCCGCGGCGCCGTCGATCACAGCTTGGTCTCGTGCGCGGCCAGCGCCATCCAGACGCCGTTCTGCAGCACGAATACATCGGTGAACCGCTGGCGGTCGAGCACCTTGCCGTCTTGCATCAGGGTGTTGATGCCATGGATCACCGCGGTGTCGCCTGCAATGTCGACGATCTGGTCCGACGCATCGAACGTCATCGGCAGCGGTTCGGTGGTGGCAAGTTCCTGCGCCCGATCGAACATCTGCCCGTCGGCGTTCACGTGGCGGTAGGTAGGGGCGAGGATCGACTCCACTGCTGCGACGTCGCCGGACGTGATGGCGGTCAGCCAACGCGCCTCCTGCGCAAGGACGTCCGAGCAGGGCGGCGTCTCGATCGGCAGGGGCGAACCGGCACCGGTCTCGACGCAGGTGTCCGCCCGACTCGTAGCGGGCGTTGCGACGGCCAGCACCATCGCGACGATCGCGGCGGCCACAGCGGCGGTCTTCATCCCGCGGAGCCTAGCCGCGCCGGAGTCGACGACATGCCGGGTTCGCCCGAAAACCGGTGCAAGCTTGCTAGGTTGACGGCAGTGTTCGCCGAACTGATCCCGCTGGCCCTGGTGGTCGCCCTGTCGCCGCTGTCGATCATTCCAGCGGTGCTGGTTCTGCATGCGCCGAGACCCAGGCCGACGGGGTTGGCGTTCCTCATCGGCTGGATCGTCGGACTTGCCGCGTTGACACAGATCTTCATCGAGGTGTCGAACCTGCTCGGCGGCGGACTGGACAAACCACCGAGCTGGGCGTCGTACGTTCGCATCGTCGCGGGCGCCGCGCTGATCGCGTTCGGCATCTACAAGTGGCTGACCCGGAAGCGCTCGGAACACTCGCCGAAGTGGATGAGCAGCTTCGCCAAGATCACCCCTGGCAGGGCCCTCATCACCGCGATAGTCCTCGTCGTCGTCAACCCCAAGGTGCTGTTCATGTGCGCCGCAGCGGGTTTGGCGATCGGCACCGAAGGGCTGGGCCGGAAGGGCGCAGCGTTGGGCCTGGTGTACTACGTCGCGATCGCCGCGTCCACGGTCGCGCTCCCCATCCTGGCCTACGCGGTGTCCGGCGACCGCCTCCATCAGCCGCTGGTCAGGCTCAAGGACTGGATGGAACGCCAGCACGCCACCCTCGTCGCCGCCATCCTGGTCGTTCTCGGTCTTCTGGTGCTGTACAAGGGAATTCACGGGCTGTAGCTCTTAGAGCTCGGGCAACCCCAACTCATCGGCATCGGCGGTCAGATACCTCGTCACCGTCGGCGCGATCAGGCGGACCACGTCTTCTGCGGGCAACGTCGCCAGCGGCGGCACCTTGATGATGTAGCGCATCAGGGCGGTGCCCACCAGATTGGTCGCCGCAAGCATCGCCCGCAGTCGCGCCCGCTCGTCACCGCCGATCACGCCGGAGACCGCGGTGAGCACGTACTCCCGCATGAAAGTGCGAAAGGCCTCCTGGGCATCACCGTTCGACGTCGCCGACTGCAGCATGGCGGCCATGCTGGTGGCGGTCTCCGGCGACTCCCAGATCCGCAGGTACTGCGCCACCAGGCGACTGCCGATGTCCCCCTCATCCGCGGTCATCGCCGCCACCAGGAGGTCGGGGTCGATGATCAGCCGCAGTGCCTCGCGGAACAGATCGGCCTTCGAGCCGAACAGGTAGAGCACCATCGACGGATCGACGTGGGCATCGCGCGCGATGGCCCGCAGCGTCGTCTTCTCGTAGCCATCCTCGGCGAACCGATGCTTGGCGGCCGCCAGTACCGCATCCCGCGACACCGGTTCGCCCTGACGCCTACCCCTTCTCTTGGTCGTCTTCGCTGGTGAGGCCATGCCCCCAAGCTAGCATTTCAATGGTTGTTGAAATAATCCAGCAAGAGCGATACGCTCGGCGCACGAAATTCAACAGTCGATGAAAAGGTGCTCTCGATGACGACCGATGCGCTCCCCCACACCCACCACGCGCAGGCCAACCACGAACCGCCGGCCGCGGTCCGAGCGGCCGGGATCATCATCGCCATGACGCTCGGTCTCGCGGTCCTCTTCATCGCGTTCGGCCTGCCCGCAGCCCGTTCGGCACCCCGCGACGTGCCCATCGGCATTGCCGCACCAGAGGCGGTGGCGAGCCGAATCGACGGACAGCTCGAGCAGAACGCATCCGGCGGGTTCGCCGTCACCACGTATCGCGACCAGGCCGCGCTGCGTGCCGCGATCGGCGACCGCGAGGTGTACGGCGGCGTCGCGGTGACGAGAGACGGACCCGCGCTGCTGCTGGCGTCGGGGGGCAGCCCGATGGTGGCTCAGCTGTTGACCCAGATTGGCAACGGCATCGCCCAGCAGACCGGAGCGCCACTGCACACCGTCGACCTCGCTCCACTGCCACCCGATGATCCGCGCGGCACCGGACTGGCGGCGTCGGCGCTGCCGTTGACACTGGCGGGTCTGTTGCCGGCCGTCCTCTTCGTCCTGCTGTTCCCGCAGCGGGTCTGGCTGAGATTCGGTGCCACAGTGGTATTCGCGGGGGCGGCCGCGCTGACCATCGCGGCGGTGCTGCGCTATGTGTTCGGCTCGATCGAGGTCAACTTCTGGGGAGTGACCGCAGGGTTGACGCTGGGCGCCCTGGCCACGGGCCTGGCGGTGTTGGGGCTCGGCTCGCTGTTCGGCCGCACGGGCCTCGGCATCGGCACGGCGGTCGCGATGCTGCTCGGCAATCCGCTGTCCGGGCTGGCCAGTGCGCCCGAGATGCTGCCCCGTGGTTGGGGCACCCTCGGCCAGCTGTTGCCACAGGGCGCCAACGGAACGCTGCTGCGGTCGACGGCGTACTTCTCCGGCGCCGGTGCGACGACGGCGATTGCGGTGCTGACCTGCTGGGCGGTCGCTGGCGCGGTGCTGATCATCCTCGCCGGGTTCCGCCGGGGATCGAGGGCGCCCGCGTAACTACACTCGGGCGGCGTGGGACTCGACGATCGCGACGCGCTGACGACCCTGCGCGCCGCGGTCGACCCGGAGCGCGGTTCGGACGACCTGATTCACCGGTTCTACACCCGCTGGTTCGCCACCGACATCTCCGCGCGCGACCTCTTCCCACCCGACATGGCCCACCAACGCGCTGTCTTCGGCCACGCGTTGACATGGCTGTTCGGCGAGCTGATCGAGCAGCGTTCGCAGGAGCCCGTCGCGTTCCTGGCGCAGCTGGGCCGAGATCACCGCAAGTACGGTGTCACCCAACATCATTACGACACCATGCACGACGCTCTGCTGCACACCCTGCAAGACCATCTGGTGGAACGGTGGGACGACCGACTGGCCGAAACGGCCCGTGACGCGGTGGCACTGCTCGTCGGCGTCATGCGCGGTTCCGCCGAGGCGGAGAAGGGCCCGCCCTACCGCAACGCAGAAGTCGTCGAACACATCCGCGCCACCCGCGACGTGTCGATCGTCCGGCTCCAGCTCGACCGCGCGCTGTACTACCACCCCGGCCAGTACGTCACCGTCGAAATTCCCCAGTGGCCACGACGATGGCGCCACCTCAGCCCGTCGATACCCGCCGACCGCGAGGGCGCCATCGAGTTTCACATCCGATCGGTCAGGGGCGGCATGGTCAGCACCGCCATCATCGGCGAGACCAAACCCGGCGATCACTGGCGGCTGTCCAACCCACACGGCGCCCTACAGGTCGACAGGGACGGCGGCGACGTGCTGATGGTCGCGGGCAGCACCGGCCTGACCCCGCTGCGCACGCTGATCATGGACCTCACCCGGTTCGGGGACAACCCGCGGGTGCACCTCTTCTTCGGCGGCCGGTACCCGTGTGACCTCTACGACCTGCCGACGCTGTGGCAGATCGCGTCCACCAACCCGTGGCTGTCGGTGACGCCGGTGACGGAGTACTCCACCAACCCGCCGTGGGCCGCCGACTACCCCGACGCCGAGCCACCCCGCGGCCTGCACGTACGCCAGACGGGGCTGTTACCGGACGTGGTGACCCGGTATGGCAGCTGGGGCGACCGGCAGATCCTGGTCTGCGGCGGCCCGCACATGGTCGAGGCCACCAAGGCCGCGTTGATCGCCAAGGGCGCGCATCCGCAACGCATACAACACGATCCGCTCGCCAGCTGACCGTGCAAGAATCCAACGATGCCTGAGTTCGAAGCCGTCACGCTCAAAGACCCGTCGTCCTCGCTGACCGCCACCTTCGTACCCGTTGCGGGCATGATCGGCACCTCACTCGCCGACGGCGACGACGAGTTCCTTGGCCAGCGCCGCGGCCTGAACGCCTATGTGACGTCCGGCAAGACGATGGGTATCCCGATCCTCTATCCGTGGGCAAATCGGTTGAGCGCCAGCAAGTATGGGATCAACGGAGCCGTCGTCACCTTGACCGCGGGCACCGGTGGGGTGCGCACCGACGAGCACGGCGTGCCGATCCACGGCGTACTGGCCGCCTACCCCGGCTGGCTGGTCACCGCCCGGTCGGACAACAGGTTGACGGCCGTCCTCGACTATGGCGGCAAGCCGCGCCTATTGGCGTCGTTCCCGTTCCCGCACGTGCTCACCCAGGACATCACGCTCGCCGACCGCACACTGACCATCGAGACGACGGTGATGCCGACCACCGCGGCGTCGGTGCCGCTGTGCTTCGGCTACCACCCGTACCTGAGAATCCCCGGCGTGCCGCGCGAGGAGTGGCAGCTCACCACCCCGAACATGCGGCACCTCCCGGTGGACAACTGGGGCATCCCGACCGGCGCCCAGGAGGAGTGGACGGGACTTACCGAGCCGCTCAAGACTTCCAAGTACGACGACGGCTTCGACAAAGTGGCCGACGGATCCGTGTTCGCACTTGCGGGTGGCGACCGGCGCCTCGAGGTCAAGTTCGAGAAGGGCTATCAGGCGGCGCAACTCTTCGCGCCCCACAACGACGACGTGGTCGGCATCGAGCCGATGGCGGCGCCCACCGATGCGCTACGCCGGGGAAACTACCGCTTCGCGGTCGCGGGCAAGCCGGAGACGGCCCGGTTCTCGATCAAGGTGACGTAGCGCTATTCGCCGCTGCGCCTGCGCCGACCCGCGCCGGGCTGCCACACCACCAGCGCGGTGCTCTTCGGCACCACCGCCACGTCACGGCGCTGGTTGGCCCGTAACCGCTCCAGCTCCGCGGCCATCTCGACCAGACGCGACTGCAGGGCGTCGACCTGGTTGGTCAGCTCGATGATGCGTTTGATCCCAGCGAGATTCACGCCCTCGTCCTGGGACAGCCGCTGCACCTCGCGCAGAAGGTCGACGTCGTGCTCGGAGTAGCGGCGGCCGCCGCCCGAGCTGCGCTGCGGGCTGACCAGGCCGAGCCGGTCGTAGGTGCGCAGCTCGGCGGCCACCGAGATCAGGAACGTACGGGCGTCGTCCTTCCGATTCATCATCAGTTTCCTGACCATCCGGCCCTCGGATCGAACCCGCTGGCGCGTTCGGCCTTGGCGTAGGCCTCCAGCGCCTCGGCCGCTTCGCCTTCGAGGTTCGGCGGAACCGCGACCTTGACGGTGACCAACAGGTCGCCGTGACCGCCCGCGCGCTTCGGCACGCCGCGGCCACGCACCCGCAGGATGCGTCCGTCCGACGTGCCCTTGGGCACCCGCACGCCGACCTTGCCCTCCAGAGTAGGAACCGAAAGCGTTGCGCCCAAAGCGAGTTCGTGGAAGCTCACCGGAACGGTGACGGTAAGGTCGTCGCCATCACGGCCGAACACCTTGTCCGGCCGCACGTGCACGGTGACGTACAGGTCGCCCGAAGGGGCGCCGCGCAGACCGGCCTCGCCCTGTCCGGCCAGCCTGATCCGCTGACCGTCCTCGACACCCGGTGGGATCCGCACGTTGATGGTGCGGGTCCTGGTCGTCGCGCCCTTGCCGCCGCACTCCTCGCATGGCTCATCGATGATCGAGCCCGTGCCCCGGCACTCGGTGCACGGTTCGGAGAAGCCGAACGCACCCTGGTTGCGGCTGATCACGCCCGAGCCGTTGCAGTTCGGACACACCTTCGGGCTGGTACCCGGACGCGCACCGCTGCCATGGCAGTTGGTACACGGCGCCGGGCTGGTGAGCCGCAACGGCATCGCCACGCCCTTGGTGGCCTCGAGGAAGGACAGCGCGGTCTCGGTCTCGAGATCGTTGCCGCGACGCGGACGACTGGGTCGCGGCTGCTGAGCACCGCGTCCGAACAGTCCGCCGAACAGGTCACCGATGTTGGCGCCGCCGGTCTGGCCGGCCGCACCGAACAGGTCACCGAGGTTGACCTCGCTGCCGTCGCCGCCGAAGCCGCCGAAGTTTCCATCGCCTGCGTTGAACCGGCGGCCGAATCCACCGTTGGCGAACAGCCTTCGGGTTTCGTCGTACTCCTTCTTCTTGGCCGCATCCGACAGCACGCTGTTGGCCTCGGACACGGCCTTGAACCGCTTCTCCGCCGCGGCGTCGCCGGGGTTCCGGTCGGGGTGCAGCTGAGAGGCCAGCTTGCGGTAGGCCTTCTTGATCTCGTCGGTCGTGGCGTCAGAGGAGACGCCGAGCTCCTTGAAGAAGTCCTTCTCGACCCATTCGCGTTGGGCCATGTCGCGTCACCTCCTCGCCTCTGTTCATCGATGGACTATTCGTTTGATTCTGCGTTCGCTGATGCGTTCTCGCCGCCACTACCGCCGGTTTCCTCGACCGTGTCGGAATCCGGCACGGTGTCGATCACACCGACCAGTGCGTGCCTCAGGATGTGGTCGCCGAGCTTGTAGCCCTGACGCATGACCGTGCCGATCACCGGGTTGGAGCCGTCGCCCTCGTGCTGCACGGCCTCGTGCAGGGAGGGGTCGAACTCGTCGCCCTCGGCGCCGAACGCCACCAGCCCGACGCTCTCGAGCGCGGCGGTCAGCTTGTCGGCCACCGACCTCAACGGCCCGGACTCGAGGTCGCCGTGGTTGCGGGCCCGGTCGAGATCGTCGAGGACGGGCAGCAATTGGGCGGCGACGCCGGCCTTGGCCCGTTCGGCCGCGGCCTGCTCCTGACGGACGGAACGCTTGCGGTAGTTGTCGTATTCGGCCTTGACGCGTTGCAGGGTGGCCTTCAGTTCGACGGCTTCGTCGGATTCCACGGGCGTGCCGGGGATCTCCGGCTCCGGCCCCCCACTGGGGGCCGGGCGGGCGGTCTCACGTACCTCACCGGTGACGGGATCGACGCGCCGTTTGTCGGTGAAGGTCACCGGCTCGTGCGAATCGCTCTGGGTCACTTAGGGTTCTCCTGCTCGTCGTCGTCGACGACCTCCGCGTCCACCACGTTGTCGTCGACCGGACCGGAGTCGGCTCCGGCGCCCGACTGTTCGGCCTGAGTAGCCTCGTACATGGCCTGGCCAAGCGCCTGGGACTCGACGCCCAGCTTCTCCATCGCGGACTTGATGGCGCCGATGTCGTTGCCCTCGAGCGCCTGCTTGGCCTCGGCGACGGCAGCGTCGACCTTGATCAGCGTGTCCTCGGGGACCTTCGAGCCACCCTCGGCTTCGCGCTGCTCCTTGACGAACTTCTCCGTCTGGTAGACCAGCGACTCCGCCTGGTTGCGGACGTCGGCCTCCTCGCGACGCTTGCGGTCCTCCTCGGCGTGCGCCTCGGCGTCCTTGATCATCCGGTCGATCTCCTCCTGGGACAGGCCGGAGCCCTCCTGGATCTTGATCGTGTTCTCCTTGCCGGTGCCCTTGTCCTTGGCGGTGACGTGCACGATGCCGTTGACGTCGATGTCGAAGGTGACCTCGACCTGCGGCACGCCGCGCGGGGCCGGCGGAAGACCGGTCAGCTCGAAGGAGCCGAGCAGCTTGTTGTGCGCCGCGATCTCGCGCTCACCCTGATAGAC
>Ga0193743_1000855_pt1 | contig 23754 bp, 15 predicted proteins | sample L2c2metaG_FD_143038 | JGI IMG/M metagenome (GOLD analysis project Ga0193743, IMG submission 143038) | Soil microbial communities from a riparian zone of the East river system, Colorado, United States - L2c2 | ecosystem: Environmental > Terrestrial > Soil > Riparian zone | place: USA: East River... | reverse complement strand
GCCAAACACAAAAGCTTCACGGTGGACACGAGTGTCAAAGTCTACTTCTGCGATCCGCAGAGTCCCTGGCAACGCGGCACCAATGAAAATACCAACGGTCTATTAAGACAGTACTTCCCTAAGAAGACCGACTTGTCCGTCTACTCTCAAGCCGATCTTAACAAGGTAGCTCTGCGCCTGAATCAACGCCCGCGAAAGACCTTGGGCTTTGAAACGCCGGCAAGTAAACTGCAAGCCAGTGTTGCATCGACCGGTTGAGCCCGCCTTTCAAATCGGAAATGCGGCACACAAGATCGGTCGCCGCCGCCAACTCGCGGATGGTCGGCTCTTCTCCCTAACCCCATTCTTGAAAAGCTGGTCGGAGCGGCACCGCGTTAGATCTGGACCAACCCGGAGGGCGAAACGTAGCGCTTCCTCGAGGCTGTTTCCAGTTGGTGCACGATTTTGGAGCGCTTGGCTCTTCCGCCTGCCACTGCAAGGGCAACCGTGAGCTGCGCCGTAGAGTCGGCTACGCGCGTCCTTGTTGAATCAGTCGATCGTGCGTTGCGGCCGATCTGGCTTGGCGCCCCGGTCGTAATCTGGCCACGTCGCGGCCAGTCGCATGTCGAATTTCCCGTAGTGCACCAGAACTGCTGCTTTTAATCCTCGGGATGTCTTCGGCGGCGGGAAGACCGTCATAAAAACGGCACGGCTGCCGCCAAGTCCACTCCGGGCTGCACTGCCAGCATATGGGCGGTCGAGCTCTGATGGCGAAACCTGTGACGCCGATCTTTCCGGCGCAGCCAGGGCGCGACTTCAACCCCATGGCTGCGGCCACCATAACCCTCGAACATCCTGTCCTTGTCGATTCTTGCTGAACATCTGGCCACCTTTGTAGTCGTCGATGGCCGGCAAGCAAAGAGATGGGCTAACGGGACGGCTTGAACGGTCGGGGATCCGTTTTGATTTTCTCAATTCTTAACAACGGAAAGCTCCAGTAGGGCTTGCAATCCACAGAACTAGCCTGTAAATTGAATTCGGATCCATTTGGTCGTGATTCGCAGTAGTCACACTTCTATGCGGATTTAACTGAGCCAGACCCTCGCGTTCACTCTTGGCCGAGTCGCGAAGGTCCGGCTGTTACTACAGTCCGAGCGGACCGCGGTTGCACCCACTATAGTCTCCGCGTTGCCACTCAGTAAATAGGTGTCCCCTCTGTTCGCAACCAGCGAGCAATGGGGAGACTTTGAGGCTTGGCCATGTACCACGCGAAGGCATTTCTTTGTAAATCTGAGCAACGCCGTCTCCGCAGACGACTCAAGCGGGGCATCCTCAGCGGTTCTGGTCGCTGGATTGCGATCACGACTCTTCTCGCGTACGCGACGACCAGCCATGGAAGTAAACAGCAGGTTGCTACTGTCGATCAACGCAGCAAAGAGGTTGTGACAACTTCGGGCATTCATCAGAGGCGCTTCAACATACCTGCAAGTTCCCTTGATGCGGCTCTCGCCGCCTGGGAAGACACAACGGGACGAAAGGTCGTGATTCAGGTTTCGAATACCGCACTCGCGGGATTTCGTTCTCAGGGAGCGCACGGGATTCTTAGCGACGAGGATGCCCTTAGGCAGGTGCTCGCTGGGACCGGATTGGAGAGCAATGTCTCTGCCGATAGCAGTTTTGTCATCTCTGTGGCCCATAATCGCGAACAGGTGGAAGTGAATGCGGGGAGTTTGCCGGAGATTCAATTGGACCGGTATCCAGTGCCTCTGCTCGATACGCCGCAGGCCATCACGGTTGTTTCTCAGCAAACGCTGCAGGAGCAGGGATCGACGACACTCAGAGATGCGCTGCGAAATGCTCCCGGGATCAGCCTGGCGGCAGGAGAAGGCGGATCACAGGGCGACAACCTGACCATTCGCGGATTCACTGCGCGCAATGACATTTTTCTGGATGGTATGCGCGACTTCGGCTCCTACTATCGTGACCCTTTTAACTACGAGCAGATAGAGGTACTCGAAGGCCCATCAAGCGTCACCTTCGGACGTGGTTCTACGGGCGGCGTCATCAACCAGGAGACGAAACAACCGGAATTGCATCGATTCGCACGGCTTGAATTGGACGGTGGAACAGACCTCACGCGGCGCTTCACCGCAGATATAAATGAGCCCTTAGCCTTTGGTACAGGCGCGAGCTTTCGGCTAAATCTCATGGCTCATGACAGCAATGTTGCCGAGCGAGACGTCACGGAGAACCGTCGTTACGGTGTTGCGCCGTCGCTCGCCTTCGGATTGGGAACCGCGAATCGGCTGAAGATTGACTACTTCCGGTTCCAGGAAAATGACATCCCGGATTATGGGATCCCCTGGTATTTCAACAAGCCGGCTCCCGTCGCTCGTCACAACTATTACGGGTTCCAGCACGGAAACTTCCTGCGAACAGACGTCAATATGGTGACGGTGAAGGCGGAACATGATTTCACTGCCTGGGCTACGTTGCGTAACCAGGCTCGTTTTGCAAACAACGAGCGGGATGTCCAGATCACTGAGCCGCAGCTCAACAATGCTACTGCGGGTCTCATTACTCCTGCGACGCCGCTCTCTCAAATCAATGTGAACCGTAATCAGCTCATTTCCTACAGCAATGAAGGTTTGCTGTGGGATCAGCTTGACATGACCGTACACACAAAGTTTTGGGGTGTGAATCATGCAGCGGTCATCGGCGCGGAAGGAGGACGGGAAACTTCAGACCCGAAGCGGCCTACATATAACGTTGTCAATCTAGCGGGAAAAACCGTCAACACTGTGCCGACAGCGAATCTGCTATCGCCGAATGAGGATCAAGCATTTTCCGGGCAACGTGCCCCCTTAACAGATGTGCACGTGACGTCCACAAGCTACGGATTCTATCTGCTCGACACGATGCAATTTGGCCGGTACTGGGAGTTCACAGGCGGAGCCCGCTTTGATCGCTTCTATGCGGACGAAAAGAGCATCAGCAATCCGACGCCTAAGCTGACTGAAACCGGGGGTACCACTCAAGGCCCACCGACGATCACCTATCCAAACCAGTTGGTACGGAAGCCGAGTTGGCGAGCGGCGCTCTTGTTCAAGCCTGCGCCGAACGGGAGCATTTATTTTGGTTACGGCACCAGCTTCAACCCCTCGGCTGAGGCGTTGGCTCTCACGGTAGGACCGAGTGGAACCGGTACGGCGAATCTTTCGCCCGAGTTCAACCGGTCGTATGAGCTGGGAACAAAGTGGGACCTGAATCAGGGTCGATTGTCGGTCCGAGCAGACATCTTTCGAACGACGAAGGACAATGCGCGTGAATCGTCTCCTACCAACTCACTCTTGTACGTGCTGGCGGGTACGCAGCGGGTGGATGGAGCTGAAGCTGTCGTGATTGGAAGAATCACGCCGCAGTGGAAGGTGTTATCCAGCTACACCTACATGCATAGTGAAGTCGTGAATTCGCAATTCTACCCAGCGGCAGTCGGATTCAAGTTGGCCAACGTTCCGGACAATCTATTCAACTTCTGGACTACCTATCAACCTCGCCCGAAGCTTGTGCTGGGCGCCGGATCCAACTTTGTTGATTCGCGCACGGCCAGCTCTACTGTACCGCTCGATCCAACGACAGGATTGATAAAGCAAGTGCCGGGCTACCTTATTTTTTCCGCAATGGGCAGCTACTCACTCGGAGAGCACGCATCGTTGCAGGCCAATGTCTTCAATCTGACGAATCGAAACTATATCGATCAGATTCACCCGGCGCATTTGGTTCCTGGCGCCGGAACGTCAGGGCTTTTCGGGTTGAACTTTAAATTTTAGTGGATTGCTGCTCCCATGTTAATTACGATTCCTGACGTCCTAACTGCCGATCAACTGGCCCATGCCCGCAACCTCCTTAGGGAAGCAGAATGGGTAGATGGTCGCGTTACGGCCGGCCATCAGTCCGCGATGGCGAAGAATAATTTGCAGATTCCTGAGGGCCATCCATCGGCACAAGCAATCGGCAACGTAATCCTTGATGCCCTGGGGCAGAACACCCTCTTCATATCAGCAGCCCTGCCAATGAAAGTCTTCCCGCCACTCTTCAATAGCTATAGTGGTGGCCAGAATTTTGGCACTCACGTTGATAACGCAATTCGCCATGTAAAGGGCTCATCGCATAGAGTCCGTTCCGATCTCTCCGCGACACTGTTCCTTACGGCGGCCGAAGAATACGACGGAGGTGAGCTCGTGATTGAGGATACCTATGGAGTTCACAAGGTTAAATTGCCTTTGGGACATATGGTGCTGTATCCATCATCGAGCTTGCATCGAGTTGAACCGGTCACGCGAGGCAGACGCGTAAGTTCGTTCTTTTGGATCCAAAGCATGATCCGCTCGGATGCGCAGCGGGCCTTGCTCTTCGATTTGGATCGAGCCACGCAGCGGGTCAATCGCGATATGCCGCAGAACCCTGCTGCCGTTGAATTGACCGGTATCTACCACAATCTCTTACGACAGTGGGCTGAGGTTTAGGAGCTTTGCCGACGTTACGACGCTGGCTCTTTTGGGCCCATCTTTCCTCCGGAGCAGTTGCCGGTCTCTTTATTCTGTTCTTCGCGATTACCGGTTCACTTCTCGCATACGAGCGGCCGATACTGGCGCATGCAGACAACAGCTACAAAGTTTCTCCCGGTACGGAGAGGCTTTCGATATCGGAGCTGTTGCATCGAGCACCCTTCCAAGCAACAGCAGTCACGGTGCTCGCAAAGCCAGACGCACCGATCCTGTTTACGGTGGGGCGCCGCGATCTGTACATGGTGGATCCGCATACCGGCAGCATTCTCGGAGCTCCATCTCCTCGGCTGCGCCGATTCTTTACTACGGTGACGTCCCTCCATCGCTGGTTCGGATTGGAAGCCAACCATCGTCAGGCAGCCGCAGCTGTGAAGGGTTTAGCTGTTCTTGTCTTCTTGTTCTTACTCCTGTCCGGCGCATTATTGTGGCTTCCATCAAGACTAACCTCGTCAACTTTACGCATTCGAAGCCGTTTCATGAAGCGATCCACATGGCGAGCGCGAGCTTGGAATTGGCATCACGTGGCGGGACTTTGGACCGGCTTGCCATTGCTGTTCATTGTGGTGACGGGAATCATCATGGCCTATCCATGGGCGAACGCTCTGTTATTTCGAGTCGCCGGCACTCCTGTGCCGCCAAGAGCCGAGGTTGGGCAGGCACGAGCTGTCAATCATGAGCCGAGGGCACACCGGGGAAGTGATGGGTCACGCGGTCGAAAGGGCCTTCAGCAACCGGACCTTGATAGCGCATTCGCAGCGGTTGCGGCCGGTCATCCCAGATGGCGAACGATCGCTGTCCGGTTAGAACCGGACAACGAGAAGAACTCGCTAACATTTTCCGTGGACGATGCAGATGGCGGGCGCCCCGCTGCAAAAACGCAAGTCGTAGCGACTATGGCTGAAGGTTCACGGCTGACTTTGCGCGAGCTCCCATTCACGTCACAGCCCAAGGGACAACGTTGGCGTGCCTTGGTCCGGTTCACGCATACAGGAGAGGCAGCCGGCTGGCTGGGCGAAACAATTGCTCTTGTCTCTGCCGTGGGAGCCTGCATTCTTGCGCTGACCGGACTGCAGATGTTCTGCCAACGATTGCTGAGGGCAAGATTTTGGAAAGGCGAGAAGAGCAAACCCGGCATCAACGCTGTGCGGACGATGGAGTAGCTCGGCAATGCGACCGTTTGCAGTCAGGCGGCATGGCAAATCTATATGTTTGGATGTCTCAGGATCCCCATCCCGTGTCCGACCGCGCGCCGAGACATTCCTTGGAGCTTCTGAAGTCGCACCCAGAGGCCGATCAACGTGCTGGTGGCGGGGCCCAATAGGATATTTTGTGTCCCGCGCGCGATTAGCCTTTGCATTTCTGAAACAGCGCCCTCTCCATATGCGTCAAATCGCCGAATGCTCATACAGGTTTGCGAAACGAGAACCGTGGATTTTCACAAAATGTAGAATGATACGGTTTCAAGCGGGTATGAGTATTTTGCATGACTCCACGACGAGGGATGCCGCATGGCCGAGCTGCCGTCGATTACATGTCTTCAGGCTTTCGAAAGTGTTGCGCGACATGGAAGCATCACCCGCGCCTCAGTAGAATTGAATTTGACGCAGAGTGCGGTGAGCCGGCAGATCCACCAACTGGAGTCGCTGCTGGATGTCTCCCTGTTTGAACGTGCCCGTCAGCGGGTCATAATTACGGACGCAGGCAAGTTGTACTTGAATGATGTGAATAAGGTCCTAGCGGATCTGAAAGATGCCACGAGTAGGGTGATGGCCTGCGGTGGAAATACAAACCTCCTTAATTTGGCCGTCTTACCTACATTCGCCACACGGTGGCTGATGCCCCGGCTCGTCGATTTTCTACAAAAGCATCCAGGCGTCACAATTAATTTAGCAACTCGGCTTGTGCCCTTCAATTTTGAGACTGAACCGTTTGATGCGGCGATTCACTACGGCTCCGCGAATTGGCCCGGTGCTTCGACACATCACCTGATGGCTGAGGAGACGGTGCCCGTATGCAGTCCGAAGTACCGGACGGAGCACCGCATCATTAAGCCTGCTGACCTGTCGCGCGCAGTCCTGCTGCATCAAACGTCTCGAACCGAAGCGTGGACCGAATGGTTTCACATGACAGCAGTGAAGAGCGCGCACGCTTTGCGGGGCCCTCGTTTTGAGCAATTTACGATGATCGCCCAAGCAGCCATCTGCGACTTGGGCGTGGCTCTCCTTCCCAAGTTCCTTATTGAAGACGAGCTTGCATTAGGCAAGCTCGTCTTGCTCTTCGACCGTCCGATTCGCAGTGCGAACTCGTATTATCTCGTCGTGCCTGAGTCTAAGAAGTCTTCCTTATTAACGGGCGCATTCATCCAATGGGTGGTCAGCCAAACGAAAGAGCACCGCACATCTTGAATACAATACTGAAATTTTGTGTCATGATTAAAAATCATGACGTCATGCTTAAACGTTAATATCCGTGTAGCGCATCGAGATGTTAATTTTTCGCTTCAGTCCCAGCGATGAAATGGAAGCGATTACATGCACGTTCTGTAGTTTAAGGCTATCCATCAGATTAGGTTTTGACTCCCGGCGGTTCGAAAGGTTCAGCCATGCGATTGAGGGGCGTTGTCGTCGCCTGTGTCAGTACTGTTCTATTTTTTTTCCTTTCTGTTGCGCTGTGGGCGCAATCGACGACATCGCTGGGGGGAAGAGTTACGGACGCTGGAGGAGCTCTTCTCGCTGGAGCAAATGTCAGGCTCACGGAGATTGGAACAGGCACCGCGCGCACGGGAATTACAGGCAATAACGGTGAATACCAGTTCTCACAGCTGTTGCCGGGCCGCTATGAATTGACTGTTTCAGCACAGGGATTTGCCTCGGTAAAGAAAACTGCAATTGATCTTCTAGTGAGTCAGCCCGCGACAATCGACGTAGCACTTAAAGTTGCGACGGTTTCAGCTGAGGTGGTAGTGAGCGCTGCCATCCAGCCGATTCTTAATACTACGGACGCTACGCTTGGCAACGCGTTCAATGAACAACAGATCCAAAATCTGCCGAGCGAAGCCAGAAACGTACCTGATCTACTAAGCCTTCAACCGGGCGTCACCTTTTTGGGGCGCACCGATGCCGATACCGGCACCCAATCAAACGGCAACACCAGCACCGACTCACGCAGCGGATCAACAAATGGCGGGCGTTCCGACCAATCCAACATCACCCTCGACGGGGTTGATGTCAACGACATCAATAACGGCTACGCTTTCACCAGCGTGCTGCGCGTGTCGCAGGATGCCATTGCCGAGTTTCGCGTAACGACGAGCAATCCAAATGCGGAAGAAGGACGCTCCTCCGGCGCCCAGATAGCCCTGGTGACGAAGAGTGGGACAAATTCACTGCACGGCGTTGCGTACGCATACAACCGCAACAACCTGTTCCATGCAAATGACTTTTTCAACAAGCAGACGCAGGCTGCTGAAGGTCAGCCCAACGTTCCACTCAAATTGATCAGGAACGTCTTTGGCGCTTCTGTTGGAGGACCCATCAAGAAGAACGTCGCGTTCCTGTTCCTAAATTACGAGGGGCGACGCGATACGCAAGGTTTTACTTCCAACAGTGACATTGTGCCGACGGCAAGTCTGCGGGCAGGGAATCTGCAGTACGTCACTTCCAGTGGAATTCAAAATCTCACGCCTGCGGATCTCAAGAAAATGGACCCGCAGGGGATTGGTCCAAATGCGGCTGTCCTCGCACTCATGAATACATACCCCGCGGGCAACAATTCCACGTTGGGCGACGGTCTCAATACAGAGGGCTACAGCTTTGCCTACACAACCAAGCGTAGCTATAACGGTTACACCGCGAGACTCGACTGGGACATTACCGGAAATGGTAAACATACGCTCTTCTGGCGTGGGAATCTGCAGAATGATCATGAACCCGGGGGACCGGAGTTCCCCGGGCAACCCGGCAGCAATACGCTGCTGACCAACAGTAAAGGGTTCGCAGCCGGCTATACGGTCTTACTCAGTAGCAGCCTGGTTAACAATCTTGCGTTTGGTCTCACGCGACAGGGCCTCAGCAATGCTGGTCTCTTATCGGGCTCCTATGTAACGCTACAAGACCTTACTCCTCTCCAGGCAACCACCGCCTCAAACTACACGATTACACCGGTGTACAACCTGGCGGACAACCTCTCCTGGACAAAACATAGCCACAATCTGGCCTTTGGAACAAACATACGTTTCATCGACGATCGCAGCGCGAGCAATCAACTTTCCTACTCGAATGCCACCGGCACATACCAATACCTCAATCCCGGAACACTAGCTGGCAGCGGCGGAGCATTTGATCCGGCTGCGTTTGGCTTTCCCTCAGTGGCGAGCGACTTCAGATCAAATTACAACAGCGGTGCCATGGCGGTCGCAGGAATCATCAATGTTGGCACCGTGACATACAACAGCACCAAAAATGGCACTACACTCCCCGTTGGCGCACAAGTGGGGCGCGACTATCGGTGGAATGAGTACGAATTTTATGCGCAAGACACATGGAAAGCGTTGAAGGACCTCACTATCACCTACGGAGTGCGCTATTCCTATCTGCAGGTTCCCGCTGAGACAAGCGGCACACAGGTTGGTATTTGCCAGATCGTGAACAATGCTTGTGCGCCGGGGAACTTCTCATTGAGCAAGTTCGTGAATCAAAGCGCACAGTTGGCGGCCGGCGGTCAGGCAGCCAGTGGCGCCGGCGAGCTTGGATTTCCGCTCAACGGACGTTACAACGGCCAGCCCGATTACTGGACGCCAGAGAAAGGGGACATCGGCCCGCGCATCGCCTTTGCGTACTCTCCAACTCCTGACGCAGGCTTCTGGAGAACGGTACTAGGCAACGGCGAAAGCAGTATACGTGCCGGTTACTCCCTGGTATTCGACCATTTTGGTGCTGCAATCGTGAACAACTTCGACACCGAGGGTTCTTTTGGACTGGCCACGACACTTCAAACCAGTGCCGGAGTCTTAAAGGCTGGCACCGCACCCCGCTTCACCAGTGTTCAAAGTGTTCCGCAAAGCCTTCTGCCCAAGGCACCGGCTATTGGTTTCCCGGGTGTACCAGTCGGGAGTGGACCGACGAGCGGCGCCATCTATTGGTCGCAGGATTCTGCCGTTAAAACTCCCTACGCGCACGTGATCGATTTTTCCATTGCGAGGCAGATTCGAAACGGCTCCTCCGTAGAACTGACCTATGTGGGGCGTCTCGGACATCGCCTTCTGGAACAGGAGGATGTCGCCATGCCTACAAATCTCACGGCAGCTGGGACAAGCTACTTCGCGGCCGCGCGGCAAATGTCGCTCCTCGCGCGCGCGAACGGGGGCGCCGGTGTTCCGGTCGCCTCTGTGCAGCCCAGTGCATACTGGGAGGCACTATTTGGGGCGCTGGGGGGGCAAGACATCGGATTCGGTCCAGGCTTTTCCGCCACGCAAAATATCTATCAGCTCTATCAGCAGAATATTTACAACGAGGCGAACGCGCTATACGCGCTGGATATGCCCGACGCGGCGACCGGGGACGGGATCAATCCGAACCAGCTCTATCCATCCAATCGCTTCTATCACGATCAGTTTTCAGCACTCTACGCTTGGCGATCGATAGGCAACGCCAACTACAACGCGCTTCAGGCCGTCTATCGCCAACGCTTTGGCCTTGGACTACAGGCGGATTTCAACTACACCTTTTCGAAGTCCTTGGATACGACGTCGCAGGCTGAGAGATTGGGATCTTCTGGATCGACAAATAATGCACAAATTTTCAATACATGGGAACCGAACCAGCTTTACGGCCCTTCCGATTTCGACTTGCGACACCAGCTCAACGCAAACTATATCTGGGATTTACCATTCGGGCGGGGTAAGAGATTCGCATCGTCAATGGGGAGATTGGCAGACGAGCTGATCGGCGGATGGCAAACAACGGGCATCATTCGGTGGACCACCGGCTTTCCATATTCTGTGAACAATGGAAACAATTTCCCTACCAATTACGACATCCAGGGCTTTGCGACGCAGACCTCAAGAATTCCTTCGGGACGGGGAAAGTTTCAGCAGCAGTTCGCAGATCCCGTGGCAGCTCTCGCCGCCTTTGATTTCACTTTGCCTGGCGACTCAGGAAGTCGCAACCCGCTCAGGGGAGACGGATACTTCGAACAGGATGCCGGGTTAGGAAAAACATTTCCTATTAGTGATCGCTTCAAGGTTAAGGCTGGGGCTGAAATGTTCAACGTAACCAACAGCGTGCGCTTCGACGCGCACTCAATATCCGCCAGGATTGATAATCCAAATAGTTTTGGAAATGCGACCAGTACATTCACCAATCCACGACTGGTCCAGTTTTATGGACGTTTTGAATTTTAGAAGTTCTGCCGATGTTGAGTACAGCAGTGTCGGGACTCATGCTTGACGAAGCTGCACCTTCAACAAGGAGACGTGGAGCCGGTGAAAGATAAAGGGCTAAGTTCAATAGGATTCGACATCGCGAACACTGTAACAGCATCCGCGAAAACTGAGTCACTCCTGCGGCACTGCTGGCTGACGCGCCCGGTGCCTTCCTCAGTTTTCAAGGTGGCATGTGCATTTGCCCTTGCGGTCTTTCTTTGGGGCTGTACCGTGTCGGTGCATGCGCAGCTAGCTTCTACCCCGCCGATGGGTTGGAACAGCTGGAATCACTTTGGCCGCAACGTCAGCGATGCCGACGTGCGAGCGGCGGCGGATGCGCTCGTGTCCAGCGGAATGAGAGACGCCGGTTACCTCTACGTAAACATCGACGACGGCTGGCAAGGCACTCGCGATTCAGAGGGTAATATCCATGGAAACGACAAATTCCCTAATATCAAGGCGCTTGCAGACTATGTTCACTCTCGCGGCTTGAAGCTGGGCATTTATTCTTCGCCGGGACCACGAACCTGCGCAAATTTTGAAGGAAGCTACGGACACGAAGAGCAGGACGCAAATACGTATGGCGCCTGGGGTATCGATTTCCTCAAATATGATCTATGCAGCTATCGGCTCATCCTTGCAGAACAGACCGAAGGGCTTTCGGCAAAACAAAAGGAGATGCTCAAGCAGGCTGCAAATGATCCGCGAGCTCAGATGGCAGTCTTATCTCGAATGCTTCTAGTGTATTCACCTCAGCAAATTGCAATGATGAAGGCAGCGTACGAGAAGATGCACCTCGCATTGCAGAAGACAGGACGCCCTATTTTTTTCACCTTGTGTCAGTACGGCCTCGGTGATGTATGGCAATGGGGCACATCCGTGGGTGGAAATGCGTGGCGAACTACCGGTGACATACGAGACTCATATTCTTCAATGTCATCGATTGGCTTCGGCCAGCTTGGCATCGCACAGTACGCAGGACCCGGGCACTGGAACGACGCGGACATGCTAGAAGTCGGGAACGGTGGCATGACCACCGAGGAGTATCGTACTCACATGTCACTGTGGGCCCTCTTGGCCGCCCCACTCCTAGCAGGCAATGATTTAAGCCAAATGTCGCCGACAACTCTAAGCATCCTCACGAACCGTGAGGTGATTGCGGTAGACCAGGACCCGCTAGGCAAACAAGGGGAGCGTGTTTGGGCGTCAAAGGCCAACGAGGTCTGGGTGAAGCCGCTGAAGGGCGGCGCAATTGCAGTCGGCCTTTTCAATCGAGGTGGGGAATCGGGGTCCATAACTTTACGCTTCGCCGATCTTGGCCTGTCTAGATCTGTGAAAGCTCGGGATCTATGGATGGGCAGGGATCTTGGAAAACTTCACGGAAGCTATACCGCAACGGTGCCACAACACGGAGTAGTAATGTTGAAACTTGAACCGTAGTATTTTGGCTCAAAGACTCCCGCGCCATTTAGGAGTATGACCGGGTTGTGGGAAAATCAGTGATGAGGTGCTTGCAGAAGGGCCAAGTCTCTGGATTGGGAGTAGCAAAGAAGATAGATCACGGTAGCAGGCGGTGTCCGAATTTGGAGGCTTGATCAGCTCTATCAGAATTTTATTTCCTTCCAGGCTGGTACTCACCCGGCACAAAGCGGAATGTGATTGCAAGCCGGTTCCATCCATTGATGGTGATGATCGCCAGCGTCAGGTTCACCAACTCTTCTTCGGAAAAGCTTTTCCTGGCCTTTTCATACACCGCGTCGGGAACATGGCCTTCCTTGACCAAAGTGATCGCTTCTGTCAGCGCCAGCGCATCGCGTTCGCGGTCGGTGAAGAACGGCGTCTCCTCCCATGCCGAGAGCGCATAGAGCCGCTGCTCCGTCTCACCCTCCGCACGCGCATCCTTCGAGTGCATGTCGATGCAGTAGGCGCATCCATTGATCTGTGACGCGCGCATCTTTACCAGTTGAAGTAGAGCAGGCTCCAGCTTGGATTGTTTGCGAACAAACATCTCCAGCCCAAGCATGGCCTGATAGGCCGCCGGTGATACCTTCTGCGCTTCCAGTCTTGCTTGCATTAGTTTTATCTCCTTGCAATCAACGCTAGGCGCTGTGTGGATTAGATAACAGGTCCATAATGCAAAAATGGACTGGTCCACTTTCGCCGACTTCGCCAGGAAGGTTATCCTGCATCCATGAGTGATTTGCGAGACGGAAAGCCGACGAGTGCAGGGCGGATCTGCGTATTTTGCGGGTCGAGCGTGGGGGCAAATTCAAAGTATCTTGCTGAAGCGAAATCGCTTGGGCTGCGGATGGCCGGCGGCGGCTGGGGCATGGTTTATGGGGGAACCTCCATTGGGTTGATGGGTGCGACTGCCGACGCGGCCCTCTCCGGCGGCGCGGAGGTGATCGGGGTACTTCCCCAGACCTTGCAGGACCGCGAGATTGCCCATCGAGGCCTGACGAAGCTGCACCTGGTTGGAAGCATGCACGAACGCAAGGCGCTCATGGCGTCTTTGTCGGATGGTTTCATTGCGCTGCCCGGCGGCTACGGAACGCTTGACGAATTCTTCGAGATCGTGACCTGGTCGCAGCTAAAGATTCATTCCAAGCCCTGCGTCCTGATCAATACGGATGGCTACTATGATTTCCTGCTGCGATTTCTCGACCACGCGGTGAGGGAAGAATTCGTGAGGCCGGCCAACCAGAGGCTAGTGCAGGTGGCAAGAGACTCCGCGGAAGCTTTGCAGTGGATTGAACAGCAGCAGAATAAGGCTTCACTTCATCGAAATGTCGGCGCGCAGAATGGCGGCGCGCTCATCGGAGCCTGAATAGCGCAGCGCGCTTCGACGCGCAAACGGGCTACGTTAGCTTCAGGTCGGCCAGAGAGCGATCGCTGGCATTACTAATGGGTCCGTCCTCTTACTGAGCCTGCTGCCGCGGTGCAAGAGGCTACAGACATTGCGAATTGAGTCGTACCGGCTAATGTGAACGTAAAGCAGCTGCGAGGACAGAGACACCGCGTCGCAATTCTGCCGGGTTGCAACTTGCGAAGCCGAGCATAAGCGCGGGGGGATGTTCGTATTTCACTGTGAACATCGACAGTGGAGATACTTCGAGGCCGAACTTCTGTGCTTGCTGTGCCGCCTCGTGATCGGACTTCCATGTTTTGAGCCAGCCGAGTGTGCGTATGCCTGCGCCCGCCTGCACGACGTCGAGTACTCCATTGAGGTGTTTATCGGCAGCCGTTTTGAGGACGTCGATGCGTTCCGCATAGATCTGGCGCATGCGGCGGAGATGATGGCCGAAGTGGCCTTCGGTGATGAACTCTGCCAAGATGGCTTGATCGAGCGTAGGCGGATGGAGGTCGACGAGGCTGCGGGCTGATGCGAACGCCTCTACGAGGCGCTCGGGCAAGACCATGAAGCCGAGACGCAGCGCGTTGAAGAGCATCTTCGTGAAGGTGCCGACGTAGATTACACAACCGGAACTGTCGAGCGTTTGCAGGGCGGCGACGGGGTAGCCGAAGTAGCGGTACTCCGCGTCGTATTCGTCTTCGACGATCCATGCGTTCACGCCGGCGGCCCAGCGAAGGAGTTCCATGCGGCGGTCCGCAGACATTGTGACGCCCATCGGAAATTGATTCGCTGGCGTGACGTAGACGAGCTTCGCTCTGGGGGCAAGCCGGCGGCCTGCCTTCACGATGAGGCCGTCTCCGTCTACAGGTACTGCAACAAGACGGGCACCTGTAGTGCGAAATGTTTGAAAAGCGCGAGAATAACCGGGATCCTCTATCCAGACCTGATCGCCGGCGGAGAGGAGGAAACGGCCGATGAGATCGAGGGATTGTTGTGTGCCTGAGGTGACGATGATCTGTTCAGCAGAGCAGCGCACCCCGCGTGACGCACCAACGTACTCCGCAATGGCGCGACGGAGGGGTTGGTAACCTGCAGCATTGCCGTGACCGTAGAGCGAGCGCGGAGCTCGGCGCAAGACCCGCGAAGCAACGCGCGCCCAAAGGTCTACAGGGAAGAGATCGATGGCCGGTTCGTGGGAGCGGAAAGCTTTTCCGATGGAGTGAGACGCAGGCATCACTTCTACATCTTTCAGAAATTGTTGCGCGCGTTTGGAGAGCGTAGCCTTCGACGTTGGAAGAGCGAGAGCCGCAGGTTTACGTGTTGTAGACACGAATCCGTCCGGAATACCCGAGGCGACGTAGGTTCCTGATCCAACTTCGGTGTGTGTGTATCCCTCTGCCTGCAGCTGGTCGAAGGCTGCGACGACGGTTCCGCGCGAGAGTGAATACTGCTTCCCGAGGCTACGTGTGGAGGGCATGCGAGCGCCTGGCTTCAAACGTCCGTCGAGGATGGCGCCGCGCAACTCCGTGTAGAGCCAGCGCCAGAGATCGCGCTGGCCAGGGGGTGGGCTGAGTGAGAGATCCTGAAATGTTTCTTCTTTAGGCATCGCTCGCTCGTGACCACTGCTTGAATTTGGCGAAAGTGGACCATCCCATATTTGCATTATGGACCTTTTCGCTGATCCACATAAGGCCTAGTGTGGATTGTAAGGAGACAACGGATGCAAACAAGACTGGAAGCACAACGTATGACAAGCTCAAAACCACTTTTGGTGCTGGCATTTCTGATAACCAGCACTCTGATCCAAACCAACACGCTGATGGCGCAGAAGGCTGTCACGCCGCCGATGGCGCAGGAGACTATCACACCGCTCATAACGAAAGATCTGGCAGGGTTTCCCGGCGAGCAAGCCCTGATGTACACGGTAGATTTTCCGCCGGGATTTTCGAGCCCTGTCCATCGCCACAATGCCCAGGTGTCTGTTTACGTGCTGGAGGGTTCCGTTGTGATGCAGGTGAGAGGACAAAAGGAACTCACGCTGGGGCCAGGCCAGAGCTTTTACGAAGATCCCAACGACATTCACGTCGTTAGCCGGAACGCAAGTAGCACAAAGCCAGCAAAATTCCTCGTGTTCTTGATTCACAAGAAAGGCGCTCCGCTAGTGCTACCAGCAAAGTAAACCAACCATCGCTAGGGGTTCTGTTCGCAAAAACTCAATTCAGGAGAAAACATATGAACACGACTACAGTGAAGGATTCGAAATTCGCAGGCTACGCAAGCCTGTTGCTGAGAATTGGGCTCGGCGTTGGTTTCTTGTCGGCCGTAGCCGACCGACTCGGCCTATGGGGAGGGTTTGGTCAACCGAATGTCGAGTGGGGAAATTTCTCACGGTTCCTGGAGTACACCCACACTCTCAATTGGTATCTGCCGGCGGGAATGATCCCGCTGCTGGGGGTCATCGCTACTGGCGCTGAAATTCTCTTTGGTCTTCTTCTCCTCGTCGGCTGGCACACACGTGCTGCCGCGCTATTCAGCGGACTTCTTCTACTGACGTTCGGGGTGGCAATGACGCTTGCACTAGGAATCAAGGCGCCACTGAACTTTGCCGTCCTCACCGGGATAGGAGGGGCCATGCTTCTCGCAAATTGCGAAAGCTTCCCATTCAGCGTGGATAAGTTGCTGTCCCGTTGAATCATCATCGATTTCACGGAAGGTGTCACAAATGCTGACCTACCTCAGCCGGAACCCGCAGCGGGTATTGCGGGTCTCCGATTGCCCGATGCAAGTCAACAATCGGGCATTCCCGACAAAAACCTCTTTCGGCGCTCATCGTTACGGGAATTCCATGTCTGAAGCTGATTGGCGAATAACGCAGCATACGACCGCGGCACACCGGAGAATCGCGTTTACGCCATGAAACAAGCACTTCTAGCTGTCGATGTTCAGCCCAGTTTTTCTATACCGATGGAAATTCTGCATGGGATCAAAGAACTAAGCATCGTGCTCCCAAGCGTGGCCACCGTCGAGAGGCATGATGAATCTGTGACGCCCTTTGAAGGGCAGTTGGGATGGAAACCCGGCAAGGCTGATGAAAGTCTTATAGCCGCTGACCGGGTTTTCATAAAGCATGGCTATCTCCCGCCTCCGGCGGCTATCGACTATCTTCGAAGTCTGCGAGTGGACCGCATAGTGGTTTGCGGCACTCAGGCGGACACATGCGTTCTTGCTGCGGGCTTCGCGTTGTTCGATGCTGGTTTACATCCGACACTTCTGAAGTGGCTTACCGTCGGATCGTCATTGGATCGCTCTGGTAGCCTTGGGGCTCGTCTGTGGGAGCACCATTTTGGAAGCGTTTTAGAGCATTCCGATCTGCTTAGCCTTCCTTAGAAAACCTGGGTTGCAAGCCACCACGATCCAGAAGTTTCGCTATTGGGCGAATCGAGAGCACTGGTTCTTACGAACTCATGCAGGATTTCTATGGAGGGAGTCCTGGGGGTAACGCCCTGCCACCATGACGTCAAGACTCCATGGGATATCGACCGATCGTCAGCCTTTGTATGTGACCCGGACGATCACGCGAGAGCACGCAGGCTACGCCGGAGACAATCGGCGTCGGCTTCGTCCAGAAGCGTTGTAATTTTCAGATGGGTTCGCTCCCAGACCGGCACCGTTGATGCGAGCACAGTTCTGCCCTCGGGTGTAAGACTCAACCGGCGACCACGACGATCAGAAGAGTCTGTGACGACCTTGACCAGGCCGCGCCGCTCGAGCGGTTTGAGTGCGGCGGTGAGAGTGGTTCGGTCCATGCCGAGGAGAGATGAGACGGATGCCATCCCAGGCGGCTCGGGACGATTGAGCGACATCAAGAGGGAAAACTGCCCATTGGTTAGACCGTAGGGACGAAGCTCCTCATCGAAGCGGCGAGCCAAGGCGCGTGCCGCCCGCTGCACATGAAGGCAAAGACAGCAATCGCGAATGTGCAGGGTAGTTTCGAAAGGAACGGACGCAGATCTTGACATCCATATCAATATGTTGATATCAACGTACATTGTCAAGTTGCTTCCGCTGTGCTTGTAAGGCCAGTGCGAGGGGCAGCCTCTGGACTGATATGTCATTCTTTCGCGATTTGAAGATTGCGATGCGATCCCTGTCGCGTGTGCGCGCGCTGTGGATCACCGTCACGCTAACTCTGGCTCTGGGAATCGGTGCCAATGCAGCCATCTTCAGCGTTGTTCGGGCTGTGCTATTGCGACCGCTGGCGAATCGGGACGAGGGCCGCCTGCTCTACGTCCGGCAGAGTGCTCCAGGGCTCGGCGTCGAGAATTCAAGATTCTCGATTCCCGAGATCGATGACCTGGGCAAAGGGCTGAAAACGATCAGCGAAGTCGGAACGTTTTCAACGATCGATTTCACACTGGTAGGACTCGGTACTCCGCGTGAGATTCCGGCGGGAGTAATGGATGGCCATTACTTCGAAGTGATGGGGCTGCGCCCAGTACTAGGCCGGCTATTGACGCCGGCCGACGATGGACCGAATGCAGCAGGCGCGATTGTGCTCACGTATCAATTCTGGAGTGCTTCGCTGCATTCCGACCCAGGCGTGATCGGCAAGACGGTGCGGTTGGAGAGCTGCTGCGGTGCGCGTTCGGCAACGATCGTGGGTGTCCTGGAGCCGTCGGTGCCGTATCCGGTGGCGACGGAGATGATCGCCAACGTGGTGACGAGCCCCCATCATCTATCGGCCACGATGGTCACAGGCCGTGAACATCGCATGACAGAGGTCTTCGCGCGGCTAGCTCCAGGCGCGAGTCTAGACGCAGCGCGGTCGGAGCTGCGCACGCGCTACGCCGCAATGACAGGCGCACATCCGGAGGTATACAAGCCCTCGAATCGCTACAGCATCAATGCGACGCTCATGCATGATCAGATCAATTCGCGCGCGAACCCGATCTTATGGGTACTATTTGCAGCCTCAGGGCTGCTGTTTGTGATTGCATGCTCGAATGTCGCCAACCTCGTGCTGGCACGCACGGTACGCCGCGAATCGGAGCTTGTGGTGCGCACAGCTCTCGGTGCTGGCACTGCGGCGCTGCGGCGTTCGTTGCTGGCAGAAAGTCTGGTACTGTGCGGGAGTGGCGTGCTGGCGGCGCTGCTCCTCGCGTGGCCGATGGTGGCGGTGTTAGGGCGATACGCAGGACGCTTCTCCGTGCGAGCCGACGGGCTGACACTTGACTTCAACCTAGTGTGGTTTGGAATTGCATTGGCGCTGCTGGCGGCCGCCTTTCTGGCGCTGATTCCGCGACTGCCCTCCGGAAATGCGTCGCTGGGCACTGCGCTCACGGGCGGTGGAGCGCGGGTGACGACAGGTAGCAGCCGCCGGTTGCGCATATTCGCCATCATGCAGATTGCGGCCTCCTTCCTGTTGCTGACCGGAGCGGCTGTGCTGATGCGAACGCTCTATACGCTAGAGAAGACACGGCCGCCTTTTGATGCCGCACATGTTCTAGCTGTAAATCTCCCGGTAATGTCGTATGGACGAACACCGGAGCAGGTCCAGAATTTCTACCACGAAGTGCAGCGCCGGGTGAGTGCGTTGCCTGGAGTGACGCATGTATCGACCGGATTCAGCGTTCCATGGCGAGACGATCAGCAGCTGAACATCAGCTTCACCTTCGCCGCGCAGGGAGCTGCTCGCAAGAGCGAATTAGATGATTGGCGCGCAAAGTTTCGATCGGTATCGCCTGGGTACTTCGAAACACTAGGCATGCCGATTCTGGAGGGGCGTGACTTCAGAGACGCGGACAAGAACGGCTCGGCACGTGTGGTGATCGTGAGCCAGAGCCTCGCGCAGACGCTTTTTCCCGGCAGGGACCCGCTGAATCGTGAGCTGCGATGGACAGACGGGGTAATGAAATTCATCGGCATCAGCATGGAGCCACGGCGGATTGTGGGCGTGGTGCCGGATATGGATGACGAAAACATCAATCCGTTGCCGGCCATGATGGTGTATCAGCCGACCGATCAGGATGGAGGATGGGAGGGGCGCCTCTTTGTGCGCGCGGAACAAGATCCGTACGCGCTGACACCGGCCATTACACGCACAATCCACGAGATCTCTGCAGAGCAGCCCGTGGAACGGACAAGCACGCTTCAGGACATTCGCGCCGAAGTATTGACTCCGGACCGGTTGAATGCTGTTGTCTTCGGGGGATTTGCCGCGGTCGCGCTGCTGATCTCAGTAGTCGGGGTGGCGGGTGTGCTTGCGTTTTCGGTAAGCGGGCGCATCCGCGAGTTCGGCATTCGGATGGCTCTCGGTGCGCAGCCGCGGGACATTCTCACTGACGTTCTTTCGCAGGGTCTGGCGATCGCAGGGATTGGTGTGGGCGCAGGCGTGGTGCTCGGAATTGCTTTTGCACGGGGAATTGGCCGGTACGTCGCGGAGGTGCATTTGCCCCGGATGCGATCGTTTGTCGCGTCAGCTTTCGTCATTCTGGCAGCGGCGTTAATCGCGGCGGCTGTGCCAGCGGCGCGTGCGGCACGGGTGAACGCCGTGGAAGCTCTGCGTTCGGAATAGTTCGCCGCAAACGGATACTCCGTAAGTACAACGCAGCTTTCGTGGGCATAGCTACTCGTTGGGCCGCACGGAAACACACACCTATCCTCAGTGCGAAGACACGTTGCGGATTCTCGGATGACGACCTGAGCAGCCCACGCTGCGCGTCGGGCGCCCTGTTTGGCGACTGTGCAGCCGATTACTGTCTACCGCGCGAAACGCTCTACAAAGAGATGTGGGAGGAGCCCACGTCTAGCCTCGCCAAGCGCTGCATCTCTGACGTCGGCCTGGCGAAGGATTGCCGCAACCTGTAGGTTCCAGTCCCTCCGCGCGGCACTGGGCGAGGCTTTCGGAGGGTTCAGCCCTATGCCCGGATGGAAACAAACTAGGTACACGTCAGTTGCAAACTAGAATTGTAGTCGCAAAGACATCTGGATTTGTCGTGGACTGCCGGTGGCCTTGTTAGTGACGCCGAGTCCGGCGGGACAGTTGAAGAAGCTGTCAGGGGTCGTATTTGATCCTGACCACACCTCGAGGGCAGTGCGGGCTGACCCTGAATTGGAAATGGGTTGTAGCCACCATTTTGAGTAACATTGTTGATTGGAACGTCAAAGCTGATGGTGTTCGTAAGATTGTAAACATCGACCGAATAACGAAGACTCCATCTTTCCTTCAATTGAACAGTCTTTACCAACGACATATCAGCCCGGCGTTGCCACGCCTGGCGAAATATATTTCGTTGACCGCTGGTGAAAGTGGTTTCGTAGGCGTCGTTCGACGGGATACCTCCGTTCAGGGAGCCCGGAGGGAGAGCTGGAAGCGTGAAGCATGAAGCCTTGAGCGCCGGCATGCCGCCGCCTTGTGTGAATGCGCCGGACGCGCCCGTCTTCGCACTCTGTGGTGTGCATCCAGGAGCCAAAGGAACGATGGGGTTTGTAATGCCGTCGGCGACACCGTAATAGATGCTGCCGACAGCTCCCGAGTAATCAATGATTGAGTAGGGCTGTCCGCTTTGCAAAACTGTCAGACCCTGGATTGCCCAGCTATTTACAACTCGCGCCGCTATCAGGTGTTCGCTGAGGAAGTTAGGCAGTTGGTACAGGTAGTTGAAGTTGATGAGGTGCGTGCGATCGAAATCCGCCGATGCATAGCCGTCACGCAGATTGTTTGGATTGTTGCCGTTGTAGAACAGGCCAAGGGCGCTCTGCTCATCGAGCGCATGCGAATACGTATAGGAGAAGCCCACCTGCAGACCATTCGCCATGCGCTTCTCCACATGGGCTTGGAGGGATTTATAGGCAGACACGCCGGCGGCCTGATATGTCTCTGACTCCGCCGAATAGCCGATATAGGGCACACGTAGATCGATGTTTCCACCTTCATAGGTAGCAAGATAGGGCGTGCCATCGGGAAGATTATCGGGATTCGCGTTGTAGTACTGGAAAGGATCCGTTCCGGCTTTTGAACGGTATACCCATAGGTGTACGACTGGCCGTGAATCGGATTACCGGGCGACACTATATTTGCCTGGTTGAAGGGAACAGGGATCACCTGATGCCGCCCGACATTGCCAACATAGCCGATGTCGACGGCGAGATCGTTGCGTGGCTGCCATTGAATATCGAAGGTGTAATTGATGCTGTAGGGTAGCTTGTTTGCACGGTTGTAGGTGGCGAACGAGAACAGCGGCGCTCCGTTGCTGATGTCAGCCGTGCTCGGCAGATACTTACTGATGTCTGCCGGATTGCCACTCGGAGCACTCGCGGGTGTGGTGCCCCACGGATTTGAAAGCGTGAATCCGCCGGATGAGTCCGGGGTGCAGGAAGAAACGAACGTGGGGGAATTCGGACGTTGAATGGCGTTCACATAAGAAGGCGCCTGCGTAACGCCATAGACGCCGCCTGCCACCTCGCCAGCCGCATACCCGGGTGACAGATAGGTGAACAACTCACCGCGATCGTAGTAGAAACCGGTCCAGCTCGAACGACTACTTTGTTATCGAATATTCGTAGTTGCCATGCGGCGCCAATACGGGGACCAAAGCCCCACTGCCGACCGGTGAGTGTGGTGTCGCTCACGCCCTTCGTCGGGAAGAGCTTATGATTGCCCGCCACCACGAATCCATTCGACGCGACCTGACCACTTGCGTCGTTGAACTGATAAAGCGAAGGATCGAAGTTGGTGATGCGGCCGTTCTCCTCTGTTAACCCTCCGTTCCAGTCCGTAGCGGATGCCGAGCGTCAGGTTCAGATTCGATTGGATCTGGTACTTGTCCTGCAGATATAGGCCAACCTGATTTGCACGATAGTAGCGATTTGCATCGCCTAGCAAAAGGTGGTGGTGAAATCATTATTCTGGTAGGAGATGTTTCCTGCAAGAAAACCGGCGAAGTCCGCCGTGGCAATTCCACCTTTATTGGTGCGCTCATTGCGCACATTGAGCTGCGTGTGAGCGTAGCTGCCACCGAATGTCAGATTATATTTACCGAGAGTCCAAACGGCATTCGCTGAAGGCATCCAACGGTTCTGAAAAAGTCCGGTATTCGGCCCCTGTGAGCTGCTCTCTGGTCCCAAGCTCAACGTCTCGTCGAAGAGACCATCCGGATTTTGGCCGCCGACGTCATTATTGCCGAGCACATCTACAATCTCGATGCCCGGGAAGTACGTAGATCCGAAGGCAATGATGCCGGCCTGTGCCGGTCCGAAGGGCTGATCATTCACACCGTAGGCTTTTTCGCGGATGAACCCGAATGTCTGCGTCGCACTTAGATTCGACTTCAGCAGCAATGTGTTCGTCAGTGCGATGACCTGGCTGCCGGCATCCATGTGCTCTGTAAATCCCGGTATGTTGGAGTATGCATATGGAGCGACAGTCGGATCGTGCTGATAGTAGTACTTCGCCGAGACCGTATCCTTCGCATTTGCATTCCAGTCCAGGTCGGATACTGCCTGATCCGAGGTGAAGTAGGACGTGCCTGGGATGGATGCATTGAATGGATCGGCAGCAGTGGGTGTATGGCCGTCGTCCGACATGAATGTGTTGATACGCGAGAAAGCCAAAGAGCTTGTCCTTAATGATCGGTCCGCCGAAAGTGCCGCCGAGCGTGTAGCGGTGCAGCTGAGGGAGCTTTTCGTCTGCGGGAATATACTCTCGTCCTGCTTGAAGAAAAAGGGCGCAGCGTTCAGCCAGTCAGTCCCGCGACGAAAGTAGCCACTGCCGTGCGGCACATTCGTTCCCGAGCTTGTACTCATGTCGATGTGCCGGCCGCTGCTCAGGCCTTGCTGGGCGTCGTACATGGACGGGTTGACCCGCAGCTTTTGGAGCGTCTCGGGCGCTGGTGTTGGCAGCGCTTGCCCTATCGCGAGATAGACGGACGCAC
>Ga0193743_1000854_pt1 | contig 23756 bp, 28 predicted proteins | sample L2c2metaG_FD_143038 | JGI IMG/M metagenome (GOLD analysis project Ga0193743, IMG submission 143038) | Soil microbial communities from a riparian zone of the East river system, Colorado, United States - L2c2 | ecosystem: Environmental > Terrestrial > Soil > Riparian zone | place: USA: East River... | reverse complement strand
CGCCGGCTCAGCCTGCCGCTTCCTAGGTTTCAGGTATCCCCACGGCGCCCGCCACGGACCAACCCGAGAAGGGGCCACCATGGCCATCACCGCGACCACCCTGAGCCGGTCGGCCGGCGTCGCCGCCGCGGCAGCTGGACTGATCTTCATCGGCGTCCAGATCAACCACCCGCCCATGGACGTCACCTCCGTCACCACCACCGAGTGGGCCGTCCGCAACTCCCTGAAAGTGCTGATGGCCGCCCTGGCCCTCGCCGGCATCACCGGCATGTACCTGCTCCAGGTGAAGAAGAGCGGCCTGCTGGGCCTGTTCGGGTACCTCCTGTTCGGCGCCGGCTACCTCGTCATCATGAGCATCACCTTCGTCGCCGCCTACGTCCTGCCCTCCCTCGCTGACACCGCGCCCGGCTACGTCAACGACGTCCTTGCAGTGGTCGCCGGCGGCACCGCCACCGGCGACATCGGCCTGATGCAGACCGCAATCTCGGTCTCGGGCATCACCTACCTGGCCGGTGGCCTCGTCTTCGGCATCGCGCTGTACCGGGCACGCGTCCTCGCCCGCTGGGCGGCCGCGCTCCTCGCCGTGGGCACCTTCGCGAGCATCGCCATCCCGCTGTTGCCCCAATCCTTCGAGCGGCCGTTCGCTTTCCCCACCGGCGTCGCCCTGGTCGGCCTCGGCTACTCGCTGTGGCGCACCGCGCGCACCGAGACCACGCCGCTGCCCGCGGGTGGCCACGCTGCGCGCCTGACCACGGCCGGTGCCGAATGACCCCACGCACCGGCTCGGTCACCAAGCCGCGGCACGAGCGCGACCCGGCGACCGGCTCCGACCCGGGCACCCGACCGGCACCGCACCGCCGGCAGGGTCCACCGGGCGGCTCGGCCTGGCGCGTCCCCGCCGCGCTGGTGGTCCTCAGCATCGTCCCGGTCGTCGCCGGGTCACTGCGGCTGCTCGAGGTCGCCGGCGGCCCGCAGCTGCTGCCCGCCAACCCGCGCATCGACGCCGTCCCGGCGCCCGTGGTGGTGCACATCGTCGCTGCGGCCCTGTACGCCCTCCTGGGCGCGTTCCAGTTCTCCGCCCGGCTGCGTCGCCGCCGACCCAACTGGCATCGCACGTCCGGCCGGATACTCGTCGGGGCTGGTCTGGTCGTCGCCGTCTCCGCGCTTTGGATGACGCTGTTCTACACCGGCGCACCGGGCGGTGACCTGCTGTGGGCGATCCGGCTCCTGGTCAGCTCCGCGATGGCCGCCACCATCGTCTTGGGGTTCACCGCGATCCGACGCCGCGACATCGCCGAACACCGCGCTTGGATGATCCGCGCCTACGCCCTCGCGGTCGGGGCCGGCACCCAGGCGCTCACCCAAGGCATCGGCGAGGCCCTCTTCGGGACCAGCGACCTGAGCACCGCCCTCTCCATCAGCGCGGGATGGGTCATCAACGCCACCATCGCCGAATGGATCATCCGCCGCCCCGACGCCCGCCGGGCCGCACGCGCACGCACCCGCACAGCCTTGACCGGGTCGCCATGAGCCCAGGACCCAGACCGCACGCACCCGCCCACTACGAAATCCGGGTCGAGGGACACCTCGACGAGCACTGGTCGGCCTGGTTCAGCGGTATGACCCTCATCCGTGAAGACGACGGCACCACCACCATGCGTGGGGCGCTCACCGACCAGGCCGAACTGCACGGCCTACTCGCCAAGGTTCGTGACCTCGGCGCCCCCTTGCTCTCGGTCAACAACAGCGACGTCCCGCCGCGGTCGGCGTAGTCGCGCAGCAGGCCGCGCATCCAGCGGATGCCGGCCGGGTCGCGGCCGTTGGGCCGGCACATCGAGCATCAAGGCCCACGCTCTCATGCTGTGGTTCGGAGGCTGGGGACTCGAAGGACGTGGTTCACCGACGGCGCTCGCGCCCTGCGTGCCGAGCTTCGCGCCCATGGCGGCGAGGCCAAACTCCCCAGCGACGCGGCCTGAGCATTCGGCAGGCTCAGGCGGTCGTAGCAATTTCGCGCCTGCCGGATTGCAGACGATCACAGCCCTTGGCATCTGTCGCCGGACATCTGAAATTCCGGGCCGGTGGACAGCAACCTGAAAGTGCTTGGGCGACTTGCGGCTACGCCCTGTGATCGGTCGGCGAGAACGACGGCGGCAGGGCCGCGCGTCGCCACTGACAGCGCACCGAGCCGCTGCCGCTGCGGGCACGGGTGTCGTACGGTCGCCGGGCTGACGCTGTTGTGATTCCCGGCCGACTGTTCGGACCGGCGGGTGGGCTGCTCATGCACGCCGGTGCTGTGGCCGAGCGGCGCGGGCGATCGATGCCCTCGACTTCGGTCACAGTTGGTAGCGCTCTACGTCCGCCGAACCGGAGTCGGCATGTCCGCCGATCCATAGGTGGCAGGTCCGCGGCACATGAAAGCAGAGCCGGTGGACCATGGTCGGGTGCTGAGGGCTTGGTCCGTTGCCGATCACCTTCCGCATAGGAAGGGGCCCTTATTAACGGGCTACGGGCTGTCTAGGATTTGTTGATGAACATCGGCAATCCGGGGGAGCCGGACGGGCTCGACCGGCTCTGGACGCCACACCGGATGGCCTACATCAAGGGCGGCGCGCCGGCTGACGGCTGCCCGTTCGACCGGGCGCCCCACCTGCCCGACGACGAGAGCCTGGTGGTGGCCCGCGGCAAGGTGGTCTACGCGGTCCTCAACCTCTACCCCTACAACCCTGGCCACCTGCTGATCTGCCCCTACCGGCACGTCGCCGACTACACCGACCTCACCGACGAGGAGGTCGTGGAGGTGGCGGCGTTCACCCAGGAGGCGATGCGCACGGTCCGCCGGGTCAGCGGCGCCCACGGCTTCAACATCGGCCTCAACCAGGGCTCGGTCGCCGGCGCCGGGATCGCCGAGCACCTGCACCAGCACGTGGTCCCCCGGTTCGGCGGCGACGCCAACTTCATGCCGATCGTCGGGCAGACCAAAGTGCTGCCGCAATTGCTCACCGACACCCGCGATCTCCTCTCGGACGCCTGGTCCACCCGGTGAGGCGGGCCGGGGCCCTGGTCGCCGCGCTGGTGCCGGCGTCCGGGTGCGTCCGGGCCGACGCCGTACCCGCTGCGCCGCACACGGGGTGAGCCGTTCAGGGGCGGGGAGGTGAGCGATATTCTCGTACCCTCTCGCCATGAGACGAACGAGGGCCGTGCTCGCGCTGGCGGCGGCCGGGGCGCTGGCCGCCGGGTGTGCCGCCGACGCGCCGGAGCCGCGGTGGCGTGCTAGCTCGCCTGCCTCGCCGGCCGCCGCACCGTCGTCGTCGGCCCCGCCGGCCGATCCGGTGACGCTGACCCTGGCGTTCGCCGGCGACGTGCACTTCACCGGCCGCACGCTGGCGCTGCTGGACAAGCCGGCGACCGCGTTCGGGCCGATCGCCAAGACGTTGTCGGATGCGGACCTCACCATCGTCAACCTGGAGACCGCGGTGACCGGCCGGGGCACGCCCGAGCCGAAGCGCTTCCACTTCCGCGCGCCGAAGACCGCCTTCGCGGCGCTGCGGGCGGCCGGCGTCGACGCGGCGTCGGTGGCCAACAACCACGCGCTCGACTACGGCCAGGTGGGGCTGCTCGACACGCTGGCCGCGGCCGATGCGGCCGACTACCCGATCTTCGGGGCCGGCCGCACCGCCGACGACGCGTACGCGCCATGGCTCACCGAGGTCAAGGGCGTGCGGATCGCGGTGCTCGGGATGTCACAGGTCGCCGAACTGTCCGCACAGTGGAAGCCGACCGACACCCGCCCCGGCATCGCGATGGCGTTCGACCCGGCCCGCGCCTCGGCGGCGGTGAAGGCCGCCCGAGCGCAGGCCGACCTGGTCATCGTGTTCATGCACTGGGGTGTCGAGGGCAGTTCGTGCCCGAGCGGCCAGATGCAGACCTTCGCGCAGCGGATGGCCCGCGACGGCGCCGACATCGTGCTCGGCACCCACGCGCACACCCTGCTCACCGACGGCTGGATCGACGACACCTACATCCACTTCGGACTCGGAAACTTCCTCTGGTACGGCGACTCGCACAGCACCGACTCCGGCGTGCTGAAGCTGACCGTGCGCGAACGGGCCGTGGTCCGCAACGAGTTCCTCCCCGCCACCGTCTCCGGCACCGGCCAGCCGGTCCTGGTCTCCGGCACGGCCAAGAAACGCATCACCGACAAGCTCAAGGCGGCCAAGCGGTGCACCGGCCTGGCGGCCGCACCCGCTTAGAGCCGGTCGAGGTGGAAGACCTCCTCGCGGGTGATCGCGCCGTCGGTGACGGTGTAGAGGGAGAATTTCGTCGCGGTGCGGCGGACGCCGGTCGGCCGGTGGGTCTGGTCGAACGCGAACCGCACGCCGAACCGGTCGGGTCCGACGAACGGACCGTCGACGGTGACCGCGTGGATGTCGAGGTCGTCGGTGAGCTGCCGGCTGTGCGCCATGACCTCGTCGAGGCCGTGCCGCTCGGTGCCGTCCTCCAGCGGCGCGACCCGGATCACGTCGGGTGCAACCAGCCGCAGGGCCCGGTCCATCCGGCCGTCGCGGAAGGCCCGCACGTAGCGGTCGGCGACCTCGCCCAGCGGCAACGGCCGGAAGTCGTCGAGGTGGTCGCCGGCCCAGCCTCGGAAGTCGCGCGCCGGCCGGCCGAGGATCTCCTCCACCGTCCTGGTCACCGGCTCCGGCCGGTCGACCAGGGACGCCCAGTAGTCGAGCGCCTGGTCGATGAACGCCGGCTGGCCCCAGGCCAGCATCTCCGCGCGGGCCTCCTCGCGCGGCTGCTCGGCGAACGGCACCGCCCGACCGATCGCCGCGCCGATCGCGGCGATCTGGTCGGCCTGGCTGATCGCCGCCGGCCCGGTGAGCACATAGGACCGCCCGTAATGGTCGCCGGTGAGGACCGCGGCGGCCACGGCGGCGATGTCGGCCTCGTGCACGAGCGACCGCCGCGCTAGCGGGGACGGCAGGCGGACCGTCTCACCGCGGCGGATGGCCGGCGCCCACGAGAGCGCGTTGGTGGCGAACCCGCTGGCGCGCAGGAAGGTGTGGTCGAGCCCGGCGTCGATGATCGCCTGCTCCACCTCGCCCCAGACGCCCGCCGCGCGCCGGTCGTCGTCGGTGACGTGCAGCGCGGAAACGTAGACCACGCTGCGGACGCCGGCGTCGGCCAGCGCCTTGGCGACGCCGTCGATCCCGTCGGAGCGCAGGAGCGGCCAGAGCAGGAAGACCCGGTCGATCCCGGCCAGCGCGGCCGCGAGACTGCTGGGTTCGGTGAGGTCGCCCAGGGCAACGTCGGTGCCCGGCGGCAGCAGTGCCGCCGCGGCGGGCCGCCGGGCCAGCACCCGGTGGTCGGCGCCCGCGGCACGGAGGTGTTCGACGAGGTGGCGGCCGATGTTTCCGGTGCCGCCGGTGACGAGGATGGTGTTGGTCATGTGCCCACCCTGAAACCTCAACAATTGTTGAGGTCAAGCTAGGCTGGCCGGGTGCCACCAGCTCAGGAGCTCACGATCGGTGACCTGTCCGCCCGCAGCGGCGTTCCTCAGTCGGCGCTGCGCTTCTACGAGCGGCAGGGCCTGATCTCCAGCCGCCGCACGACCGGCAACCAGCGCCGCTACGACCGCACGACGCTGCGCCGGATCGCCTTCATCCGGGCCTCGCAGCGCGTCGGCATCCCGCTGGCCCAGGTGGGCGAGGTGCTCGGCTTCCTGCCGGAGGGCCAGCCACCGACCCGCGAGTTCTGGCTGCGGGCGTCGGAATGCTGGCAGGAGGCCCTCGACGACCGCATCACCCAGCTCCAACGCATGCGCGACCGCTTCACCAGCTGCATCGGCTGCGGCTGCCTGTCGTTCGAGGAATGCGCCCTGGTCAACCCCGACGACACCCTCGCCGACCGCGGCCCCGGCGCCCACCTCCTGGACGCGCGGGGCCCACGCACCACGGCCTAAGCCGCGGCGTACGCGGTGATCTCGTCGGTGATCCGGGTCTTCTCCCCCGGCGGCAGGAACGAGGCGTCGACCGCGGCGGCCGCGAGCCGGGCCACGCCGGCCGCGTCCAGGTCGAGGAGGTCGGCCGCGACCGCGTACTCCTGGTTGAGGTCGGTGCCGAACATCGGCGGGTCGTCAGAGTTGATCGTGACGGGCACGCCCGCCGCGACCAGCACCGGCAGCGGGTGCTCGGCCAGCGACGGCACCGCCCGGGTGCGCACGTTGGAGGTCGGGCAGACCTCCAGCGGGATGCCCTCGGCCGCCAGGTAGGCCATCAGCGAGGGGTCCTGCGCCGCGGAGATGCCGTGGCCGATCCGGTCGGCGCCAAGCTCGCGGATCGCGTCCCAGATGGTCTGCGGGCCGGTCGTCTCGCCGGCGTGCGGCACCAGGCGCAGGCCGGCCGCCCGGGCCTTCTCGAAGTAGGGCTTGAACTGGCCGCGCGGCACGCCCACCTCGGGGCCGCCCAGGCCGAACGAGACCAGGCCGTCGGGGCGCTCGTCGAGGGCGATCCGAAGGGTCTCCTCCGCCGCCGCCAGCCCGGCCTCGCCGGGGATGTCGAAGCACCAGCGCAGCACGATGGCGAGCTCTTTCTCGGCGGCGAGCCGGGCGTCTTCGATGGCGGCGCAGAATTCCGGCGCCGGCATGCCGCGGCGCACCGACGAGTAGGGAGTGACCGTCAGCTCGGCGTAGCGGACCTGCTGGCGGGCCAGCTCGCGGGCCACCTCGTAGGTCAGGATCCGGACGTCTTCGGGCTCCCGGATCAGGTCGACCACCGACAGGTAGACCTCGATGAAGTGCCCGAAGTCGCGGAACTCGAAGTAGGACGCCAGCGCGTCGATGTCGGTCGGCACCGGGGTGCTGCCGGCGTGCCGGGCGGCCAGCTCGGCGACGATCCGGGGCGACGCCGACCCGACGTGGTGGACGTGCAGCTCCACCTTGGGCAGGTCGGCGATGAACTCGACGAGGTCGGTCAACAGAACACTCCTATGCGAGCGCGCCTTCGGCGCGACGACGAAGCTGGGCCACTACAAAGATGCGGCGGAAGGGGAAGAACGCACGGTCGTGGCGGATCGGGTAGGCCTCCGCCAGTCGCTCACCCAGCTCGGCCCGGTAGCCGGCCCAGCCGGCCTCGTCGGTGCCGAACGCGGCCCGGATCGGCCGCAGCGCGGTGCCCTCGAGCCAGCCGAGGACGGGGTGGTCGGCGGTGTTGCCGGGGAGCAGGTGCACGTAGCTAGTTTCCCAGGCGTCGACGGCGCAGCCGGCGGCGGTCAGCGCGGTCGCGTATTCGGCCGCGGCCGGCACCGCCATCCGCCGGGCCTCGCCGGCCAGGGTCTCCTTCCAGCGCGGCGCCGCGGCGAGCTCGTAGACGGCGTCGTGGGCGGGCGAGGAGAAGTTGCCGGGCACCTGGAAGGCGAGCCAGCCGCCGGCGGCCAGGGCGCCGACCCAGCGGGCCAGGAGGGCCTCGTGGCCGGGCACCCACTGCAGGGCGGCGTTGGAGACGATCACGTCGACGCCCGGCGACGGCACGAAGTCGCGCAGGTCGCCGAGGGCGAAGTCGACCGGCGCGCCGAGCGCGCGGGCCGACTCGATCATCTCGGCCGACGAGTCGATGCCACGGACCAGGGCGTCGGGCCAGCGGGCGGCGAGGGTGGCGGTCAGCGTGCCGGGGCCGCAGCCGAGGTCGACGACCTGGCGGGGGCGTTCGGCGGGGATCCGGGCGACCAGCTCGAAGAACGGCCGAGACCGCTCGTCACCGAAGCGGCCGTAGACAGCGGGGTCCCACATGTGTCATCACCTTTTCCAAACCGTACGTTCGTCTTGCTTAGTTTAGGATCGGTCCGGTACCGCCGGCAAGGCCGTTCAAACGTTCCAGATAGGGTGCCTCCGTGGAGTACCGGCAGTTTGGCCGTATCGGCCGTGACGTTTCAGTCGTGGGCCTGGGTGCCTGGCAGCTCGGAGCCGACTGGGGCGAGGTGAGCACCGACGACGCGCTCGCGACCCTGGACGCGGCGGTCGACGCCGGCGCCACCGTCATCGACACCGCCGACGTCTACGGCGACGGCCGCAGCGAGCAGGTGATCGGCCAGTTCCTGCACCGGCGACCGGAATCGATCATGGTCGCGACGAAGATGGGTGCCGCAGGAGCACGCCAACTACACCGCCGCCAACTTCAAGGCGTGGACCGACCGGTCCCGGGCCAACCTGGGCGTCGACCGGCTCGACCTGGTGCAGTTGCACTGCCCGCCGACGGCGGTGTTCCAGGACGACCAGATCTTCGACGCGCTCGACGGGCTGGTCGACAACGGCGCCATCGCCGCGTACGGGGTCAGCGTGGAGACCGTCGACCAGGCGCTGATCGCGATCGCCCGGCCGCGGGTGGCCAGCGTCCAGATCATCTTCAACGCGTTCCGGCTCAAGCCCCTCGACCGGGTGCTGCCCGCGGCCCAGGCGGCCGGCGTGGGCATCATCGCCCGGGTGCCGCTGGCCAGCGGCCTGCTCTCCGGCCGCTACGACGCCCACACCACGTTCGGCGCGGACGACCACCGCAACTACAACCGGCACGGCGAGGCGTTCGACGCCGGCGAGACGTTCTCCGGCGTCGACTTCGAGACCGGGCTGCGGGCGGTCGAGCGACTGCGGCCGTACGTGCCGGCGGGCATGACCATGGCGCAGTTCGCGCTCCGCTGGGTGATCGACCAGCCCGGCGTCACCGTGGTGATCCCCGGTGCCCGCGGCCCCGAGCAGGCCCGCGGCAACCTGGCCACCGCCGAGTTGCCGGCGCTGCCGCAGGCGGCCCTGGCTGGCGTGCGGGAGACCTACGACGAGCTCATCCGGCCGGCGGTGCACGACCGGTGGTGACCGCGTGAAGGGCTGGTTCCGGCTGGCGCTCGGCCTCCTGGCCGTCGTCGTCGGTTTGGTGTGGACCCTGCAGGGGCTGGGCACTCTGCAGGGCAGCGCGATGTCCGGCGACGACGTCTGGACGATCATCGGCCCGGTGGTGGTCGTCATCGGCCTGGTGCTGCTGGCGCTCGGGCTGCGGGCCCGCAACCGGGCGAAGCGCTCCTGAACAGCGTCGAGCCCCGCATACAGGGCAGGATGCGGGGCTCTGCACCGACCCGTGCGACCGGGTCGCTCATTGGCCGGACGCGCCGGCCACAATGTCTGTGGTTCTTGATAAAACGAAACGTCAGATGGGGCGGACCTGCTCAGCCTGCGGGCCTTTCTGGCCCTGAGCGATCTCGAACTCCACCCGCTGGTTCTCCTCCAGCGTGCGGTAGCCGCTGGTCTGAATGGCCGAGAAGTGGACGAACACGTCAGCACCCCCGCCGTCAACGGTGATGAAGCCGAAGCCCTTGTCTGCGTTGAACCACTTCACGGTTCCCTGCGCCATGTGTATCTCCTTGTCGAAACTGGCGGCCGAACGCCGTGCGGCCGGTTGGCCGTTTTCGAGCAGCGGCGCCTGAGTCGGCCTCCATCGAAGGAGGTCTCTCTCAACCCCTCTGTCTCACAACAGCGGGGACCAGCAAACCACGTACCGAAAAACTCCGCATAGCCTACCCGAGGAATTTCTCCGACATGTGATCTGCGGCGTCGGAGTTCGATACCGGAATGGCCACGGCGGGGCTCGGCGCATCGACGTATCGCCGTTCCAAAGCCAGCGCGACGAGCGCTCCCAGCGCGCACAACACCGCGGTGGCCAGGAAGATCTCGCGGTACTCCTGGCGCAGCGCCGCGCTGACCGCTTCGCGGTAGGCGGTGAGCTGCGCCTGCGCGGTCGCAGCGTCCACACCGAACCCGAGCGGCAGCACGAGGTCGTGGGTGAGCTCCTGGAAACGGTGCAGGCCCCACCCCGTCAAGGCCGCCACACCGATCAGCATGCCCACCGTGCGGGCGACAACCGCCGCGGCGGAGGCGATCCCATGTTGCGCACTGGGCACGGCCCGCAACACCGCTGACGAAAGGGGCGCAATGACCAATCCCAGGCCTAGCCCGGCAAGCGCGAGGTCGATGTCCATTCGGGGCAACGGGCCGAACCGCGCGGCCGCGAGGTCGGCCGGCCAGTTCGCGATCAGCAGATAGGCGCCCGCGGCGAGCGCGAGACCGACGACGGTCACCGGGCGCTCGCCCAGCCGCCGGGTCAGTAGCCCGCCGAGCACCGCGCCGACCGGCAGCGCGACAAGGAAGCGGGTGAGCAGCAGCGCGCCGTCGAGGCCGTCGCGGCCGAGCACGGTCTGCGCGAGGAGTTGCACGTCGACCAGCGTGACCATCAGCGCGGCGCCGGCGAACACATTGGCCACCAGCGCGGCACCGAACGGCCGCAGCCGGGCGCCGGTGGGGTCGAGCAGCCGGGTGCGGGCCTTCGCCTCCCAGGCGACGAACGCGACCGCGACGGCGACGGCCGCGCCGAGCACGGGCAGGCCCCAACTCGGCAGCACCGCACGGGCCGGGTCGGGGTTGTAGAGGGCGACCACCAGCAGCGCGAGCGCGACCGCGAGGAGCAGCCCGCCGACCACGTCGACCGGTTGTCGCTCGCGGCGCTCCTCGGCCCGCGCGGGCAGGCCGAGCTGCACCACGAGGGCGACCAGCGCGGCCAGCGGCAGGTTGATCCAGAAGACCCCGCGCCAGCCGGCCAGCGCGGCGATGCCGGCGCCGTAGAGCGGGCCGAGCACGCTGCCCAGCTCCTGTGCGGCGCCGACCAGCCCGAGGGCCAGCGGGCGCTGCCGGGCGACCAGATCGGCGGCCAGCGCCATGGTGACCGGCAGCAGCGCGCCGCCGGCGAGCCCCTGCACCGCCCGGCCGGCGGCCAGCACGGTCAGGCCGGGCGCGAGCGCGGCGACCAGCGAGCCGGCCGCGAAGCCGGCCAGGCAGACCTGGATCACCAACCGGCGCCCGTAGCGGTCGGAGAGGCGGCCGAGCAGCGGCATGCCGGCGACGTAGCCGAGCAGGTAGCAGGTCACCACCGGGGTGATCCGCTCCAGCCGGTTCACCGGCACGGCGAGGTCTTTCATGATCTCCACGAGGATCGTGACGACCACGTAAGCGTCCAGGGCCGCCAGCAGCACCGCCACCCCGCCGGCGGTGAGGGCGAGGCGGCTAGACCTTGGGGACTTCGACATTGACCGGCTTGTCGAAGTCGGTGAACTTGATCGTGACGGTGCCCTTGCCGTCGCCCGGCACCGCGAAGCGGAGCTGATGGACCAGCGGGGTGTCGACGCCGACCCAGACCGTGCCGGTCACGTCGCCGGTGACGCCCGGGACCAGGCCGGACATCGCGGCGCCGTTGAAGGTCGCGTCGACGACGAAGTGGTCGGCGCCGTCGAGCTTCTCCCGGCCCTTCGTGGTGCCGGTGGCCGACGCGAGCACGGCACCGATGCCCTTGGCCGGGTCGAGGATCGCGGTCGGGTCGTAGACGGCGGCCGCCTGGGCCAGCGGCACCTTCTGCCAGCCGGCGGTGATCCCCCGGACGTAGAGGTAGTCGTCCTTGGCCACGAAGTCGAGCTCGACCGGCAGGCCGCCCTGCTCCAGCGACGCCTTGCCCTGTGCGGTGCCGTTGTTGTCGATCGAGCCGTTGGCCGACTTGATCGGCAGCGCGCCGGTGTCCCCCTCGGTCGTGATGTCGAAGGCGGCCGAGGTGACCTGGCGCATCTGCGCGGCCGCGGCCGGCAGCAGCGTGGACGCCGACGGCAGGTTGGGATCAACCGCGGCGGCGTCGGTGTCGTCGCCGCTGCCACAGGCGCCGACCGAGGTCAGGGCCGCCAACAGGACGGCGATGATGAATGTACGGGGACGGCGCATACGGGGATGCTACTCATCCCGGTGGCCGCGACCCGCTTAGTCGTGTGGCCAATGGCCGGTGAACTTTCGGACGCCGGTCGCGCCGGCCCGGTCAATCGAGGCTCGGATGACCGCCACGATGGCGCCCTGCATCGCGGCCGCGAGCAGGACTTCGCCCCAGCCGCGATCTTCGTCGATCGGGTGCGGCGCCACGTTGTGCCGGGTCATTGCCCAGACCCGCTGGAACACCATTCCGGACAGCGTGCCGGCCGCGAGCCCGAGCACGATCCCGACCGGTTTGTAATTGGACTTGCTGATTCGCTTGGCCACTTCGGTTCCCCCCGTTGAACCTCTAAGCCCGCCACAGACTCAGCGGCGACGCCTACGCATTACCAGCAGGATGACGGCGACCGCACTGGCGGCGACGCCGATCAGCGTGGCCACCGGCACCGGGTTGGCGCGCAGCGTGGCCTGGCCGCCGGGGCGGCCGCCGTTGTTGGTCTCCCGCATCCGGGACGCGGTCGTGGTGGCCTTCGCCTTGAACCGGTCCCGCGCCTGGGTTGCCGAGCTCTTCATCCGCGCCTTCACGTCGGCCTTGGCCGCCAGCAGCTGGACCGTCTCCCCCAGCTCGGCCCGGGTGCGGCGGATCTCCGCCCGGAGCACCGCCGGGTCGGACGGCGGGTTGCCGTTGCTGCTGTGGCCATTGCCTGATGCCGTCATCGCCCCGCACCCCCTGAGCTGGCCCCGTGGCCATTCTTGTGCCCATTGTTGCGGAAGCCGTCCTTGACGGTCTGCATGTCGGCCTTGAGGCCCTCGGTGACGTCGGCCGGCATCGGCGGCGTCGCGCGCTTGAGCTCGAACCGGCCGACCAGGGCGAAGAGGCCGGCGAGGATCATCAGGAACGCGCCGACGATCAAGGCGGACAGCCAGAGCGGCAGCGCGATGTCGATCGCGATGACGGCCGTCGCGATCAGCACCGAGATGCCGAAGAAGGCCAGGCCGCCGGCGCCGCCGAAGAGCCCGATGCCGATGCCGGCATGCTTGGCCTTGTGCGTCAGCTCGGCCTTGGCCAGCGCGAGCTCGTCGCGGACCAACCGGGAAACCTGTTCGGTAGCGCGCTGCACCAGCTCCGCTGTCGTCGGGTCGGCATCGGCACGGGGCGGTGCGGTGGCGTTGCGGGCGTCGACCATCGGGCCTCCTCTCACGCTGCTTTCGTATGCCCCGCGGCCGCTCCGGTCAATCCTCCTGTCCGGTGCGATTCACGGTGCATGGCGGATACCTCCTGGAACGGACATACCGCCATGATCAGTGTGTCAGACCTTGCGGTACTTCGACTGCAGGAAGCAGAAGAGCGCAAAAGCCGCAATACCGAGAGCTACCAGGGTTAGCAGGACAGCTCCGTACGCCTGACCGCGGATCGTCTCCAGCGCGGCGTCCAGCCCGCGCGCCTCGGCGGGGTCGAGGGTGGCCCCGGCGACCACGAAGAGCACACCGGCGATCCCGTACGCGATGCCCTTGGCGCTGTAACCGGCCATCCCGAGCCGCATCGCGAGGGTCCGGGTGTGCGTCGGCATGGGCTTGAGGTGCTTCGCGAACGCCTTCTGCACGCCGTAAACGACCAGCCCGATACCCAGACCGGCCAGCGCCAGCCCGGCGATGATCACCACGGCCCGGCCACCGCCGCTGGTCAGCAGGTCTTCGGTCTTCTTCTGCTGGGTGTCGGCGGCCGACTGCGGCACGCCCTTGAAGACCTTCCAGGCGGTCCAGGCGAAGTATGCGTAGACCACCGTGCGGAACGCCGACGCGATCCGCTCGAAGACCCGGGACCTGCCCCGCTCCGACCGGTGCCCGATCAGCGCCTCGGAGACCTGCCAGACCGACATGGCCAGCAGGCCGACCGCAATCGCGACCACCAGGAACTTGCCCAGCGGCTGCTCGGCGATCGTCATCAGCGCGCCGGACTGGTCGCCCTCCGCGGCCGGCTTGCCGAACGCGATCTGCAGCGCCAACCAGGCGAACAGCAGGTGGACGATCCCGTAGCCGATGAACCCGGCCCGGGTAAGGGCCTCGAGGGCCGAGCTGTTCGCGGCCCTCGAGGCGGTGGACTCGGCACGGCTGACTGCTGACATGGCGATGAATGTGACCGCCAGGTCGGCCTTTCAAACCGCTCAAGCCCAAACCCGTCAGCGCGAGATCTGCACCGACACCTGATCGTCGGTGATCGACGAGAGCGAGACCTGGAGGCCGCCCACGTCGACCGCCTGGCCGCCGGTGGTCAACGAGATCTGCTCGCCGGCCACCTCCAGCGTGACGGTGTCGGCGTCGGCCTGCAAGAACTTGGCCTCGACGCCGAGGATGCTGGCGTTTCCTTGGACACCCCGGTCGAAGATGACGGTGCACTGGTCAAGGCCGCAGTTGGTGGAGGCTCCTTCGGAGCTGCAGCCGGCGAGAAGGGCGCCGCCGAGGGCGAGCGCCGCGAGAAGGCCCACGGTCGTTCGTCGCATAATCACCCGGCCAAGGGTACGGGTCGCCGTCCACCCCGGACTATTCGAGCAATACCGCCGCGGCGGTACGCAGTGCCGCCAGCTCGCGGTCGGCCCAGCCCTCGCGGATCGAGTCGGTGCCGCGGAACGCCGGTTTGTCGACCAGGTGGAAGTGCAGGTTGGCGATCAGCCCGAGCACCCTGAACCAGGGCAGCGCGGCGAGGTCGGCGCCGCCGAACGGCCGCACCGCGCGGTAGCCGGCGAGGAACGCGGGCCACCACGGTGTGCTCGCGACACCGGTCAGGTCGGCCGCCCGCCAGCCCGCGCCGGCCAGGTCGAGGTCGTAGAGCACGAGGCGGTCGCCGTCGACGTGCACGTTGTCGAGCGACACGTCGCCGTGACAGATCCCCCGGTCGAGGTCAGCGCGGCCGAGCCGCTCCGGCAGGGCATCGCCGAGCAGGGCCAGCAGCTCGCGGTCGGCCGCGCCGACCGCGGCGCGCACCCGGTCCAGGGTCGGGCCGAGCGACTCGCCGAGATCGGCACCGCGGGGCGGTGCATCCGCGCCGGCGGCGGCCGCGTGGAACGACGCGACCGCGCGCCCGAACTGGCCGGCCAGCCGGTCGGTGACCGGCAGCCGGGGTGGCCCACCCGGGGCCCACTCCCAGAGCACATAGGCCCGGGCGCCCTCGGGCGCGTCGAGCGTGCCGGCCGGGCGGCCGTCGCGCAGCGGGACGCCCTGGGCGACGCGGTCGCCGAGGTGCGCCGCGAGCCGGGCCTCCCAGGTCACCTCGGCCAGCGGGCGGTCGTGCCGGTAGAGCTTGAGCACCAGCGGGCCGCGCGCGGTGTCGACCCGGTAGACGTCGTTGACCAGCGACCGGAGCAGGACAGCGCCGGTGGCCGGCACGCCGTGGGCGTGGGTGACCAGCGCCGCGACGTCGTCGGGGGCGAGCAGTGATCGCAACGGGCGGCCCACGAGGTAGAACTGTAGGGGTGGAATCCGTGGTGAACGACAACCCCGACAAACACCGTTTCGAGCTCACCGTCGACGGTGCGCTGGCCGGCTTCTCCGCCTACCGCCTGCGCGAGAGCGGAATCGTGTTCACGCACACCGAGATCGACCCGAGTTTCGAAGGCAAGGGCCTGGGCAGCCGGCTGGCCCGCGCGGTCCTCGACGAGGCGCGCGCCCGCGGCCTGCGGGTCTACGCGCAGTGCCCGTTCATCGCGGGCTACATCGACAAGCACCCGGAATACCAGGACCTGCTGGCGACCAGCTGAATGCGCGCGATCCTGGCCGCGCGGCTCTTCGACGGCATCAGCACCACCGACAACCCCATCGTGTACGTCGACCGCGGCACCGTGGTCGGCGTGGCGCACGGTGGCGCGCCGGCGGCGGACGCCGAGGTGGTCGACCTGGGCGCGGTGACGCTGCTGCCGGGTCTGGTCGACGCGCACACCCACCTGGTGTTCGACGCCGGGCCCGACCCGGTGGCGCGGCTGCGCGCCGTCGACGACGACGAGCTGCTCCGCGGTGCCCGGGTGGCGGCGACGAGGGCGCTGCACGCCGGCATCACGACGCTGCGCGACCTGGGCGACCGCGGCTACGTCGCACTGCGGCTGCGGGCCGAGTTCGCTGCGGCGCCGCACACCGGCCCGCACGTGCTGGCCGCCGGGCCGCCGCTGACCAGCCCGCGCGGGCACTGCTGGTGGCTCGGCGGTGAGGTCTTGGGGGTCGCCGGCATCCGGGCGGCGGTGGCCGAGCACGCCGCCCGCGGCGTCGACGTGATCAAGGTGCTGGCCACCGGCGGCGAGATCACCCCCGGCACCCGGCCGCACCTGCCCCAGTTCAGCCCGGAAGAGCTAGCCGCCGCGGCCGACGAGGCGCACCGGCACGGCCTGCCGGTCGCGGCGCACGCGCACAGCGCGCCGGCCATCGCGGCCGCCGTCGACGCCGGCTTCGACACCGTCGAGCATGGCTCGTTCCTGACCGCCGACGGCGCCGCCGCCGATCCGGCCGTGATCGCGAAGCTGGCCGCGAGCGGCACGGTCGTCTCGGCGACGCTGGGCTACCTGCCGGGCCCACCGGCCAACCCGCGCACCGCGGCACAGTCCGCGACGCTCACCGCGATCTTCCAGCAGCAGCGCCGGGCCGGCGTCCGGATGATCGTCACCAGCGACGCCGGCATCGACCCGTCGAAGCCGCACGACGTGCTCCCGTACGCCGCGGAGATGTTCCTACTCTTCGGCGACCCGCCGGAAGCGGCGCTGCGGGCGGTGACCGCCGACGCGGCCGCCGCCTGCGGGCTCGGCGCGACGAAGGGCCGGGTGGCACGGGGCTACGACGCCGACCTGCTCGCCGTGGCCGGCGACCCGACCACCGACATCGCCGCTCTACGCGACGTGCGGGCGGTCTTCCGCGCCGGCGCGCGGGTCCGCTGATCGGGTGGATCGCATACTACGCGGTTTCGGGTTTGACCGCGCCGTAGAGGAAGACGTCTACCAGGTCTTCGATCGCGACCGTGCGGCCGCCCGGGTGGCCGCCGACGCGGGCCGGGAAGAGCAGGCTCAGGAAGGCGTTGGCCAGGGTCTCGACCGGGAGGCGCAGGCGCTCCTTGTCGGGCTCGATCAGCTCGACGATCGCGTCGAAGGTGGCGCTCACCGAGCGCTCCCTGCTGCCGGGGACCGGCGCGCGGCGCGGCCCGGCGTGCCCGGTCGCGTGCAGGGCGCCGAGCACCGAGCCGACCCGCGCGAAGTGCGCGTCCAGCGCGTCGGCGGCCTCCACCAGGCGCACGGCCAGCGGCTGTTCGAGCGCGATGGAACGGAGTTCCTGGAGGACGACGGTCGGGTCGAGCGCGGCCGCCACGCACGCGTCGAGGACGGCCTGCTTGTCGTCGAACACCCGGAAGATCGTCGCCTCGCCGATGCCGGCGGCGCGGGCGATCTGCGCGGTGGTCACCGCGGCGCCGTGCTCGCCGACCAACGGCAGCGCGGCCCGGACGACCGCCTCGCGGCGCTGCTCCGGGCTCATCCCCGGCGCGCGGCGCCGGCTCTCGGTGTCGGTCATACCGAGACCATAACGGAGTGAGTGCTTACTCCGCTAGGTAGAAGTGAGTGCTCACTCCGCCACGCCCGCGAGCACCTCCGCGACCGCGAGCCCGCTCGACCGGGTGGCGCCGTGGGTGGCGACGTGGGTGGCACCGACCACCGCGGCCGGCACGCCGAGCTCGACCACCACCGAGTCCGGGCGCAGCCGCAGGGCGGCGTGCACCAGCGTCGTCATCCAGGCGTGCCGGTGCAGGTCGCGCACGACCAGCACCAGCGGGCGGCCGGCGGCTGCGGCGACCACTGTGGACGGCTCGACGGCGTCGTCCTCGGTCAGCCGCACCGCGGTCGTGCCGGGCAGCAGGGTGGCCAGCGGTGCGGCGACGCCCCACGGCGTGTCGGTGCCGACCGCCATGTTGGCCGGCGGCGACAACTCGACGACGTGCGGCGGCCCGGCGAGCGGCAGGGCCGGCGCCGTCCCGCCGACCTTGACCGCGCGCCGGGCCGCGGCCAGACCCACCGGCGAGCCGCCGGCGCCATACCAGGGGCCCGGTGCCGACGCGGCCCGCGCGGTCGCGGCCCAGGCGGCCAGGTGCTCGACCCGCTTCGCGGCCTCGGTCAGCCGTTCCTCGGCCAGCTCGCCGGAGAGCACCGCGCGGACGATCGCATTGCGCAGCCGCTCGGCGGTGGCCTCGTCGGCGTGCTCGCCACCCACGCAGATCGCGTCGGCACCGGCCGCGAGGGCGGACACCACCGCGGTCTCGAAGCCGAACCGGTTGACGACCGCGCGCATCTCCATGGCGTCGGTGATCACCGCGCCCTGGAAGCCGAGCTCGTCGCGCAACAGTCCAGTGAGGACAGACCGGCTCAGCGTGGCCGGCAGCTCCGGGTCGACCGCCGGCACCAGCAGGTGCCCGGTCATCACGGCTTGGACGCCGGCTGCGATCGCCGCCCGGAACGGCAGCAACTCGACCGCGTCGAGGCCGGCCCGGTCGCGCGGGATGTGCGGCAGGTCGTGGTGCGAGTCGACGGCGGTGTCGCCGTGCCCCGGGAAGTGCTTGGCGCAGGCGGCCACACCCGCGGCCTGCAAACCGGTCACCCATGCCCCGGTGTGCCGGGCCACGAGGGCCGGGTCGGCGCCGAAGCTGCGTACGCCGATGACCGGGTTGTCGGGGTTGTTGTTGACGTCGGCGTCGGGTGCGTAGTCGAGGTTGACGCCCACCGCGGCCAACTCCCGGCCCAGGTCGCGGGCGACCTCCTCGGTGAGCGCGACGTCGTCGACCGCGCCGAGCGCCAGGTTGCCGGGGCGCGAGCTGCCGGCGCGCGACTCGAAGCGGGTGACGTCACCGGCCTCCTCGTCGATCGCGACCAGCACGTCGGCCCGCTCGGCACGCAGCGCCGCGGTCAGTGCGGCGACCTGCTCGGGGTCGCGGACGTTGCGGGCGAACAGCGCCACGCCGCCCAGCCCCTCCCCCAGAGCGCGGCGGACCCAGTCCGGTGGCGTGGTGCCCACGAACCCTGGTTGCAGAACGGTCGCGGCCAGCCGCAGCAGTTCGCCGCCAGGCTCGGTCATCTGTGCATCCCCCCGATATGCCACGGATCCGGTCGCTGCCATGGTCACACTTCACCCTAGAAATAGTCAACAAACCTTCCAGTTGTTGGCGGCGCTACAGTGCCGGCATGCGATGGGCCGCCGACAACGTGAGTTGGTACGACGTACCAGGTGTCCAGATCTTCGGCGCGATCCTCGGGATCGCCGTGCTTCTCTACGCCATCCGCCGGATCTTCAAATAGTTTCGGCACGGCCCGCCCCGGGTAACGCCGCACCGCGATGAAGTCACCCCTCACCTCCCTGCGTTTGCGCCGGGCAGCCCGCACCCTCTTCGGCTGGAAGACCCTGCGCCCCGGTCAACTCGACGCGATGCGCGCGATCCTGCGCGGCCACGACGTGCTTGCCGTCATGCCCACCGGTGCCGGCAAGTCGGCGCTCTACCAGGTGCCGGCGACCCAGTTGCCCGGCCCGACCGTCGTGGTCTCCCCGCTGCTCGCCCTGCAACAGGACCAGATCGGCGGGCTGGAGCGGCGCGGCGCCGCCAGTCTCAAGGCGGTGCGGATCTCCTCGGCCGAGACGCCCAAGCAGCAGGAGGCCGCCCTCGCGGCGCTGCGCGACGGGCGGGCCGAGTTCCTGTTCATCACCCCGGAGCAGCTCGCCGACCCCGACCGGCTGGCGCAGGTGAAGGCGCTGCGGCCGTCGCTGGTCGCGATCGACGAGGCGCACTGCATCTCCGCGTGGGGGCACGACTTCCGGCCCGACTACCTGGCGCTCGGGCACGTGATCCGGGCGCTCGGCCGGCCGCCGGTGGTGGCGCTGACCGCGACCGCGTCGCCGCCGGTGCGCGACGACATCGTGGCCCGGCTCGGCCTGGCGCGGCCCAAGGTGATGGTGACCGGGCTGGATCGCGCCAACCTGTTCCTGGAGGCGGCCAACTGCCCAACGGAGGACTACCGCTGGCGCCGGCTCATTGCTCTGCTGGATGCCGAGGCGGGCCCCGGCATCGTCTACGTGCCGACCCGGCGCGGCGCCGAGGAGCTGGCCGAGCGGCTGCGCGGTGCCGGTCACGACGCCGCGTTCTACCACGGCGGGATGGCGGGCGGCGCGCGCGAGAGGCTGCACATCGCGTTCCTGGCCGACCAGGTGCCGATCATGGTGGCCACCTCGGCGTTCGGGATGGGCATCGACAAGCCCAACATCCGCTGGGTGGCGCACGTCGCGCTGCCCGACTCGCCGGACAGCTACCTGCAGGAGATCGGGCGCGCCGGCCGCGACGGGCTGCCCGCCCGCACCCTGCTGCTCTGGCGGGCCGAAGACGAGGCGTTGCAGCGTTATTTCACCGGCGCGCCGCCCGCCTCGGCTGAGCTGCGCGACCTGGCCGCGGTGCTGCTCGCCGAGGGCCCGCTGACCAAGGCGGCGCTGCGCGACCGCACCGGCCTCGGTGCCCGCAAGCTGGGCCAGCTCGTCGCGCTGCTCGAGCAGGCCGGCGGTGCGGTCACCCGATCGGGTGGCAAGGTCGCCAGCCCGCGCTACGCACCGTCGCCGGCCGCCGCTGCCGACCTCGCTGTGGCGGAGGCCGAGCGCCAGCAGAGCCTGTCAAAATCACGGACCGACATGATGCGCGGGTACGCGCAGGCGCGCGGCTGCCGCTCCCAGGCGCTGCTGGCCTACTTCGGCGAGCAGCTGACCCGCGTCTGCGGCCACTGCGACAACTGCTCCGCCGGGCGTGGCGAGCCCGACAACGGCGCCGTCGGCCCGTTCGCGGTGCACACCACGGTGAGCCACGTCGAGTGGGGAGCCGGGCTGGTGATGGGCTACGAGGAGGACCGGATGACGGTGCTCTTCGACGACGTGGGATACAAGACGCTGTCGGTTCCGGTCGTGTCGGAGCAGGGCCTGCTGACTACGCTGATGCCATCTGATCGAAGGGTGCTGTGACGTGACTGACCTTCCCGTGTCCACCGAGTTGGGCTTCACCGATTCCGAGTGGGGCCTGCTTGTCGGCCTCCCTCAGTCGGTGCTGACCGCCGCCAGCGCGGCCGAGCACGACGGCACCCGCCGCACGCTCGCGGAGAACGCCGCCGGCCTCGAAGCGATCGCGGAGGGCCGCGAGTCGCCCAGCCCGCTGGTCACCGCGGTGGCGGGTGAGCTGGTCGCCCGGGTCGGCGACCCGGAGAGCGGCGAGGAACTGCCCTCGATCTCGCCGGCCGATCCGGCCGCCTACGCGAAGGACGTCCTGGCCCGTGCTGGCGAGGCCGCTGCCCTGCTGACGGCGAAGTCCACCGAGGGCGAGGCCGGCGCCTACAAGCACTGGCTGGTCACCATCGCCGAGCAGGTCGTCACGGCCGCACCGTCCGGCGGCGTCCTCGGCATCGGCGGCGACGTGGTCACCGACTCGGAGCGCACGTTCCGCGACCACCTCGCCGCGGTCCTCAACGACTGACATGCTCGCCTTCCAGGCGTCGGGGCCGGCGGATGCGCCGGTGGTGGTGCTGGGCGGGTCGCTCGGCACCACCGGCACGATGTGGGCCCCGCAGGTGGCGGCGCTGCGCGACGAGTTCCGGGTGGTCGCGTTCGACCATCGTGGACACGGTGGGTCGCCTCCGCTGCCAGGGCCCTATTCGCTCGAGGATCTCGGCACGGACGTGCTCGCGCTGCTCGACCACCTCGGCCTCGACCGGGTGCACTACGCCGGGCTGTCGCTGGGTGGCATGGTCGGCATGTGGCTGGCGGCGCACGCGCCGGATCGGATCGACCGGCTGGCGCTGTTGTGCACGGCCGCCCACCTGCCGCCGGCGTCCGGGTGGCATCAGCGGGCGGCGACGGTCCGGGCCGACGGGATGGGCGCCATCGCCGACGCGGTCGTGGCGCGGTGGTTCACGCCCGGCTTCCGTCCCGACGTGGTCGCCGGCTTCACCGAGGCGTTGCTGGTGATCGACGCCGAGGGCTACGCCGGCTGTTGCGAGGCGATCGCGGGCATGGACCTGCGCCCGGTGCTCGGCTCCATCGGGGCGCCGACCCTGGTTATCGCCGGCGCCGACGACCCGGCCACTCCCCCGGCCCTCGCGAAGACCATTGTGGAGGGTGTGCGTGGCGCCGAGCTGGTGGTGCTGCCCGACGCCGCCCATCTGGCCAGTGTGGAGCAGGCCGGAGCGGTCTCGGCCTTGCTCCACCGGCATTTCACCGCCGGGTGAGCCGCACCGCGTCGGCGATGACGTAGCCGGTGCCGCTGGTCCACCGACTGACGCCGACCTTGTCGCCGGCGCCGGCCGGAAGGGTGAACACGCCGAGCGACACCCACTGCCCGCCGCCCGCGCGCTGGTTGACCAGCACCGTCTGGTTGCCGGTCGTGGTGGCGACGATGAAGGGCGCCTGGTTGTTGTAGCCGGGATCGGCCGGATACCAGACCTCGACCGAGTAGGACCCGGTCGCCGGCGTGGTCGCCGCATACCAGGCGACGTCGCTGGACGAGACCGGGCTGGCGAAGCGGTAGTCGGCGCCGAACCGCTGCGCCGAGAAGGCCGACGTGCCCCAGTTGGCGCTGGCGGTGAAGCCGCCCCCGGTGTTGTCGATGGTGGTGGTCCACTCCTCCTCCGGCGGCGGGCCCTGTTCGGTGCTCACGTCGAGATAGTTCCGGTCGATCCGGATCGTCACGCCGCCCCAGGTCTCGGTGACCTCGCCGGCGTACTGGTGCAGCCGTTGGTGGTTGGGGTAGCGGTCGTCCGCGCAGTAGCTGCCACCGTCGGTGTCGGCGACCCCGTTCCACCAGGCGATCCAGATCTGGTCGAGCCGCGTGTAGGCGGTGTCGTCGTAGGCGTCGCAGACGTCGCGGATGCCGGACGAGCCGCTGGAATACAAGCCGGCGAGGTAGCCCCGGGTGTGCAGCCGCTGGGTCCACCCGGACAGGAACGAGAGCACGGCGGCGCGGCACGAGGCGTTGGACGGGTAGGCCTCGATGTCGTTGTAGATGGTGCTGCCGGCCCCGATCCCCAACGCCTGCGCGGCGCTGACGGCACTGTCGGCGGCGGTGCCGCCCTGGGTGCGGGCGGTGGCCGCGTTGGCCGACATCTTCGGCGTACGCGTGCCGCAGGGCGCCTGATAGCCGAGCTCGATCGGAATCAACCGCCACCCGTTGGCCACCTGGTTGCTGACCCAGGTCGCGGTCAGGTTGGGCTGCGCGCACGACCGGCTGCCGCCGCTGATGTAGATCCCGACGGCGCGGTAGGGCGAACTCGCCCGCCACGCGTTCATCGCCGACTGCGACGGCGCGGTGCAGGTGTCGAACCCGCGCCCGACGAACGTCCCCGGCTGCGGCGGCACGGCGGCCACCGCCACCCCCGACGCCGGCACCACCAGCCACGCCGCGGCCGCGACCACTATCCCCACCAGCCTGGCGACGGTCCTCGTCATCCGCGGTCCCCTCGTCGAAGGATTCTTCCGGTCGCATTGATGCGCATGAAGGTTTCTACCACGCATCGATGGACGACGGTATATGTGCGGGCCGGCTAACCTGGCGAGGTGGTCGACGCACTCTTCGCGGACCCGCGCCTGGCGGCGGTCTACGACCCGCTGGACCCGGACCGCCGCGACCTGGACGCGTACGCGGCGATGGCCGCCGAGTTCGGCGCGGTGGCGGTGCTCGACATCGGTTGCGGCACCGGCACCCTGGCCTGCCTGCTCGCCACCCGCGGCCACGACGTGACGGGGCTCGACCCGGCGGCGGCGGCGCTGCGGATCGCCCACTCCAAGCCCGGCGCCGAACGGGTGCGCTGGCTGCAGGGCTACCCGACCGATCTGCACCCGTTGCTGGCCGACCTGGCCACGATGACCGGCAACGTGGCCCAGGTGTTCCTGACCGACGAGGACTGGACCGCGACGCTGCGGGCGGTGCAAGCGGCGCTACGCC
>Ga0193743_1000853_pt1 | contig 23761 bp, 19 predicted proteins | sample L2c2metaG_FD_143038 | JGI IMG/M metagenome (GOLD analysis project Ga0193743, IMG submission 143038) | Soil microbial communities from a riparian zone of the East river system, Colorado, United States - L2c2 | ecosystem: Environmental > Terrestrial > Soil > Riparian zone | place: USA: East River... | reverse complement strand
TCTCTCTCTTACGACGGCAGAATTTCGGTCACGGTGCCGGCTCCGACAGTGCGTCCGCCTTCGCGGATAGCAAAGCGCAAGCCCTTGTCCATGGCCACCGGCGTGATCAACTCGATTTCCATCGCCACGTTGTCGCCCGGCATCACCATTTCCATGCCTTCCGGCAGCTTCGCTACGCCCGTCACGTCCGTCGTCCGGAAGTAGAACTGCGGACGGTAGCCATTAAAGAACGGCGTGTGGCGCCCGCCCTCTTCTTTCGACAACACGTACACTTCACCCTTGAAGCGCTTGAACGGCTTGATGCTTCCAGGCTTCGCAATCACCTGCCCGCGCTCCACGTCGTTCTTTTCAATGCCGCGCAGCAGCAAGCCGCAGTTGTCGCCGGCGCGCCCTTCATCCAGCAGCTTCTTGAACATTTCCACGCCCGTCACGACCGTCTTGCGCGTGTCCTGGAAACCCACGATTTCCATTTCCTCGCCGACTTTGCAAATTCCCTTTTCGATGCGGCCGGTCACCACCGTCCCGCGCCCCTGGATCGAAAAGATATCTTCGATCGGCATCAGAAACGGCTTGTCTATGGCACGCTCCGGCACCGGAATGTACTCGTCCACCTTCGCCATCAACAGGTCCACCGACGCTTCCCACTTCGGCTCCCCGTTCAACGCTCCCAAAGCGCTGACCTGCACCACCGGCAGATCGTCGCCGGGAAACTGATAGCTCGTCAGCAGTTCCCGTACTTCCAGCTCCACCAACTCAAGCAACTCCGGGTCGTCCACCATGTCGACCTTGTTCAGAGCCACCACGATGTACGGCACGCCTACCTGACGGGCCAATAGAATGTGCTCCCGCGTTTGCGGCATCGGTCCGTCCGTCGCCGCCACCACCAGAATCGCTCCGTCCATCTGCGCCGCGCCCGTGATCATGTTCTTGATGTAATCGGCGTGTCCCGGGCAATCCACGTGCGCATAGTGACGGTTCGCCGTCTCATACTCCACGTGCGCCACCGCGATTGTGATACCGCGGGCTTTCTCTTCCGGCGCGTTATCAATCGAATCGAAGCTCCGGAACTTGTTCTTCGGATTATGCTTCGACAGCGTCTTCGTGATCGCCGCCGTCAACGTCGTCTTCCCGTGATCGATATGCCCGATCGTCCCGATATTTACGTGCGGCTTGCTGCGGTCAAATTTCTCTTTTGCCATATTCCTCCTTTACCTGGTTGCGATTCCGCCCTTGTTGCGGTTTACTATTTCCTCGGCGATATTTCTCGGCACTTCCTCGTACTGCCCGAAGTGCATGCTGAAGGCGCCGCGGCCCTGGGTGCGCGAACGCAGTTCGGTCGCATAACCAAACATCTCCGACAACGGCACCATCGACTTGATGATGTGCGTGCCGCCGGCAATCTCGGTTCCTTCCAAACGTCCACGCCGCGAAATCAGGTCGCCGTTAACCGGTCCCATATACTGCTCCGGGACGGTAACTTCAACGCGCATCACAGGCTCCAGAAGCACAGGTTTGGCTTTCCGGAGCGCCTCTTTTACACACACGGAACCGCAGATTTTGAAGGCCATTTCCGATGAATCGACGTCATGGTAGTCGCCGTCGAACACCGTCACACTGACATTATTGATTGCGTAGCCGGCCAGCACGCCGCCTTCGAGCGCCTCAGCCACGCCCTTTTCGATAGCGGGGATGAATTCCTTGGGAATATTACCGCCCGTGATGGAGCTGATAAATTCGTAATCTTTTTCCCGGTTGGGCGCAACACGCAGCTTCACGCGCGCATACTGACCCTTACCACCGGTCTGTTTCTTATGCGTGTAGTCGGCTTCAGCCGTCTGCAGAATGGTTTCACGATACGCCACCTGCGGCTTACCCACATTCGCGCCCACGTTGAACTCACGCTGCATCCGGTCTACGATGATTTCAAGGTGCAGCTCGCCCATACCCGCCAGGATGGTTTGGCCCGTCTCGGGGTCGGTCGAAACATGCAAAGTAGGATCTTCCGTTGCCAGCTTATGAATGGCAACGCCCAGCTTTTCCTGGTCTTCCTTGGTCTTCGGCTCAATGGCGAGCTGGATCACTGGAGCCGGAAACACGATCTTTTCGAGCAGCACCGGCGACTTTTCGTCGCAAATAGTGTCACCCGTCACGACCTGCTTTAGGCCGACCGCCGCGCAAATATCGCCCGCGCAGATGTCTTGGATTTCTTCACGCTTGTTGGCGTGCATTTTCACCAGGCGGCCAATGCGTTCGCGCTTGCCCTTAGCGACGTTTAGAATCGAGTCGCCCGTGTTCAGCTTGCCGGAATACACACGAATAAAGCACAACTGACCCACGAACGGGTCGGTCATAATCTTGAACACCAACGCTGAAAAAGGCTCGGAATCGTCAGGGCGGCGGATGACGATTTCATCCGGATTATCTATAGAATGACCGCGCACCGGAGGAATATCCAGCGGCGATGGCAGGTAGTCGACCACCGCGTCAAGCAGGTTCTGCACGCCCTTGTTCTTGAACGAAGAACCGCACACAACCGGGAAAATCTTTTGCGCAAGAGTGGCCCTGCGGATGCCGGCCTTCAACTCTTCTTGGGTAACCGCGACGCCTTCGATGAATTTTTCGAACAGCACTTCGTTTCCGTCGCATTCCGAAGCAGCTTCCACCAGCAAGTCGCGATGCTTCTGGGCCTCTTCGAGCAACTCAGCCGGAATTTCGACGTCATCGAACTTAGCGCCGAGCGTTTCGTCGCGCCAGATGCGCGCCGTCATCGTGACCAGGTCGATCACGCCCTTGAACTGATCTTCCGCGCCAATCGGCAACTGAATCGGCACTGGGCGCGCACTCAAACGGTCGACAATCGTATCCACCGAAAAGAAGAAATTCGCGCCAACGCGGTCCATCTTATTGATGAAGCAGATACGCGGCACGCCATATTTATCGGCCTGGCGCCACACCGTTTCAGACTGCGGCTGCACGCCCGCAACGGCATCAAATACAGCGCATGCGCCGTCCAGCACGCGCAGACTGCGCTCCACTTCAGCTGTGAAGTCCACGTGGCCGGGAGTATCGATGATGTTGATGGTGAAGTCGCCCCACTGACAGGTGGTTGCGGCGGAAGTGATTGTGATTCCGCGTTCCTGCTCTTGCGCCATCCAGTCCATAGTGGCGGTGCCTTCATGGACTTCGCCGATTTTGTGGGTTCGGCCGGTGTAGTACAGAATCCGTTCAGTCGTAGTCGTTTTACCGGCATCAATGTGCGCCATGATGCCGATATTGCGCATTTTTTGTAATGGTACGGTGCGTGGCATATCTACTGAACCAAATCGTTAAACAAATCAAACATGAAACGAAACTTCAACTACCAGCGGTAATGCGCAAACGCCTTATTGGCCTCCGCCATGCGATGCACATCATCCTTCTTTTTCACGGCTCCGCCCCGCATATTCGAGGCGTCATTCAACTCGTTCGCAAGCTTATCGGCCATGCTCTTGTCGGGGCGGCCGCGGGCATTCGTAATCAGCCAGCGCAGCGCCAGGCTGGTACGGCGATTTTGCGCCACTTCCACCGGAACCTGGTAGTTCGCGCCACCCACGCGGCGCGTCTTCACTTCGAGCAGGGGCTTCACATTCTCGACGGCCTTTTTGAAGGCCTTGAGCGGATCGTCCCCTGAACGCTCCCGCAGCAAGTCCATGGCTTGGTAAAACAGCTTCTGCGCGGTGGTCTTCTTGCCGTCCCACATCATTGAGTTGACAAACTTCTCCACTAAGGTCGAGTTGTACAACGGATCGGGAACAACTTCTCTCGGTTCTGGTCGTCTACGGCGCGGCATTCCTTCTCCTTACCTACTTCTTCTTGCCTTTGACGGGGGCCGCCGCGGCAGCTCCGCCCTTGGGACGCTTGGCGCCGTATTTGGAACGGCTTTGCTTCCGATTCGCCACACCGGCGGTGTCCAAAGTGCCGCGCACTACGTGATAGCGCACGCCCGGCAAATCCTTGACACGGCCGCCGCGGATCAGCACAATCGAGTGCTCCTGCAGGTTGTGGCCAACGCCCGGGATATAGGTGGTGACTTCGATTCCATTGGTCAGCCGCACACGCGCCACTTTCCGGAGGGCCGAATTCGGCTTTTTCGGGGTAGTGGTGTAGACACGCGTGCAAACGCCGCGGCGTTGCGGGCATTTTTGCAGCGCCGGGCTGGCGGTCTTATAGCGGGTCGCCTTGCGGCCCTTGCGCACCAGTTGATTAAAGGTAGGCACGAAATTCCTCTCGACTAAAACTTACAGGTGTATTCCAAGCGGCGCCAAAAAACGCACTCGCTCGAACGCATCACAACACAAAACTTTTATAACGCCCTTTTTTTAGGGTTCAGCAGGCGCAATTCTGTGTAAACAAACCAGAATGGCTGCAAAGGATTACTAGCCAGGAGACTGATATAGCGTAATTCACCAGCCTCAACCGCGAGGGTAACTACTTCGGGTGTGGCCCTTGCCAGGGGTCCAACGTCACTCTCCCAACCTTCGAGAGACCTTATTGGTCCAGCAGCGGGGCCCGACTTCCAGCCGGACACCTATTAGAGGCGCGGTAGCGCAGAAGCCGAAGAATCAACTCGCCAAACTTTTCTAGTGTACGGGGCAAAGCCCCTCCCTGTCAACACGTAGACATATTCGGTGTGGATCAATTTGGATTTTGGCTCTGTCTCCTCCCAGAGAACCTTGAAAGGCTGCGGTCCGCAGGCAAAACAGACGATTCGAATGCGGGCTAAACGTGGAGAGAAAACTGGCGGCCCCAAAAAATCCGGCTGATCGGTTTTACCCGATCAGCCAACTAGTTTGGGTTGGAGGAGAAATCAAGACAAAAACACTGCAGACTGAAAACTCAGTAAAACGGAAAAACTGCGATTAATGAATCTTCGGAAGAGCCAATGAATCTTTAATCTTTTTTGAGTATGATGGTCTGACCTATTCCCTGTCAAGTTCAAATTTGCATGACCGTTATTTTTAGCACTAGGGTATAGGTTTATTCCCGAACTCAGAGACAATCTTACTCCGCGCCGGCACTAAGCCGATGTGCACCGCGAGCCTCTATTGCTGCCGGTTGCCGCCCTCGCAGCCGGCATTCTCGCCGCCCACTTCTACTACTTTACCCTCCGCGACCTGTGGATCCCCGCCTTTTTGACCGCAGTCTTACTAGGCGTTACCTTCCGCGTCACGGAGAGTCCGCGCCTCCGTTGGTGGTCCGTTGGCCTCGCCCTGGGTATTGCCGGCCTTGTCGCCCAGGTTTCACACCGGCCAGAGAAAACTCCGAAACTCACGGCCGAAGACACGGAAACGGTTCTGCTCTCCGGCTGCGTGACAAATCCGCCCGTCTTTTCTCCCCACCGGGAGCAGTTCACCCTGAACCTGAGCCCCGGCGCAACCGCCGCTATCCGCATCACCGCCGATCTGAAAGGCAAGGAAGCCCTGCCTCTCCAGTACGGCCAGCGGGTGGAGTTGCCCGCTAAAATCCGCCTGCCGCGCAACTTCCAGAATCCCGGCGCGTTCGATTACGCCGGCTACCTCGCCGGGCAGCATATCTACTGGACGGGGTCCGTGTCGAGCTTGGCGGACATCAAAGCCGGCGGCACCCCCTGCGGGTCAAGGTTTTTGGCCGGCTTGTACTCAGTGAGGACCTGGGCCCTCGAGCGGATCACCCGGCTCTACCCTGGCGACCAGCACACCTCCGCACTCCTGCAAGCGACGCTGATCGGCGAAACCAGTGGAGTGGAGCGCCGCTGGACAAGCGACTTCCGGGCCACCGGCACCTACCATGCCTTGGTCATTTCGGGCCTTCACGTTTCCGTGCTGGCCTATACGTTGCTCCTGCTCCTGCGGGTTCTGCGGGTCCGCCGGATCCCCGCTTTGGGCATCGCCGCCCTAATCTGTTGGCTGTATGCCTTCGTTTCGGGCTTCAACGCCCCCGCCGTCCGGGCGGCAGCCGCCTTTTCGTTGTTTCTCGCGGCCAATTACTGCTTTCGCAAAACGCGTATTCTGAATATCCTCGGAATCATCGGAATCGCCTATCTGCTCTTCGACCCCGATCAGCTCTTTGACCCCGCCTTCCAGCTCTCCTTCCTTTCGGCCGCCGCCATCGGCGCATTTGCCATTCCCGCCATGGAGCGCGTCACCGAACCCTTGCGCGCTTCCGTCCGGCTCTTCGGCCAACTGCTGTACGATCCTCTACTGGAGCCCAGGGCGGCGCAGTGGCGCGTAGAATTGCGACTACTGGCTGAATCGGTCCGTGTGTGGACGAGCCTCCCTTTGGGCGCTGCTCAGCGCCTGGTCTCGGGTGGAGCACTGTTTGCCGCATTCGCCCTGGAGACCGCCATCATCTCGGCTTGCATGCAATTTGCCCTTGCCCTCCCGCTGATCGCCTATTTCCACCGCCTTTCGGTCACCGGCATTTCGGCAAACATGGTCGTTGTTCCCTTGCTTTCGCTGGTGGTCCCGTTCGGCTTCGCCTCCATTCTCACCGGCTCCCACGTGCTGGCCGCCCTGACCAAATTGATGCTGACCTGGGCCGAAATGACGGCTGCCTGGCACATGCGTCTCGAACCCGCTTGGCGGCAGGGGGCAATCCCGCTCTCGATCGCCGCCGCTTTCGCCCTATCGCTTGTTCTGCTCGGATTCGCCATCCGCCGCCGGCACTGGATCGCGCCCGCCCTGGCCTGCTCACTCACCCTGTTTGGAGTAACGGTCTGGCAGCCTTGGGAACCCCTCACCCGGCCAGGGTGGCTGGAACTGACGGCCATCGACGTCAGCCAGGGCGATAGCCTGCTGTTGGTCTTCCCCGGCGGCGAAACCATGCTGGTGGACGCGGGCGGTTTCCCCGGCATGGAACGCATGCGCCGCAAGCCGAAGCTCGATATAGGCGAAGACGTGATTTCCCCCTATCTGTGGGAGCGCCGCATCCGTCACCTAGATTACGCCGTTTTAACTCACGGCCACTCCGACCACATGGGCGGTCTCGCGGCGGTGCTGGACAACTTTCGCCCGCGGGAGTTGTGGATCGGCCCCGAACCGGAGACCCCGCAATGGAAAATCGTTCGCCAGCACGCGCAAAATGACGGCGTACGCATCGTACCGCTGAACCGCGCGTCGGCTTCAGTCACTATCGGAGGGGCGAAAGTACGGATCCTGGCTCCCGCCGTTAGCTACGTTCCCGCCGATAGCTCCACCAACGACGATTCGCTGGTGATGGAGGTCAGCTTCGGCCGCCGCTCCTTTCTCCTGACCGGAGATGCTGAACGTGCGGCGGAAGACAACATGCTGGAGAGCGGCGAACTCCGCCCGGTTACCTTGCTGAAAGTCGGGCACCATGGCAGCAAGACCTCTTCGAGCGAAGAGTTTCTCAGCCAGATTGCGCCGCGGTTTGCCATCATCTCGGATGGATACAAGAACCAGTTCCACCACCCGCATCCAACCGTTCTCAGCCGCCTGGCCCAGCACAGCGCCATCATTCTGCGCACCGACCGGCAAGGCCTGATTAGTTTCCGTACCAATGGCGACAAGGTGGAGTATGAAACTTTTCATTAGCTTCGCCAAACGGCCCCATGGCGATAGAAGCTTAGAATAAAGGCGGAGGAAACATGGAAAGCGAAAACGGTCGCGTCAGCGCTGGTCTAGGCTGGTTTGTTTTTGGTGCGGTTGTGGGAGTAAGCGCTGCCATATTGCTGGCTCCCGAGCGCGGCGTGAACACGCGGCGCCGGTTGGCCCAACAGGCTGGACAAGGCGGCAAGAACATTTTGCAGACCAGTCAGGACATCTTTGAGCGGGGACGCGAGTTATTCGAGCGCGGGCGCGAAATTGCCCAGGAAGCATCGGAGATGTTCGAACACGGCCGCAAAATCGCCGAAAGGAATTTCGAAGAACGCCTCTAAGCCATGACTGCTCTCCAAATCACTCCCTTCGTCAACGAGCCCTACGCCGATTTCGCGCAGCCCAAACACGCCGAGGGCATGCGGAACGCCCTGGCTAAGGTGCGCGCGGAATTCGGGCGGGAATACGATCTGCTGATTGCCGGTGAGCGCCGGAAATCCTCCGCAAAGCTACAATCGCTGAACCCCTCCAAGCCGTCAGAAATTATCGGCGTACACCAGAAAGGTTCGGAGCAGGACGCGCGCGATGCGGTGGAAGCGGCCTATGCCTACTTCCCCTCCTGGAGCGCGGTACCGGCGGAGCAGCGCGCCGAGTCCGTGCTGCGCGTGGCCTCCATCATTCGCCAGCGTAAATATGAGTTCAACGCCTGGCTGGTGTTTGAATCCGGCAAAACTTGGGCTGAAGCGGAAGGCGACGTTTCGGAAGCCATCGATTTTTGCGAGTATTATGCGCGCGAAGCGTTGAAATTGGCGAGCCCCGATCCGCTGGTGCAACTGGCCGGTGAACGGGATGAGCTGGTATATCTACCGCTCGGTGTAGGCGTGATCATCCCGCCCTGGAACTTTCCACTGGCCATCATGGCCGGTATGACCGTTGCCGCTTTGGTAACCGGCAATACCGTAGTCCTGAAACCCTCCAGCGACACACCCACCATCGCCGCCAAATTTGCCGAGGTCCTGCTCGAAGCCGGCATACCGCCGCAGTGTTTTTCGTTGTTGACCGGCAGTGGCGCCGCCATCGGCGACGTCATTGTTTCCCACCCGAAAACGCGCTTTATCTCATTCACGGGGTCGCGCGATGTCGGGCTGCATATCAATGAACTCGCCGCCAAAACGCCCAAGGGCCAGCGCTGGATTAAACGGGTTGTCGCGGAGATGGGCGGCAAGGACGCCATCATCGTCGACAGCGAAACCGACGTCGACCAGGCGGTTTTGGGCGTATTGAATTCCGCATTCGGTTATCAGGGGCAGAAATGTTCCGCCTGTTCGCGCGCCATCGTCGACGATGCTATTTACGATGAGTTCCTCGCCAGGCTCAAGAGCAAAGCCGAAGCATTGACGGTTGGCCCCTCCGACGAATTTCAGAATTACATGGGGCCCGTGATCAATGAGCGCGCCCGGCAATCCATCCTGAGCTACATCGAGACCGGAAAGAAAGAAGGCCGGTTGATCACGGGCGGCGAGCCGGCCGCCGGCGAAGGCTACTTCATCAAGCCGACCGTCATCGCCGATATCGACGCCAAAGCGCGTATCTTCCAAGAGGAGATCTTCGGGCCCGTGCTGGCCGTCACGAAATCCAAAAACTTCGACCACGCACTGGAGCTTGCCAACGATTCCGAATACGGCCTCACGGGAGCGGTTTTCACCACGAATCGAACCAAGGCTGAAAAGGCGCGCCGCCAGTTCTTTGTCGGCAACTTGTATATCAACCGCAAATGTACTGGCGCCATGGTGGGCGCGCATCCGTTCGGCGGCTTCAACATGTCGGGAACCGATTCCAAGGCCGGCGGCCCGGACTACCTGCTGCAATTCGTGCAAGGCAAATCCATAGCAGAGAAAATCAGCTAAACGCGCTGCGGTTATACTGAAAATACCCCGATTAGAAGGGGACCAACTAGTCACAACTCTAGGGTCGATTCCGATCGACGCGACTAAGGGGAACCGCAAGGTTCCCCTTTCGCATTTTCAGTGACTCGCTCAGCGCACAATAGTAACGATGAAACTTGCTGAGCGCATGCAGCGCATCGAAATTGAATCGGCTTTTGACGTTCTGGTGAAAGCGCGCGCCCTTGAAGCAACCGGGCGCAGCGTGATCCATCTGGAGATAGGCGAGCCCGATTTCCCGACGCCGCCGCACATTGTGGAAGCCGCCAAAGTCGCGCTGGATGAAGGCTGGACTCACTATGGCCCCACCCAGGGACTGCCTGAGCTGCGGGAAGCCATCGCCGCCTATGTTTCGCGCACCCGCGGTGTCCAAGCCAGCGCCCAGAATGTCTGCGTGGTCCCGGGTGGTAAACCCATTATCTTCTTCCCCATGCTCGCTCTGCTGGAGCCCGGCGACGAGGTCCTGTATCCCGATCCCGGCTTTCCCATTTACCGTTCCATGATTCAGTTTCTGGGCGCGACGCCGGTGCCTATACCGCTTCGGGAAGAACGCGGCTTTTCCTTCGACCTCGACATCCTGCGCGATAAGCTTTCCACCCGCACCAGGATGTTAATCCTGAATTCGCCGCAAAACCCCACCGGCGGTTCCATTCTCAGGCAGGATGTGGAAGCCATCGCTGAACTGGTGCGCGGCCGCGACCTGGTCATCTTGTCGGACGAAATCTATTCGCGCCTCTACTACACCGCCGAACCGCCCTTCTCTATCGCAAGTCTTCCGGGAATGCTCGAAAAGACGATTATTCTCGACGGCTTTTCGAAGACTTACGCCATGACTGGCTGGCGACTCGGCTATGGCGTCATGCCGGAGTGGCTGGTGGATCCGGTGAACAAGCTCATGGTGAACTCGAACTCGTGCGCGGCCAGTTTCACGCAGCGTGCCGCCATAGCCGCCTTGAACGGCCCGCAGACGGACGTGGAGGACATGGCGCGTCAATTCAGCTTGCGCCGTGATGCGTTTTGCACCGCGTTGAATACCGTGCCCGGGTTCCGCTGCGCCCTGCCAGGCGGTGCTTTCTACGCTTTCCCGAACATCCAGGGGACCGGGCTTTCGTCGAAAGATCTCGCCGATTACCTGCTGCAGGAAGCCGGCGTCGCCTGCCTGAACGGCGCCTCGTTCGGTGCGAACGGCGAAGGCTATCTACGCTTTAGTTTCGCCAACTCGCTTGAGAATCTGGCCGAGGCCGTGGCACGCATCAAGGCGGTTTCCAGGCGCTGGACGTAGCGGCAACTGTTCTTGGCGCCCTCCGCAAAACGGCATCGCTGGAAGGCGCCCTATCCGGGCGTAGAATTGATTTGGGATGGCAAGCAGGTGCATACCCGGGGGACAATGAAAGATGGCCACTGTTACCACGCACCTACCCTGGCGGCCGAAGTTCGCGGCATGGTGGCGAACGCCCAAGCTTCGGTCGCAAAGCCTTAGCCCGCTGTTCGCACTGCTTTCGCTATGCGCGTGCGCGGGCAGTCCGGCGGCGCTGCCCGAAGTCTCGATCATCGACAGCGGTTCGACCAACCTGCCCGGCCTGCGCGTCACATTCGACGCCAGCGGAGATAAAGTTGTTCTTGAACCGCGCGGCGGCCCCAAGCAGAGCACGAAAATACCCCCGAAGCTGTGCGAGCAATTCCTACGCGATGTGCAATCGGCCGGCCCGCTCGACGCACTCCCCGCGAACCATTGCCTGAAGAGCGCTTCGTTTGGATCGAGGCTCTACATCGAATTCAACGGCATGCGCTCGCCGGACATCAGTTGTCCCGTCCAAGCCGACAACCGGACGGCAACTCTAAAGAAGGAAGCAACTGAGATCCTAAGCGCCGCGCGCACGCGTTAACTCTATGACCAAAACCAAATCGCAATGCATCCGCTGGAACGACATACCTACGGAAACGCTGAACCCGCTACTCGACCGTCAATTCGTGGTGGGAGAACAAATCATGATGGCCCGGATCACCCTAAGAAAGGGCTGCCTGGTCCCGGAACACAGCCACCATCACGAGCAAGTAAGCCAGGTCCTTTCAGGCTCGCTGCAGTTCGTTGTCGACGGAAAAGAGGTCCTGTTGCACGCCGGCGAACTGCTCTTTCTGCCGCCGCACGTCCCGCACTCGGCCCTCGCGCTCGAAGACACCGTGGCCATTGACACCTTCACGCCCCCTCGCGAAGACTGGATCAACAAGACGGACCAGTATCTCCGGCGCTAAGCGTTACTGAAACGTGAGGCGATCAAGGATCTCGACATCGCGGAGCACGTGCGTAACCTGGCTTGGGAAAAAGCTAAAGCAGAAGCTTGGAACGATATCGCCATACAGGCCAGGCGTCAGAATTCCTAAATTCCATCTTCATAGCCTTACCTCGCACTCCCCCGGCTCCCTAATAGAATCATCGGCGCCCCGATCATGAGAGCTCACGCTAAGACTATGTAGCTCTTGAAGAAATAAATCCATCGGTGGCCGCTGCCTGCTCGGAATACCCAAGGTACTCCTAGGGGTATAGGCAAGCGCCTCATTGAACCGCAACGCCCATTACCGGTCTGCACCCCCGGCTAGCGTGAAGAAAAATGTTGTGCCATCGCCTGCCTTCGATTCGCACCAGATTCCACCATCATGACGCTCGACGATCTTCTTGCAGGTGGCGAGCCCAAGCCCAGTGCCTTCATATTGATCCACGCCATGCAGGCGCTTGAATGGCTTGAAGACTTCTTCCCGGTCCTTTTCTGAAATGCCGATGCCATTGTCCTTCACAGTAAACATCCAGGCGTCTCCGTCGTGCCGCCTGGCGGCGACGTGGACAGAGGGAATTTCGGCTTGGGAATACTTAATGCCATTTCCGATTAAATTCTGTAGAAGCTGGACGAGCTGCACAGCACTACCGGGCAGAGAAGGTAGCTCACCGTGAGTGACGCGTGCGCCGCGTTTCCGGATCAGGTGTTCCAGGTTGCACAGCGTGTCTGCCATCACCTGACTCATGTCCACCGGTTCAAAGTCGATGCGCTCATCTGCTTTTGTGTACGCGTGCAGCGTATCAATCAGCACGCCCATGCGCTGTACTGCCCTTGTGATGCGGCGGCAATATTCGACACAGTCCTCGGGATTTCCGTCGCGAATGCTTTCTTCGATGAGAAAGGCAAACCCCTCTACGGACTGTACGGGCGATTTAAGATCGTGCACCATCACGCGCGCAAAGTTCTCGAGCTCCTCCCGTTGCTGCGCTATCCGCCTGCCCAGCATTACCTTCTCCACGGCGTTTTTCGTTGACCGGCCGATCGAGGACGCGCTGATGTGCGCTTTAGGAATGTAGTCCGAGGCCCCGCGTTTCATGGCTTCCGTGGCAATAATCTCATCGCCTCGGCCGGTTGACATGATGATCGCTATGTGGGGAAAGCGCTCATGAAGGGTGGTGATGCCGGCCAAGCCATCCTGCCCGGGCGCCCCGAAGTCGATGATCGCGCACTCGAAGGCAGTTTGTTCACATGCCGCAAGCGCGTACTGAATACCCGCCGTTTCGACGCATTCACACGGCAATCCGGACTGCTGCAGTGCCCGCCTGATCTGTCTTCGATCACCTTCATCGTCATCCGCAATTAGGATATGCAGCATATCTTGCGTCATGAACGGCTTCCTTTCGTACTACGGCAGTTCAAGTATCCGCCCATAGCCGTTCAGAAGACTCATCAGATTCAGCAAATCCACTCCCCACGGTCGCCTTAACGGGTTCGCGTGAGCCACTGGCGCCAGAAGATGAGCGGAATACCGGCGACGCCAGCCGCCAACGCCGCGCGGCATTCTCACATCCACCGCTAATGCGGCAAAGCAGATCGCCGCTGGCCGCCATAGTGATGCTCGATCCATCAGACCAGTTACCTTTGCTATTCGTCCCGATTCCCTCATCGGCCAAAAGTGGTGCGGACTGTGCAATAAAGCTTTGGTTGCTTCGCTGACTTTCGGTGTCAAAGGCCAGCGGGGAAGTATGTGCTGGATTACGAAATGGGAGAAAATTACTTGCGGGGAGGAGGGTAGCGAAAAATCACCAAATCAGCTAAGAACTTGGCGTCCCCAAGGGGATTCGAACCCCTGTTATCGCCGTGAAAGGGCGGTGTCCTAGGCCAGGCTAGACGATGAGGACGCGATGCGAGGCGCGACCCTTCTAATTTAGCAAACTACTTGCGGCAAACCGCTTCAGCAGCAAAAGTATCCCTAAACCAGAACACGCCTCGCTATACGGAAAACCGGCTTGCTTACAGCGTGTGCAGGTACGCCAGAATGTTCGCTTTGTCGTCGGATGAGAGCATGTCGGCATAACCCGGCATACCGTTCCCGCCGTTGTTAATCTGCCCTAGAACGTTCGCGTCATTTACCGGCTTACCGCTGGCCAGGGCCTTGTGCGTGAAGAGCCCCTTTAGCGATGGCCCCATCTTTTTCTCATCGTTATCGACGTTGTGGCAAGCACTACATTGCTCAAATGCTTCTTTTCCTTTGGCGGCATCGCCTTTGCCCTGCGCTTTGGGAGCGGCTGCAAGACCAAGCGCCAAGCACAAGCCGAGGATACAAGGACCCGCAATCAACATTTTTTGACGTAACATGGATACTTTTTGCTCTCCTGAGGTTTTAATTTTAAGTTTACAACCTCTTCCATATTGGATAGGTTTCAGGCCAAAAAGCCTCAGTTATGAATGGAGATTAACACTACGAAAACTTCACTGCGCCTTACTTCGAGACTATTCCTGAACAGCGCCGCACCGGTAAAACTCTGCTGCGGGATAATGGTGAATATCCGGTGACTCCCAGGCCGGCCTGGCACTGCGGTCCATTCCGATCTCGAAGAAGGTATTCGCATGCTCACTCGAGCTTTTTTGTATTCTCTGATCGTCTTCAGCTCCGCGCTCGGCGCGGCCCCGGGTCAGGGCGTACCGAATATGACCGAAGCTCCAAAGGCCGGGAAAGTAGAACTCTTCCCGGAAAGCGAATTGAAGCCGGGCATGCAGGCCGTCGCCTGGACCGTTTTCCAGGGCAGCAAACCGGAAGCGGTGCCGGTAGAGATCATCGGCATTTGGCAAAATGCCTGGGGTCCGAAACAGGACGTCATTGTAGCCAAAATGACCGGCAAAGCGTCGCGCACCAACGTCGCCGGCGGGATGAGCGGCAGCCCGGTCTATATCGACGGCAAACTGGTGGGAGCGGTTGCGCTGCGGCTGAGCGTCTTCTCACCCGACTCCATCTGCGGCATCACTCCGATCCGATCCATGTTGGAGGTAAAGGATTTCGATAAAAGCCGTCCTTCCGATAGCCGCACGCCCGATAAAATCAAACAGTTCAATGCATCCTTGCCCATGCCGAGTGGTCTGCTGGCCCGGGTGATGGCCGCCGGTGCAAGCGGACGATTCCCCGAAACGCCGATGATGACGCAGATTGCCACGCCTATCAGCATGTCCGGCTTTACTGACGAGTCGATGAAGGAATTCTCGCCGGTGTTTACGCAGCTTGGGCTTACAGTTTCGCAGGGCGGAGGAGGGGGCGCGCTGAATTCCGCAACCCCCGTGAAAGACTGGGCCACATCCATGCAGCCTGGCGAAAGCATCGCCGCCGTGCTGGTCTCGGGCGACGTGACTATGACGGGCGGGGGCACGGTCACCTATAACGACGGCAAACGCATCCTGGCGTTCGGCCATCCGATGTTTAACCTCGGTCCGGTGAGTATGCCGATTGCGAAAAGCGAAATCATCACAACCTTGGCGTCTTCGTACCAGCCGACCAAAATGGGCAATGCCACCGACGTGGTGGGCGCGCTCCGGCAAGACCGGCACAGTGGCATCGAAGGCGAGTTGGGCGCAACCGCTCAGATGATTCCGGTCACCATGCATGTCAACTCCTTCAACGCGGACGACAGCATCCACAAGACGCGTGACTTTCATTTCAACGTCTTCGTGGACCATAAATGGACGCCCTACCTGATGATGGCCACTCTTTTCAATTCGCTCTCGAATTTGAACGACTTTTCGGAAGAGGCCACCTACCGCCTGCACGGCGAATTGCAGGTGGCTGGACAGCAGCAAATTAAGCTCACCACCATGCAGGCTCCGGCCGAATCCCAGGTCCCCACGCCGATGATCCTTGCAGGCTGGTGGGGAGATAAGTTTAACCGCTTGTTTGTCAACTCGGACAAGCTGCCCAAACTGGACGCGGTTAACGTGACGGTGGACCTGTTGCCCCAGCGCCGCATTGCGCAAGTGGAATCGGCATGGATTGCCGATAACGAGGTAACGCCCGGCACAGAGGTGCCTGTGAAAGTATTTCTGCGGCCTTACAGCGGCGACCGTATCGAGCGCACCATTCCGGTGAAAATTCCGGCCGGCCTGACGCGCGGCCAACATGAGATCTTGTTCAGCGACGCCGACACTCTGAGCCGTGTTCAAAACCTGGCCAGTACTTTGAACCGGATTGAAGATGTGCCGCAAACTGTCGCCTTGCTCAACGAAGAACGCAGCAACAATCGCTTGTATGTGTCGCTCATCCAGTCCCGGCCGACCGTCTACTCCGACGAAAAAGTCCTGCCCAGTCTGCCTGCTTCCGTGTTGAATGTGATGCAAAGCGGACGGGCAACCAACCATCAGTTTGTCAGCGCCCCGGAAAGCGCTCATGAACAAACGTCGGTGCCTTTCGACACGGTGATTACCGGCAACTACTCGCTGAAGATCTACGTTAATTAAGACCGTAAACTAAGCCAAAACATGACCAATTATTCGGGCCTGCGCCGGGCCGCCGTTCTGCTTTTGCTTGTGGCGCCTACGCTGTGCATTGCCTCCGATACGCGTGTCTGGGAACAATCGGATCAGTCCGACTTTGCGCGCGGCACACCCAAAAACCTCTCCATCCGCAGCGACGGGCATATAACGCTGGCCCCGGAGTTCAAAGAGCTGGATAGCACCAACGATCCCTACCTATGGGCGGTGGCGCAAGATTCGAAAGGCACGCTCTACTATGCGGGCGGCGCGCCCACGGGTGCTTCCACCAAGGTCTACGCGCTGACGCCCGGCGGGAAGGCTAAAACGCTCACGGAGCTTTCCGGACTGGAGGTTCACGCACTGGCAGTGGACGCGCAAGACCGCCTGTATGCGGCGGTGCTGCCCGATGCCAAGATCTACCGCATCGACCCCGCCAATAAAGAAGGCGGTAAGCCGCAGCTCTTTTTCGACGCCAAGTGTAAATACATCTGGTCGATGGCGTTCGACAAATCCGGCGATCTCTTCGTTGCCACCGGCGATGCGGGCATCATCTATAAGGTGACACCCGACGGAAAAGGCACGCAGTTCTTCGATACACAGGAAACGCACGCGCGCTCGATGGTGCTGGATGAAGCGGGTAACTTGATTGTGGGTACCGAACCGGGTGGACTGATTCTACGCATTAGCCCGCAGGGGAAGGGTTTCGTGCTGTATCAAGCCAACCGCCGCGAAGTGACCGCGGTGGCCGAGCGCGACGGCTTGGTGTACGCCGCCGCCGTGGGAAATAAGCCGGTGAGTGTTTCGGTAACAGGACCGGCTCCGGTATTGCCGGCAAATCAGCCACTGGTAACTGGGTCCGGAGCACCGCGTACTGGAGCGCCGCCGCCCACATTGCCGCCCGCCGTTGGCTCGCTAAGCGCGGCAGTGGCCGGCGGTTCGGAAGTCTACCGGATACAGAGCGATGGATTCGCCGAGCGCATCTGGAATTCGCCCACTGACATCGTCTACGCGGTAGCGATCGATGCGTCCGGAAAACCGCTGCTTGGTTCGGGCAACAAGGGCGTCATTTATCGCGTGGATTCAGATCAACTTTCCACCGAGCTGCTGAATACGCCGCCCACGCAGGTGACTGCGTTTCTACAGGGCAAGAACGGCTTGGTATACGCCGCCACCGGCAACGTTGGCAATCTATACTCCATCGGTCCGGGCTTGCAGGCAAGCGGCTCTCTGGTTAGTGAGGTTTTGGACGCGAATGCTTTCACCCGGTGGGGAAAGGTGCACCTGACTTCCCTGCAGCATGGCGGCGCGATTGGCTTCGAAACACGTAGCGGAAACCTCAATCGCCCGGAGAACAATTGGAGTCCCTGGGCTGCGGTCAAAGTGTCGGAACTGGGAGGTCCGGTGCAGTCGCCGCCGGCGCGTTTCCTGCAGTACCGGATCACGCTGAACAAATCTTCTTCAGGCGAATCGCCCGATTTGAGCATCGTCGATATCGCCTACCTGCCCAAAAACGTCGCGCCCAAGGTGCAGCAGATCGAAATGGCGCCGTTCAACTACCGGCTGGCTCCCAGCAGTCAATCGCTTGAGCGATCGGTACAGTCGTCGGGTTCGCCATCCCTTTTGACTTTGCCGGCCGTCGGGCAAAAACGCTCGGCTCCGCCGGCCACGTCGCTTGACTCCGGCGGCGCGTCGACACTGCAATACAGCAAGGGATTTGTGACCGCGCGGTGGAGCGCCAGCGACGTCAATGGGGATCCGCTGCTCTACAAAGTGGAGATCCGGGGCAAGAACGAAACCGGTTGGCGCCTGTTGAAAGACAAGCTGCTGGACCGCTACTTTGCATTCGATGGCAGCGCTTTCCCGGATGGCCGATACGTCGTTCGCGTGACTGTCAGCGACGAATCGGGCAATACACCGGCGGACGCCCTTACGTCCTCGCTCGAAAGCGAAAGCTTCATCATCGACAACACACCGCCTGAGGTCCTGAACGTCTCCACCACGGGCAACACAGTGAAGTTCACCGCCAAGGATGCGTTGAGCTGGGTTGATAAGGCCGAATACTCCATGAACGGAGGCGATTGGATCCTGCTGGCGCCGGACAACTTTGTCACCGATTCACAAGTGTTGACTTTCACCGTCGCGGCAAAGGGGGGCGACTTGGTAGCCGTGCGCGTGTTCGACGATAACGATAACGTCATCGTGAAACAAGTGGCCGTTAAACCTTAGGCGCTTTCGGCAGAATTTCCTCGAGCGCGACTTCCAGCCGCAATTCGGCGCAGCGCAGCCGGCCATCGTCGACCGGTGTAGGCCCAGTGGCGGGAGTCGCTACCCAAGCCTGGTTCGAGTAGGGGTCTATCATCCAGATGTTCCTCACTCCGAAGTTCTGGCAGTCCTGCAGTTTGGTTTGAATGCGGCTCCAGGAATCTTCGGGGGAAAGGATTTCAATCCACACTACGGGGGGCGTTTGCGCTATCTCGTCGTGATCGTCCGGCACCACGAGGCAGATGTCGGGGACGCGCACCCGGCTCGGAGAGACTTGCACGCGCTGGGCGATGAGGACCACATGCTGGTGCTCTGCTTCACGCGAAGCCAGCCACTGCGCTAGACGGATTTGCGTCCGGCTATGCCGTTTTTTACTAACGTAACGCTCTTCTAAAAAACCATCCACGTACTCGCAATCGGGCTCGTAGTCGGTATTCCTGTACTCGTCGAGCGAGACGGCCTGAGGCATACTCCTAAACTAATGCACGGCAGTTAATGAACATCGACCGACATGTTGACTACATCGAACTGAAAACGTTCGGGCGGAAGCGAGGCGATGGGATTCGGCGTCAGGTCGAGCCAGGTCTTGTACGCGCTCTGGGCCACCGAGGTGTTCAAGTAGAACAGAAACTGATCGGAACAGCAGCGTATGGGCGGCATCTGACGGAAAGCCAGACGCAAACCTACAGCCTTCTCAAGCATTACGCCCCTGGTTTTGACGGCCTTGTCGCCCAGCAAGGTAACGAAACTGCTGCGGCCCGCGTGCGGCCAGACATCGTTGCGTAATAGGTTGCGCAGTTCGAGACGCGAGTCGAATGTGATTTCGCACTGCCGGATCCACTCCACCACCGCGTCGCCCCAATGCCAGTGACTCAGTAATCTCAGGTATTGGTCCACAAGATTCAGGGCCAGATCCATCTTGCGGCGCTCCACAAGCTCTTCTGGTGCAATCGCATCGGCGGCGACCGTCTGAACCATGTCTTCCTGATCTATGATCTCTGCCGCAACGCCCATCATCTTATCGAGCCGTTTCACGTCAGGCACAGTCTTTACCAGCAGCGGCGGCAGTTCGTGCGTCTTGCCACCTGGAACCTCTACAAACTTCCGATCCCCCACGATGTCCATAAGCGGTCTCTCTGTTCTTATCGACAACTTAGTCGACCTAGATCATCGGACTCGGATAATGTTCCTTCTGATTGTAGAGACGTTGCGGCGCGGTTACAAGTTGCTGGAACCCGGTCCTGTCAGTTTAGTTTCACTTTGGCAGCAGAGCCAGGAGAGCGCCAGTGATTTCGGCGCGGGGGGCCGCGCGATATGCTCAACAATATGCCTCGCTCGGGCCTCTTTTGCTGGGCCCTCCTCGTCCTGCTCCCCTTTCCTGCGGATTCCGCCACACTGTCTCCCTGTTCACAAGGCGCTCGCTCCGGGCTTCCGTGTGAGCTGACTTTCGAGTGGCAGCCCGGCGGCGCTGACGGTGCGGCGGCGCCCTACAAGAACGAACTGCTCAACGTGGAATTCCGTTCGCCGCGCGGCAGCACCTACCTGATGCACGAATTTTGGGATGGCGGCAATGCCTTGCGCGTTCGCTTCTCGCCCACCGAAGCCGGTACCTGGAATTTCAAGGTGGTGAGTTCCCTGGAACGCTATAACAATCAGGTGGGAACCTTCAGCGCCGCCGAAACAAGCGAAGCCGGCTTGGTCACCGTGGCCAATATCCGCCACTGGCGCACCATCAACAAGAAGCCGCACCTCTGGCTGGCAGCGGGAGTTCCCTTCCTCGATCTGGATCAAGCCGCGTTCGAGACCTGGCTGGACGCCCGCAAACAGGATGGTTTCACGCATATCCGCGGAACCTTGCTAACCGCACGCCTGGCGAACAAACCCCTTAGCGCCGATTTTCAACCCAACAGCGCCTATTTCAGCACCTTGGACGACCGGATTCTAGCCGCCGCGAACCGCGGCTTCACGCTCGATCTGATTCTGGCCGACGATTCGTTCCTGCGCTCCGGAATTCTCAGCCAGCGCGGTCAGCTTGACCCGCTCGTGCGCCATCTGGTGGCGCGTTACGGCGGATTGAACGTCACATGGCAGGGCATAGAGCATTTTGAAGACATAGCCGGCAGCCGCGCGCTGCTCAAAGAACTGGGCTTGCTGCTCAAAAGGTACGACGGCTTCCAGCATCCGCGTTCTTCCGACGCGCGCGTCACCTCCTCGCCGCTCGTGAGCGATGGTTGGATGCACTTCATGATCGAAGCGTCGCCGCATCCGGAACTGGGCGCCGTGGAGCATCAATTCAACGAACAACCCGAGATTCATGTGATAGAGGCGACCGATCCCGGCGCTTTCCGGCACGAGTTGTGGAACGCAACCACCAATGGCGAGTACCCCAGCGTTTCCTACCGGAGCCTGCAAAACGAAGCGAACGCCAAGGCCATCAAAGCCTGGCTCGGCGTCATGACCGGCACGCGGCATTGGGAGCTCGAGCCGTTTTTCGACGTGTCCGGAGCGCGCGCGGTTGGCCTGAATGAAGTGGAATACCTGGCTTACGCGGAAAAGCCCGGGATCGTCGAAATCGAGCTGCCCAGACACAAGTACAACCCGTCCTGGATCAATCCGGCGACCGGTGAAGAGATTCCGCTGAAGAATTACCGTGGCGAAACCTTCAGCCGGACCACTCCGGATAACGAGCGCGACTGGGTGCTGCAAGTGCCGCGCGACGGGCTGAAGGAATCCATGGCGCGCTACTACTACTTCGAATCGCAGGACCCGCCCGTACAGGAAGTGGAGACCGATCCAGCCAAAGCTCCTTTTGCGATAGTCGACCCGCCTGGGGATAACCTCAACCCGAATATTCCCACGCCATTCAAATTAAAGGTCGTACGCGCAAACCGGGCCAGCCGCAGCATGCAGTACGTCTGGTGGGGGGAAATGGTGCCCGGCACGGAGGGCGCACGCGTGTTGGGATTTGGAGAAAGCAGCACGTTTACCGTTCCCAAGGAGTTGATGAGCGCCCCCGGCGCTGCGCTCACCGTGCGGGTGTTCGCCATAAACACAAACGGCAAAGCGTACGAAGTGGACAAGGTCTTCCATCTGCTGCCGTGACTATTCTGGCGCTGGACACAACCTCAGATTTAGGCAGCGTGGCGGTTCGCAAAGATGGCCGGACGCTGGCGGAACTAGCCTTGCATTCGCGGGAAGGCTCGGCGCACCTGATCTTTCCCGCGATTGAAGAAACGCTGCGCCAGGCACAGGTGAGCCTGGCGGGTATCGACTGTTTTGCAGCCGCCAGCGGCCCCGGCTCGTTCACCGGCGTGCGAATTGGTCTAAGCGTGGTGAAAGGCCTGGCTGAGGCCGCCGGAAAGCCAGTGGCTGGCATCTCAAACCTGCGGGCGCTGAGCTGGTTCGGGCATGGAGCGTTGCGGGCGGCAGTGATTGACGCGCGGCGGGGCGACGTCTATACCGCAGTCTATGACGTAGCTTTGCGATTGATAAGCGCCGAGGTCGTGCTGCCGCGCGCCGCTTGGCTGCGGGAGGCAGCCGAGCACCCGGAGTACGAGGTAGTATCCCAGCAGGGCACCCAGGAAAGCGCACCTCGCGATTTAGCCGCCGCCATCGCCTATTGCGCGGAACTGGACGGACCGGCAGGCTGGCAAAATGCACTTACGCTGGACGCAAACTACGTCCGGCGTTCCGATCCGCAGCTGTTTTGGACAGATGTGGGCTGACCCGCCCGCGCATTCTCCGGTACGACAGTCCGGGACAACAGCAAGTGAGAAGTTTGAACTTTTATCAGAACTAACTCACAAACGACGATAAGTCTGTTGACTTTCTTCGGATCCAGTGATGTTGGACCTAATCTCTTTTAAGTCTTTTCTCAAACCGGGCAAGCCGACCACAGCGGATTTCGTGCGGTTTCTGGGCATGCTCCTGCAAGGGCTATCCACACATGTGATCGAGGGAGACACCGAAGACCTGACGGTTTACCGGGATGAAACCAACTCGCTCGCCGAGCATATCAGCGAAAGCTCCACATCGGAGGACATCCTGCTGACGGTGACTGCCGGGCTGCGTTCGCTTGAAGAACACAACCGGCGCACCCATAAGTTCATCCGGGCGCAAAGCATCGAACTGAAGACCGCGCTGCGCACGGCGACCGAGACAATCGCGGGGCTGGCGCATTCCAAAGTTGAATCCGTCCACCAACTGGCGGTAGTGGAAAAGAAGATGGAACAGGCTTCCGCCATCGAAGATATCCGGTTGTTGCGCGTCAAACTGCAGGACTGCCTGACGATCATCAGAGAAGAAAGCGCGCGGCTGCGGACCGAATCCGACACGCGTCTGACTTCCCTTGAGGAGACAATCGAATCGGTCTTTTCGGAGGGCCGCTTTAATCCAGCGCTGCTGGCGCTGGATGCGGTCACCGGCCTCGAAAACCGCGTAGCAGCGGAGCGACTCATCAGGCAACGGATCACCGAAGGAAAAACGTGCGCGGCGGCATTGTTTGTCGTGAACAAACTGTCGACGGTCAACCGGCGATTCGGGAGGACCACCGGGGACGAAGTGCTGCTGATGGTGTCGCAACACCTCGGGCAATCGATGCCGCCCAACACCGTCTTGTTTCGATGGAGCGGACCAGCGCTCGCGGCTGTGGTCGATATCCAGGATAATTTCGAGGAGGTCAACCGGAAGTTATCACGTGCCGCCAACGCGCAACTGGAGAAGAATATCGAGGCCAGCGGCCGGTCGGCATTCGTCCCCATCAGCTTTTTGCTGCTCGTGCAAAAGGTCGGGGCCGGCAAGTCCCCGAAGGATGTGTTCAAGGCGATGGATCAGTTTGTCGCCGCAAACGCCCTGGAAGAACCGGCGCCAGCTAGCGAATAGCCGAGAAGGCGAGCGGGCGCAGGATGACGTTCGATATGTTGCTGACAATCTCCGGATCGGTCAGTCCGGGTTGCACGCGCAGCTTCTTCCAGTCGGGGTCCGAGCCAAAATCGCGCCACAGCTTGTCATGCGCGGTCATGTCGTCGTAAGAAAGCATGTAGGTCAGATTCGGCTGCCGCGGTCCGACGATGGTCTCGCCGAAAAATACAGGCCGCAGTCCCAGCCGCTGGAAGATTTGCATCTCACCCTTGTTGAACATGCCGACCTTGCGCGCCAGAGCGAGGAACGACGGTGATTCATAGGTCCGCAGTTCGAAAATGCGCGCAGGACG
>Ga0193743_1000852_pt1 | contig 23766 bp, 13 predicted proteins | sample L2c2metaG_FD_143038 | JGI IMG/M metagenome (GOLD analysis project Ga0193743, IMG submission 143038) | Soil microbial communities from a riparian zone of the East river system, Colorado, United States - L2c2 | ecosystem: Environmental > Terrestrial > Soil > Riparian zone | place: USA: East River... | reverse complement strand
GTTGCTGGAGTGACGGGCCTTGCTCCCCTCGGGCCCGGCTTCGAGGAGCGCCGGAGATTCAGTCTCGGCCGCGTCGAAGAGGAGGCCTTCGACGGTGACGCCGTCGACATCGGCGACCTTCATCGCGGCCGTACCCTGGACGGGCTTGAGGGTCGCGAAGCCGAGACCCATCACTATCGTATTGGGTCTGGTGACCTCGATGGGTGAGGTCAGCTCGTAGATGCCGGGCGTGAATAGCAGGTGGTTGCCTTTTGCCAGCTGCGCATTGATGGTCGCGGCGGAGTCGCCGGGCTTAGCGATGTAGAACTTCGCGAGAGGGATGGTCTTGCCAGCGGTCGCGCCTGCGCGCCAGGTGACACCCGCGATGTTCTTCGCAAGATCGGGAACGCGGACGCCATAGTTGCCCTTCGCATCAACGGTGAGGAAGGGCTTTTCGCGTATGACGGGCGTCTTCTCGACCCGGGTGAAAGGAGGGTCGGGCCACTCGCCCGCGGGAGCCTGCGGGTCACCGACGAAGACCATGTTCCAGTTATGGCCGGTCCAGCTTCCCCACTCGCTGTTGCGGGAGATCCACTGCTGCTGGGTTCCGGAGTTCACCCTGCCGTCAACGACGGAGTCGGACATCCAGCCGCCGCTCGCCCAGCCCTTGTTCTGGTTGAGGACGATGTCGCCCCGGATGTGCATACGGCGGAAGGAGACCGCCTGCGAGACGGCCCAGAGCATCTCGCCGCCGACCGGGGTGACAGAGACTCCCCCGATGGCCTTCCAGAAGGTGGTTGTGGCGTTGTCGTTGCGGCCAGCCGCCTCGGAGCGGACGTTGCCGGTGATGTGCGTCACATCGGGTGTGGCTCCGAGGCCAACGACCTCTGTGTAGAAGCCGATGGGAACGTCGACATTATATTCGCCGGGGAGAAAGAGGAAGGCGTTTCGCTCGCTACCGAACTGATTGTGCTGCTGGACGGCGTAGACCTTGTCGATCTCGGCCTGAATCTCGGCCACGGGGGTCGCGACCGAGAAGACTGCGACATTCGGGCCGAAATCTGGAGTTTTTGCCTTGCGGGCGGCCTGCGCGGCGGTTGTTGCAAGGAGGAGGGCAATCAACATCTGAGCATGGGGCGAAACCTTCACGTGGTTCTCCGACGATAAGAATATGGTTAGATTTGTACTTGGTCCGATTTCGTCGCTCGATCAAAGGGCTTAGGAGCGAAGCACTGATTTGTTGATACGCCCTCGATGGTCTTCGTCATATATATATCCGAACTTTATCGAGTCAGTGTCTTCTCAAGGATTTCAATGGAGTCTTTCAATTGGGGGCCGTTGCCGCGACGCGCTTCCCGCCAATCGAAAGCAACGCCTTGATCCGGCTCGATCGGGGTGCCTTTGAGAACTGACCCTTTCCAGGTGTTATACCCGCTGGGCAAAGCAGAAACAGGTTGTGGTGACCAAGCTGCCGGCAAAGCATGCTCCAGTGAAAAGACGAAGAAACGAAGTCTCCGTGAAGGCGAAAACGGCACTTACAGGACAGGTACCGAACGGACCGGTTGCTGCTCCTGCACCGAAGAAGTAGGGAGCGCCTCCAATTCATTGGGTTCGTCTCATGTCGCCCTTCCGACTGATCTTTGCGGAAGTTACTGGACTGGAGCTACATTCTTGACGATTGTCGGAGCCGCGATTGCCGTGATCGAATCGATATCGAAGTACTTGTATAGATCGAGGCAGAAGAGATCGGGCGCGGAGCGACGGGCTACCGGAAGGTCCAGCAGATAACCCAGACTCTTCATGGCGTGATCGCTGGTGATCACAGAGAATGTGCCGGGTTCGAAGGCCGCCGCCACCTGGGCAATCACGGCCGCGCGAATGCCGTCCGTCTCGATCTGGATCTGCTGATGAGCGTTGTTGGCGTGCAGCCAGTTGGCAACCCCGAGCAACTGTGCTACTTCGAGCCCAAGCGGGCGATCGCCGACGGTGGAAACCAGCGATTCCCAATCGGTAGGATCTGGTGTTTGGGGTCGGCTGAATCCGTTGAACAGCAAATCGAGTGCCAGAACTTGCTCTCCGCGATTTACGTGTCGCGATACGGCTTCCGCGGAGGCCTCATAGCCTTTGTCATTAAGAACGATGATCGCTGGAGCCTCCTCGGCCGCATCGTTCGCCTTCAACCAGATGCCGGTGGCGCTGAGTCCATTGGTGAGATCAAACCGGTAGGACAAAGTGCGAATCGCCATATGCTTTGTGGCGCCGATCCTCCAGGCATTCTGGACCGAGGAGGGCGCATAGCGCGTGATCTGCTTGAGCCTCTCGCGCTGCGTGGCGGCCCATGTGTCGCGCGCGGCGCCGTCCGGAATTGCTGGCTTTGTAATCGTCCCTGCGAGTTTCCTGGCTAAACCGGTAATGGTCAAATTGTTCACTGGGAAGTCCACAGCCAGTTCCTCGGGAGTCTCGACCTCGGTAGAACTGGGGATCTCGTCGGTGACTGCAGGCATGTGAAAATGCTCGGCGAAAAAAACGTAGGAGTGGAGCCGGTTCACCAGTTGGTAGTTGTGCGTCCCTGGATCGCTGCTTTCATACCAGTCCAGATTGTCAGGTTTACCGGATAGTTTGAAGAAGGGCCGTACTTGATCGTAAAGATATGGCTTCACCAGCGCTGCGCGAAAACAGCAGTCATCCTCGGCATTGTGGATCAAAAGAGTGGGTCGGGGCGCCCGCATGGCGACGAGAACAGGGTAGTCCAGTCCCTGGGTGAGATCGCTGGCATTCTCTTCAATCTCGTCGGCGTCCTGGGGATGCGTGATGTTCGACTCGAGTGATCCGAAGCCGGCGACTTCCACGGCAACGGCGACCCGGTTATCGGTAGCGCTCAGCATGATGGTTTGCCATCCGCCCCCGGACAGGCCTGTCACTCCCAGACGGGTAGCGTCGACTTGCGGCAATGAAGCGAGGTAATCGAGGCCTCGGCGCATGCCAAGATAGAAAAAGCCAAGTGCATTGGAGCCTACCAGGTCGAGTGCGGCGGCATCGTCGTGGTCATTGCCTTTCAAGGCCATCTCTCCGAAGCCGACCCATCCGAGACTGAGCGCGACGATACCCCGCTTGGCAAAGTTGATGCACCGCTTCTGTTCGTACTCCGCTGCGTTACCCTTGGGCTCGTGGCCGATCACATTCAGGATCGCGGGAGCGCGCCCACTGATCTTCTCCGGTTCATACAAAATGGCATTCGCCTCAAAATCGGGAACAATCTCGTAGAGAAACTTGCTCACGCGGTAGCCGTTCCGCAATTCTGTCGGTCCCACCTGCTGGAAGCGCGGGGCGGATTGCACCCATTCGGTAGGCCATCCGTGAAAGGCAACGTCGTCCAGAATGTGCTTGCGCAGCTTCTGTTCCCGGTCGGCCCAGTCGTTTGCAGTCCGCGGCGCTGGCAGGGACGCGATGCGATGACTCAGGTATTGTTGTAGCTCAAAAGCGGTGACCGCGGTAGGCTCGACTGGTTGTTGCAGCAGGCTCTGGAGCGACCTGGCTGTTGTCTGGCCATGCGCGGTCATCATCGCAAAGGAAAATACAGCCGCTGGAACAATCAAAAAAATCTGCCGAGTTAATCTCATAGCGGTAACAGACGTCGGGGTTTTCCCAGCCATCCTTCCAGATAAAGACCCACCTTTGGCGACCACCCTCTCCGGATGGGCCTCATCGGGTCCACAGATGCACCAGGTCGTCAGAAATCGCCCGGTGATCCGGGAAATCGTGACCGTGTCCACCCCGACCGTCCCGGTCTTAGTAATAGAGAAGTGGCTTGATGACGCTGACCTGCGCCGGAATCAGCGACCCATCTGGGTTGAGCAGTCCAAGGTCGCCACCTATCACTGCCCATGGGTACCAATCGAAACCCATACCCTGTTGATTGCCCGAGAAGGTTGGGCCGCCCTGAGAGCCGAGCTGCCCGTTCAGATAGCTGTCCAACATATTCGCCCAATCCTGATCGTCTGGATTTTGAGTCAGAGCCGTCCCGCCCTCGCCGTCCCAGACCGGGGCAATGTTCTCAGATTCAAGATATCCAAAGGAATAGTTCATTGCTGCGATAGCGGCTGGGCTGCTGCTGGAGCCGCCGAATAGAGATGCAATCCCGTTAACAGAATTCGGATAAAGGTGGACGTCGTAAACTACCTTGTTCGTAACACTCTGTCCGTTGACCGTGAACACAACCGGAGTATTCCGGACACCAGTGCAATCTCCCCACGGAGCGTTTCCAACCGCGCCGTCAAACAGCGTTCCAGCATAGTTCTGCGGGCATTCCGCAAAAATCAGCTTGTTGGGATCCTTGGCCAGCATGGCTGAGCCTACGGTTTGATACATGAGATGAATATCACGGTCGGTTCCATCTCCCCATGTTGAGTCTCCGTATTCCAGCGGCTCATTCCACAGGTCGTATCCGATCACGGTGTCATTGCCGGCATAGCGGGCAGCGAGGGAAACCCAGTCGCTTTGAAACGACGCTTGTGTGGTGTGTCCCGGGTCGTTGCAGTTGTCGGTCCCATTCGATGCGCCGCCAAGGTCGTACCAGATTCCGTTTGACTGCTGGGCTGCGCAATCATTGGTGAAATTGTCGTTAGTTCCGAAGTTCCCCTCGTTATCATGGTCGTCAATAATGATTCTGAGCCCTGCATGCGTGGCCGCGTCTACCACTTGGTCCAACGTCGAGAGGTAAGCAGCCGTCCCGCTATCATGAAGCGAGAGGTTATTGAAATCGGCGCGGATACAATTGAACCCAGCCGCGGCAATGGCGTTCACATTCGCCGGAATACCAACGAACGGCCCATCCTGGCCATTTAGCGGGGGCATCCGATTCTCGCCATTCATTCCCGCCCAGTAAACACAGGCCAGTCGAACGGGGAAATTATGCTGGTCGACAATCTGGTTTCCCCGAGTGCTGAACATGCCACGCGGAAGTTTTTTCGGCGGCCTTGCAGCTATCGCCGACGCGGCACAGAAGGTCAGGGCGAGAACAATAGCCGTTAAAAGCTGCTTATATGCTGCGCGTCTCGCTCTCGGACAGATGCTGGTTTTCGGATAGCCAGCGGGCAACATATGCCCTTTCCGATCAGATGGTTGTTCCGCTTGAACACTTGCGGACGCGGCGGCGGTAGACAAGCTTGTATGCAACATAGAATGCAGCTTCATCGGGCCCTCCTATTACGGTTGAACTAAATTGAACGGGTTGAATGCAGAGAGCGCTTACTGCATCCAGTCGGGTAGTTCTGTTGATCTCCTGCTTATCCACCTCCATTTCTCATTCCGACCGAAACGCGGAGTAGTGGAGGAACCAGGGGTTTTTGCCGGATTTGGGCGCAGGGCTCGGGCTGGGGATTGATCTGGGAATGTTTCCCTCACCGCGTATTTCTCTTCGATTTTCACGACCGATGCAGTGTATTGATGCAGAAGTAGGTCGGTCAAGAAAAATGCGCGTTTAGTCATTAAACGAGCGGTTAGTTTGACGTGAATTTGTATGAACCTTGCGCCTTAGTCGATTGGCTCTATTGCATTAACGGGGTGATGGAGTCAAAGTCAGGCCACGGGCGCAGTGCAGGAGCGGGGAGTGGATGTGGACGATTTGACGATCTTCCGCTGGGTTCAGCGATATGCACCGAAACTCGAGGAGCGAGTGCGTTGGTATCGAGGTACCGGTCCGGATCCTGGCGACCAGGCCGGGAACCAATCCAGACAAGGAGAGTCGATGAGACCCATATCCGAGAATGGGTGACTTGAAGCGTGTTGCCCTTCGATTCGGATCGTCGCGATTTCGTGCGGATGGATTGTGAATTCGATGCCATCGTCGGCAGCGGGCGCTAGGCGGAACAAAATCTCTTTCGACCGCATCTGTCTTCCACGCTTCCCGAATCCGAAGTAGGGGAATTCGACAAGAACTTTTCTCTCTGTTTCGCCAAGGTACACAAAGCCCTGGATTGTTCCGTTCCCGTCTTCGGCTGGCTTCCAGGTCTGCGGCAGGAGTGCGGGATCGTCGAGATGGAGAAAGCTACACATCTTTTTATTGAACACGCCACCGGCACTGATGGCTTTGTCTTGCGAGGTGTGACCTCGTCTCTTTCAAGCGAAGTAGCCTCTTCTTCCTCTCTTGTCGGTGGGGACCGAGCGCACTGCAATTGTCACGCGCGTTCGATTTTCAGTTCGGCGACTTGAGCAGAGCGCATGTCCTTGATGTCTTTGCACCCTGAAATGAAGAGCCCATCGATGTTTCGAAGGCTGGCGACAAGCGCTCCTTGGTTGGCCGGGATCTTCACATGAATGAGTTCCAGGTCTTGCACATCGCTCGCCCATAGCACTGGCCGCGCATCATGATTTTCAAACGCGATTTCAACATTGCGGAATTCGATATTTCTTGCGTGGCGAATGAAGAAGCCGTGGGCCGGCATGGGGCCAAACATATCGGGCTCTGGATAGCGGCGCTCTTCCTCTGGCGGCAGGATGGCACTCATTTCGTCGGTACCACCGCCCTGATGGTGCAGATAGACGTCACTGATCGCTACATCTTCAATTGGGTGATTGGGAACACCGCAGATGATGCCGGCGAACTTTGAGAAGGCGTTGTAGCTGATGACATTGCTGATTGCGATCCGCTTGAACGTTCCCACAGCCGCACCGAGAGGGCCCCTCATACGGCTCCCGAGCCGCAAGAACACGGGCGATTGGCGTACATTCCGCATGGTGATTCCGGAGAAAACAATGTCCTCCAGCACGGCGCCATCCACGCTTTCCAAAGCGAAGCCTCGGCAGTTGTCGAAGATGCAGTTCGAAATTGTGATGCTCTTGAAGCCGCCGTTCGATTCGGTTCCACACTTGATGCGGCCGGTCGGAGATTCGTGTGCATCCGGAATGAGGCGCTTATACGTGCCGTCGAGCATTGTGCCGACCTCATAAAAGCCCGTGACATAGCAATTTGTAATAGTCACGTTTTCTGTGCTACGTGGATAACCGAGGGCGAAGGAACTCTTCAGGCAAATTCCGTCATCGTACGGGGAATTGACATAGCAGTTCAAGATTCGGACATTGCGGCAACAGTCGATATCCATTCCGTCACGATTTGTATCCACTTTCAGATTGTCGATGGTGAGATTGTCGACACCAGTCGCAAGAATCGCAAAGTGGCCGCCCTGCAAGATGGAAATATCGCGCAAGAGGACGTTGTGGCAGTTCTTCAGTGCAATCGCTTTGTTCCCTGCACCGGGCGCTTCTGCGCGAGGCTGATGACTCAGGCCCGCGGTGAGCCCTTTTCCCCAGATCCTGCCGGGCCCAACAATTGCGACATCGTGCAGATTTTCACCCCAGATGAGGCTGTTGTGCCAATGGCTATGACCGAAGTCCTGGAAATTTCCGCCTGCGGAGTTCTCCTCTGCAGCGTCGTATCCGCTGGTCGTGCCCTCATGCGCGGTGCTTGCGGCTACCAGGGTGGCGCCTTGTTCAAGGTAAAGAACGACGGAACTTTTGAGATGGATTGACAGGCTCAGGTAAGATCCTGGTGGAAACCAGACAGTACCGCCACCGCGCCTGCTGGTCGTCTCGATTGCTTCGTTAATGGCGAGCGTATCCATCGTTGTACCATCGCCCTTTGCGCCAAAGTCTTTGACGCTGACGGTTCCAAATCTTTCTCTTTCGCCGTGCGAGTTCGGGCTTTGATTCAGCCACGGCGATGCAAGTGGGCTTCCATTTACAACAGCTGCCAGGCTGCCAGATGCAAGTTTCAATGCGTCTCTGCGAAGCATGAATACCTCAGAGTGTCGTTGTGGCGGTGGAGTAGTGTTCTATTGACGCGACCGGGTAATCTCGATGTGCTGCTCAGCGGAGGCCTCAGTCTGAGTGGCAATAACGGCTCGATCCTCTGCAAATGTGGGTGTCACGGGAGTGCCATCCGCCTGGAAGCGAAGGTCGTTTTTGTTTTTTGCGCTGAGCGTGCGGATCAGGTAATCGAGGCCGATGCTGATACGGCCAGGGTGAGCCGTGCGCGAACTGAGCGAGATGGTAACGCTTGTGGCTGCAACATGTACCCGCATGCTGCCATCATCTCGGAAAAACGCAGCGTCAAATCCGTCATTGGAGCGAAGACTCAAGCCCGCGCGCGAATCGGTCACGGTCCACAGCTTTCCTCGAAAGGGGACCGCCAGCGCGAGAGGTCCCGAAGTTGCGGATTGGTTGTTGGCTACCTGAATCGAGCCATCGGCTCCCAAGTCTAAGCCGAAGATCCCACGCAACACGGCGTCTACCCCGGCGCAACTGGCTATGAGATTGGTGCGACCTGCTCCGACGCGTCCGCCAAAACGCTCGGATTGAGGATAGCGGAACGTATAACTATCGTTCGTAATTCCCTGGGGGTATACCGCCAGATGATCTGGCCACCAGAGAATCTTGTTCAGCGCCAGCCAGCCCTGAGCAGGAAAGCCAGATGAGAAAAAGTCCGCGCTCAATTCTGGACCGGTCCCGGTATAACTCATCGCGCCAGCCCAATCGTGGTCGTCATAGTCAAATAGACGGTCCTTGATTGACATGGATCGTATACCCCACGGCGCGATAAATTCGCTGTTATTCAGATGCGCCATCAGTCTTTCGGCGTGCTCGCGCGGCACCAGGCCGGGAACTCGCAGCAATTCGAAGATTTGAATCGAGTAAACGGGAACAACGCTGCCGTCACGCTGCTTGGTGCCATACCATCCATCGCGATCGAGCCACAGGATCCTGTTCACCGCTGTCGATACAGAGTCAGCCATTGCACGAAGATGGCGTATGGTTGTCTGATTTTGCTGCGATGCAACATGCTCGAGGAAATCCGCGACTGTCCGGTAGACGTAGACACGTTCGCCGTTTGGACTCGGAACTTCATTGACGTAGCCAGGCCCCGCACCGGTTTTATGCAACTCAAGCAAGTTGAAGTCGTTTCCATAGTCAAGTAATCCATTGCCGTCGGGGTCACGATCTTTCTCTCCCCATTCCGCGAGGAGGACGAGCCAGTCTAGGAGCGTCTTTCCTGAAGTCTGTTCCGTCAACACGCTCCAGTCACCCGTGGTTCGCAAATATTGGTCCACTGTGCTGGTAAATACATATGGGTTGTACGCGTAGAAAGGTCCCAACCCAGCCCCATGGAGGGGCTCGATCGAATAATGCTCTGTGAGAGGAGCGGCTGGTAGAGCCATGAGGATGGTTCTCAACGCCGCCGGGTCAAGGAAGGAAAGCGCGAGCGACGCATACTGAACATCCCACGCATAGAGATTCATGCCGCCAGAGTCGCGTCCGGAAACGGGATACCAGGGGTCGAGAACGAATGTGCTCCCGAGTTTCCAGCGGTCGTAGAGAAGCTGAGCCGCCGCGTGGTAATAGAAACGAGAAACTGCGGGAGATGCCGTCAACATTGGCAGTCTCTCAAACCAACTTGTCAATTCTGCCTGCATCTGCGATCTGCTTTTCCGAATCAATTCTGCGGGCGCATCCAAGACATGGTCGACGCTGGAAGCAGCTTGGTTAGAATCGGGAGAAACCATGATGACTGCGTAGACCGTGGCCTGCACACCTGGATCCAGCATCAGACTCCAGGAGATTGCACTGATTTCATGCGGCCCCTCCGTCGCATTGCTCCCTGGGATCGACTGCGTCAGGTCAGCGACAGCATCATCCAAAGAGTGGTATCCAGAAACCGAGATGCCGCGCGACGCGATCGCTATAGCGCCAAACGTGTTGCTGTGTATGAGTGCGTTATGTACAGAGCCTACAGTCGCGGCCGGTGTATCGCTGGAAAACGCGGTGTTATAGCCCCACTCGGACGGACGACCGATTTTCGGCTGCTGAATGCTGAATATCTGAAAGGTGCGTCTCTTCGAGGATTCATTCCTGATGACGATCTTCTCGACTAGTCCCGCGGGCCGATCGATGGCGATCTGCTCAACGGTCAATGAAAAAGGACTGCCGCGCATGGAAGCAGTCCACTGTCCCGGCTCCCAGACGTCCGATGGTGTCCCGACCAGCCGAAAGCCGCCAATCGGGTGACCGCTGAAAAAGCATTGCCCTGTTGAGCCGTCCCGTACGCCGATCTGCTGATGCAGAGAGACCGTGAAGGGAGGAGCAACAATTTTGTCCACTCCCGATTCACCGGGGATCGCCGCAATTGTGTCGCTGAAGACGACGTTTTGGTCGCTATCTACCTCGGGCAAGATTTGGGAAGCATCGATTCGGAAGTCGGAGAGAGTGGGATGATATGGCCCTGGTGTAGCCGAGGGAAGCCTGAGAGGCTTCTGAGCTAACATCAGGCCCGTGAAAACTGACATAAACCATCCAATACGAACGAACCGAGACGTCAACAAACTGTATCCTCCGATCCATATGTCGGCTGATTGCGTCCAAATGACCAATTCTTCTCGCGGTTAGGACTTAGTCAGCCCAGATAGAGCCGGGGGCTGATCCTCTTTCTAGTAGAAGAGTTTCAAGGCAAACTGGACCACCCGCGGACCGTTTTTTGTTCCCGTAATCTGGCTGAAGTTAGTCGGCACCGTGAAATTCAGATTTCCGGGTTGCCCGAATGCTGGAGTATTCGTTGCATCGAACGCCTCGGCGCGGAATTGCAGACGAATAGAATCACTTACGTTGAAATACTTGAAAACCGATGCGTCCACATTGTTAAGCCTGGGACCGCGAACCTGCGACGGCGGTCCTCCCAAAACCGAATAGTCGGTCTCACCAATCTGTGTTACGATATTCGGCTGCATAAACGCCGATGGATTCAGCCACTGCGTGATGTTATGTGGACCGGAATATGGATGTACTCCACTGGCTAGCGGGGCAAAACACCCGAGTCCTGCTGCTGTCGTCACAGGGCAGCTTACCGTGAACGGTTGACCGGTCTGGACGCTATAGATCCAGTTCACCTGCCAGCCACCAATAAATGCATCTGTAACTCGGTTTGCACTGGACCAAACTGCTTTTCCAGTTCCAATCGGGAGAGCGTAGGCACCGGATACGTGCACAATATGCGTCGCATCGGTATCACAAAGCGCATAGTCTTTGTTATCGCCAAAACCAGGGAGCCATGTTGCTCTGTAGGTAGGAGTTGTGGTGGACTGGGTTCTTTGGTTGCCAAAGCATTTGCTCCATGTATAGTTGGCAAGCACAGACAGGCCGGCACTTAACTGATGCTCATAGATTACTTGGAGTGAGTTATAGCTGCTTTTCGAGCTTGTAACTTCAAAATTGGAATTCCGTGCAAACGATGGAAATGGTACGTAGTCCTGAACATTCGCTGTTGGAGGCAGAAGCTCGGAAGGAGAGTTGTGGAGATCCATGGAATTCAAATGGCGGCCAAAGGTTCCGACGTATCCCGCTTGTATTGTGTCGTGCTGCGTCAGTTGATCCTGCACCGTCAGATTCGTCACTTGCACGTACGGGGTCTGATAGTTGAGTGTGCGCCCATAGAGACTCACTCCCTGGCCGCTATTGATTGCCGGATTCTCCAGGTTGACAGACTCAAGCGCGTTTTCAATCGTGGCCGTCTGAGTGGAGTTTGGAAGCACCAACGGATGTTGCGAGTCGGGTGCAGGGAACGACACGTTGTAGATAAACGGATAATTGGTACCGAGGGTCCCACCGTAACCGATATTTCCCAGCGCACCATATTCAATTGCGTATCCACTGCGGATCACCAATTGCGGAGTGATCCGATATGCAAACCCCACCCTGGGGGCGAAATTTAGTTTTTGCGAGTTGCCCAGATAACGATCGGAAGTACACTGTAATGCAATATTGCTCGCCGCAAGCAGCGCATCAAAAGATGCTGATCTTGCCACAGAGCAACCGCTCTGATGCATGTAGTAGACGCCAGAGTTTCCGTTTCCGTCATTCGCAGCGAAGTTGGCTTCTCTACCGTCAACCTCCGTATACGGCGTAAAGTAGTCCCACCGCGCTCCCAGGTTCAGCGTCAGCCTATCCGTCAGCTTCCAATCATCCTGGAAAAAGAGGGCGGTATACCAGCGGCGATTGATGGTTGCATTGAAATTCGAACCAAGTAGCGTGGTCAGTCCGCCCACGTTATCGATTCCTCCAACAGTCGAAGGAATGGGGGTAAGTAAAAAATCGCTGATTCCGTTTAATGAGCTGCTTTGACCCGGAATGTCAGTGAATTGACCAGTGTAGCTGAATTGACCCCGGCCATATGGCGGCTGGGTGATATTCGACGTTAGATCGTCGACCTGGACGCCTGCCTTGAAAACACTCTTACCGTGGACCCAGGTGACACTATCTGCCGCCTCAAGGCTGTAAATCGTAGAGAGGGTCGGACTGTATACACTCTCACCAAGGCCGGTCATACCACTCATGCTGATTGGAGGAAGCCCTCCATTCCCGGACATCTGCGGCACACCACTGATGCCGTACTGCGCCGGAACTCCCATGGTGTTACCGTAATGATCTTGTATAAATTGATCTTGATGAAGGAAGCCTACATGCAGTTCATTGAGTAGTGTTGGACTAATGCTTATAGTGTCGCCGGCGGCAATTGCGTATGCTGGATAACTATTATCAACGGATCCATGTTGCCCAACAGCAATACCAGGCAGCGCGCCGGGCTCAGGGTTATCACGGAGACTTCTGTCATAGACACCAAAGAGATGATTCTTCGACCCAAAGCTCTGGTCAACCCTGATGTCATATAGATTCCCCGTGGTGGGAGACTTAGGAACATAGTAGAAATTGTTTGAAAACCCAGCTGATGTGGGTGCCGGATAAAGACCCAGCAATTTCACGGCAATTGGATCGAGGCGTTGCGCTGGAAGTATGTTGAGCTGCGATGTCTTCGTCGTAAAGTTCGTGATTCCTGCGACGCTACCGCCCGTATAGAAGGGATCTCGAACATAGATGGTACTGCTGCTGGTGTTTGGCAGGCCCGAGATTGCATCGATCGCTCCCGGAGCGACCGAACGCGTAGTTGCAGGATCCAGGACCGTACCGTGAGGAATGATTCGGTTAAGCGCGTCGGTTGCGCTTCCCCCTCGGTAGGTGATTAGGTCCTGCAGATTCGTAAACTGGCTGTTTACCATGTTCTCGGTCGGAACTGTGCTCGTGCTGGCGGAGGGCTCCACGAGCCGAAGTCCTTCATAGTCGAAGAAAAAGAAGGTTCTGTCCTGTCCGCTGTAAATCCGCGGTATGGTTACGGGGCCACCAACCGTCCCGCCAAACTGATTCTGGCGATATTCGGATTTTGGGATGTTGCGATTGAAATAGAGATTCGCATCGAACAAATCGTTGCGGAGATACTCCCACAGGTCTCCGTGAATATTGTTCGTTCCAGACTTGAGAGCTGCATTGATCACGCCCCCTGTGGAGTGACCGAATTCCGCACTGTAGTCTCCACTTTGCAGCTTGAATTCTTCGATTGCGTCTGGCGGGGGAACGATGGCCGCGTTTCTTCCCAAAGAAGCTCCACCATACACTTCAATGTTGTCGTTAATCCCATTGAGTCGGAAGTCATTCTGCCAGAGACTGACACCATTCACGGAAAAGTACGCACTCGCTGTACTTCCGGAATCGCCGGTGGGTCCTCCTACCGGTGCTGTTGAAGTTCCCGCTGATAGTTGAGCGAGAGAGTCCCAGTTGCGTCCATTTAAGGGCAGGTCATTCAGTGACTGGCCTGTGATGGTCTGCCCGACGGAGGCACTTTCCGCCTGCAGCAGAGGAGTTGCCGCGGTTACCGTCACCTGCTCGTTGACACTGCCGGTGACGAATTGAACATCGACAGTAAGGGTGTGCTCAATATGCACATCGAGCCCTTGTACAAGGAATATTTGAAAACCGGGCGCTGCGGCGCGCAACGTGTAGGTTCCGGGTTGGATACCGGTCAGGGAATAGGTTCCGGCGGAGGTAGATTCGGTTTGATTCACGACGCCGGTGGCCTGATTCGTCAGGGTGATCTTAGCGCTGGGAATGACGGCGCGGGATGGATCCATCACAGTTCCCGTGATACCACCCGTATCGATTTGAGCCAGAAGCGCGTGAGGCGCCAAGGCCGCGGCAAACAGAAGAAGGGCAGCAAGCCCCAAACTCATACGAGATATGGTTCGTTGCATCGGATGAAGCCTCCCAAAACTGAAATCGTCGTAACACTCCACGGCTGTGCCGACCGGCTGCGACGTTTCGCACACGACTGAATCCACGATCGGCCGCTCGTCGTGTGGTGCATCAGCTTGCAATCTCTGCATAGCAGCTCATTGGCTACAGGCAGAGACTATAGTCACGCTGAGGCATTACAGTCAATAAAAGTGCTCACTATTTGCAAAAACACGCAATTGCGGAGACTGCTAGAGCGCAACAAAAGGGGGAAGCGCGGTTCCGCGATCGGTATTCTGCGCTCTTCTGAGTTGCGCGATTCTCGAAGATTCGCGCGATTTTCCTGTACATTCGCGCTATGGACCATAGGAACAATGCAGGGCGCCGTGAGCGCCTTCAGAAGATCATTTCGTTACTGAGTGCTTCCGATTCCATTTCTGTGGAAGAGATGTGCGCGTCGTTTGGCGTTTCTCCATCAACGATTCGGCGCGACCTGGAGGTTCTGGAGACACAGGGTTTGTTGCGCCGCGAGCATGGAGGAGCGATCTCTCTCGAGCCTCTCTTTTATGAAGCATTCTCGACGGATTCGTCATTTCAGGAACAAGTAAACAAGGAGAGCTCCGAAAAGAAACGCATCGGCATGGCGGCGGCGGCGATGATCAAGAGCGGTGAGACCATTGCGATCAGCGCCGGCACAACGACAACGCAAGTGGCACGCTGCATCCCGATGGATTTGAAGGTCATGCTGTTTACAAACGCGGTGAATATGGCCATGGAATTTGGTCGCCGCAGCAATTTAACCGTGTCGTTGACGGGAGGCGTGATGCGGGGAGCATGGTTCTCCCTTGTGGGTCCAGGAGCCATCGAGTCAGCCCAGAAGGTCAACTGCGATCGGCTGTTCCTGGGCGTCAACGGAATCAGAGTCGAGAACGGGTTAACGGACTTTCACCAGGAGGAAGCCGCCGTCAATCGCGTTTTCTGGGAGCGAGCTCGGAAAAGAATTGTCGTCGCGGACCACACGAAATTCTCCGTCGTTGCTCCCAACGTAATTGCAAGTCTCAACATGATTGATACGATCATCACTGGAGTTGAAGCTTCAGAGGAAACAGTTCAGCCCTTTATCGATCGTGGCATCGAAGTCAGGCGAGTCTGAACTGCTGTGCGTGCGGCTTAGATGGGGTGCCTGGCACGAGCGGTTTCATGGCTTCAGAAGTGCCACAATACGGCTCGTCGCGCCCTCGCTTCAACGTCCGCAGTTTCCGCTCCAGGCGACGATCCAAATTCCTCCGATAAGCAACAAGCAGCCGGCGACCGCCCAGAACGCAAGGCGTGTCCCTCCGCTTCTCCATTCCCTCTTCAAAACGCCCCAGGCATTTGCAGACAGCACAATCAGGGCCATGAAGATCGGCCAGCCCACGACCAGTCCCTGCGGGCCGAGCCCACGTGCTCCGAATCCATACACGAAGTTGCTTCCTGACCAGAGGAGGGCCATTACAAGGATCCAGAGCCCATTGCAGGCAACCGATTCCCGGAAACATAGGACATTTCCACGGCGGATAAACAGGAAAACGCAGTAGGCAACATTGACCGTCATTCCGCCGCCGAGGAGGATGGGCCACACAGCATTTAACGACGCCGTCTCAGACGTGCCAAACGACTCTGCGGCCTCCAATATCGGCGCAGATTGATTTAGAGCCAGGCTCATGCAGCTCGAACCAATGCCGGACAGAAGACAGATGAGAAGACCCGTCGCAAATGAGCCCCTGCCGACGTGCTGCGCAGCCGCCGTTTCCCGTAACAAACCGCCGCGCACGTTGGCAGCCACACCAAGCAGGATGAAGGCGGCACCTGCCAGAAGAAGAAATTCGGCACGGCCGAGCGGGCGGGCGTGGTGCTGCATCAGCAGCGGGATCAGCGTACCCGCCGAGGAAGAAGTGCCAAGGACAATACCAAAGCTGAGTGCGATGCCGATCCGCTCGATCCCCAAGCCGAACAAAACGGTACCAGCACCCCATAGCATTCCGTAAAGGGCTGTCGAGACCAGTGCTGTGGGTCCGGCTACGCTGTAAACAGCCCCGAGGTGCGATACAGTGGCGAGTGCAAGAGCCAGTGGAATGACCAGCATTGCTAGTACCGACCACACGAGCCAGATGTGCTCCCATTGCCAGCCGCGCACACGGTTCATCGGCGCCGCAAAGCTGCCGTTCATTCCGCCGGCAATCGCGACAGTCATCAATGCCAGGAGCATCTGTCGAATTTCCTCTCTACGCCATGTTCTTCGCGGAGCCATGGTTCGGATTGTCTGCGTGCAAAAGCTGTTCACCGGGTGCGACGGCTTCCATGGCCAGGGCGACACCGCCAAGCACTCCAGCGGTGTCCCCTAAACGCATCGGCACAATCTCGGTCGCGCCGCGGGGCAGAAAGCCGATCCGCTCCTCCACTTCATGACGGATCATATCGAGAACGCCCGCCCTGTGAGTGACTAGACCGCCGCCGACCAGGATCAGTTCCGGATCGAGAGCGTAGATCAGGTTAGCCACCAACGCGCTCAGCTCCGATGTGAGTCTTGAGGCCAATCGACACGCGAGCGCATCTCCGGCATCCGCTGCTTGAAAGAGTTCTCGCAATCCCAGTTCCTGGTTTCGAGCGAGCAATTCCGTCAGAGGAGATATCTCGCCGGCCTCAAGCGCTTTGCGCACCTGTCGGAGAATCCCGCTGTGCGAGGCGTGCTCCTCGACGATCCCGATGTTTCCGCAAACGTGTCTCGGGCCGCTGAGATCGATCGACATGTAGCCGAAATGGCCGGCTGCCCAATTCCGCCCGCGCACCATGTGCCCATCGAGAACGAGAGCGCCTCCGATCCCCGTGCCCACCGTCATGCCTAGAACATTGCGATAACCTCTGCCCGCGCCAAATTGCATTTCACCTGCGAGAACCGCGTTTACGTCGTTGTCGCAGACAACCGGACAGGCAAGTTGTTCCCCAATCTGCCTGGCAAGCGAGACACCTTCCAGAAACTCAAGCTTGCTCTTCAACCAGACGACGCGGCCCTCCGTAAAATCGATCCTGCCCGGACAGCCAATTCCAGCTCCGATCAAAGATCCGGAAACGCTGTTCACCATCAACCGGATTTTGTCGGCTACGGAAGCCAAGAATGTTTCAGTGTCGCGATAGGTGATCGCGTCCGCGATTTCGCAGGCCAGCAAGCGTCCCGAGAGGTCGGCGACGCCAACCTTGATTCGTGTTCCGCCTACGTCCACACCCGCCAGCACGTTGAACATCTGCTACACCCATCTAACGACCGTTAAACCCGCAATACTGCACTGCGAATGACGCTCCAGCATCACCGCTAGAAATCGACCGGCAAGCGTCGCCGCACTGGACGGGCAATCATGCGTAGAGATGCGCCAGACTTTTCCTGTAGGCTTCGTAGAACTCTTCGAGAGCTTCTTCGGGTTTTTGCTGCCCGGGAAAGTGATGACTTGGCAAGACAATCGGCGACACGCCGCGAGCGATGAGCTTCTCAGCAGTGGCCGAACGAATCATATTGATCGCCATTGCGCCCGTCAGCGTGGAGACGGGCCCGGTCGGCCATTCCAGGCCATCAATTATCTGGGCGCAATCGCCTGGAGGGCACTGATTATCGATCACCACGTCGGCCAAATCGATCAGCTTCTTTCCGGAAGGATGATTTGGCTCGGACCGGTCGGAATGCTGGCGCGAAACCAATGCGATCACCTTCAACCCGCGCGCACGAGCGCCCAGCGCCATATCGACAATGAGCGGTCGGATGCCGCTGGTTGATACCATAAGGAACGAATCGTTCGGACCAAACTGAAAGCCCTTCAGGATTTCTTCGCCAAGGCCCACATATTTTTCGAGGTACAGAGGAACGCGCAGGCCATTCGATCCGACGATTGCCGAATGATTTGAAAATGCGAGTTCAACGAGCGCATAGAAACCGACAAAACCGCCTTGCCTTGGCGTCATCTCGTCGCACATAAAGCGCGAATGACCGGAACCAAAGACGAAGACCAGCCCATTGCCCGCGATCGATTTTGCACAAATCTCCGCGGCCGCATCCACATTCGCAGTCTGTGTTGCGCGAAAACGCTGTAGCAGATCCATGGCAATTTCAAAATAACTTTCGGCCGCATTCACTCTGTGTTATCCCTCTCTATTTCAGTCCTGCCGCAAGCAGACTAGGCACTGAACATTTGTCGCACTCGATTGATTACTTCGCCACCCAGTGAGTCTCCGAAGCGTTTATTTATGCTTCCCTCCTGCGTGCAGGAGATGAGTTGCCTGGCTGAGGATAAAGACTCTCGCTAAACGCAGTATTCCGCATAGAAATCGTATGCAATTCGCGCAAAAAGGTCAACGTTGTTGCTTGATTTATTGACAAATGAGCATTTTAAGCGGCACTATCAGGGATAGGTATGCAATTCACACATCCTGCCGAATGCCTCGCCCGCGCTGACGTTGTCGTTGTCGGCTCCGGTTCGGCTGGTGCCTGTGCTGCCGTCGCGGCGGCTCGCGAAAACGTCTCCGTGCTTCTGCTGGAACGGCATCCGTTCCTCGGCGGCACCAGCACGGCGGTTCTCGATACGTTTTACGGCTTCTATACGCCTGGCTCGGAGTCTCGCAAAGTGGTAGGCGGCCTGGCGGATGACGTAGTCGCCGAGCTGAAGTGCATCGACAAGGTTATCGAACGCCCGAATACTTACGGCGCAGGCCTGGGGATCACCTACCATCCCGAGTATTTGAAGTGCGTATGGGAGCGGCTTGTTCAGGAATCCGGGGCCCACATCTTGCTCAACTGCTGGGTGCAGGACGTAATCGTTCGCGATAGCCGAATCACCGGTCTCATGGTCGCGACTCGAAAGGGGCTGGGCACGATTGAAGGCCGAGCCTTCGTCGATGCTTCAGGGGATGCCGACCTCTGCTGTTGGGCAGATGCTCCATTCGAGCTTGCGGGACAGAATCAGGACGCGCAATCGCTCACCACGACTTTTCGCATGTGCAATGTGGACATCGATGCGCGCCGCTCGATTGACAAGGCAACATTTCACAAATTGATTGCGGCCGCCGCGGAACGCGATTATTCCCTTCCTCGCCGCGAGGGTAGCGATCACATCACGACGATCAAAGGTGTATTGGCAACCAACCTTACGCGCGTCAAATCGTTTGAAAGACGCGCGGAAACCACTGTGAATGCAGTGGATCCTTTCTTCCTGAGTGCGGCGGAAATCGAAGGCCGCAAGCAGGCGCTCGAATATATCCGCTTCCTGCACGACTGCGTTCCAGGATACGAGAAGGCTGACCTTGCTTCGTTCAGTACACAGATCGGCATACGGGAAACGAGACGAGTGATTGGCGACTACGTGCTCACCAGAGAGGATGTTCTGAACGCAAGGCAGTTTGACGACCAGATCGGACTGTGCGGCGCGCCGATTGAAGAGCATGGCGCCGACGACACTACGCGCTGGGAATATCTGCCGGATGGCAAGTGCGTCGGCATCCCCTACCGAACTCTTCTGCCTCAAAAGCTTGGAAACGTCTTGGTTGCTGGGCGCTGCTTCTCGGCTTCGCATGATGCGCATGCAAGTGTGCGATCGATGGCGCAATGTATGGCGATGGGACACGCGGCAGGAATCGCAGCAGCGTACTCAGTGTGTCACCGGGCCGATACACGATCGATTCCGTTTACCGCATTACGCGAGCGCCTGATCGCATCTCAGGCCATCCTCGAACTTACTCGGGGAGTCCACTCATGAGCACAATCCGGACAGTCCTCGGTGACATCGACGCATCCACACTGGGCGTGTGCTACGCGCACGAACACATTGTGATCGATCGTAGTTTCGTTACGCAGAAAAATCCCGAGTTCCTGCTTGAGGACGTTGCTCGGATCACTGACGAACTCCATGCGTTCTTTCGTGCGGGCGGCTGCGCCATGGTGGACTCCATGCCTTGTGGTGGAGGACGCAATGTAACGAAGCTGGCGCTGGTTTCCTGCGAGAGCGGCGTCCACATTCTCTGCCCGACCGGATTGCATCAGCAGAAGTACTATCCGCATGGTCACTGGAGCGAGCGCGCGAGCGCTGAACAGATGGCCCGGATCTTCATTGACGAGATTGAGCTCGGGATCGACGCCAACGACACCAATGGCCCTGAATTACGCCGCACGTGCCATAAGGCCGGTCTCATCAAGGTAGCAAGCGAACTGGATGCAATCGGGCCGCGCGAACAGAAGATCTTTGAGGCGGCCGCAATCGCACATAGCAGAACCGGCGTACCGATTCTCACGCATACCGAACAAGGCACGGCCGCAATGCTGCAGATTGACTTGTTCTCGAAATTGGGCGTGAGCCCGTCCAGCATCGTGATCTCGCACCTGGATCGCAAGCCAGATGTTTCTTATCATCGTGAGGTTCTTTCTCGTGGAGTGTTTCTGGAGTACGACTCGGCATTTCGATGGAAAACAACCGAGAACCCCACCCGGGACTTGTTGATTGAATTGGCGGGCTGCGGATTTCTGAAGCAACTCATGCTGGGGATGGACGCTGCCCGAAATCGCTATTGGACTACGTTTGACGGCTCTCCGGGCCTCACATTTTTGCTGGATGCATTTTCCCGGGAACTGTGCGGCCAAGGGTTAACCGATAAACATTTGGCAACCATTTTTGTGGACAATCCGTCGCGCGCATATGCACTTGTCCCTGTACAAGAGGAAGCGGAGCCGAGACGAGACATAGCGCAAAACACATCTGCCGAACAATTACGCGTCGGAGAATAGGTGCTTTGTCGAGGGCATGAAACTCAAAGGGAAAACCATTTTCATTGCCGGCGCTTCTGGTATGGCTGCCGCTACAGCTCGCCTTGCTTTATCGGAGGGCGCACGGGTATTCGCCGTCGACAGGAATGATGAAGCCGTGACAGCGCTTGCATCAGAGCTATCGACCCAGGGGTCGGTCCACACCTATTGCGCAAATCTGGCGGATGAGAGTTCGGTCGCCGCCGCCTTTGAGGAATGCATCAGAGTCTTCGGTGATTTCGATACGTTATTTCATGCCATCGGAATCAGCGGACGTCGCTTTGGCGATGGCCCACTTCATGAGTGCACGCTGGAGGGCTGGGAGATTACGCAGGCAAACAATGCGACTTCGGCCTTTCTTGTGTCCCGCTCCGCGCTTCAATATTTCGTAGGCCGAGAGCCTGCGCTGCCGGCCAATTTGCGCGGCACCATTCTCAATATGACGAGCGTCCTGGCTTATTCGCCGCAGAAAGACTACTTTGCGACACATGCTTATGCAACAAGCAAGGGCGCGGTCATTGCCATGACGCGTTCCGCGGCCGCTTACTATGCGCCGCTAAGGATCAACATAAACGCCATTGCACCGGGCTTGGTTGCATCCCCGATGAGCATCCGTGCGCAAAATGACAAGTCGATTATCGAATTCATCAAGCACAAACAACCTTTGAGTGGAAGTCTTCTTGCGCAGGATGAGATCGCCCAGGCCGCTGTATTTCTCTTGAGCGATGCAGCGAGAAACATTACTGGGCAGGTCCTGGCGGTAGACGGCGGGTGGACCGTGAGCGAGTAGAACGCGTCTACTGTCAGCACAAATTAAGCAGGGATCGAAATGGAAGGTTCGATGAAGATCCCCAGAGGTGGTATATGGCATCGGAAAAGAAGGAGAGGAAGCCGGTCTCAATTGCGGACTATCGCGGATACGCCGGCTTGCCACCGTTAGTTGGCCTTCTCTCAATGCAGGAGGCCGCATCCAAAGGACTCAAGATAGAGGAATCTGTGGCCCGGCTAAAGCGACTGCATTGGTCGCTCAAGCGGCTGCACTCTATCCTCATTTCTCGTATCACTGCAATGCCTGTATATGAGTTGAAGATGGCATTCAGCCTGCATGCGCACTATTGTGCGGAGCATCTTAACTTTATGGCGAAGCGCGTACGTGAAATGCGCCAGGCTCCCTACGGGCTTGAGGTGACTCCCGATCGGGCGTTAGATCTCTTTTTCGATGAGATTCTTTCGACGGCCACGGTCCCCGCACTCATCTTCGGCATTTACGAATTCGCTGTGCCGGCAATCCTTTCTGGCTTGAAAGGACTCATGGCCGAGACAAATCATTTGTTCGACCATCCAACGTATCGCGTCATCCGTTTTGCGTTCGTGGAATTCGAAGAGATGCATGAATACGGAAAACAGGCGCTTCAGGCTCTGGTTTCGGGGGCGGATCGCGAAGCACTGGCGGAATGGACCGGACTGCTTCGTGACGCACTTGCCAACGCCGGTGGATTGGATGGCGCCCAGGCACCTACAGATTTTTTCTTGATCCCCCAATTCTCGAAGTCTCCCTATGTGTACGATCCAGTCCCACAGCGCGACGAGCGCTTTCGCGACCACTACAACATGGGAGTCAACGCCGAAGCGATGCTCTTTGCCGAGAAGGTTCCGCCCCAGCCGAAAACATTGATGCTCTTCTTCAAGCGCATGCGGGAGATTGATGTTCCCGAAATGATGTCCAGCATTCTCACTGAAACATCGGGTAAGCCGTGGGAATACTACAGAGACATGACGCGGCAGCTGTGGGATGAGGCCCGCCACGCGATGATGGGCGAGTTGGGTTTTGTTGCGCTCGGCATCGACTGGACAAAAATTCCCTTCAATTTAACCTGGTCGCTGCAACTGAATACCAAGCTCACTCCAATCGAGCGCCATGCGGTCCTCTATACCATCGAACAGGGGCTGATGCCAAAAAAGGCCGGGAAAGAACAGGAATGGGAAATTGCGGTTGCGAGCGCGAGTCGTCTCTCGGAACTTATTCAAGACTACGACTGGGCCGACGAGATTGTTCATGCGCGCATCGGGCGAGAATGGCTGGTGAAAGAACTCGGTTCACAGCAGGACGCGCTGGCCTTTGGGGACAAGGTCTGGTCGAAGGCTCTTGTCGATTGGGCGAAGTGGCGCGACCAGGGACTGACGCAGCATCGCAATTGGTGGCCGGAAATTTATCGCCAGGCCTGCGCCCGTTGGGGCGTCGAACCAGACCCCGCGCTGCTCGCCTACAACGTCACCTACGAAAACATGCGCCCCGATATGAAGCAGGTTACTTACTAGCACTATGACATCTCCAGTGCAGACCATGACACAGAGCAAACCCCTGAAGTCTCGCTGGCAGTCGAAGGCATCACAGTGACCTTCGCGTTCTCGGACGAGGTCGTGCAGTGGACCGGGAGCATCGCACGCTGCTCGAGCTTTTAGCCCCATTAGACCGAGGCTCGGCCCTGCTTACGATGCCGGCATGGAAAGCAGATACTCCTCACTTCCTTGACTCACCCGATGAACCAATCGGGACAGGCAGCACCTGATGGCCGTCCTTGAGTGTGATGGGAATGAAGGCTGCCTGGATCATACGGAACTGAAATAGTTGTTCTGGTCGCACCGTGATCTCATCGGTCCTGAAGAGTGCGTTCAATCCCCCGACGGTTGGCCCTCCGCTGGTTGCACCCGGCGCTTTGCTCGAAAGCGGCTGCACGGTAAAACCTACGACGCGCTGCCCTTCCGGGGCGTTCAAAGTCATGCGTGTCAGCGCAATCGAGAGGACACCGGGTCTGCCTAAATGTCCGCCTGGTTTAGCTTCGAGAACTGTGCCTTCCACCGGGGCG